>JAEEGL012156904.1_pt1 | contig 13058 bp, 11 predicted proteins | sample 9134231 | NCBI WGS metagenome assembly JAEEGL01 (sample SAMN16246548, study PRJNA631951) | gut metagenome | biome: gut microbiome; feature: rumen; material: fiber-attached | host: Bos | place: Iran: Karaj | collected 2018-10 | reverse complement strand
CATGAGTGTGGTAAACATTTCATCCGCTGCGTTGGCGTCATCCACTGTGATCTGGATGAGTGTCCGGTTGCTGTAATCCATAGTAGTATCCCAGAGCTGCTCCGGGTCCATTTCACCAAGACCCTTGTAGCGCTGGATATCATATTTGCTGCCCTTGAGTTTCGCGAGCAGTTCTTCCTGCTCTCTGTCAGAGTAGGTATAGTAAATCTCCTTGCCCTTCTTGACACGGAAGAGCGGCGGCTGGGCCGCGTACACATATCCGTTCTCAATAAGCGGCGTCATATACCGGTAGAAGAAGGTCAAAAGCAACGTCCTGATGTGGGCGCCGTCGACGTCCGCATCGGTCATGATGATGATCTTGTGATAACGGAGCTTCGACAGGTCGAACTCCTTGCCGATGCCGCATCCAAAGGCCGTGATCATGTTCTTGATTTCCTCGGAATTGAGGATCTTGTCCAGACGGGCCTTCTCAACGTTGAGGATCTTACCACGAAGTGGCAGGATGGCCTGGCGGTTTCTATCTCTGCCGTCCTTGGCGCTGCCTCCCGCAGAATCACCCTCGACGAGGAAGATTTCGCTGATTTCCGGATTCTTCTCGGAGCAGTCTGCCAGCTTGCCCGGCATGGAGCCGCCGTCCAGGATCGTGGCGCGGCGAGCCAGATTTCTTGCCTTGCGGGCAGCTTCTCTGGCGCGTGCGGAACGCAAGCACTTGTCGACGATGATCTTGGCCTGGGACGGGTTCTGTTCCAGGAATGCCTGGATGTAGTCGGCGGTAGCCGTTTCTACGAATCCACGCATGTCGCTGTTGCCCAGCTTGGTCTTGGTCTGACCTTCGAACTGCGGTTCTGTCAGCTTAACGGAAACGATGGCGGTAATACCTTCACGGACATCTTCGCCGCTGAGTGCGTCGTCGTTATCCTTGAGGAATTTGTACTTACGCGCATAATCGTTGAAAACTCTGGTGAGCGCCGTTTTGAATCCCTGCAGGTGGAAACCGCCTTCTGTCGTATTGATGTTATTGGCATAGGAAAGTACCGTTTCGCTGTAGCTTCCTGTGTACTGCAGCGCAACTTCTACTTCCTTGTCTTTATCGATGACTTCGAAATATACGATGTCTTTATGGATTGGTTCCTTGTGACTGTTCTGGTACTTGACGAATTCCTTGATGCCGCCTTCATAGTGGAATACTTCTTCCTTCTGCTGTCCGGCACGTTCGTCTTTCAGGGTGATCTTGATGCCCTTGTTGAGGAAGGCCATTTCGCGGAGACGTCTCTCCAGCGTCTCAAAATCGTAAACGACATCGTCAAAGATTTCCGGATCCGGCCAGAAAGTGGACTTTGATCCCGTCTTGCGGGCATTGCCTACTTCTTCCAAAGGCGTTACGGTCTTGCCGTATTCATATGCCTGCTTGTATACTTTGCCGTTTCTGCGGACTTCGACTTCCATTCTCGTGGAAAGCGCATTTACTACAGAAGCTCCTACACCGTGGAGACCGCCGGATACTTTGTATCCGCCACCGCCGAATTTACCGCCTGCATGGAGCACGGTATGGATAACTTCTACAGCCGGGATTCCCATCTTCGGGTGTTTGTCGACCGGCATTCCACGGCCGTCGTCTTCAACGGTAATGGAATTGTCTCTGTGAATCGTTACTTTAATATTGCTGCAAAAGCCTGCGAGTGCCTCGTCAATACTGTTGTCAACTACTTCATACACCAGATGATGCAAACCACGCGGCCCGGTGCTTCCTATATACATGCCCGGCCTTTTGCGAACAGCTTCCAGACCTTCCAGGACCTGGATTTGTTCCGCATCATACTGTTGTATTTTTTTGTCTTTTGCCATTATATATTCTCCTTTTGATAGATGTAAAAACCACACTATATTGTATCACGTAATCGCCGATTTTACAACATAATGTGGTTATTTTAATAAAAAATATAAGGGTTATGAAAAAAATCCGTCAAATCGATTGTTTTACATCGTATTTTGGAAATTAAGAGGTGGGGTGCACCCCTGTTTTTAAGTTTCCATTTTATGGATTTTTTAGATCTCTATTTTTATCTTTCCCTGTTCGATGGTAAATATCTTTCCTTCCGGCAGGGCTTTGGCAACGGATCCTATAATATCTGTGGTGGTGATGAACATCTGGTTCTCGCCAAGGGAGTTGATCAGATACTTCTGGCGGTCGTTATCCAGTTCCGACAGAACATCATCCAGAAGCAGGATCGGTTTTTCCCCGGTTTCCTGTTCTATTAATTTGATTTCCGACAGTTTCAATGATAAAGCGGCCGTCCGCTGCTGCCCCTGAGAACCGTATTTCCTCAGGTCGATGCCGTCGGCGGAAATTTTGAGGTCATCTTTGTGCGGTCCATGGCCTGTGGTACGCAAGGCAATGTCTTCAGCCCGGCGTTTGCACAAAAGCTGATAGAATTCTTCCGCTGCATTTTCTTCAAAATACACATTTGGTTCGTATTTCAGTTCCAGTGTTTCTGCTCCTCCGGAAATACGCCCATGGATATCCCGGCTGATTTCATCGATGTTCTTAATAAACTCTTCTCTTCTTTTTATAATGCGGCTGCCGTACTCCGCCAGGGACTGGTCCCATACATCCAGCATATCCATGTTGATATCCTGCTGCTTCAGATAAGCATTGCGCTGTTTTAAAATCCGGCGGTAATCGCTTAAGTCACTCAGATATCCAGGCTTGATCTGGCAGAGCTCGCGATCAATGAAGCGCCTTCTCTTTTCCGGTTCATCCTTTACGATTCTCAGATCTTCTGGCGAAAATACAATAATGTACAGCCTTTCCAAAAGCTCCGAAGTGCGTTTGACTTTGACGCCGTCTATATTTATTCCCTTTTTCCCGGTTTTATCGATAATGATTTCCGTTGTCTGATCTTCATCCCCTGCAAAAGCTTTGGTTTTAATCACGCAATAGTCTTCTCCAAAACGAATCAGCTCTTTATCGTGATTGGTTTTAAAAGACTTAGCCATAGCATTCAAATAAATACCCTCCAATAAGTTTGTCTTTCCCTGGGCATTTCTGCCCAGGAAAATGTTGACGTTTTTATTGAAGGATACTTTTAATTCCTCGTAGTTTCTGAAGTTTTTTAATTCAAGTTCTTCAATATACATGAATGTGCGGCCTTTGCAAAAGCTTCAATAACTTACATGGTCGGGATACGAACCGGAAGAATCAGATATTCAAAGCTCTTGCCTTCCACTGGTCTGACGACACATGGGGAAATGCTGTTTTTGAATACCATGAGAAATTCTTCTTCATCGATTGCCTTGATAACATCCATAAAGAATTTGGAATTGAAACCGATATCCAGATTTTCACCTTCTTTATCGATTGGAATTTCTTCTTTGACATTACCTTCTTCTGATCTGGAGGTAATGGTCAGCATGTTGTCCTGAATGGACATTTTAATAAGGTTGTTTTTTCCTTCTTTAGCAAGGAGCGATGCACGCTCGATGCTTTCGAGGAATAATTCCTTGCTGATGATTACTTTTGTTGTTCCGTCCTGCGGGATGATATCTCTATATTTAATGAAGTCACCTTCCATCATGCGGAGAACTACTTTCGTATTATCAATTACGAAGATCGCTTTCTTTTCTCCAAGGAAAATGTGGATGTCATCCTCTCCTTCTTCATCCGCGATGATGCGGCTGATTTCATTCATTATTTTGGCGGATATGATGAAATTGTTTGGTTCCTTGCTTGTGATTTTTTCATTTACTAAAGCAAGTCTGACACCATCCAGGGATACCATGTTAACATCTTCTTCATTTATTTCTGTCAGGATTCCGGTAAGAACTCCTTTGGATTCATCGATGCTGGCAGAAAAAGCAGTTTTTCTAACCATATCTTTAAATAAGTTTCTATCAAAAGCTAATTCACTCTTAACTTCTTCCAGATCTCCAACTTTAGGAAATTCTTCAACCGGTAAACTGATGACTTTAAATTCAGAAGCACTTGTTGAAATCAATACGCCATCATCTTCTGTCTGATTGATCAGTATGTTTTCATTTGGCAGCTTTCTGATAATATCTCCAAATAGTCTTGAAATAACAACAGCTGCTCCTGCTTCTTCAACAACTGCATCTATTTCTTTTCTGATACTAATGTCAAGATCGGAAGCGGTTAATACCAATTTACCTTCTTCGGTTGCTTCAATAAGAATACCTTTCAGAACCGGTAATGTCGTTCTGTTGGATACTGCTTTGGAAACTGTGTTCAAAGCTTTTGCAAGATTTTGCTGGTTGCATGTGAATTTCATGATATCCTCCTGAGAATAAGAACGGAAAAAAGCTCTTATTATTATATATATTATTTAGTAATAGTAGTAGTAGGGCCTGTTGATTCTGTTAATAACTCATGAACCCTTCTAAATTTCAACGAAAGTTATTGTTTAAAATCTGTGAACAACTTGCTCTTTTCATTCACAAGGGATGTGTATTATATCAATTCTTCTTTCATAGATCTTATTTCATCAGCCAGAGCTTCATTAAGTTTTAGTTCTGATGTTATTTTATCACAGGCATGCAGCACGGTAGTATGATCTCTTCCTCCGAAGGACTGCCCTATTTTAGGAAGAGAAAGATCAGTCATTTCTCTGCAAAGATACATGGCAATCTGTCTTGGATAAGTAAATTCACGTTTTCTCTTAGAAGATTCCATGTCTGTGATTTTAATATTGTATTTTTTGCAGACTAATTTCTTAATAGTTTCACATGTGATGTTAACATCTCTGGATGAAAATATATCTTTTAGTTTTTCTTTAGCAAACTTAACTGTAATTTTCTGATTGAATACCTGAGAAAAACTGCCAAGACGAACCAATGCGCTTTCAAGATCTCTTACATTCATCTTTATTTTTTCAGCCAGAAGATCGATAACATCCAGTACATCAGCATCCAGTTCAATGCCTTCCTGTTCTGCTTTATTTCTTAAAATAGCAACACGTGTTTCATAATCCGGAGGCTGAATATCCGCAATGATATTCCAGGCAAATCTTGATTTTAATCGTTCATCCAGATCGGTTAAACGGCTAGGATGTTTGTCACTTGTGATGACAATCTGTTTGTTTAATTCATATAATGTATTAAATGTATGGAAAAACTCAGTCTGTACTGCATCCTTACCTTCGATAAACTGAATATCGTCTATTAACAATACATCGACTGTTCTGTATTTTTGTTTGAAGCTGCTTAACTTGCTATTGGCATTATTAGGATCTCTCAGAGCATTAATAAGTTCATTTGTAAACATCTCTGAAGAAACATAAAGAACATTTTTTTGAGGATAATGTTCTAATATATAATGGCCGATGGCGTGCATAAGATGTGTTTTACCAAGACCAGGACCACCATAAATAAATAATGGATTATATACAATAGAAGGAGACTCTGCTACAGCCAGACAAACAGCATGAGCATAGTTGTTATTTGCGCCTACTACAAAATTATTGAAGTTGTATTTAGGATTTAAATAATACTCTTCTTTAAAGGAATCCTGATTAGCTCTGGTAACGGTTCTTGCCATCTGTTCTGACATACCGCTCTTGATATTTTCGATTTCTTCATCTGTCATATGACGAAGTACGACTTTATATCTGCCTTTCAGAACTTTTTCGATGCTTTTTTCAAATTCAGGGATATAACGCTGCCTGATTACATTGATTTTAAATTCTTCAGTACAACCTACATATAAATTTTTTGATTCATCGTCATATTCAATTGGTGTTAACGAGAGGAACCATGTACGATAACTTACATCCGTAACATTTGCTTTAATTTCAGCCAGTATGTTCCTCCATTTGGTATCATCCAGCTTTTTTCTCATTTCAATAGCCTTTCTAAAAGATGAATATATAATATCAAAAAAAGTTATCCACAGGCAATATTATTTTTTGTGTTTATAAAATTTATTATAATTGCAACGTATTCCAAAGTTTTCCACAAGTAGTGGATAAAGTTGTGCATATAATTAACAGCAACACCTATATATTGGTGTTTTAGCTTTTTTAAACCCAATTACTGGAAGAATAAAGCAATATTGATATGCAAAAGCTTTCAAATAAATTGACATGATATTTTAACGGATGTATAATACTTGAGCATGTGTGCATATGTTGAAATTAAGATATATGCGAAAAAAAATAATACTAGGAAGAAGGAGGTATTTCTTTTATGAAGATGACATATCAGCCGAAAAAGAGACAGAGAAAAAAGGAACACGGCTTCAGAAAAAGAATGAAGACTAAGAACGGTAGAAATGTTTTGAAGAGAAGAAGACAAAGAGGAAGAAAAGTTTTATCAGCATAGAGACCGCCGTTTGTGGTCTTTTTGTTATGATATGACGAAAAGAAAACATGCTAAAAAAGGAAGTTCTTAGAAAAAAAGATGACTTTGATCGCATCTATAAGAATGGAAGATCCATTGGCGAACGCTATGTTGTGATTTTCTTTCAGAGGAACAATCTGGGATATAACAGAACCGCCTTTTTAGCAAGCAAAAAAGTAGGAAACAGCGTACAGAGAAACCGGGCTAAAAGACTAATGAAAGAAAGCTTCCGGCTTTTGCAGGAAGAAATCAAAACAGGATATGATTTCATCATCATTGCCAGGAAGCCAATCCTAAGCTGCAAAATGGAAAATGTAAAAGAATCCATGCGCAGAGCTTTGAAAAAAGGAAAACTATTCCGATGAAACACGTATTGATCTTAATGATCCGATTCTATCAAAAGTGCATATCGCCCTTTATTCCAGCAAGGTGCCGCTTTTATCCTACTTGTTCAACCTATTTTATTCAAGCACTCGAAAAGTACGGATTTTTTAAAGGAAGCTATCTTGGAATCAGGCGGATTTTGAAATGCCACCCATTCCATGAAGGCGGATACGATCCTTTAAAATAGGAGGATAATTAATGTACACAGTATTAGGCGTAATTGCGAAACCAATGGGCCTGCTGCTTGACTTTATCTATGGCATCGTCGGTAATTATGGTATTTCCATCATTATCTTTACGGTGTTCGTAAAGCTTTGTCTTTACCCACTTTATCTCAAGCAGACCAAGTCCACTGCAATGATGTCTGAGATTCAGCCTAAGATCCAGGCTATTCAGAATAAGTACGGCAATGACCAGGAAATGCTGAACATCAAGATGCAGGAACTTTACAAAGAAGAAAAGTTCAATCCGATGGGCGGCTGTCTTCCTATGCTTATTCAGATGCCGATTATCATGGGTCTGTTTGCCCTTCTCAGAAACCCAATGAGATACATGACAAACGACAACATGATTTTCGCTTATCACGAAGGCTTCTTATGGATCAGAGACCTGAGCCAGCCTGACCCGTGGATTTTGCCTATCATTGCCGGTGTTGCTACGTTCATTGCATTCACCATGAGCAGAGCACTGGGAACGATGGGTGATATGGGCATGCCTGCCGGCGGCGCCGGTTCATCCGATGCCATGATGAAGATGATGCAGTACATCTTCCCAATCATGATTCTGTGGATGGCACGTTCATTCCCGTCAGGTCTTGCGCTTTACTGGGCTATCAGCCAGATCATGCAGATTTTCTTCAATATTCACATGCAGACACTAAGAAAGAAAATCAAGAAAGAGCAGAGAGAAAGAAGAATACGCGAAAAAATCGAAAAAGAAATGAGAAAGTAACTCACCATTTGGAGGAATATTAAATGGATTATTCAGAAAAGTGGGGCGTAAGTATTGAAGAAGCAGTAAACTTAGCCCTCATCGATCTTAAACTCTCCAGAGATGAAGTTGAGGTTACGGTATTAGAAGAGCCATCAAGAGGGTTCTTTGGTATTGGTTCCAAGCTGGCAAAAGTCAGAGTCGAAAAGAAAGTTACAGAACCTGAACCAGTTGTAGAAGAAGCGCCTGCAAAGGCACCGGCCAAAGAGGCAAAGAAAGAAGCAAAGCCTGCCAGAGATAATAAAGAAAAGAAGCAGGATAAGCCGGCTAAGGAAGCAAAATCTCAGGAGAAAAAGAACAAAAAGAACAGAAAACATAAATCTGAAAAGGCAGCAGATAAAACCGCGCAGAAAGAAACCAAGTCACTGGACATCGCACTGAGCGAAGAAGACCTGGCCAAACTGCAGGACGTGGAAGACCACGTAGCACTCGCATTCCTGAAGGACATGACCGAAAAGATGGGTCTGAAACTGGACTTCAAGGCAAGAGCAAGCGAAGACATGGTTTATCTGGAAATGAGCGGTGATGATTCCAGAACGGTCATCGGCAAGAGAGGACAGACCCTCGACGCCATCCAGTACCTGACCAGCCTGGTTGTCAACAAAGACTCCGAAAAATACATCAAGGTCGTTGTTGACGCAGAAAACTACAGAGCCAAGAGACAGAAGACACTGGAACAGCTGGCCAACCGTCTCGCCGCTAAGGTCATCAAGACCAGAAAGCAGGTAAGACTGGAGCCGATGAATCCTTACGAAAGAAAGGTTATCCACGCGACACTGCAGAAGAATCCGCAGATCGTAACCAGAAGCGAAGGAGAAGAACCTTACAGAAAGGTCATCATCGAGCTTAAGAAATAGCAAAGAAAGCAAATTGCAAAAGCAAAGGGCTATGATATCAATTAAATGTAGTTGATACAAAGCCCTTTTGTTATAATATTAAAAGCAATCAAAGAATTTAAAGCTTTTGCATAGTAAGCTTTTGCATAGACCAGAATATAAATTTACAGTAGATTGCGACTGGAGGAACACAGAATGAATGACACCATTGCGGCCATCGCCACGGCATACGGCGAAGGCGGAATCGGAATCATCCGAATCAGCGGAGAAGAAGCACTGCCGATTTTGCAGGATATTTTCGAGTGCGCCGGAGAGGCGGATGATATCGTTTCCCGCAGACTGACTTACGGACGCGTCATCGATAAAGAGCAGAACCAGCTGATTGATGAAGTCATGGCCGTCTACATGAAAGCGCCAAAGACCTACACAGCAGAAGATGTGGTCGAAATCGATTGTCATGGAAGCATTGTTTCCCTTCGCAAAATCCTGGAACTTGTTCTCAGAAAAGGCGCTCGCCTGGCAGAGCCCGGCGAATTCACTAAGCGCGCCTTCCTCAACGGGCGCATCGACCTGTCCCAGGCGGAAGCCGTCATGGACATCGTCAAAGCCAAGACGGACAAAAGCTTTGACGTAGCCGTGTCTCAGCTTGAAGGATCCCTCTCCCTGAAAATCCGGGAAATCCGCAAAGACCTTCTGGATCTTCTCGTTGACATCACCGTCAACATCGATTATCCGGATGAAGATATCGAAGAAGTAACCTACGAGCGCCTCGAAGACGATATGGTTATGATCCGAAGCCAGATTGAAAAGCTTTTGCAGACAGCAACTTCCGGCAGAATGTTGCGGGAAGGCATCCGCGTGGCCATTGTCGGCAAACCGAACGTCGGCAAATCATCCCTCATGAACGGGCTTTTGCACGAGGCTCGCGCCATCGTTACGGAAATTCCGGGTACGACCCGCGACACCATCGAGGAAGCCGTCAGCATCCGGGACATTCCGGTGTATCTGGTGGATACCGCAGGCATTCGGGAAACAGAAGACAAAGTCGAGAAAATCGGTATCGAGAAAACCAAGGAAGCATTCAACAGCGCCGACCTGGTCATCCTGATTCTGGATTCCAGTGAAGACCTGACCGATGAAGACCGGCAGATCATGGAATACCTGGATGAACGTCACGCATTGGTGCTGCTCAACAAGCAGGATCTCGGAAGCGTGCAGGATATGCAAAAGCTTCACGCGGCTCTTCCAAAAGCACATATCATTGAGACTTCCCTTCTGACAGGAGAAGGCCTGGAAGCCGTGGAAGATGCCATTGAGCAGATGGTTTATCAAGGCGACATTGCCCAGCAAAACAGCGTGATCATCAGTAACGTCAGACACGTGGACCTGCTCAGAAGAGGCCAGCAATCTCTGGACGATGCCCTCGCTATGGTAAGGCGCCGGGAAGCCCTGGACTTCATTGAAGTGGATGTCAACAGCGCTTATGAATCTCTCGGCGAAATTATCGGCGAAACCGTTAATGACGATATATTGAACGAAGTATTTTCTAGATTCTGTTTAGGAAAGTAGATTTGATATAATGAAAAGACATCACGACAGTAAAGAGGATATTGCATGGAACACTTTGTAATGGGAACATATGACATCATCGTTGTAGGTGCCGGCCACGCAGGTTGCGAGGCCGGGCTTGCGGCTGCCCGCATGGGAAAGAAAACCCTCATGCTCAGCATCAACCTGGAAGCGGTAGCCATGATGGCTTGCAATCCGTCCATCGGCGGGACAGGCAAAGGCCACCTGGTCCGGGAAATCGATGCACTGGGCGGCGAGATGGGTCTGAACATAGACAAGACTTTCATCCAGAGCCGGATGCTCAACACCGCCAAGGGACCTGCGGTACATTCCCTGCGCGCCCAGGCGGACAAGAACGAGTATCACATCGAGATGAAGAAGACATTGGAGAAGGAACCAAACCTGGATCTGAAGCAAGGCGAAGTCATCGACCTGATCATTGAAGACGGCAAAGCCTGCGGCGTGGTCCTGAAAACTGGTTCCGTATATAAGTGCGATGCTGTGATTCTTGCCACAGGAACATTCCTGGGTGGCAAAATCTTCATTGGCGAAAGCGTCTACGAGAGCGGCCCGAACGGACTGGCTCCTTCAACCGAACTAGCCAAGCGTCTCCGTGATTATGGTCTTCCAATGCGCCGCTTCAAGACGGGAACTCCTGCCAGAGCTTTGGCTCAGTCCATGGATTTCGACAAGATGATCCCGCAGGACGGCGATCCTGAAATCGTTCCGTTTTCTTTTATGAACGACGATCTGTCAAAGGATCAGATCCGTTGCTGGCTCACTTACACCAACGAGAAAACACATGAAGTGATCCGCCAGAACTTCCACCGCTCTGCCCTTTTGGCGGTCAGATCGAGGGAGTCGGTCCGCGGTATTGCCCTTCTATTGAAGATAAAGTCAACCGCTTCGCAGACCGCAAGCGGCATCAGCTGTTCATTGAGCCGGAAGGCCTTTATACGGATGAGATGTATATTCAGGGCATGTCCTCCAGCCTGCCGGAAGATGTTCAGTTTGATTTTTACAGGACCATCGAAGGTCTGGAAAACCTGGAAATCGTGCGCCCTGCTTATGCCATCGAGTACGATTGCATCGACCCGCTGGATCTGAGAGCCAGTTTGGAGAACCGTTCCATCGAGAACATGTTCTGCGCCGGCCAGTTCAATGGCAGCTCCGGCTATGAAGAAGCGGCAGCCCAAGGCCTGATGGCAGGCATCAACGCTGTCCGCAAGCTCAACGGCGAGAGCGAATTCGTCCTCGACCGCAGCGAAGCCTACATCGGCGTACTCATTGACGATCTGGTAACCAAAGGCACTAACGAACCTTACCGAATCATGACCAGCCGCGCGGAATATCGGCTCATGCTCCGTCAGGACAACGCGGACCTGCGGCTTACGCAGCTTGGCTATGATGTGGGACTCGTGAAGGAGGACCGCTATCAGAGATTCCTCGAAAAAAAGGAAGCAGTTGAAAAGGAAACAGAACGGCTCAGACGCGCTGTCGTTAGTCCGGAAACAGTCAATCCGCTTCTCGAATCGCTTGGAACCGCGCCGATCAAAACGGCACAGTCGCTGTATGAACTGCTGCGAAGACCGGAAGTCACTTACGACGGTCTTGCGGAAATCGACACGAACCGCCCTGCCCTGTCCCGCCATCAGAAGACATCTATGGAAGTTGAGATCAAGTACGGTGGATACATTCAAAAGCAACTGGCGCAGATCGAGAAGTTTAAGCGTCTTGAAGTAAAGAAGCTGAGCAGCGATATCGATTATGCGCAGATCGACGGGCTGCGGATCGAGGCGCAGCAAAAGCTGAACGCCCTGAAGCCGCTCTCCGTCGGACAGGCTTCGAGAATTTCCGGTGTTTCACCGGCGGACATCAACGTGCTCCTGATCCATCTGGAGAAAAAACGCAGAAGCAAATGAACGACCTGAAAGCATTTCTGGAAAAACTGAATATCGACGGAGCCGAGGAGAAAGCAATCATCCTCAAGCAGTACATGGAGGGCGTTCTCGTCTGGAATGAAAAGGTCAATCTCACTGCGATCACGGACCGCGACGAGTTCGTGCAAAAGCACCTGATCGATTCTCTTCTGTGCGCTGAAACCCTTGCCTTTACTGAATCATCGTCTATTTGCGATGTTGGAACAGGCGGCGGATTCCCAGGCGTTCCTCTCGCCGTATGCTATCCGGATAAAACATTCGTCCTCATGGATTCTCTGGGAAAAAGAGTGCGGATCGTACAACAACTCTGCGACGAGTTGGGCATCGAAAACGTCACTGCGATTCACGGGAGAGCTGAAGATCTGGCCAGGCAGGAAGCCTATAGAGATTGTTTTGATCTGTGCGTTTCCAGAGCTGTTGCGAACATGCGTGTGCTCTGCGAGTACTGCATGCCGTTTGTCAGAGCAGGCGGATATTTCATCGCATACAAAGGCGCTGAGTGTGAATCGGAAATAGGCGATGCGCAGAACGCAATCCGATTGTTAGGCGGAGAGCCACCGCAGATTACACCGTTGCTCCATCTGGGTCACAACCTGGTCGTGATCCGGAAAAAGGAACCGACCCCGGCGGCTTATCCGAGAAAAGCAGGCACACCGTCAAAGAAACCGCTGTGATGATTTTTTAATCAATCCCCTACCCTTACAATAAATGGAAATATATGGAAGCCACCCGAAAGAGTTGGAAATGTTTCACGTGAAACATCGAAGATTTTTTCGGGTTTTCATGTTTTTTGTCACTTTTGCTATAGAAAGAAAAGTTGCGATAGTATATAATCAAAATGACTTAATTGAAAGATAGAGTAGGAGGTAAAAGTGGGTAAGGCGATAGCGATATTTAATCAGAAAGGCGGCGTTGGCAAGACGACCACAAACATCAACCTGGCAGCATGCCTGGCGCTCAAGGGGAAGAAAGTTCTGATCCTTGATAT
>JAEEGL016779629.1_pt1 | contig 13059 bp, 18 predicted proteins | sample 9134231 | NCBI WGS metagenome assembly JAEEGL01 (sample SAMN16246548, study PRJNA631951) | gut metagenome | biome: gut microbiome; feature: rumen; material: fiber-attached | host: Bos | place: Iran: Karaj | collected 2018-10 | reverse complement strand
GTGTAGTCCCGTACTCCGTCCGTGAAGCCGCATTTAACCGGCCGCGTGATCGTACCATGCCAGGATGATATGAACGGAATGTGTACGAAATGTAAATATATTACAAATTGCCAATTGTTGGCTTGACAACATATGCAATGCGTGGTATAATTATGGCACAATACCAGAAAGGAAGGTGAATGCCTTTGTACATCCTTTGCGCATGCGAAGAATCGCAACGCGTATGCGCGGCATTCCGAATGCACAGCCACGAAGCATACAGCTGTGACATCCAGGATCAAACCGGCGGCATGCCACAATGGCACATCAAAGCCTCTGTGTTGCCGCTGTTATCCGGACCCGCGCGATTCTTCACTTGCGATGGTCAATATCATGTCATTAATAAATGGGATATGATCATTGCATTTCCACCATGCACACACTTATGTGTAACCGGTAACAGATGGTTCACAGAAGGCCGAAAACCGTATTCGTTGCGATTTGAAGCTGTTGCGTTCTTTTACAAATTCGTGATGGCCGATTGCGACAAAATCGCAATTGAGAATCCGATTGGCGTAATGTCAACGGCATACCGAAAGCCGGATCAAATCATCCATCCGTATATGTTTGGCGATCCGGTCCAGAAAGCAACGTGCTTATGGTTAAAAGGCTTGCCGAAGCTTATTGAAACGAACAACGTAAAAGATCAAGTGAAATTTCACACTTTGCCGGACGGCCGGCGCATGACAGAATGGTATTATAAAGCGTGGAGTGATCCAAAACGCCGCGCCGAAATCCGAAGTAAAACTTTTCCAGGAATCGCCGAAGCAATGGCGAATCAATGGAGTATATAAGAAAGGAAATCAAACAATGAAAATCAAAATCAACATTTGCGATGCGCAATTTTTGCTTCGCGCACTTTACGAAAAAGATACGCCGCGATCCATGCGCATACATGATTCAATTTTGCGGCAACTACGCGAATTTGCAAGAACAGAATTACCCACAGAAGAACGTGAACAATTCATTGATTATATAAATGAAAGGTATGGTACAAAATGAAACACTTCCGCTTTCGCGTATGGAATCCGGCATTGATTCTTTCAGATGAAGCTTATGATGCGTATTTACGCATTCATCCGTTAGGTATCTATAATAACGGCGATGGCACGTTTCGCATTGAATCGGCCGTTCTTGAGATTAACCGCGATCTCACGCTATCCGAATTGAATGACACGTTAACAAGCATCTACGCGGCTATATCCGGCATCAAAGAAAATAACGCCGACAAGGCGTAAAAAGAAAGGAATAAAGACAATGGCAACAATCAAGAAGAACACGGCGAACAATCCCGAAATGAAGGAATCATGGAACACGATCCGCGGCGCGATGCGCGTATTTGTCAAGTGCTTTGACAACGGCACATCAATATCCGTTGGTATCGGCAAGAAGGACGGCGAAACCTGGACAAACTTTTATCTTCCGGTTTATGTTTCGCAGTCCTGCAAGATCGAATTGAAGGAAGGTTTAAACCTAATCAGCGTTAAAAACGCCTTCCTTTCGCCCTTCAAGCGCAAGGACGGCACGGCCGGAATTCAGCTTGTGATCACCGAAGCAAGCGTTATCTAATTATTGCACACCGAAGATGCCGGCTTGAATAAAGCCGGCATTCTTCACGAAAGGAAAAGCAATGATTGATTCAACATACACCACCGGCATTATAGTATTAATTATACTGTTAGTGATCGCCGGATTAATGATTATAAGAGGTTCGGACAAATGAGAAAAGAAGAAACCGCAAAACTATACGATCATATAAGTACAACATTACAACGCCAAATATCATTAACTGGCGTAGGCTATCAAGCACAATATCTTCTCAATGCTGTTTTTGTACTTTATCAATCACGCATTATTTCGTATAGAGATTTTACTAATCTCAATGCGTATATTATCGGCATAGCAGATGATTGTATTAAGACTCTCAATTACGAAAGGTTAAAAAATGACAATGAAAAGGTATAACAAAGACATCTTGCCGTTCGGCATGTATTGCCGCGCCTGGCGCAAACGCAATGGCTTCACGGCCACGGATATGGCCGAATGTATCGGCGTACGCAACGCGAATGATATATATCAGTTTGAAAGCGGAGCGCGCGCATCCTGGTATATACTTTCCGGTTATATAAAGGCCGGTTGCGACATCACGTTTGAAATGACACGCAACGCGAATTTATGCGGCGATTGCATCCATTTTCCGAATTGCTCAAATTATATAACGGAAGACGAATGCGAAAACTTCGAAAGGATAGAAAGCGAAGATGAAGATTAAAGAATTTGTGCGAATCTCGCCGGCCGATTTAGCCAAAATGACAAAAGAGGAATTGACAAAGATTAACCGATCCGGCGCGAATTTTTCGAACCGCCGTATTGCCGGCTTGATTGCCGCCGGCGGATCAGTATCGCCGGCGTTTCAAGGCTTGCCGAAGTCTGTACGCGACACGCAAAAATTTACTGTTAATCCGGAAGCATCCAAAGCACGAATGATTGCCATGATTCAAAGTCAGCAAACATATCTTAAAGCGCGGTACAGTAAAGGCGGCGATTGGCGCAAGGTTTCGGCAGAAATTGAAAAACAGTTCGGCCGTAGTTACGTTGATTATAAATATACAACATCCGGCGATATTATTCCGGCAAAACTTGCAAAAGCAACAAACACAAAAGCGTACACGCGAAGACAGATAAAAAAGTTTTGGAATGTGTTCCATAAATTGCAAGAAGCGCGGCCGGCTTTGTTTGTATCGCATTACGAAAAAATCGAAATGGTTGATAAAATTTCGGAATACTTCTTTGATTATCGTAATACAACAGAAGAAAAAGCATTGCAGATTTTGGAGTTGAAACTAAATGCAGACAACAAAGCTTCCGAAAAAAAATTGCAAGCCGAAATACAAGCCATCCTCTCCGGAAAGCATAAATCTTTTTAAACGCAACTTTGCCGAAGCTTCGGCCGGCGCGTACTTCCGCGCCGATGATATCGTGCATTTCCTGGCGGCCGCTGTGCCGCCGGAAATGCCCATATCACGCCAAAAGAAGATAGAATATATTGACATGCCGGCAAGCTTCGACATCGAAACAACAAGCTTCTATGACAGCGAAGGCGGCAAGGCCGCAACAATGTATATATGGATGTTTTCGTTAAACGGCTGTGTGTGCGTTGGCCGCACATGGGATGAATTTACTTTATTTCTTTACACGTTGGCCGATGCGTTGTCACTTGATCCAGGTACGCGCCGCCTTGTTTGCTATGTTGAAAATTTAGGTTTTGAATTTCAATTCATGAAGAACCGGTTCAATTGGCAAGACATGTTCGCAATGGAAACGCGGCGGCCGATAAAAGTAATGTGCGATGCCGGTATACAATTCCGTTGCTCGCAATTCCTTTCCGGCATGAGCCTGGACGGAATAGGCAAAAGCTTGACAATGTTTCCGTGCCGGAAGCTGTCCGGCGATCTTGATTACAGCTTGCACCGGAACAGCGAAACTGAATTAACCGATGAAGAAATGCAATACTGTATCAATGATGTTCTTGTATTGCAATCATACATTTACGAAAAGATATTAACGGACGGAAGCATCACAAAAATACCGCTGACAAAAACCGGCTATGTTCGGAAGCTGTGCCGGAACAATTGCTTGTATGCATCCGCGGATCATAAGACAAACGAAACCGGTTTAAAGTATACCAAATACCGCCGGTTGATGAAAGCTTTGACATTGACAACGGCCGAATATGAACAAGCAAAAAGAGTATATCAAGGCGGCTTCACGCACGGAAACGCATATTATACCGATACGATCATACACGCGCCGATCAAGTCACTTGATTTTACAAGTTCATATCCGTATTGCTTAATTGCTTTTAAATATCCGATGTCAGCCGCGGAAGAATATATGCCATCAAGTTACAACGATTTCATCGAAAACTTGCGTGATTACTGGTGTATGTTTGATGTCGCGTTTTATGACATTGAAGCCACGTTTTATTATGATCACTACATCAGCAAATCAAAGTGCTTGAAGGTCACACGCGAAACAACTGACAACGGCCGCATTGTATGCGCGGATTACATCTTGACGGCTTGCACCGGCGAAGATTTCGATATCATTTCAAAAACGTACAAATGGCGCAAGATCACGATCTATAACTTTCGCCGGTATCACAAGTATTACTTGCCGACAGATTTTATTAAAACTGTTGTTGATCTCTACAAGCAGAAAACAGTATTAAAAGGCGTTGAAGGCATGGAAAAAGAATACATGCTTTCAAAGGAAAATTTAAACAGCTTGTACGGCATGTGCGTTACGGACATATGCCGCGACAGCATCAAATTTGAAGGCGGCGAATGGTCAACGGAAATCGCCGATGTAACGAAATGCATTGAAGAATATAACAACAGCAAAACGCGGTTCGTATCGTATCTATGGGGCATTGCTTGCACAGCTTTTGCGCGGCATAACTTATGGCGCGCGATCCTGGAATGCAAGAATGATTACATTTATTCCGATACGGACAGCATCAAGATGTTATATTACTTCCGGCACAAGCCGTATTTCGACCGGTACAATCTTGAAGTCGAATACCGCTTGAAGTGTGCATGCAACTTTCATGCGATTCCGGTTGACGATGTCATGCCGTTAACGCAAAAAGGCGTGAAGAAAATAATTGGCGTTTGGGATGACGATGGCGATTATACGCGTATGAAATTTTTAGGCGCGAAAAGGTATTTAACCGAAGATGCCGAAGGCGGCTTGCATTTAACTGTTGCCGGCGTTCACAAGACGAAAGCAATTGAATATTTGAAACTTAAGTACAAGAACAACACGGAAGTATTTAAAGCGTTCACGGATGATCTACAGATTCCGGCCGAAGCATACATTGACGAAACCGGCAAGCTTCTTGATCCGAAGAAGATTGACAGCACAACGCAAATGACAACAATCAATCCATCCGGCAAGAACACGCATACATACGTTGATGAACCTATTTCCGGCATCCTGGTTGACTACAAAGGGCATGCCGCGCCGTATGAAGAAAAATCGTTTGTGCATCTTGAAAGCGCACAATATAATTTATCGCTTGCATCCGAATACATCGAATTTATCCGGATGGCACAAACAATTTATAGCTAAAATAAACAAAGCTCACGGCTTGCCGTGAGCTATGTTTTTTCTGTGCATTATGCTGATTTACACCATGCAATATAGTTTCGCATGATTTCGCCGGTTTGGTTGTCCGAATAAAATATCTTGTCAGCCAGGAACAAAGCATAAATCTTTTGTTCTGTTTTGGTTATCGGCTTGTTGATATACCGCCGGTAGTTCGGCCGCGCGTTGTAATCGGTTGTGTAAATCAAATCCTTTTCGGTATTCTTTAGATCGGTTGTTTTTGGATGTACGAAGATGAACAGAAGATCATCATGCGCGATCACTTCGCAATGTAGGATATCGCCTTTGAATTCAACGAAGAAGTTAAATATAACTTCTGTACTCTTGTACTTGCATGGGCAATGCGGATATATATCAATCTCCCATGCTCCCGAAGTTATCATCTTCAAATGCGGATTGTCGAAGCAAAACAGATCAATTTTTGCTTTCTTCGATTTCACCGCCTTTTCGGATGCCTTGCAATATTCAACGGCGATCTTGACATGATTGCCGTTTTCATCTCCCATTGTGTAAACATCAATAGTTCCAGGCTGTTGCGCGCGTACGCGGTTCAATCCCATTTCTTCGAAGTATGGACAGTATTGATTGACAGTATTGCCCAACATGTATATTTTCACTTCGTCATCGCGATCACGCGCGATTGTTGAAACACAGTTCATAAACAAAACGTATTCATTCGCAAGATAAATTGATCTTGTGAGAAATTCGTCAAAGATGATCGTTTTTATTTTGTTGTATGATGTGCTTTTATCATGTTCCGTTGCCGAAAGGCTGAAGCCGTACGCAAAAGGTTCTTCCGCTGTGATGCGCTTCTGTAGTCCGTTGTCATACCGGCACAGATACCACCGGCGCGAATAATAATATACATCGTTGTATTCGCCTTCCGTCAGCCGCGCGATCACGTTTTCGCCGTACCGGTTATTTGTAAGCGATTGAAACATGCTTGCGCCGCGCTGTTTGGCAAAGTCTTCATCCCACCGGCGCACAATGGCAAACTGTGCGCCGGTTTTAATGTAGTCTTCCAGGCCGTGATACAATGCATCGTATGTTTTGCCGTTCGACCGCTTGCCGATAATGATATTGTATGTACAATTAAGCTTGCGGATTTCCGCAGACGAATAATAATTACTCATGGCGCATTATCAAACACAACACCGCCGGCCAGGATCGAAAGCAGTTCGCTTTTTTCTTGCGCCGTGGCCGTGAATCCTTCAAGATGAATGTTTGTTATTTCGGCATATCCGTACACGTTAGATATCTTCTTTGATTCATACAAAGGCATACCCAACAGATTATCATTGCGCGCGTTCGCGTTTGTTGTGCTATCGTAAATGTATACGTTCGGGCGCATCGCAACATAACCGCCCGATATCGCGCCCACGGAAGCACTACGGCCGGCATTGCCCATTGAAGCGATATTCGCAATAGTACTTGCACCGGCCGCAATTGCGCCGGCGTAATTGCCGCTTGCCGCGCTTCCGATAGCCGCAACACCGGAAACAACGCTTGATGCAACACTACTTGCAATCTGTCCGTAATTCACCATATTCGAAGTGAAAGGAAGCGAAATTGCAACATTGCTTTGCGCAAGAAACTGTTCCGGAAAGTCATCCGTATAATACGAAAGATACGCATCGCCGGTTGCCGGATTGCACCGCACTTTAAAATACACTTTCGGATTTGTGTATGTATTAGAGAAGATCACGGCGTTATCAAGCTTGATGCGGCCAAAGGGAAGGAATTCCACGAATACATCACGAAATGGCGCAAAGTTCTTATACTTATACGAAGTGATCGCCGGTATTGTTGCCGTCCATACGCCGTTCCATATTTCAGTATCAAGGATTGGCGCGCCTGGATCGTCAAAGCTAAAATCACCGGCTGTGCCTGGAACAATCATTGTTTTTATCTTTTGTGTTCCTTTAGGAGCATTGAACGGAAGCCAATACGATTTTAATATATAATCTGTGATTGGTTTGTCCATTAAAATGGTGTTCTGTTCAATGGCAAATTTTACGCATTTTTTATATGTCGCAAGATCAAGAGTTACAAAAGATTGCGGATAACATTCATCAACATAAACATTGCTTGAATTATATCCGGCAAGACTATACATTATTTGGTATCGCGTACTTGTATCGCCTGGTAAATCGGAAAGCACATAATCGGATGATTGCCATGTATTACCGGTTGCCGCAACGCCGGAAACAAGATTCATTGTAATATTGTTTTGGATCGGGATCGCGCTATCCGTCAACGTTGGATCGCTTGCGCCTTCGTTGCGCGCAACAATACCGGTACAGCCGTAAAGCATCGTTTCATCGTCACGGCTTCCGTGATACGTTTCAAGCACATCTACGGAACAAGACAACTGCCAAAGGTTTTCACCGACCGAAACAATATTATTGATATAATACCACCTTGTATTGAAACTGTGTATATATATATGAGTCCAGTTCACCGGCGCGGATTGCCGTTCAATAACAATTTCCGGCCGGAGAATTGAACAAGGTTCGCGAAGCGTTCCGGTTATCGTTGCGCGGTATGTGAACACTTTTTCGACATGGTTATTATCCGATGTAGTCGAATAGGCGAGTATTTGAAATGCCATTGCTTTAACTCCTTTTTGAAAATGCCGGCCGGTACTACCAATACCGACCGGCGAAGGTGATGTTATGAGCGCGAAGGATTAAGCCATATAAAACACAACGCAGTTTTCGTTAAGATCGTTGAAGTACTGCGCCTTCATCTTGTAGAAGTAGTTAGTGAAATCGGCTTTCGCGTTAGGCTGTGTGCGCACCCATCTTTCCATGCAGTTAATGCCGGCCGCATCTCTGTCAAAGATGCATCCTAAAATGTACGTCTGGTTGACAGTATTGCCGCCGGTAGTCTTTACATCAATGGCCGATACATCGGCAAGCGCATATCCCGTGCCGCTTCCCTGCCAGTATGCCGTGGTTTCGCCTTCGGGAAGCTTGACAAATTCGTTATGGAAGGTATCGGCCTGGAGATACGCATCCGCGGCGCGCCGGAAATCCGACAGAAGTATGATCTTCTGCATATCCTTCGGCGTAAATCTTTCCTTGCCGCCCACGTTAAACAGCGTACTGATCTCTGCAAGTCTGTCGGAAGTCTGCCCGATGCGGTAAGCCGCATACTTGAGAAATTCAAGATTCGACAGCGCAAGCGTTGCGGTAAGAGCAGTACCGCCGGCATTCGGGCCGCTGTTGTAATCGGAAAGAAGGTTGATAGCATTCACGCCGCCGGCGTTGATTACTTCGCCCATCATGTTATTGACAGTTCTGCGCGCCAGGTTAACAAGCGCAACAGTAAATCCCTTGTCAATTTCGTTGTAGATCATCGAAACAAACGCATTCAGTTCGTTTGCCGAAGAAAACGCGCTTCGAAGCTGTCTTTCCGTGATTGATTTGTCGATTTCGAAAGTCACATACTTGTTATAAAACTTCGCTTCGACCGGAGTTCCGTAAAACTCATGCGGATCATACGTTGCGCCGTTTACAAGCTGATAGCTTTCATTCTGCGTTGCCTTCGGAATCTCCGAAGATACCTTCTGAAGAACCGCGCCATATTCCCATCCGTCACGCATAAGCGAATAACCGAATCCGGAATACTTGCGATCCACGAACACCATACGGCCGACATGATCAACAAGCTTGCCGCTGAAAGCATCAAAGCTTCCGTTGTCAAAGATGGCGTTTCCGGCATCAACAACGTTCGAAAGATCTTCGTTAAGAAGCGAGGAAGTTCCGACCGATTCGGAAAGCGCATTGTTAACAATTGTGTAAATCTGTTTTACTTCCATTTTCTTTTATCTCCTTATTTTGCCATAATAATCATACCGAATTCGGTTTCTTCTTCATTAATCGTTGTAAAAATTACGCTATAATTTTGGCCGTTAAAAATTGCATCATAATAGTTGTTTTCCGGATCGTAAGAATCAAGTAACATCGGTGTTCTTACTTCACAAGGATTACCCGTAGTATCATAATATGTACCGACATCAATAACCGGAATTTTCGGAAGGAAGGGTACATGAATGCCGAAAGGCAAATTTAATTTGTTAACTATCGTGGTATTTCCGCCCATAGTAACAGCAACTTTTTCGGTATCGCGAATGTAAATAAATCCGTTCGCCATTGTTTTAAATCTCCTTTGTTTGATTAGTCAATTAGTTAATTTGTATAAATAACGCCGTTGCGCACCGGCTTTATTTTAAAGATTAGCGTAGTAAACAGTAAAACTTGCCGTTGATCCGATGAGAATAACACAAGTGTGTTCTGTTCCGGTTGTGCCGTCATCGGTTGTAAATACTGGATAACAGTTAACTGCACTTGTAATATTGGATGAACCGCCGCCGTCACCGACCGCGACAAATATACCATCACGCGCTATTGTATCCGTTGCCGTCAATTCAAACGTTTTTGTGACAGTATAATTACCATCCGTAAAAGTGTATGTTTCATGTTTCCAAACTACCCGATTCGAAGCATCGAAACCGCGATAAATTATATCAAGATAAAAGGTTTCATCCGGTTCAAGTGTGTTATCAAGCGTGATCGTTACAGCACAAGACCGCGGAAACGTTGGTGTAATCCCCACCGGCACGTTAACATTTGCCGTTGCGTATGATGTTACATCATGCGTTCCGTTTGCCGTTATGTTGATTGTTCCGGTTGGCGTAATGCCACCGGTATTCGTTCCGGTTGCTTGTTCGCCGTTCGCAAGATGAAAGGTTTTACCGCTTGCGACATCTGCGGCGATTGCTGTATCACCGGTTAAATCAATAAGTGTATGGCCATCGTAAGCCACTTTTGAAACAGCCATGTTGCACCGCCTTTACGTTATATCTGCAACGTAATACGTTGTAGTCACGCCGTTTTCGGTAATCGCAAGTGCTTTCCTGGTAACGGCGTATTCCGTGCCGCCGATAGTGATTTTGCCGCGCGTTTCAAGTGATAGATCATTTGCCGTTTTGTTTCCGGTTAGAGTAACGCCGCCGATCTGCGGCTTATTGTCAAGATCGTTATAATCCGATGATCCACCGCCGCCGGTAGGTTCTGTGAAAAGCTGTCCGTTTCTCTGTCCGACCGGCTGAGTCATTGCATCCGTTGCTTTGATGGGAGCAATGCCGCCACATTTGTACAGATATGGACAACAGCTAAAAGGCCACATGTTCAATTACCATCCTTTCCAATAATTGATTGCAAGTATTGTATCAACATCCGCAAACACGATATCGAAAAAGTGATGTTTGCGAATGTTCAATTCTTGTTCAAGCATTTGTTGCGATGTAGTCACGCCAATATTGCCGGATCGTTCCAACTGATCAAAGCCGGTTTTGCTTTCTTCGCTATAGTTCTTCGCTTTATCGCCGGTTGTGCGGCTGTTGCCGCCGCTTGTCGAAGCCGGCACAGCCGAAGATGAATTGAATCCGTAAACGTTGCCGTTTGCGCTGTTCGCAACGTTTATATCGGTATTTTCCTTCCGCGTTGTTACAACACCAGGTGTTGATTTTTCCTTCATGTTGTAGTTTTCAAGCGGATTATAATCCGTGATCATGGCATCCCATATTTTAGCCCATGAAACCGAAAACTTGTTAATGATGATCTGCTGAAGCCGTCCGATTTCAACACTTGAAAGTTGTTCATCGTTCGGCCAATCTGTCATTTTTTCAACTAAAGGCGAAGATTCCTTTAATCCGGAATGATTGCCGAAATATTCGATGTCAAGCGCGATCTTGTCAACTGTTTCTTCGTCATCCCACGGAACACCGGCCAAAGTCGCGAAAATGCCGCCGCCGGTCATCCAGGATGCGAAATGATCAATTAATCTGCTCATCTTCTTTACCGCCTTCTGCGGCCGTTTCTGCGCCTTCTGCGGCCGTTTCTTCGTTCATCTGTATTTGATTATCAAGCCATGCGCTGTTGTATTCAACGGAAACTTCAAGGCCGTACATATCGGCAAGCTTCTTGCACATCTCTTTCCGGCATTCGAACATATCATCAATCATTGGAAGTAATGAATCTGTATTTGTATTCAATTCGCCCAATGTCAATGATTCGCGTTTCATGTTGAAGTTCGCATCAAGTCCTAATTCGTTATACCATGATGCCTTGATGTACTGTTCCGCTTCGATGATTTCGCGGATCGTCTGCGATGCATACTGTGCGCCAGGCTGAAGCTGTATACCGCCGGTAAATTCCGGCGATGCCACGGCATGAAGATTTCCGGATTCAAGATCACGGATCAAGTTATCCGCGGTCAGCTTATCCGCATCTGTCGAGCCGTTGAACAGCCATTGCAGACGGCTGTTTATTTCAGCAACATAAAATGATAGTTCGTTTTCCGCAAGAAGTGTTGCATATCTCCGATGTAACGGCATTAGGCCGTTCAACATATGATCGTTGCGGCAAAACACGCAATCTTCATCTATCCGGTATGATTTATCAAAGTTCAAGCCGGGATTCGCAACAACATATTCCGTGCCGCGGTAATAAACATCGGGAAGGCCGCCAATGCCGCCGGTAAACGAATAAAATTGATAATCTTTTTCAGCAATAATGCAATGGCCTAAACCTTGCATCTGCTGTTCCAGGATATACGCCGGTATCGTCACCGGAAGACCGGTATATTTGAACATCTGTGCCGTGCGTGTAAACATATACCGAATGTGCGAGCGCACAAGCGATTCCTTGTCACGGAAGTTTGATGGCAACATGCCCATCATCCACGGCTTTAGTGCCGGATCGGTATAATTATAATTTGAAAAGTCGAATTTTCTTCCCATTATTTCAGCCTTTCCGACAATTGAGTAATAACGATTGTCATTTGCGTTATTGCTTTGGTGTTGTCGCTGATCGTGGTATTGAGCGCATCAAGTGTTGCGTTGTGCCTTTCGTCAAGCGATTTTATTTCGTCTTTGTGCGATTCGGTCAAGTTCGCGATTTCGGTTTTATGATCCTTGTCTTTAACTGTCATATACCAAAACATCGCGGCGCATGCCGTAATCGGAAAAAGATAGTTTGCAAGTAAATCAAGAAATGTTTCCATATATATTACCCGTTAACAGTTCTTTGATCGTATGAAAGGCGTTCGCCGCCGCAAGCAGTTTTCTATATTCGGAATCGGGAAGTGTGATCATTGCTTCTTCCGGTTCATATACCGGAATGCCGTAACACTTAATGCGTGAATCATCGCGTTTAACTGTTCGCGTTGCAACTGAATTGCTCCAGTTTCCTTCTATGGTAGTAATAGTATCGTAATCATGCGCGACAACTATGCCGGTATGCGAATACTCGCCGGTTGAATCAACATAAAACACAACAGCACCGGCCGCCGGCTTGTCGCTGATAAGTCCGGATTTGTCCATGTACATTTGCGCCCATTTCACGCCCGCGCCGTAAACGCCGGTAGGACATACCGCGTTTGCCTTGTCTTTGTCACGGCCGGCCGCCACAAAGAAGCACCAATCTTTAAAAGTGCAACACCACGCATAGCCGTTCTTATTGCCGTTATAATATCCGGCTTCGAACAGATCGCGCGCATACTTTGTATATTTGCCGCCAGGGTTCGCTGTTGGATCATCAAGCTTTGCATTTGTCTTGTGGCCGATATAGCCAATTTCGGCCGCCGCAATTGCTATAACTTCCGAAGCTTTCATCTGCATCATCTCCCATGTATATTTTATCATATCTTTGCATATTTGTCAACATCTTTGCGCAAAACTTTTTTGCCGTTCATATGGCCGGCGTGATCCTGGATCGCGTTTGCGGATGGTACGATCACGCGGCCGGTTAAATGTGGCTTCACGGACGGAGTACGGGACTACAC
>JAEEGL015470341.1_pt1 | contig 13059 bp, 12 predicted proteins | sample 9134231 | NCBI WGS metagenome assembly JAEEGL01 (sample SAMN16246548, study PRJNA631951) | gut metagenome | biome: gut microbiome; feature: rumen; material: fiber-attached | host: Bos | place: Iran: Karaj | collected 2018-10 | reverse complement strand
GGGACGAAGGGCGCGCTGTTCTATTTCACGCTGGGGGAGGCGCTGACGCTTCTTGCGATATGCCTGATCGTGCGCATGAAGACCCGGAAGTCCGCGCTGAAGGACCTCAACGTCCTGATGCTGCCCGAGCGTTTCAGTGAGATGGCCGGCGACAGGATGGAACTTGACATTCAGACCATCGAAGACGTGGCGGACGGCACGGCGCGCGTGCACTCATTCTGCATGGAGAGGGGACAGGACGCAAAGATCGCCAACCGGCTCGCGGTCTGCTTTGAGGAAATGGCTTCGAACGTCATCCTGCACGGCTTCACGAAGGACGGCAGGGAACATCACCTGTCCTTCCGCATTTCGCGCAATGACGGGCAGTGGACGATCCGCTTCCGGGATGACTGCGTCTCGTTCGACCCGATCCGTTACGTGCCGAAGGGAGGCCCGAACGATAAGGGAATGGGCATAAGGCTCGTGCTGCAGCTGGCGGACGAGGTCCGTTATACGAGCACGATGAACCTGAACAACCTGATGATCATCATGAAGGATTCGACGGTGGCCGGATTGTAATGTTCCGGGGACCCGCGCATATGAAAAGCGCCTGCTGATTGCAGGCGCTTTTTGACGCTTTGTACCGTGTCTTACGCGTTTCTGACGGGCTCAGTACCGGACATCCGGCCGGTAGAACTCGAAGATGACCACGTCGTTGATCTTCTGATCGACATCGGGTACGCGGGAGGTCCAGGCGACGGACATCGTGCCGGACTTGAACTGCTGCCGGACGAGCCACGGACGCTTCTCATTGAGGTAGGCGATGAAGTGCGGATGGTTCAGGACCGAGAAAACGCAGCGGGAGAGTAAGAACGCGACAGGCTTCGACTGCGACTCGCACATGTCCTTGTAAGTCGAGGACAGCTGCCCGCGGATGATTTCCGGCGCGTGCTTATAGAACCATCTGACGATGAACGGATTGAAGGATTCGATGCAGAAGTCACCCTTGTAGCCCTTCAGGATCTCATAGGTCTTCTCGCAGAGCTCGTCGTTCTTCGGACCTGTCTTCAGTTCAACGATCAGCGGACCGCCGCCGTAGAAAGCATCGAGCACTTCGGTGAAGAGCGGGATCGTCTGGTCCGTATTGCACAGGGACATTTTCTTCAGTTCTTCATAATCGAATTCGTCGACGCGCCCGTGCACGCCGCAGACGCGGTCCAGCGTGTCGTCATGGAAAACGACGACCTGTCCGTCCTTTGAAAGCTGAACGTCGAGTTCCGCCCCGTATCCGGCTTCTTTTGCAGCCCTGAAGGCTGCAAGCGAGTTCTCCGGCACAGACTTGTCCTGCGTGTGCAGGCCGCGGTGCGCGCAGTTCCAGTGATACAAAAGCTTCTTCTGATCTTCTGTCGGTTTCATAGAGAAATCCTCCGCTAAATATTGTTTTCAAATCTAAAAAGATGTAAGATATACCACAAGGTGATGTGTTTACATATCGGTCTTTCGCCGCAACGGGTCCGGATCTGTCTTTTGCTGTAAGCCGTTTTGTTCCCGTATGCGCTTACTATACCACTGCGGCGGACCGAAATCAATTTGATTTTCCGGGCTGCTTATCCCGATCCTGCACTGATGCGGAAGGCGGTCGTTTTCCAGAACAGAAAGGCACGGATATGGGGACAGGCTTCCTTAAGCGACAGGAAAAAAGGTCTGAAGAAGAAAAGGACCGCATGGGCGGCCTTTATAAAAGCGCCTTCAGCATTGCGTGGCCTGCTGCAGTGGAAGGCGCGCTGATCAGCATCATCAGTTCGGTCGACACGATGATGGTGAAGATCGTCGATCCGTACGCGATCGCGTCCGTCAGCCTCGCGTCCCAGCCCCGGCTGATCCTTCTGATCCTCGCGCAGGCGCTCTGCGTCGGAACGACCGCACTGGTCGCTAGAAGAAAGGGCGAGGGAAACCGCGAGGGCGCGGCCTCCGTTTTATCCCAGTCAATGGTGATCATCACGGTGATCGGACTTCTGATCTCGGCGCTCGGCTTCTTTCTTGCGGGGCCGCTGATGGATCTTGCGGGCGCGGATGCCGACACGAAGGACATGTCTGCCGAGTATTTCAGGATCGTCTCGTTCGGCCTGGTGTTCAACAGCTGGTCTCTGTGTCTGTGCGCCGCGCTTCGCGCGACGGGGAACACGAAGATCACGATGGTGACGAACATCACGGCAAACGTGGTCAACGTCATCTTAAACTACTGCCTGATCGGAGGCCGCTTCGGCTTTCCGGCACTCGGCGTTAAGGGCGCGGCCATCGCGACGGTCATCGGTACGATGACGGGCACCGCGATCGCGTTCCGGTTCGCGATGGATAAGAAGGGGTATTTAAGGTACCGCATCGGGCTGCCGAAGTTCGACAGCAGGACGCTTTCGGGTCTCTTCAAGGTCGGTATGTCCTCGGTCGCCGAATCCGTGGCGCTGCGTCTGGGCATGTTCATCAACACGCGCATGGTCGCCGGCGTCGGTGCCGACGCACTGACGGGACATACGGTCGTGCAGCAGGTGACGTCCTTATCGTTCACGGTCGGCGACGGCATCGCGACGGCCGGAGCGACGCTTGTCGGACAGTCGCTCGGCGCGAATAAAAAGAAACAGGCAGCGGATTACATCACGGTCGTGCGGCGCATGGGCATCATCGTGTCAGTCGCGCTGATGATCATGATCTTCTTCCTGCGCGACACGTTCTCTTATTTGTTCACGGACATTCCGGTCGTCATTGAGGGCGCTGGGTGGGCTTTCATCGTCGTGATCGTCGGCATGATCCCGCAGAACGCCCGCGTCATCTGCTCGGGGTGCCTGCGCGGTGCCGGAGACGTGAAATTCGTTGCGATCGCCTCCCTCATCAGTGTCACGATCTTAAGGCCGATCATAACGTATATCTGCTGTTATCCCTTAAACGAGGCTTTCCCGTACCTGTTCTTCTCCTATACGGGTCCGTGGATCGCGTTCGTGATCGACGCCATCGTACGGCAGATCCTTCTTGGCGCCCGCATAAGACGCGGCCGCTACCTTGAAATCCGGCTCTGAGACCGGAGCTTTTATAAGAAAGATCGTTTCATCCTAAAACCGTTATTTTTTTGAAGGAGACACTTTATATGAAACTCAATGTCAAACGCACGTGCCTGATCGGTTTCGCGTTCTTCGGCATCCTGCTCTTATGGCAGATCTACGATTCGTGGTGCCCGACGTTTCTGACCGACATCTTCGCACGCAACATGTACGGCCTGTCCTCTGCGGAACTGAAGGCGAGCTCCCCGGACAAGATCCTGAACGTTCAGTGGATCGTCGGCATCATCATGGCCTGCGACAACCTCGCCGCCCTGATCCTGCTCCCGATCTTCGGACGGCTTTCCGATAAAACGAAATCGCCGATCGGAAAGCGCATGCCCTTCATTCTGATCGGCAGCTTCGTGTCCGCGATCGTCTTCCCGTTCATCCCGGTGTTCTTCCACGCGAACAACATCGCCGGCATGGTCGCCTGCATGGCCATCGTCCTGCTGTTCATGATGATGTACCGCAATCCGGCGGTCGCGCTGATGCCCGACATCACGCCGAAGCCGCTCAGAGCGAAAGCGAACGGCATCATCAACATCATGGGATACTTCGGCGGCGCCTGCGCGACGGTCCTGGGCATCTTCTTGAAGCTTTCCGATTACATCAACGCGTCTGACGCGGCCCGCAAGGCCTGGATCATCGAGATCCCGTTCATCGTCGCGTCTGTCCTGCTCGTCATCTCGACACTCGTTCTGTTCTTCACGATCAAGGAGAATAAGGTCGAAGAGGAGATGAAGGACGAACTGGAAGAGGGCGAGCGCATGGCGGCGGTCGAGACCCCGATCGACGACAACGCTCCTATGTCGAAGGCGAACCGCAACATGCTGCTGGCGATCCTCGGCGCCGAATTCCTCTGGTTCATGGCGGACAACGCGCTCGGGACCTACATCGGCAACTACGTCATCTATTACCTGAACGCGGCCTCTTCCGGCACGATGATCCTGACGATCATCGGCGGCGTGGCTTCGGTCATCGGCTTCGCGACGGCAGGTTCCATCGCCGATAAGATCGGCCGCAAGTGGACGATCGGCATCGGTCTTCTGATGTCCGTCGTTGGCCTGTTTTTGATGATCTTTGTGGCACCGACGATGAAGGTGGTCGGAGCGCACGGGGAATTCTCGTTCCCTGTGCTTCTGTACGCGGTCTTCGTGATCAAGGGCTACGGTATGGCGCTCGTGCACAACTGCTCGTTCCCGATGGTCGTCGAACTCTGCTCGTCGAAACAGATCGGCAGGTTCACGGGCTACTATTACACGGCGTCGATGTCCGCGCAGACGATCACCCCGATCCTTCTTGGCCTGTTCTTCAATATGACGATGGCATGGCGGACGCTGCCGGTCTATTCGACCGTGCTGCTTGTTTTGAGCGCATGCGTCTTCATCCTGCTCGTCAAGAACATCAGGACGAAGAAGGTGGAGAACGCGAAGGGGCTCGAAGCCCTGGATTCCGCGGATTAATGCTTGTCAACGCGGGCATTGTCTGATATATTATCCTTAACTTACGGAGCGAAAGGGACAGCCCTCCGCCCCAACATCATTTCTCAAAAAAAAGAGAGGTATTTGAGATGGCAGAAACAATCAAACGTGATGTGAAAAAGACCACCGACGCGGCCAAGAAGACCGTGAACGCGGGCGAAAAAGAAGTGAAGAAAGTCGTGAAGTATACGGAAGACGGCGGAAAGAAATCCTCCGGCAAGAACGTCGTTCCGGCAAAGAAGAACGAGAACGCCACGGGCCTTCGCATCGGCGCGGTCGTTTTGTGGCTGCTCGCGATCGCATGCGAGATCATGGCGATCCTCGTGTTCACCGGCAAGGTAGAACTTCCGCTTCCGATCCCGACGGCATGGATCGCAGTGATCTTCATCGTCCTGGACCTGATCTTCCTGATCATCGGCTCGCAGCTCTGGAAGAGAGCGAACCATAAGGATCCGGTCTCCGAGAAGAACAAACTGAAGTTCTGGCTGTGGAACAACATGGGCGTCATCGTCGCGATCGTCGCCTTCCTGCCGCTTCTGATCATCGCCCTGACAGACAAGAACGCCGACAAGGAATCCAAGAAGATCGTCGCGATCGCGGCAGCCATCGCGCTGGTCATCGGCGGCCTGTGCGGCATCGATTATCATCCGATGTCCGAAGAGAAGGCGAATACGGCTGAAGCGGTCCTCCAGGACACGAACGTCTACTGGACGAGCGGCGGTTCCCGTTATCATCTTGATCAGGACTGCCAGGCCCTGGCAAATTCCGCGGAGTTACAGGGCGGCACCGTCCACGAAGCGATCCACAGCTATGCGAAGGATTACCTGTGCAAATTCTGCATGGGCAAGCACGTCGAGGAGAACGCGGATCTGGCGAACCTCGTATACGGTGCGCAGTAAGGCGCTGCTTTGAAATAAGGGGAAAAGCAAATGGCTGACACAAAGAAAAAAGCGATAAAGGGAGAGGAAGTCTCTCTGGATCTTACGCCGGCGGCACCCGTCCTGGACGCCGCGGCCATCATGACGCCTGAGAACATCAAGGCGATCGCGAAAGAAACGGGCGAGACCCAGAAGACCGTCAAGGCGGTCATGGCTGAGGCGATCCCGGCCATCTCCGGAGCAGTCGCATCCCGTTCCACGTCAAAGAGCGCTGCCACATCGATCTTAAGCGCGATCATGGGCAACTCGGGCGCATCCGGAAAATCGACGAACTCGATCCTGACGGCACTGCTGCCGCTTCTTCTGAACTATTTCACCGGTTCCGGGAACAGCAACAGCAGCAAGCCGAAGGAAGACAACGGCAGCGTCCTGACGTCGCTGTTCTCCAACATGCTGGGCGGCGGCTCGTCTTCCTCATCATCTTCATCCTCCTCGGGCTTAAACGTCGGTTCCCTGCTGGGAAGCCTCATCAGCACCGATACGTCGAATGAGACGAAGCCTTCATCCTCTTCCACGACCACGAACGGCAAGAAGAAAAAGAAAAAGAAGGATGAGAAGAAAGAAGAAGTGAAGATCGAGGAAGAGAAGAAGGACGATTCGGGCGACGGCCTGTTAGGCTCCATCTTGGGACTCTTCAAGTAAAAGGATCTGACCGCCTAGATGAAGGCGGACAAACACCGAAGGGCGCAGTTATGGTTAACTGTGCCCTTTTTCAAGACCGGAAACCGAACGGAGGCGGTATGGAGATCAACGCATTACTGATGAACGAAAAAGACAATGTCGTGACCTGCGTGAAAGAGATCAAAGAAGGATGCGACATCGTGTACAGGAGCAGGGACGGACTTAAGACGCTTTGCGCGTATCAGACGATCCCGAACTGCCACAAGGCGGCGCTGTCGGACATGAAAGCCGGAGATGACGTCCTTAAATACGGGGAGAGGATCGGGCAGCTGACGAAAGACGTTAAGAAGGGCGGGCTTGTCGATCATACGAACCTTGTTTCCGTGCCGCGCGACTATGGATCGGAGTATGTCAGCGGGGACGCAGAAAGCAGTTCGGACAGCTTACCGTCTTCGGGGCCTGAGAAAGAGAAAGCGTGGTTCTGGGGCTATAAGCGCAAAGAAGGCCGCGCGGGCATCCGCAACCACGTGCTGATCCTGCCGACCTGCGCCTGCGGCTCAGAAAGCTGCAGGATCGTCGCCTCCCAGGTAAAAGGCGCTGTCAATATCGTCTTCAACACCGGATGCTCTGACGTTCAGGCGAACACCGACATGTCCCAGAAGATCCTGACGGGCTTCGCGCTCAACCCGAACGTTTACGGAGTCGTGATCATCGGTCTGGGCTGCGAGACGGTCCCGCACAAGGCCCTTGCGGACAAGATCCGCTCGATGACGTCCAAGCCGGTCGTCTCCTTCGGCATCCAGGAAGAAGGCGGAACGCTGAAAACGATCGAAAAGGCCGTCCGCGCCGCAAGGATCCTGGCTTCCGAAGCGGCCATGCAGCAGAAGGAGAGATGCGGCCTTTCCGAGCTTCTTCTCGGGATCGAATGCGGCGGATCCGACGCGACGAGCGGCATCGCCTCGAACCCTGCCGTCGGCGCGCTCTCCGACAGGCTCATAGACCTCGGAGCGTCCTCCATGATGTCCGAATCGATCGAATGGATCGGCGCGGAGCATGTGCTGGCAAAACGCGCTGCGACTCCGAAGATCCATAACGAGATCATCAGGGTCTGCGAGGAATACGAAAAGCATCTGAAGGCCGCGGGACAGGACTGCCGCGCAGGCCAGCCGACGCCGGGAAATAAGGCGGGCGGTCTTTCGACGATCGATGAAAAGAGCCTAGGCTGCATCTTCAAGGGCGGTACGAGACCCATCGTCGAGGTGCTTGAACAGGCAGAGCGTCCGACAAAAAACGGCGCCCTCGTGATGGACACCGCAGGTTATGACATTTCTTCCGTGACGTCGATGGTCGCGGGCGGCTGCAACGCCGTGATCTTTACGACGGGACGCGGCACCTGCACCGGGAACGCGATCGTGCCGGTCATCAAGGTCACCGCGAACAAGCATACCTATTCCTGGATGGAAGACAACATGGACATCGACTTAAGCCCTGTCATTGACGGAGAGAAGACATTTGAGGAGATGGGAGAAGAGATGGTGCAGGACGTCATCGACGTTCTGAACGGGAAGCTGACGAAGGCGGAAGCCTACGGCTTCTCCGACATCGCGATCGATCACGTATGCAGGTTTGTCTGAAAAGTGAGAGAAGACTCCGGATGCGATTATAAAACAGTGCGTCCGGAGTCTTTTTTATCTGCGCTTTAACGGATGATGGCCGCGATGAAGCAGGCTCATTCCTCAAATTCGATCCAGACCGTATAGGTGCTGCCTTCCAGCTCCTTTTTCACGACAGTGCCGCTTTTTGAGCGGATGCGCTCGTTCGGGGCGAAGTTCTTCGACATCGCCGCAGCGGGCTCGGCCGTATAATAGTAGGCTCTCGGGAGCTTGCCTTCGGTAATGGCGACGGTATCGCCTACGTTCAAAACGTTTCGTTCCATGGTGAAGGGTTCGGTGCGCATTAAGACCTCCGTTGATTGGCTGCCCGAAAGAAAAGGTCCCTTCCGGGCTTTTTTATTGCAAAAAAGAAATTGATTTGAGCCGGATTTCAGGTATAATGATTACGGGAAGCATCCGTCTTCCGTCATCTTATTATAACATACTATCGGAGGTATTCCAGTGAAAAAGTTGGAGGATTACGTCCTGACGATCCCGGATTTTCCGGTGGAAGGCATCATGTTCCGCGACATCACGTCCGTCATCGGCGACGCCGACGGTCTGTCGCTGGCAGTCGACGAATTGCAGAAGCTTTTGATAGGCGTCGAATATGACGGCATCGTCGGCATCGAATCCCGCGGCTTCATCTTCGGGGCGCCGCTTGCCTACCGGAATCACAAGCCGCTCCTTCTCTGCCGCAAAAAAGGCAAACTGCCGCGCGAGACTGAGGCTGTGAGCTATCAGCTGGAATACGGCACGGCAACGATCGAAATGCACAGGGATGACGTAAAACCGGGCATGAAGCTCGTGATCGTCGACGACCTGATCGCGACAGGCGGGTCGGCAAAAGCCGCCTGCGAACTTGTCGAAAAACTCGGCGGGAAAGTCGCGAAGTGCCTGTTCGTCATTGAACTGAAGGGCTTGAACGGCCGCGAGGTCTTAAAGGATTACGAGGTCGGCACAGTCATTCAGTATGAGGGGAAGTAGACGATGAAAAAGTTCGTTCTGACGATGGAAAACGGCGATGTCATGACCGGAGAGCTTTACGAGGATAAAGCGCCCGTGACGGTCGAAAACTTTGAAAAACTGGCAAATTCGGGTTTCTACGACGGTCTGATCTTCCACCGCGTGATTCCCGGATTCATGATCCAGGGAGGTGACCCAAAGGGCACCGGCATCGGCGGCCCCGGCTACACGATCAAGGGCGAGTTTTCGGCTAACGGCGTAAAGAATGACCTGAAGCATACCCGCGGCGTGCTTTCGATGGCGCGGGCAATGGACCCGGATTCGGCAGGGAGCCAGTTCTTTATCATGGTTGCGGACGCGCCTCACCTGGACGGCCAGTATGCGGCTTTCGGCAAGGTGACGGAAGGGATGGAGACGGCTGATGAGATCGTATCCGCACGGCGCGATTTCCGCGACAGGCCGCGGAAAGACCAGCGGATGAAGAGCATCCGGGTGGAGTAAGCTGTTTTTTGAATTGCTCATAAAGTACCATGCTATGAATGATAAGGAGGAAGTTGAATTGAAGAAAGGTATTTGCTTATTGTTCACGGTTATTGTGATTATCACATCTATTCCTATAAGTGCTTTTGCGGCAAGTGGTGATAGAGAAAGCTGTTTTGATGATATCACTTGTTTATCTAACGATACTTTGACTGATGAAGAATACCAAGCTGTAGTTTCGATTATAAGCTCCATTGCTCAGCAGAATATTACACAAGAGCTAATAGATGAAGCAAGAGCTTTTTTAGAAGAAAGAATTGAGAATTCAAGACAAATCCAAGTAAGAAGCGGTGTTGCCACTGTCGATTCAGTGATGCTTGAAACTTCTTTGTGTCAGCATGATGGATTGAGTTTAGTTGAAATCGGAAAAATCGGAGGTGTACATGCTAATGCTGCACGCGATGAAGCAGTGCAGTTGTATACTGATCTTGGACAAAACATTGAGATGAAGAGGGATGCTTTCCGCCATATGACTTGGAACTTCCGATCTGCAAAAGATGTTGGAGCAGCGAAAACGAAGATTGCTGTTGTAAACCACGAATGGGCAAGACTTATTCTGGATAGTGTCAACCAGTACATGAGTGATCGCTACGACTATTATTTCAATCTTTATTATTGGCAAATTGTTTTAGGGTTCATGTCAGTGGACTCCATTTACTATCAAGCACTTACAGAAGGTTACGCTTATGCTGTAACATATAGGGATGCACTTGCTTCAAGCTGTCGTTCTAGCTTGGCCTTTTTTAATGCAACATTTTCATTGCCAGAATATATTATGGATTTTTGGAATAATAGAGTCGGAAGACAGTATGCATCATCTAATCCCAACAACACAACAGACTCAGTATTTACAATTGCCTGGAATGCAGGACAATTAATCAAACATGAAGGAAATACTGAAGTAACCACTTCCAGACGAGCTGTTTTGCAGGCTTCGGATTGGTGGTACAATTAATGAGTTAAAGCTGAAATGGTCATTGATTCATATACTCAGCAAATAAACCTTTACTATCTGCTGGTACTGGGCATTATTCCGCTTTTTAGCTGTATTCCATTCGCTTTCGGCAAGAAACGGCTCCTGTTCTTAGGACTCCTGCTGAACCTTATACTGCTGCTCCTGTTAACCCGGCTGTTTCAGCCGTTAGTCTTCACCGATCTGTTTTCGGGAGGGGATGCTGAGGATGATTTTGCCTTTACTACCGGATACTGGCTTGTGTTTATACTGCCGCTTTCTGTTGTTCTGTCCTGCTTCTGGGCGGGCATTGTCATTATTGTCAAAACGCTTATCGGAAGACACACGGTGAAAGCGAAAACTTAATATCTGCTTCCGAACCGGCAGAAGATCATTAATCAAATAGTCTTTCCGGCAAAATGTCTTTACAAACCTGCACGAAAGTGCTATATTCTGCAGGTAAAGCGTTGATGAGGACAGTAACATGCCACGAGGCTTATGAGCGAGGGATGGGCGGTGAGAAGCATCCTAAGCGGACGGCATGTGAAGACCACCTCGGAGCGGCCCCAATACGGCCCGGGTCATTCCGTTATCGATGAAATGAGGAAGGATATACTGCAGAAAGCCCGTAAGGGCAGCGGCAGGAGACCTTCGAAAAAGGGTGGAACCGCGTGAATTCACGCCCCTTTCTGTGACGTACAAACGTCCGGGAAGGGGCGTTTTGTATAGCTGCGGGCAACTCCGCACTTTATTATATGCAGGTGCACGTTGTAAGTGTAACGGCAGGGAGGTATGGTATGAAAGTAACACTGAAAGACGGCTCTTTTAAGGAGTACGAAAACCCGATGTCCGTCATTGACATTGCGAAGGACATTTCCGAAGGACTTGCGCGCGCCGCATGCGCGGGCTCCGTAAACGGCGAAGTCGTCGATCTTCGCACGGTCATTGACAAAGACTGCGAGCTGAACATCCTGACCGCGCGCGATGCAGAGGGCGGCTTGTCGACGCTCAGACATTCGGCGTCCCACGTGATGGCTCAGGCGATCAAACGCCTGTGGCCGTCTGCGAAGCTTGCGATCGGCCCGTCCATTGCCGACGGCTTCTATTACGATATCGATTTTGAGACCCCGATCACGGCGGACGATCTTGCGAAGATCGAGGATGAAATGAAGAAAATCGTGAAGGAGGACTTTGCGATCGAGCGTTTCGAACTGCAAAGAGAGGAAGCGATCGCTTTCATGAAGGAGAAGGACGAACCCTACAAGGTCGAGCTCATCGAGGACCTGCCGGAAGGCGAGCCGATCAGCTTCTACAGACAGGGAGAGTTCACCGATCTCTGCGCCGGCCCGCATTTGATGTCCACGAAGGCTGTCGGCAAGGCCTATAAGCTTTTGAACATCGCGGGCGCTTACTGGAGAGGCTCCGAAAAGAACAAGATGCTGACCCGCATCTATGCGACCGCTTTTGCGAAGAAGGAAGACCTGGATGAGTACATCACGCGCATCGAGGAAGCAAAGAAGCGCGATCACAGGAAACTCGGCCGCGAACTGGATCTGTTCATGATCTCCGATTACGGCCCCGGCATGCCGTTCTTTTTGCCCCACGGCGTGATCTTGAAGAACGCGCTGATGGAGCACTGGCGCAAGGTCCACCGGAAGGCCGGGTACGTCGAGATCTCCACGCCGATCATTTTAAACCGCGTGCTTTGGGAGACTTCCGGCCACTGGGAGCACTACCACGACGACATGTTCACGCTTACGACAGAAGACGGCGAATTCGCGATCAAGCCGATGAACTGCCCGGGCAGCATCCTCGTGTACAAGAACGAGCCGCGTTCCTACAGGGATCTTCCGCTTCGCCTCGCGGAGCCGGGCATCGTCCACCGCAACGAAAAATCCGGCCAGCTGCACGGCCTGATGCGTGTGCGCTGCTTCACGCAGGACGACGCGCATACCTATATCACGAAGGACCAGATCAAGGACGAGGTCCGCAGGATCGTCGAGATCATCGACGGCATGTACAAGCTGTTCGGCTTCACCTACGGCGTCGAGCTTTCGACCCGTCCCGAGGATTCGATGGGCTCGGACGAAGAATGGGAGGCTGCGGAGAACGGTCTTAAGGACGCGCTCGAAGCGCTTGGCTTGCCCTATACGATCAATGAGGGCGACGGCGCGTTCTACGGTCCCAAGATCGACTTCCATCTCGTGGACTGCTTAGGCCGCGAGTGGCAGTGCGCGACGATCCAGCTCGACTTCCAGCTGCCGCAGCGCTTCGAGCTTGAATACATGGGCGAGGACGGCAAGAAGCACCGCCCGATCATGATCCACCGTGTCGTTTTCGGCTCCATCGAGCGCTTCATCGGCATTCTGACCGAGCATTTCGCGGGCGCGTTCCCGACCTGGCTTGCGCCTGTGCAGGTGAAGGTGCTCCCGATCTCCGACAAGTATGAAGAGTACGCGAAGTCCGTCGAAGAAAAGCTTGACGCAGCCGGTATCCGTATCGAGTGCGACCTCCGTTCTGAAAAGATCGGCTACAAGATCCGCGAAGCGCAGATGAAGAAGATCCCGTACATGCTGATCGTCGGCGAGAAGGAAGCAAGCGAAGGACTTGTCTCCGTCCGTTCGCGTGCCGCAGGAGACGAGGGCGCGAAGACGCTGGATGAGTTCATCATTTCGCTGAAGGAAGAGATCGGTTCAAAGGTCATCCGGGAAGCGAAGAAGGACTGATCATTCGGGACTTCTGACATAGCGCTATTTTTCCCGAATTCCTGTCAAAAACCATTTGACAAGAGACGTCCGGAGTGCTATAGTACCAATGTTGTAAAAGAGCAAGCAGAGT
>JAEEGL015409004.1_pt1 | contig 13059 bp, 11 predicted proteins | sample 9134231 | NCBI WGS metagenome assembly JAEEGL01 (sample SAMN16246548, study PRJNA631951) | gut metagenome | biome: gut microbiome; feature: rumen; material: fiber-attached | host: Bos | place: Iran: Karaj | collected 2018-10 | reverse complement strand
TCGAAAGACGCGTCGGCTTTTACTTCATTCAGATTGTTTCCTTCCTTCTTTTTCGGCGCGTATCCTTTTGTAAAAAAGGTCTTATCTTCTCTTGTCTTATCTGCAGTGTCACCGTCTGACACGCGTGACGTCACGTTTTCAGCGCCGGTCGTGTACGGTCGGGAGAAATCCTCCGTCAGTTCTGCGTCCGTTTCTGCCGAAGCTGCTTCTTTTTTGCGCAGTCTGTATTCTTTTTCTCGTATCCTGTGCGCCTCGCGTATCTGTTCGAGCCGGTCGGTGGACTGAACGTCGTCCCAGTTTTCAATGCAGAGGCCTCCGTCCGATTCGGCGATGAGACCGTAATCAAGGAAACAGCGGACGGCTTTTTCGACTGTGGAAGGCGGCTGGCCGATGACTGCGGCGATCTCCTTCAGCGACATCATTCTGCCGCCCATAGAGAGTCTTCCGCGGTCCATGACGTTGCCGGCGAGGCAGAGAAGGGCGATCCATACGGCGAAGAATCTGTAGCCTCCGTTCTGTTTTATAAGGTTTTTCACGGCGGGGGATTCCCAGACGTGGGAATCGAGTTTTATCCATTTGACGTTTTTCATTATGAGTTTGCACCTCCGCGATTATTCTAGCATTTCTCCGTTAATACTGCAGTAGCAAAAGGTATTAATTTTGAGGGGAAAAACGTACTATAAAAAGAACATGTTATTATTTTATTAACATTTCGTTCATATCCTGTTCATCCGGGGGGGGGGGTATTATGTTTTCAGAATGGCTTATTATTAATCATTATTGAAAGGCAAATATTAAAGGCTAACTGAGACGTGTTGGAAAACCAAAAGTTTTTGACCGAACAAATAATTACATATTTGGGTAATAAACGGTAGCTTTTAGATTTTATAGACAATGCTATAAAAATAGTGTTGAATGAACTTAAGAAAGATAAAATAGATATTTTTGATGTGTTTTCTGGTTCGGGAATTGTTTCACGATTTTTTAAGCAGTACTCAAAAATATTATATACAAATGATTTAGAGGATTATTGTTACACCATTAACAAATGTTATCTCTCAAACAAATCAAATATAGATTTATATAATTATAATTATTGGTACGACCATTTAAATAATTTATTAACTCAAAATCCTCTAAAAAAAGATGGATTTATTGCAAGACTATATTCTCCGAAAGATGATAATGATATACAAATTGGAGAAAGGGTTTTTTATACAAGAAGAAATGCAGAATATATTGATACTGCTAGGCAGTATATAGAATCATTACCGCACGAAATCAAACCTCTATTTTTGGGTCCATTATTATATGAAGCATCAACAAAGAATAATACTTCTGGCGTTTTCAAAGGCTTTTATAAAAACTCTGATTCTCATATAGGACAGTTTGGTGGAAACGGTAAAAATGCTCTGAAAAGAATTTTAGACAATATTGAATTAAAGAAACCAGTATTAAGCAATTATGAATGTGACGTTTTTATATTGCAGGGGGATGCTAATAAAATATGCAAATCGGTTCCTCATGTTGACCTAGCATACTTGGACCCACCATATAACCAACACCCATATGGCTCTAATTATTTTATGCTTAATCTAATCAACAATTATAAAGAACCAATTAAAATATCCAATGTTTCAGGTATTCCTGATAATTGGAGTCAGTCCAATTATAATAAAAAAAGAAAAGCGTTATTATCATTAAAAGATCTTTGCGAACAATTAAAAGCAACTTATGTTTTAATATCTTATAATTCAGAAGGTTTTATAACCCTTGAAGATATGATAGCTATGCTAGAAAAAATCGGATTAGTAAGAGTATTTGATAAAAATTATAATGTGTTTAGAGGAAGTAGAAATCTGAAAAATAGAGACATTCATGTAAAAGAATATTTGTTTTTGTTAAAGAAGGGGTGATACTATGTTAGGAGATGTTTTAAAAAGAGATTTATGGAAGTTAAAAAGAACATCAAAAAAGAAAAATGATAATAATGCGTTTTGGATAGTATTACGAGATATTGCAAAACAAGAAATTATAGAATACTGTGATTATATAGATAGCGATACTATTATTCCACTGTATTATCAAATATTAAATGAAAATAGGGAATTTATACCTTCCTTTTATAAAGGCGTGTTAAAGTCGAATAAACAAGAACGATTTAGAGTTATTATCAGGAATGTATTTAGCAGCAATGCTTTTCATAAAGACGGTTTGGCAAATCAAGAGGGTATTATTGCATACAAAGAAGTTAATAGAGAAAAAAAAGGTGAAAGGATAGTATATAAAAAATCAGATGTTAGTAAATAAAGAGTCGATACAATCAAAATGTATTAATTTATATGATTTACAAAAATACAAAATAGGAATTCCTATTTTTCAGCGTTTTTATGCTTGGAAAGAAAAAGAAACTACCCAATTAAAAGATGACATAATAAAGATAATTGGTAGTTCAAATATTGATAATCCGGATTATCAATTATATTTATTGGATTTTATTTATTATGAAGAAGACGAAAAAATCAAGATAGCTGACGGACAGCAGAGAATAGTATCTATTAATAATTTAATAAAAGCAATAAAAGATATTGCTAAAGAAAAAAATATCTTAATAGATGATATAGAACTTTTTGATATTGAATACGATGTTTTTAGTAATAAGCAAAAATACGAAAAACATTTTTTCAATTATCCCATATCCCCGTTTAAAAAAGTATATTTAGATTTTTATGATTTTGTGAAAAAACACATTTCACAAATTAATAATATTATTAAAGTCATAAAGAACAGGATATTTATATTTGCAAAAAAATGTGATAACGCAGACGATGCATTTACTATATTTCAACAAATAAATACAGGAGGAAAGCCACTAACAAAAGATGAGGTTATAAAAACTGCTTTAGATCAATATTCTCTAGCCTACGATTTAAAGTATGATACATCAGACATGAAAGATGTTAGACAATCATTAATAAGCTTTTATAAGTACAAAAAACACAATTATGATAGTAAGTTTGATAGTATAGAAATCATCTCATTTATTAAAGAATATATATCTAAAGATAAAGAGACTTTTCGAGATTTCGTTGAAACTGTTAGTATTCTTAAAAGTTTGGAAAAAAATCCAATTAAATATATTATCAGCTACATTAATAGGCAAACTATTATGGACGTAGTGAATATATTATCTATGAATAAAATAGATATTATCAAAGAGTCCAAATATACAACGGATTTATTAATTCCTCTTTGTATGATGAGTATAGTTTTGTCAATAAAAGGAGGTAGTCCTACATCTTTTAGATATTTGATTAATGATATTATAGACGGTATTAAAGCGAACAAAAAGCCTGAAGAACTAAATAAAGAATTGATTAATAGAATTAATTCTGATGATAATTGGCAAATAAAGTTGGAAGACTTTGAGAAAGCACTTGAAAAGAATGAAATATCAAGAGGAATTAAAAAAGCACTTTTAATAATCGACGTTATATGTAGAAACAAATCTGGAATAATAAATGTAAATTCGATAAATCTTGAACATATTTATCCACAAAGGCCGGACCCTGAATGGGCACAAAACGGATGGCCATCGCATAGAGAACAGCAAGAAGAAATAATTGATAATATAGGCAATTATTTATTATTAAACAGCGAAGTAAATAAAAAAATACAGAATCAATATATTACACATAAAGTCGATAAATATAAAAAAATAATAACCGATGATATTTTACTTCAGACGCCGATGAATATAATAGATTTTGACAGATTTGAAAGCGAACAAATAAATTATATTAATGAAAGAAAAAAACAAATTGCCAAATATATACAAATGAATTTTCCTTTAGGAAGAGTATTAATTAAGAATTAATTCATCAATCCACTGCTCCCGCTGAAAAGCGGGAGATTTTTATATATTACACCGCTATCTCTTTACAAATCGGGCATTTCTGCCGTAAAAATCTGATAATTGATAACCCTCAAATATCCTCATCACTCCCGTAAGCCTCCCCTCGTGAGGGGAGGTGGCGCAAAGCGCCGGAAGGGTCATATTACGTTTTTTCAATATTGCCGGGCGAACACCAACGGGCAACACCCGCCAAGTATAGCATTTTATTTATCTATATATTATTTATCTATCTTCCTCTTTACAAATCGGGGAAAATGGTGTACAATACCATAGATACTTATAAAATCGGCTGAATATCGGCTTTTCGGAGGAATTATGGCTGACAGAATACTTCTTAAAATATCCGGCGAGGCGCTTTCCAAGGGCGCGGACGGGAGCTTCAATTTCGATAAGGTCAGGGAAGTCTGCAGAGCGATCGCGGTTTGCGCCCGCAAAGGCTACCGCATTGCCATCGTCTGCGGCGCGGGCAATATCTGGCGCGGCAGACAGGCTGAGAAAAAAATGGACCGCGTCGAGGCTGACCGCATGGGAATGCTCGCAACGCTCATCAACTCGATCTGCATCAAGGATTTTCTGATTCAGGAGGGCGTTCCGGCTGTCGTTCTTTCCGCTGTCTATACCGAACCGCAGTTCGCCGAAGGTTATACGAAGGAAAAAGCCATAAAATATCTCGACGAGGGAAAAGTCGTCGTTCTCGGCGGCGGATCCTCCAGCCCGTTCTTCTCAACTGATACGGCGGCGGTTCTGCGCGCGGCTGAGATAGAAGCGGACAGGATCCTCTTCGCGAAGGCGGTCAATTTCATCTACAACCGCGATCCCTCCAAAAAATCCGACGAGCCGCTTTACAAATACGCTTACCTCAGTTATCACGACATTCTCGAAAAAGGTCTGAAGGCGATCGATCTCACCGCCACCGCGTTCGCGCTTGAAAACGGTCTGGTTATCAACTGCTTCGGGCTTTCCGACGCGGAAAACATCGTCGACGCGGTAGAAGGAAACGTCGAAGGAACCGTTGTTTACGGCGGAGAAAGCAAAATTATAGAAGAATAGGTCGTATCAATCCCTGCAAATGAATACAATCGGTACAATAATTTTAAGCATTTTCGTTTTCGGACTGCTTGTGACGCTTCACGAGCTCGGTCATTATCTGACGGCGAGGCTCTTTGACGTTCACATCAAGGAATTCTCAATAGGAATGGGTCCGAAACTGTTTTCCCGCGTCTCGAAAAAGACGGGGATAAGATATTCTGTAAGACTCCTTCTGATCGGCGGCTACGTCGCAATGGTCGGGGAGGACGAGGACAGCGAAGATCCTCGCGCGCTCAACAAGAAACCCGCCTGGCAGAGGATCATTATCACCGCGGCAGGCGGAGTAACGAATATCGTAATCGGTTTTTTACTGACTTTCGCGATGGTTCTGACGCTTCCGGCGCTCGGTTCGACCGTAATCGCCGGATTCTCCGACGGAGCTGTTTCGAGCGATAAGCTCGCGGCAGAGGACAGAATCATCTCGGTTCAGGGCAAAAAATGTTATACGCATATGGACGTGGCGTATGAGATCGCCCGTTTCGGCATCAAACCCTGCACGGTCGTCGTTGAGAGAAACGGCGAAAGGCTCGTTATCGAAGACGTGGAATTCGGAATCAGAGAAGAAGAGGGCACAAGCTTCGGAGAAATGGACTTCACGGTTTACCGTGTCGGCAAGAATTTCGGAACGATCATGAAGCAGACGTTTGCCTACTGCCGTCTTGACGTCAAGCAGGTCTGGGAATCGCTTTTTGACCTGATAACGGGAAGATACAGCGCTGACGCCGTATCGGGGCCTGTCGGAGCCGCAAAGACGATAGGCGAGGCGGCGAGAGTCAGCCCGAGCACTCTCATTTACATAATAGCGCTGATTTCGGTAAATCTCGGGCTTGTCAATCTTCTTCCTTTGCCTGCGCTCGACGGCGGAAGACTGGTTTTCCAGTTTATCGAGCTTATAACGAGAAAGAAAGTTCCTTCGAAGGTCGAAGCGATGATCCATTCCGCGGGAATAATAATCCTGCTTGGATTGATGGTCGTCATCACCGGAAAGGATATTATAAAGCTGTTCAGAAGGTAGAGTTCCTTTCTTGAAGAGGACCCTTCCGGCGCTTTGCGCCACCTCCCCTCGGGAGGGGAGGCAGAACGTAAAATATGAAAAAACACGTTAATCAAAAGGAGACGCAAATGAAAAAACACTTTATTACAATCGCGCTGTTCGTTACAGTAATTTCAATGCTGCTGGCTTCATGCGCTGCGCCTCGGAACAACAGAAGCGACGGCGGAAACACCGATCCGGTCGAGACAACGCTCGGCACAATCGCGACCGAACAGACAATAAACGACGGACTTCCGTCAACTGACGAATCTTCATTGACTTCGGAACCTGCGGTTACTTCAGAACCCCCTGTGACCGAGGAACCGGTTACAACTGCAGAGCCGACGGCTACGACCGAACCGGCAGCAACTTCTGAACCTGTAATTACAACAGAGCCAAAACCCGGAACGACAGAACCGGTTGTTACCACCGAAAAGCCGGTGATAACCACCGAACCGGAAACGATAACGACAGAACCGGTTGTTACCACAGAGCCTGTATTTGAATTGATAGATACACCATGGATGGTGGTGGAAAACATTGAGTATCCGGTTATTTCTGCAGTTACCAGAATGATAAACGTTCGAGTTTTCGAACGCAAATATTTTCCTGAACTTGATGGAAAATATTTTTATTATACCGGAAGACATATCAGCTTACCTCTTGTTGTGGAACTGGTTGAGACGGAAGATAAATCAAGACATTATCTGAAAGCATATTTAAATGTTAATGATGTTATTGAGGAATATGGAATAAGACCTAGCGGATTATACCCCCAAGATGAAATTATTTATTTCTCTCATTTATTACAATCACCATGCCGTACAATATTTGAAGATTCTAATTTTGGCTTTTCAATCATTCAGGATGTTGAATATGATGATTCTATAGATACCGTATTTGTAAATTACGTTGTTACGCGTGAAAGATTTAAAGATAAATATTCACTTGAGCCGGATAGGCCGAGAGCAAAATTGTATTATAGTGAATCCACTTTGAATCTATATTTAGAGAATACCTCTGAAGGTGATGCTTTTTCTGATTTTTATTTAAGACTTGAACCGACATTTAACCAAATAAACTCTCATGCAGACCTGGGACAAAACAGTAGTTACTGCAACTGGAATTATTCCGGTGAGAAAGTCCCTGCTATTATAAGAGACCGTTATTACGGAGCCAAAATACTTTGTCAAAGAAATCCTGACAGTGCTGCATTATTTACTGATGGGCGTTATATTATCAATGATGAAAGTTATCAGATGCTCGAAAATGACATTACTGATGAAGAGAACAAGAAAAAATATTTTCCTGAGTGCTCTCAGACGGAGAAATGGGGATTCCGTTATCCGGAAGAAGATAAAACGCCAAAAACAACTTACGGCAGTTTTTGGAGCAGAGAAGAAATTCCTCTTGTATTAGTCGATGAAAATGAAGATATAACGGTTCTCGACTCTTGTATCAAGACAATTAAAATAATGCAAAGAGATGAAAATAGATATTTTACAGGTTATAAAGAAATTCCGTTGATTGTTTCAGCGTTGAGATTGAACAGTTATACAGGAAATCCGATCGTTATAGACATTAGCATTCAAACCAATAACGGTATTGAAAACATTTACAGATCAGAACCGGGAACGTATGGGTTTATTACTTGTGAAGATATTATTTTTAAAGTTAAGCATGATAAAGACATATATGATGATTTCATATCAACAAGGTTGGCTGTTTTCAGTTTTTCTCCTCTGATGGATGAAAACGGGGATTTTATATTGACCGAACTTTCTTTTACTGATGCATACAGTTTAATCACAACAGCCACCGAATACGATATCTTTAATTTTGCAGAAGAGTATGTTAAAAGCGTAGTGAAGTATAGACATGATCAGGAATGCGTAATTGAGAACAGAGATTATCATTGTCAAATCGCATACGATGTGTTAGGCTCATATTGTAATGATGTTTTATTGGCATGTATTTATAAAAACGGATATTTGATAAATTCTGACGATAACAAACTGTTCACTAATGAAGAAAGACTAAGAATACTTGATACCCTAGATAGTTATGAATCTTGTATTTCGTATTTCTTTACTAAATAATTAATTGCACCAGCCTCCCTCGTGAAGAGGACCCTTCCGGCGCTTTGCGCCACCTCCCCTCGGGAGGGGAGGCAGAACGTAAAATATGAAAAACACGTTAATCAAAAGGAGACGCAAATGAAAAAACACGTTATTACAATCGCGCTGTTCGTTACAGTAATTTCAATGCTGCTGTCTTCATGCGCGCTGCCGCAGGAAGATGCGGATAATGACGGCGCTCATACCGATAAAATATCAACTGCCGCAGAAAATACAGTTCCCGACGGTTCAGGCTCAGATAAAGTTCCCGCTACAGAAGGAAACGCCGGCACCGAACCGGCGCCGAACGAAGACGGCGACGTCAAAACAACCCCTTCTGACGCGACGGAACCGGACGTTCAGACCGAAGTTCCCGTAACGTCCGTTACGGAAGAGCCCGTAATCACCGACGCGCCCGCAATTACCGATGAACCCGTTAAAACGACCGCTCCGATGGTTCCGACCGGACCTTACGTAACCGAAAAGCCGGTGATAACCACCGAACCGCCGGCGACCGATATTCCTGCAGTTACAACCGGACCGAAGGAAATCACAGAACCTGCAGTCACGACCGGACCGGATATCGAATTGCCCGAGATACCGATCAACAAAGAAACCGTCCTTGAGTCCGTTAAAAGAAACGTTTACGTGATGGTCGGAAACGAAGACGTCGTTATGCCGCTTCGCATCTCCGTAGTTAAGTTCAGCAACGGAACTCAGACGATCGATCTTGATCTTGAAACGGACGGCGGCGACGTTAAACTCTACAGAATGTTCGGAATCGGTTTCATAACTGCCGACGAATTCGTGACAGGCGCCGATACCGACAATCCGCACATAAAAACCGTGATAACAGTTATCAGCTATGAAACTTCCGTTCAGGGGAGATGGCATTATCTGTCCGGAAACCACAGAGTATTTAAGATCGCGGACAGCGATATCAACGGAAGCCCGACGGGAGCTATCGGCGCTCAGGTCGAATACAGAAACAGCCTCGTACCAACCGATATCGTCATTGGTGATGAGAGCTGCTTTATATTCATTTGGAGATGCCGTGAAAAAGCTCCGATCGGACAAGAACTTATTGCACGTTCCCTTTCGGACGGGTATATGATTTACGGAGACGGAAGCGCAGTTCTTGACGAATCTGTTTTCGATTCATACTTCCCGAAAGACGGCAGCCTGCTGAATTTCTATTTTCCGGAATAATTATTTTGATAATTATATATAAAAATTTACTATAAAGGAGACTTGACTATGAAACTTGATGTAAAAGAATTTGAAGAAAAAATGAAAAAAACGATCGCTTCCTATGAATTCAATCTCGGAACGATACGCGCCGGCAAGGCAAACGCTTCCGTTCTTGACCGCGTTATGGTCGACTATTACGGTTCGCCCACACACATCAGGGACATTGCCCAGGTTAAAGCTACCGACGCAAGAACTCTTACGATCACACCTTATGACAGGTCATCTCTCAAAAACCTTGAAAAGGCTATCCAGACTTCCGACGTGGGAATCACTCCCGCAAACGACGGAACGGTAATCAGACTTGTCTTCCCGCAGCTTACCGAGGACAGACGTAAGGAACTCACAAAACAGGTAATGCATCTCGGCGAAGAATCCAAGACCGCCATACGCAATATCAGACGCGAGGCAAACGACAAGTCCAAGGACATGAAGAAGAAGAGCGAAATGACAGAGGACGAACAGAAGGCCTCCGACAAGAGCGTTCAGGATCTCACAGACAAGTACATAAAGCTGATCGACGGTATCACCGACAAGAAAAAAGAAGAAATCATGACGATCTGAGAAAAAACGGTCCGCTCTGAAATCTCTGCGGACCTTTTTTCGGTTTATTATTGATATGCAGTTAAATCACATTGCTTTTATTATGGACGGAAACGGGCGCTGGGCGAAACAGCGCGGTCTTCCGAGGACGGCGGGGCATACCGCCGGCGCGAAGACGTTCCGAACTCTTTTGAAACATCTTGCAGATACCGAAGTTAAATTCGTGACGGTGTACGCCTTTTCCACCGAAAACTGGTCAAGACCGAAGGCGGAGACAGACGCTATCCTGAAGCTTCTCGATCAGTACGTCGACGACGCTGCAAGAGAAGCGGACAAGAACGATCTGAGAATCATTTTCGTCGGCGACAGAACGCCGTTCAGCGAATCTCTCAAGGAGAAGATGGCGCGTCTCGAAAAACAGACTGAAAACAGATCCCTTACCTGCAATATCGCGCTCAATTACGGTTCGCGAAGTGAGATCGTTCACGCGGTCAACGAAGCGATAGAGGAGGGGCAGACCCCGGTCACCGAAGAGATAATCGAACGTCATTTGTATACAAAAGATTCTCCGCCGCCCGACCTCATCGTCAGGACGGCAGGTGAAAAGCGCCTTTCGAATTTTCTTCTCTGGCAGGCGGCCTACAGCGAATTTTATTTCGTCGACAAATACTGGCCGGACATGACGCCGGAAGACGTCGACGAGGCAATAAGCGCTTTTCATAAGCGCGACCGCCGTTTCGGCGGAATCGAAAAGAAATGAAAATAATTAAGGACTTTAAGAAATGAAAACCAGACTAATCACTGCGGGAATAGCGGCAGCGTTGTTTTTGCCATTTTTGATTTTTTCGGGAACTCCCGCCTTCATTGTTTTTGCCGTTCTGGCAAATATTATTTCTGTTTTTGAAATGATAAAATGTATTCATCTGCAGAAAAATCTGTTTTGCCTTATAAGCGCGGAAGTTTACGGTATCGTCGCCGCGATATTCTCAAGGATAGGGAACAACAGGATCGTTACTTTTGCGGTCATAACGATCGCTTACGTCGTTATAAACCTCATTGTCTCTATGTTCTCAAAGGAAAAATACTCTCTCACCAACGCGTGCAAAGCGACTCTTCTGACCGTCGGAGTAGTATTCGGATATCTGTCTTTGATATTTATCCGCGACCTTCCGTACGGAAAATACGCGATATGGCTCGTTATCATCGGGTCGTGGCTCTCGGATTCCGGAGCGTATTTTGTCGGAACGTTCTTCGGAAAGCACAAGCTTTGCCCCGACATTTCTCCCAAAAAGACCTGGGAAGGACTGTTCGGCGGAGTTTTCTTCTGCCTTATATTCTTCCTTATCTACGGTGATCTGGTTACGATATTCGCAAAGGATTATCACGCAAATCTCTGGCTCCTCATGATATGCGGAGCGGTAGTTGCGGCGGTTTCGGTTTTCGGCGACCTTCTTGCTTCATATATAAAGAGGGCGCACAAGGTCAAGGATTACGGCAAGATCCTGCCCGGACACGGAGGATTCCTTGACAGATTCGACAGCTTGCTTGCCGCGTCGGTTACGCTGTGGGCGTTCTGTCTTATTACGTCGGGATTCCCGATTTTTGTTGCCAATCAGGTATAAAAAATGAAAATAAACGAAAAATATTTAGCGGTCCTCGGCTCGACAGGTTCGATCGGAAAGCAGGCGCTTGACGTCTGCGAAAGAAACGGCGTCAGAGTCGAGGCGCTTTCAGCAAACAGTTCGGTAAAAGTTATCGAAGAGCAGGCGAGAAAATTCAGACCGTCCTATGCGGCGATGAGCGATCCCGCTTCGGCAAAGGAACTCGCTTTCCTTCTGTCAGACACGCCGGTAAAGGTTTTTGCCGGGCCCGAAGGGATACTTGAAATGATAAACCGGCTCAGGGGAGATGCCGTTCTGAATTCGATTACCGGCGGAGACGGACTTCTTCCGACAGCCGAAGCCGTAAAGTGCGGAAAAAATATCGCGCTTGCCAACAAGGAAACGCTCGTTACCGCAGGCGATATCGTCATGAAGGCGGTAAAGGAGAAGAAAGTGTCTCTGATGCCCGTCGATTCCGAGCACTGCGCGATCTTCCAGTGCCTTAAGGCGGGGAGAAAAAGCGAGGTCAGAAGAATCATTCTGACGGCGTCAGGCGGACCGTTTTTCGGGAAAAAGAGAAATGAACTCGAAAACGTCGGAGTAAAGGAAACCCTCGCCCATCCGACCTGGAATATGGGCAGAAAGATCACCGTCGATTCGGCGACGATGATGAATAAATGTTTTGAGATGATCGAGGCGAAACATCTTTTCTGCGTTTCGCCTTCTGAAATAGAAGTTGTTATACACCGTCAGTCCGTCGTTCACTCTATGGTGGAATACGAGGACGGAGCGGTCATCGCACAGCTCGGAGTGCCGGATATGAGGACCTGCATCCAGTACGCGCTCACATATCCCGAGAGGCTCCCCGGAGCGGCGGAACCGCTTGATTTTGAGAAAGCGATGACTCTGACTTTCGACAGACCGGATTACGAAACTTTCAAGCCGCTCGGTCTTGCTTCTTTCGTTATGGAGAAGGGCGGTATACTTCCGGCGGTTCTGAACGGCGCAAACGACGCGCTCGTAAAGCTTTTCCTTGACGGAAAGATACCTTTCCTCACAATAGGCGACGCCGCTGAAAAAATAGTAAAAACTACCGAAAATATCAAGGCTCCGACTCTCGAACAGATTGTGAAAGCCGGCAAAGAGGCAAAAGAGAGAGTCTTTTCCGATTTAAAAGAGGTGTTTTGATTTGACGACAAAAGAGAACTTTTTGAGAGCTCTGCTCAGAAACGATCCCGAATGGGTGCCGTACGGCATGGAAAGCGTAATTACGATACGAAGCCCCGTTAACGACCGTCCGGGAAGGGCAGGTATTGACGACTTCGGAGTCGTTTGGGATTTTGACCCGGACGCAGAAGGCGGAACTTATCCGAAAAAAGGCGGAAACACGATAGACGATATTTCCACCTGGCGGGAGCAGCTCAAACTGCCCGACCTTGACAGTTACGACTGGGAAGCGATCAGGAAAAAAGGCGAGAGCATAGACCGCAGCGAGCATCTGGTTCAGATTTT
>JAEEGL014331613.1_pt1 | contig 13059 bp, 8 predicted proteins | sample 9134231 | NCBI WGS metagenome assembly JAEEGL01 (sample SAMN16246548, study PRJNA631951) | gut metagenome | biome: gut microbiome; feature: rumen; material: fiber-attached | host: Bos | place: Iran: Karaj | collected 2018-10 | reverse complement strand
TAAAATAAAATTTTCTTTACAAGGAAGAGAATGTTCTTTATAATATTATTTATTTTTTATAAATTCATATGAACCAAAATAATTCAATCTTTTAATTTTTTCTTTTCTCTCTCCATCATTTATATCATACAAAAAATGTTTTTCAGTTGTATTTCTATTTTTACAAAAATTACATACCCAAATATTACCATAATCTTCAAAAGTTACAAAAGGATTAAAATAAGCTCTACATTCTTTTTTTTCACATCTTGGAATATTTAATTCACCATAATTAATAATTGGAATATCATTTACTAAATTTTTTACCATTGGAGATACATTTAATCCAATTGGTAATGAAATTGTATTTCTTAATGTTTCAGTATTTGGTAAAATTTTTAGTGAAGGTCTTATATATTCTGATTTACAATTATATATTTTTTTCTGTTCATATTCTAATTTTATTGAATCATTTTTTATTGAATCTGTCTCATAATTTGATAATTGAGATACTGATTTATAATTTTGATTTTGTTCATATTGTGTTGGTAATTTTTTAGTTTGATTTGTTGAAGGAGGATTATTGTTTAGATTTTGATTATTATTATTTGATTGTATATTTTGATTATCAAAGGGATTTGTTCTTTTCATTAAAAAATAAATTCAATTTTATTTGATTTTTTAATAATTTTAAAAAAAAAATTAAATTTTATTTCATTTTTTATTCAATAAAGTAAATTTATTTATTAAATTATATTTTAAAAATATGTATATATTTATATTTTTTTAAATATCTTTTTCCCATTTATAATATCATATTATTCATACTAAAAAGTACAAAAATATTCATTATACATTCATTAATTTACTTATTTATATAAAATTACCCAATTAAATCAATTTAACATTCTATTAAATACAAAATCAAATTATTCGTATTTATAATTTAAGGTGTATTTTTTTCTAATAAAGTTTTAATATCCCATAAAGCTTTTTTTTTAACAAAACTATAACTTTTAATAATATTATAATCTAAATATTGCATTATTTCATGTTTAAAAATAATCATTGTATGAAAATTATTAATTTTAATCAATTTCATTATAATTCGTTGTTTAGGAACTGGAACAATACTTGAAATTATTTGAAGTAGTATTTCTTTTTCATTTTCATTTTCTTTATTTTCATTTAAACTTATCATAACTTTAATTTTATTTTTTTTTTTCTTTATCAATAATTTCAATTTCATTTTCTTTATCACACAACATTCTAATTTCAAAATTATTATTAAATAAATATTTAATATTATTATAATCAATAAAAAAAATCCAAACAAAATTAATATCTTTATTAATTGAAATAGATTCTTCTTGTTCTATATTTTTAATATTTTCTTTTAAATAATCTCCAATAATTTTAAATTTTTGATTTGTATGGTCTTTCATTTGATCAGCAATAGAAGTTTTATATAAAGTATCTTTTGTAATAATTTCAATTTGTAAAATAGAAACATTTTGAATTGAATCAAAATAAAAATTATAAGTCGCAGAAAATCCAGCAAGTAAAGTAGGTTTTTCAATAAGATCATGTGTAAAAGATTTGAAATATGAATTATTAATTGATTTTACTACTTTCATTTTAACTTTATATCCATTATTATTAATAATTTCAAATTCATTTCCTTCTTCTGTAATAGTAGTATTATTTTTCATTGATATTAATTTTGATTTATTAAAAAATATATTTGGGAAAAATGAAGGTTCGATAAATAATAAATATAATGTTTCTATATTTGTTTGAAATATATATGTAAATATTTTTTTAGGGAAATCATTTGATAAATTCATTTGAATATTATTTTTTGATTCGTTAATTTTATTAAATGGTGAATTAATGGATTTTAAATCACTAAAATCTAAATTTTCTAAGGAAAAATGATTTTGTGGTTCCATTTATTTTTAAAATTAATTATGATTAATTATATTTTTAATAAAATAGTATATGGTTATTGTGATTAATAAAATAATAAATATATAATTATTTCAATTTTAAAATTTTAAGTTTTTAAATTATGGAATTTTATTTTTAATGCTTTTTTTTAAATTTCAAATATCTTTTATTATTAAATAAAAATAAATAATTTAAAAAACTTTAAAATAAAAATTAAAAATTTTCTAGTTTAATGGACTTTTGTAAAAATGGACAAAAATTAATTGAAGAATCAAAACATGAAAATATACTTCCATATAATGTAAAAAAATTTATATAAAAATAAAAAGAAATTACTAATAGAAGAAATATCAAATGAAATAAATTCAGATATAAATTTAATTTTAAAAATATCAAAAGATGAAGAAAAAAATAAAGAAGAATTGGCGGTACAGGGAAAATTAAAAGTATTATATACTAGAGCAGGAAAAAATAAAAGATGTCTTTTAATTTATTTGTATAAAATATATATAATTATTATTAGGAAAAATAGAATGGATAAATTAGAAAATGAATATTGGAAATATACAGGAAATTTACCTCAAAGAACTTTACAAAATTTTGATGAAAAAGATAAAAAATATTATGAACAATATACACAATTATTAAATAATTATTCAAAAAAAATCTCCTTTTCTAATTTTGATTTAACTAAAGATTATTCTCCACCTACTGAATTATATTGTGAAGTTAGAGCTTTAGAAGATATTAATGGAATCGATACTTATGAAGGAAAAATAAATATTGAAAAAAATCATACTTATTCTTTAAGAAGAAATGATATTGAACATTATTTAAGAAAAGGTTTATTTACTTTAACTGAATAATATTTTTTTTTAAATTAATAATTTGATGAAAAAATTATTCAAGAAATTTGGTATAAGGGTAAAATATTAAATAATATTTTATTTTATTTTTTTCCTTATTGTTATAATTTATTTATAATTAATAAATATTTAATTTATTTTTTGAGTTGAAATATTTTTTGAAGAAATAATAGTTGATTAAAATAATTTAATGCAATTTTATAGAATCTAAATTTTATTTTTTAGATATTTTTTAATTTTAATCTTTCAAATATATTTATGATATTTAATTATTTTATAGATTATTATTTGAATTAATATTTAAAAAGACAATATACTTTATCATTTTTTTTCAAAAATTTTATTAATTCAAATAATAAATATAATATTTTTCAAACTTATAAAATAATAAATATTTATGGGATATTTAATCTTTGCTTTATATTAAAGAAAATATTTATTATTTATATTTCTTTATTAATATAATTTCATTAATTTCATATAGCTAAAATATTTAAATTATTTTTTCAAGTTTTTAAATTATTTAATTTCCATTTTTTTATTTTTGCACAAATTTTTCATGAATAATTATTAATTTATTATCTAATTTTTTATATACTATAAATCTTGAATAAAACTCAAAATTTTCATTTATTGATGATGAATTAATATATATTTTCATTATAATTAATAATATTTATTTTTTTTTAAATTTTTTGGTTATTAATTTCAAATTTGAATTTTATAAATTTTATTTAAATTAAAATAAAACATTTTTATTATTTGAATAAAAAAATAAATGTATTCTATCCCAAATTCTTCTAATTCAAAATATAGATTAGGTAGTAAAAAACATTACACACCTTTAGAAACTGCAAATTCTCGTAAATCATTAAAAAATGATTTACAAAAATATGATGATTTAATCAAAAAAGCAAGAGAAACAATAAATAAATTTAAGCCAAATTATAGAAGCAAATCAAGAATTAGAGGAAATACTTCATCAACAACTCATATAGTTGAAATTAGAAATTTTCCAGAAAACAAAAATTATTCTTTTTTACAAAATAGATATATTACATCTTCTAGAGAGAGTAAAGAAGATATTCATAATGAATTATCAAGAACTCAAGATATAAAAAACAACGTCGAAGATTATTATAAAAGTGTTTTCTTCAAATTAAAAAATGATAATAATATTCAAAATGAAAAAATATTTAAATTAGAATCTATTAATAAACAAAATGAATTAGATTTATTGGATAATGAAAGAGAAAGAAATAAATTGAAAGATAAAGTTAAAAGTTTAGAAAACAAATTAAATGAATCTAATCAATTATATGAAGAATTAAAAAGACAAAAAGAAAATTTAGAAAATAGTTATGAACAATTAAAATTTGATTATAAAAAAGAAAAAAATAAATATGAAACAGAACCAACTATTAATAATAAATTTATGGAAGATTCATATTTAAAAGAAAATGAAATGTTAAAAACTGAAGTAAGTAAATATATAAAAGAAAATATTAATTTGAAATTGAAGATTAAAAATTTAAGAATGAAACTTAAAGAGATTAATACTAGTGGAAGTAGTAATTTACTTACTAGAAATCAATCAAAATTACAAGATAACAAAAGTAGTTTTACAAATAAAAGTGAAAAAATTTTTAATGATGATGAAACTTTAACAAGTCAATTAGACGAAATGAAAAAATTATATAATGAACAAATGGAAAGATATAACAAATTAAAAGAAGATTATGATGAATTAGAAATAGAATTTAAGAGTTTAAAAAATGAAAATTTAAAATTAAAAAATAAAAAAGATGAAAATAAACATTTAATATTAAATGATAATAAAGAAAAAGATTATGAAAAAAAAAATATAGAATTAAATAAGGAAGTTTTAGAATTAAAAGGAGAAATAGATGAAATTAAAAGAGAAAATAATAAAATTAAAGAATCAAATCAAAAAATTAATGAATTAATTAATGAAAATAATAATTTAAAAGAAAAATATAATGATTTAACTAATGAAAATAATAATTTAAAAGAAAAATATAATGATTTAACTAAAGAAAATAATAATTTAAAAGAAAAATATAATGATTTAACTAATGAAAATAATAATTTAAAAGAAAAATATAATGATTTAACTAATGAAAATAATAATTTAAAAGAAAAATATAATGATTTAACTAATGAAAATAATAATTTAAAAGATATTCAAGAAAAATATAATATATTACAAAAAGACTTTGATACTTTAAAAATAAAACAAACTGAACTTGAAACAATTAATAATATTTCAATAAATGAAAAAAATGAATTGATAGAAATGAAAAAAAAATTTTTAGATTCACAAGAAGAAAATTTAAATATTCAAAAAAAGATTAATGAATTAGAAAAAATTAAAAATAATTTCCAAGATATGGAAAAAAAATATAATAATATTGAAAAAGAAAATCAGCAAAATTCAATTTATAAAGATAAATTTTTAGATTTAACAAAAATAATTAAAAATATCAATGAAGATTTAGATAAATATAAATTATTAAAAGGAGAAGAAATTAATGATGAAGAAAATAATGAAAATGATGATTCATATATTTTAGAAGAAATAAAAAATAAATTTAATGAATTAATTGAAATTGAAAAAAATCAAAATGAAAAAATTTCATCTTTGAATGAAGAATTATCAAATATTCAAAACCAAAAAAATGATTTTGAAAAAGAGAAAAATTCCCTTAATAAAGAGATTAATAATTTAAAATTTTTAAACAGTGATTTATTAAATAAAAATGATATTCAAATAAAAAATAATGAAGAAATAATAAAAAGATTAGAAGAAAAAATAAAAGAATTAACAGAAGAAATTAATTCATTAAAATCACAATTAAATGATTATAGAGAAAAAGAAGAAAAAATAAAGAAAATTGAAAATGAAAATGAAGAATTATTAAAAGATAAAGATAATTTAAAAAAATTAAAATTGGATTATCAATCATTATTACAGGATAAAGAAAAAAATAAAAAAAATAATGAACAAAAAATAAAAGAATTAACTGAACAAATAAATAAGGAAAAAGAAAAAAATCAAAAAATTTTAAATTCAAATAAAGAACTAACAACTGAAAAAATTAAATTAAAAGATTTTGAAATTAAATACAAGGACTTAATTCAAGAACATAAAAAATTAAAAGATTCCTATAATAAACTCTTAAATAGCCTGGTTGAAAATGAAAAAGTAAAGACATTAAATGAAAAAATAAATAATTTATTAAAAGACAATTCAACTTTAAAAGAAAAATATAATAAATTAAATAAAGAAAATTTAGATTTGAAAGAAAAAATTAATAATAAACCTAAAAAAGATGATAAAAAAAATAATAGGAAAGATAATTCAAAAGATAAAGATAAAAAAAATGATTCAAAAAATGGAAATAAAAATAATGAAATTGAAGAATTAAAACAAATGAAAATTAAAATTACCGAACTTGAAAAAGAAAATTTAGAATTAATTGAGATAAAAAATAAATTTAACATTTTGAATAATGATTTTCTTTTATTAAAAGAAGAAAGTAATAAAATAAAGGAAGAAAAAGATATATTAAATGAACAAAATAATAAACAAAATGTAGAAATAGAAGGATTAAAAGAAATAAATAATAAAACAAATGAAGAAAAAAATTTAATAAATTTAGAAAATAATAAAATAAAAGAAGAAAAAGATAAATTAAATAAAAAGAATAATAAATTAAATTCAGAAATGGAAGAATTAAAAGAAATAAATAACAAAATTAACGAAGAAAAAAATCTTATAAAAGGAAAAAAAGAGGAAATAATTGAAATATATAATAAATTAAAGGAAGAAAAAGAAAAATTAAATGAAGATAATATACAATTAAAAGAAATAAATAGTAAATTAAGTGAAGAAAATAATAAATTGAATGATGAAAAATTAAAATTAAATGAAGATAAAAATAAACTAAATGAAGAAAAAAATCAAATAAATGAAATTTATAACAAAATTATTAGAGAGAAAGACAAAATTGATGAAATAAATAATAAAATAAATGAAGAAAATAACAAATTAAAAGAAGAAAGAAATATATTAAATGAAGAAAACAAAAATTTAAAAGAAAAATTAGAAAAAATAGAATTATCAAATTCTACAATTGAAGAGCAAATGAATACGATAAATAATTTAAAAATAGAAATGAAAAAATCAGAAGAAAAATTTGTCCAAGATTTTAATAATTTAAAAAATAATGAACAATTATTATTATTAGAAAATTCTAAATTAAAAAATAATTTAGAAAACTTAAATATAGAATTGAATAAATTAAATGCAGAGAACAATAAATTAAAATTATTTGGAAAAAATATCAATAATGGAAAAGAAATTTTAAATTCTGAATTTAATGAATTAAATGAAAATGAAAATCAAAAATCAAATGATGAAAAATTATTAAATGAAAAATATGAAAAATTAAATAATGAATATAATAATTTAAATTTAGAGAATATACAATTAAAAGATAATCAAGAAAAATTAAATCTTGAGATAAATAAATTAAAGCAAAATGAAAAAAAATTAACTGATGAAATATTAATATTAAAAAATAAAAAAAATGAAAATGAAAATAATGAATTAATAAAGGAAAGTTTATTGTTAAAAGAAGAATTAAAAAAAAATAAAGATAGTTATGATATATTAAATCAAGAATTAATAATGGTCAATCAAAAAAATAATGAATTATTAAAATCAATCTCATCTTTTTCAGATTTAAAAACAGAATTAGAAAGTATAACAAATAAATATAATGAAGAGAGAGAAAAAAATAAATTAATAAATGAAGAAATTAATTCAATTAAAGAATTGAATTTAAAATATGTATCTTCAGAAAAAGATTTTTCAGATAAAATCAATATTTTAACTAAAGAAAAAGAAATATTAAATGAAATAAAAGAAAAATATAATCTTCTTATTCAAAATGAAAATATAAAAGATATAAAAAATGAGAAAGGAAAAGACGAACAAGATGATTTAAATGAAAAAATAGTAAAATTATCAAATGATAATAAAAAATTAAAAGATTCTATATTAACACTTAATATAGAAAATGAAAATTTAAAAAAAAACCATATATTAATTCAAGAAGAAAATACAATATTAAAAAATAATTTATCAAATAATAAAATGATAATTGAGAATCTTGAAAAAGAAAAGCAAGATTTAATAGAAAAAAATAATTATATAACACAACAAAATGATGAAATTTCTCAAAGTGCAGATTTAATAACAGATTCAATAAAAACAACTCAATCTGAAAATTATGAATTGAAAAATATTATAGATAAATTAAAATTAGAAAAAAAAGAATTAAGTGAACAAAATGAAGAATTATCAATTAATAATAATATACTTCATGAAAGAGCTAATAATTTATATCAATCAATTAAAGATTTAGAAACAAATATGCAATTTTTACAAGCACAATTATCTAATGAAAGTGAAACAAATAAATTTGCTGAAGAATATATAAAAAAATGCTATATTTTAGAAAAAGAAAATGAAAACATTAAAAAAAGTTTAGATAATATTATAAATGAAAAAGAATCTTATAAAAATGATTTTGAAAGAATTAAATTAGAAAATGAGGAAAATAAAAATTTATTATTTGATAAAGAGAAGAAATTAGAGGAATTAATATCTTTTAATAAGAAAAGTGAAGAAATGATTTTATATTTAAAAAAAGAAAATGAAATATTAAAAAATAATAAAGGTGAAATGGTTGATAATATTTCAAATTTAAATAATGTAATCTCTGAGCTCAGAGAAAGTGAAGATAATAATCAAATTAATTTTAATAATAATAATATCCCCAATTTCTTCTATAAATAAATTTTTTTTATTTTTATTGATTTTTTATTTTAATTAAATTAATTTTTTTATTATATTTAGTATTATTTTTATATAATAATTATTTTAAAAAACTTAATTTTAATCTCATTTTTATTTTATTTAAATATTATTTAACTATTTCAAAAAAAATTGTTTTAATATTCGATAATTATAAAAATTAAGATTTTTTTCTTTATTTTGAATATATTAATTGAAAATTTTATTTAAAGAATAAAACATATGATAAAAAAAATATAAATAAAATTATATTAGGAAATAAATTCACAAATAATTAGTATTTTAAAAAAATTTATAAATTTAAATTTAGGTATATTTATAAAATATATTGTAAAATATAACAAAAAATAATTTATTTCTAAGGAAACACTAATAAAAAAAATTATAAAATAAAGAAGAATAATTAATAATTGAACCATTCTGAATAAAATACAAATCATAATATTTTTTCAATCAATATCTTTATTAATATTTATATAATATACAAAGAATTATAGATAAAATAAGTTTTTGATATATATTTCTATAAAATGAAAATAATTATTAAGTAGGTGATTATTAATCAATAGAAGGCATATTACTTAATTTTTTATTTTTTGTTTCAATTAAGAATTTATATTTTGCTCTGTTTAATATAATATATTCAGTTAATTTATGTCTTCTCTTTATTTTGTTCATAAAAATTTTATCAGTAGAATTATTTTTCAAATTATAAAATAATCTATCATTAATTTCATTGATTCTATCTTCTTTATTGATCATATTTCTCATTTTTATACTTTCATTATTAAATTTTTTCAAATTTAATTTTGCAAAAGATTTACTGGATAAGCATAAATTAGGTATTAATTTATTATTATCTTCAATTTTATGTTTTTTTAAATCTTGTATTAATTTATTTTTTACTTTTTCACTAATTGTTATTTTTTCATTTTTTATTTTATCAAATTCCTCTTCTAATGATGAAATTACTTCTTTTAAATTTTTGTTATTAAAATTATTTTTCATAGTTAAATATTCGTTAAATTTTTCATAGTCAATTGAATCATTAAAATTTTTTTTTTTATAAAATGATGTTTTAGGAAATGCATTTATTTTTTTATAAAAATGTGATGAATAATTTAAATTATCTTTTTTATTAATTTCACCATTTAAAAAATAATTTATATCTTTTAATTTATTTTGGTCAGAAATTAATTCCTCATTAGTTGCCTGATAATTTAAACCTTCATTTAATATTTCTTTAATGCTTTTTTTAGGATCAAAATTAAAAGGATGATTAAGAAAAAGTGTAAAATTATTTAATTTATCTATTGTAAAATTTTTTGAATCATCTAATCCATTTTTAATTAAGAATTCTTTAAGTAATATATTTTTATTTTCAGGTTGATTAATAATATGAGTTTTTAATTGTATAAATTTATCAATTATTTTTTCTTGTCGATTTTTTTCACTTTGATTTTCATATTCATTTCTAAATGAAAAAAAGACTGGAAATATAATTGGAATATTTTGAAAATATTTTCTCTCTAAATAATTTGTATTGTTTGATGAATGTATTACATCAAAAGATGATTTTTTTAAATGTTTATTAAATTTTTTATTGTATATATTAGTTAATCCACCACTTTGTAGCATTTGCTGTTTTTCTTTTATTTTATTCATCAAAATAATTTTTTTTTGATTTAATTCTTTATAAATTGTTTTTGCAATTTTTACTGGTTTATATATTATATTTTGATGTAAAGATTCATTATAATTTTCTATTTTTTTAATAGGTTTATAATTATTATCTAAATTACAAAATATTGTTTTATCTTTATTATTTTTTAAAAAATTTGAATTAAGCTTTAAGTTTTGATCTGATTTTTTTATTTTATTACATCCAACTATTAATAATAAATCTTCATTTGGAATTAAATTTTGACTTTGACATTTTTCTTCACAATTTTTATCATCATTTATATTATTTAATCCTTTACTAAAATTATTTTCACTTCCTTTTGCTAATGAACTAGTTGAATAATTTTGATTACTATTTGATTTTAATTTTGATTTTATTGTTATTCTGGAAAAAATATTTTTTGATGAAGTAGTATTTTTATAATTTAAATTTTTATTTGTATTTACACTTGTAATTATCATATCAAAATTATTTTCATTCCTTGATTTTATTTCTTGGGAATTATTCTTTATTAAATTCCTTTTTGATTTAATTATTTCCATGATTATATTTTAAAAAAATTATTTTAATTGAAAAAATATAAATTAAAATGATGACTAATTTTACTTAAATATTACTTCAAGTAAATTGATTATAAAAGGCGAAACTGAGAAAAAAAAGAAAAAACTATAAAATTTAAAAACTAATAATTCTATAAAATTTTAAATTTAAAATATAAAAATAAATCAAATTAAAATAATCTACTTAAAAAAATAACAAAATTATTCAACCAAAAAACCATTATATTATATATAACAAACCTATTAAAATAATTTATATAAAAAAATAAAACTCCCAATAATAAAATTATATTAAATCATTATTTTTTCCAATAATATTGAGATTTTTATTTTTTTCACTTTCATATTTTTTTAGCTTTTCATAACAATCATCAGGATATTTTCCATTATGAGGCTCAGTTCCCCTTGGTCTTCTAAAGAGTAAAATATGAGGTTCATTTTCATAAATAAGATAATGTTCCCATCCATTTGTTAGTTCTATTCCTAATTTTTCCCAATCATCTTTTGTTAAAAGTTTTCTTTCTTTTCCTAATTTTTTATATATTGCTTCAGGTAGGATTAAATGTTTATATTCATAATAATCATCATGATATTTATTTGATTGCTCTATATTATCTGGATATCTTGGCATTTTTTTTAGTCAGAGTGAAATTTATTTTTTTATATATTTTTTTACTTTTTAGAATTTTATATTAAATATTTTTATATAAATTAATTATTTTTTTTATAAATTTGTTTTAATTTAAAATTTTTTTTATTTAAATTTAATATTAAAAAATTATTTTAATTGAGATGTTTATGTAAAAAATATATTATATTTTCAAAAAATTATCAAATGAAAAAGAATATATTACAAGGTACATTAAATATTTTTTATAATATTTTTTCCTGATTGAAAATAATATATATTTTAAAGTTTATTAAAATAATATTATAAATAAAATATAATTTTTGAATTGTAAGAAGTCAATTAAATTAATTTTTTTTTCCAAAAAAAATGAATTTAAAAAGTAAATTAGGTTTTACTATTCCAAATTCAGATTTAAAATTTACATGTAAAAAAACAAAAATATTAGATGATTATCTTTTCATAATATCAAATTCAAGTGAAATTCTTACTTTTAAAAAAGAAGAAGATCAAATCAATAATATTTCTTATTATGAAAAAAAATATCTAATTTTAACTAGTATGCAAGATAGAGAAGATATTCTAGATTTATTTATAATGAATTCTTCTGATCATATTTTATCAAATTATAATATTGAGCAAGTTTTAATTATAATATCAGCGAATTTCATTATATATTATTTTAATTTAGATGATGGTTTATGTTTAAATAAAATTAATTTATCATTGATTAAACATGAACAAATTTTATTCACTTCTTCTATTTTAAAAAGATTTATTTTATTTATTTTTAAAAAAAAAGCAATGATATATGATTCTTATAGTCATATCATTTTTAAAGAAGAACAAATGAAAATTTTAAATAGAAGAGAAGAAGAAAATATAAATGATTTTCAATATTTTGAAATAAAAAATATTTATAAAATTAAAGAAAATTGTTTTTTTTTAAAAAGTGTTAATGAAGAAACTTTCTTTTTAAATGTTGAAAAATTAAATACAATTGATTCATTAATTTTAAATTATGAAGATTCTAGAATTAGAATAATAAAATTAATTTTTGAATTAGGGAAATTTTTTACTGAAGATACTCAAAGTTGTATTTTTTCAAAAGAAGAATTTATTTTTTATAATATAAATAATATAATAAAAGTTTCATTTTTAGATTCAGTTGATGAATTAACTGAAATTTCTTCATATACTACAAAGGTAAAATTTCCTATTATTTATATAAATAAACTTATAATAAAAAAGGAAGAAAACTTAATTGTTATTTATAAAGATTTATCATGTGAATTATTTACTTATGATAAAAAATTAAGAGAAATTAAACCAAAAATGAAATTAATGTTAATGGTTGAAGATGAATTTTTAAATATGAATTATTTAACATCAAATAATGTTTTGATTGGTTATACATCAGATTTTTTTCAAATTTTTGATTTAAGAAGAATAAATAATAATAATGAAAAATATGTGGATAAAATTAT
>JAEEGL014126010.1_pt1 | contig 13059 bp, 7 predicted proteins | sample 9134231 | NCBI WGS metagenome assembly JAEEGL01 (sample SAMN16246548, study PRJNA631951) | gut metagenome | biome: gut microbiome; feature: rumen; material: fiber-attached | host: Bos | place: Iran: Karaj | collected 2018-10 | reverse complement strand
GCCGTTAACAGGGGGATTTTTATGTGTTTTATAAACGGATTTTTTGTGATGAAGAATTCATGACATCATCTTCAAAAAAATCTGGTCTGGTAGATATGAAATGAAGAATATCGGATGAAGTAGAGTCTTTGTGGCTTTGCATATATTGTTTAACAGCTTCCAGCCTTTCTGGCTTTTTCTTTACATAGGCCAATACGGAATCAACAAATTCGAAGTATGTATCTTGTATTGCATTTAACATTGCATAGAGCTCTTCCATGGTGCGTCTCCTTTCAAAATATGTATTGCTTGGCATAAATGTTGTAATCATTGTAGCCATGGTTTTCAAAGTAGTATTTGAAGGAGTTATATTTGGGATCATGCGAATAGTGAACCGCTATATTTTTTCCTTCGTACTTGGAAAAATTTGAATTGATTTCACTTACGATTTTACCATATTCCTTAGGGGGAAGGTAGTAAAGAGGGAATTCAAATGGCTTACCATTTGAATCAAGCTTATAGATTTGTGCCATATATATTCCTTTCATAAAGCATGTTCTGGAAAATCTGGCGAAACGCCAAATGGATTTATAAGTCAAAGATAAAATCCCCCTGCTAATGACGCAACGGCCGTTAACAGGGGGATTTTTCTATAAAAACTGACCAAAAGTCGTGATTTGTGTTTTAATTTAGTTAAATTTCTCTGTTGTTTATACAATTGATGAATGTTATACTTGATGCGTTGTTACGTAGTAAATTGTTTGTTTTTCAAGAAACGAGGAGAGGAAAAATGAAGAAAAGGCTCTTGGCAGTACTGCTTTCTGCCTCTATGGTTTTGACTGGCGGGCAGATGGCAATTGCAGCAGAAAACAGTATGGACATAGCCTTGGTTGAGGAAGTGTCCGAAACGCCGGTAACTGATGGGGAGGAAATTCTGGTAGATGAATTCCGGAATGAGTCAGAAGAAGGCGTGGTTCTTCCGGAATATGAAGATTCCTTTATTCCTTCGGAAGAAGAAACGTACATCGAATCCTTCAGCGGAGAAATTGTTGACGATTTTACCGGCGATTTCTCAGATGATCTCACAGACGATTTTTCTGAATTTGACAATATTCCCAGCGGCTATGTCGAGGAGGATGATTCCATCGAAGTAACAAGCCCTGATATGTCAGGCGCGGGCTACTATAGCACAATGGCTCTTGGCAATTCTACAGCTTATAAATCTCTTGCATCTTACAGAACGAGCAAGCTTCCTGATCTTCGCGACCAGGGGAATTACGGCTCCTGCTGGGCACATGCTTCTCTCGCTCTCGCAGAGATAAGTCTTTTAAAGCAGGGGTATTCTACTCCTTCAGCGATCGATTTTTCTGAGGTACATCTCGCTTATTTTTCTTTCAATTCTGTAGTGGATCCACTTGGCGGAACAGCCGGAGATAAAAACGAAATAGTTTCAGGGGGAAATTTCCTTGACAGAGGAGGTAACTATTCTAATGCCGTGACTGCGCTTTCTTCCTGGATGGGCGCTGCTGATGAGACTCTGGCTCCTTACAGCGAGGGTGCAAATTACATAAAAAATGGCGTTTCAGACAGCATTGCTTACAATGACGTTGCTCATTTAAACAGCAGCTATATAGTTAACGTGAGCAAGGATAAGAATGATATAGACGCGGTCAAGTATCTTATCTATAACTACGGCGCTGTCGGAATCGGAATGTATTCAAGCAAAACCTACTACAATTCGACCTACAACAGTTTTTATAACAATAACCACGAAAGCTCAAACCACGCAGTTGTAGTTGTGGGCTGGGATGACAATTTTCCTAAGGAAAACTTTAATACTCCTGCTCCCGGAAACGGCGCATGGATCATAAGAAACAGCTGGGTGACAGGCGATTTTGACTCAAGGCAGTCCTACAGCGGATATTTCTATATTTCCTACTATGATGTTGCGATTGAAGGAAAGGGCTACAGTTTCATCTTTGACCAGGTAAACAAGTACGACTACAACTATCAGTATGATATGTCGGGCAGAACAACCAAGGTAACAGCCGGACCTAAGGCCGCCAATGTATTTACGGCAAAAAGCGCTGAGACTTTAAAGGCAGTATCTCTGTACCTGACTGAGCCTGAGGTTGACTACACGATCGATATCTACAAGCTTTCGACCGGTACGGTTACAAACCCTGAAAAAGGCGAGCTGATGAGCACCACAAGCGGAACCACCAAATATCAGGGCTACATAACCATTGAGCTTTCAAAGTCTGTGGAGCTTTCAAAGGGAACTGTTTTTTCAGTTGTTGTCACTCAGAAGAAAAATGGGGCGGTTGTGCCTTTCTCTTTTGAGACAACGGGCAGCAGCAACGGCATTAAGTCAACTGCAAGCTGCAGCAAATACCAGAGCTTTCTTTCAAGCTCATGGGGCACTACCTGGAGTGAAGCTGATATGGGCGGCAACTTGAGGGTCAGAGCTTTTACCACGGCTACAACTGTTGCGGACGCAGTAGCTCCTCCGGTAGAAAAGGTTAAGACGCCGAAAGCAAATGTGGCTGCAGGCGCGGTCGCAAGAGGCACAGAGGTCAAGCTTTCCTGCGGAACTTCCGGCGCAACAATTTTTTACACAACAGATGGAACAACGCCTTCTGTCAGCTCATCGGGAACGCCAAAGAGCGGAACTTTAAAATACAAAGAAGCTATTGTTATAAACGAAGCCACAACCCTGAAGGCCATAGCCTATAAGGAGGGCTGCGAAAACAGCAGTGTTTCGAGCTATAAATACACAATAAGTGTTAAGGCGTCAGCAATCACAATTTCTGTCGAGCAGCTTAAGGTGGTGAGTGCAACCGGCGGCCAGATTTCAACTCCTTACACAGGAAAGGCAATAGATCTTGCAAGTCTTTTTGATAACAGAGGCGGCAAGAAGCCGAAGGCCCTTGTGAAAGATGGAACAAAAGTGTTGACCTACGGCGTAGACTATGACATAAAGGCAGTCGCAGAGACGGGGACGGACGGATTTACAGCTGCTTCAGCAGGAATGCACAGCCTTATGATAACGGGCGTTGATAAGAGCGACGAGGAGCTTCTTAGCGGAGCCATCAATTACGAGGGCACCAAGATCTGCACCTACGAGATAAAGGGCACAAAGATGAGCAAGGTAAAGGCAGCAGGCCTTTCAAGCTCAGTAGAATACACCGGCAGTGAGATCAAGCTTTCCGATATCTTTGTTTCAACTAATTCTGTATGTCAGGAGATGGGCTGGAATAAAGTCACCCTGTACGTCATGGATGGCGAGACCAGAGTTGTTCTTAAGGAAGGCAAAGACTACAGCGTATCCATGGAGAATACCGGAGTAGTCGGCAGCAAGTTTACTTTGAGTTTCACCGGCATGGGCAGGTACACAGGTACTCTTAAAAAGACTATCACGATCAAGCAAAAGAACATTAAAAACGGGATTACAGTAAGTGCAGAGAGTGCTACTTATATCAAGACCGGAGCAACTCCGAAGGTCACAGTTAAGCGTGGAAGCACAGTTCTTGTCGAGGGTGTTGACTACACCGTGACCTACAAGAACAACAAGAAGGTCTGCACCGACCTTTCTGATCCCAAGCCTCCGACAGCAGTGATCAGAGGAATCGGAAACTACAAGGGAACGAATTACACCGGAACCTTCATCATCAAAAAGGGTAAGATTTCTCAGACAGAAGCAGTCGCAAAGGATGTGACCTTTAATGCTTCGGGAAAGAACGGATACTTCATGGTAACTCCCAAGCTCTATGACAACGGAAAGGCTCTTTCCATGGGAAACACCAAGGACATCCTCACCATAAAGAAGGACGACTGCAAGTTCTACTACGAAAAGGCAGTAACACTTGCAAACGGCGAGACGAGGCCCGCCGGAAGCGAGGTTTTAAAGACAGATAAGCTCAAGGGCGAAGCGTACATCAGGGTTGTAGCAACAGTAACCTGCACCGATGTCAGTCCTTATACGCAGGATAAGACAAGCTTCACAGCGTATTACAAGGTGGTAAAGCCTTAAAGTAATAAAGAATTAAAAAATAGCCCCCTGTTAACGGCCGTTGCGCCATTAGCAGGGGGATTTTTCATTTACCTGTTTACTTATTTGATCCTTTTCTTGACGATCTTAAATGTTCCGGTCTTTTGTCCGCCGTAGCTGCCGATTCCTTTGATGATGACTTTGGCGGTTCCGGCCTTTACGTTATCGTAGTAGCCGGCGATGGTGTAGTCCTTGCCGTAAACGAGCTTCTTGCCTGCAAGGGTTACCACCATGTCTTTTTCCATGTCTGTGATGGCGTAGCCTGTGAAGGTACGTGACTTGGTGGTGATGGTGGCCTTGTCTATGCCTTGCTTGTATAGTCCGAAGGTTACCTTCTTCTCGCCGGTGTAGTTGCCCTTTCCGGTGATGGTAACGGTGGTTCCCTCTACCTTGTAGGTGTAGTCAGTGCCTTTTACAAGGGACTTTCCGTTGGTATCTCTGATGGATACGGTAGGCTTGTACTTGCCGCTTTTAACCTCCTGGGCATCGGATACGCTGATGGAAAGCTTTGCGATGTCGGACTTTTCGATGATGTAGGTCTTTTTAATGGTTCCTGTATAGTCGCCCTTTCCTGTGAGCTTTACTGTAGCTGTTCCTGCCTTGTTAAAGCCAATGTAGGAGATAGAAACGCTATCCTCATACAGGTAGGACCTGAGAACCTGGTCATATACGTAGAAGTCAGGTTTAACGCCGCCCTTTACGTAGGTGTAGGAGGACTCGAAGTCTGTGGTGATATCTTCGTCGGTCAGAGGCTTAGCCTTGATCTGGAACTTTACAGGCTTTATGTTGCAGTAGTTATTGATTCCCTCGATATTCAGAATGGCTGTGCCTTTATGAAAACCATTACTGGTCCAGTAGCAGTAGTCATAGTTTAAAACTTCATTGTCATCCAGATCATTCACATCCTGGGAGCGGACTCCGCGAAGGGTCTTTGCCGGAGTCCCCTTTGTGGCCGGTATGATGACCTCAAAGTCTTTTCCCGGTGTAAGTCCCTGGTAGTCTTTGTTATAGACCTTATAGGTGGTAAAAAGCTTTACCTTGGCCTTTCTGATATCTTTACCCAGGATCTTGAAGGTGCGTCTGCAGGAGCCGTAATAATCGCTGCCTTCTACGGCAATGATATTGACATAAGCTTTTCCGGCAAAGAAATTGTAATCGTACTCAAGGGTGTAGTCTTTGCCCTCTGTAAGGACCTTTTTGTCCACGATAACTGAGAGGTTGTCCTGAGTTACATACTGACCGGTGTAGGGCTTATTTACGATTCCTTTGATCTTGGCTGTTGCAAGGTCTTTTCTTGGAGTGATGGTCATTTTGAAGCTGGCGCTTCCGGTGTAATTGCCGGTTCCGTGAATGATCACCTGGTATGAGCCGGGCTCCTTGAAGGCGCCTTCTTTTTCTCCAAGACCTACGTACTCGATGCTGTAGTCTTTTCCGGCCTTCAGAGGCTTAAGGGCTTTTAAGTTCTCGTTAAATGTCTGAACCTTTCCGTTGTAGGAGTAGAGGTACTCTGCGCCGGAGGAGATGGATTTGCTGAGGTCGTAGGGCTTAATGGTAAATGGTACGTCCACAGTGCCTGAAAGGCTGCCCTTAAGGGTGATCCTCATCTTGGCTGTGCCTGCATTGGTGTTGTTAATGTAGCTTATGGAGTAGTCTTCTTTTTCTGTAAGGTGCTTCTTGTGGTAGAAGACATCATAATAGTAGTGCTTAACCGGGCTTGCGCTGTAGGTAAGCGAATTTACGTTGTAAGCCCAAACGCCTTCAGGGATGTCGCTTTCCTTGGTAAAGCCCATCTTTTCTCTGATACTTTTGGAAATATCGCCCCAGTCAATGAGGTCTTCTTCCTTGGTAAAGAAGGCAAAAATTGTCTGGTTGGCGGTTATGGGCTTTGAGAAATCAAATTCAGCGTAGCCCTGTCCCCAGAACTTAAATACGCAGCCGTCCTTGTGAGGAATTACATTGGGCTTTGCAACGCACTGGCCTGATGGAACTACAACCTTTTGCTCTGCAGGGAAGTTGTCTGCGCCGTTTCCTTTGAAGGTTACGGTGTAGGTGATAAGGGTCCATTTAAGGTAAAGGGTTATATCCTTTGTGATGAGGTCGGTGTTTTTTGCCTCGTTCTTAAAGTCCTTGTCGTAGTACCAGCTTCCTCTTGAGTAGCCGGGCTTTGTAAGGCTGTAATAAAACTTGTTTGATACTGAGCTGATAGTAGATTCGTAGGTAACATCCAGCGGATCGATGACCTTGTCGCAGTTGGTCACAAGGGTCACTTTGCAGGTTGGCGGAGCGAATCTCGCGTATACAGTTACGCTCTTTGTCACTTCGTAGTTTCTGGTATCAAGCTTTTCTCCGGGAACGCCGTTCTTGGGTTCATAGAGAGACCAGCCAAAGAAGCCATAGCCTTCCTTCTTGGGATTGGTGGGAAGGTAGTTATATAAGCTATAGCCGTAGTTGCAGCTTTTTATAACATCAGGCTCGCCGTTGAGGAGCTTGAAGGTGACTTGCACTTTTTCATAATCAAAAGAAGCTTCCAGCTTAAGGTCGGAGGTAACGGGCCTGGAAAAATCATATACGCCGTAGTATCCCTTCAACTTCCAGCCCTGGAAAACCTTGTGTTCAAGGGTCGGATCCTTGGGCTTGGTGGCTTTGTAGCCGGCTCTTACCTTCTCTGTGTGGTAAAGAGTGTCCTCAACGTAGTAGGAGACGGTGTAAGTGGTATAATCGCCGAAGCCTACGAAGGTGGGCTCAAGTTCCTCCATCCTCATGTCTTTTGCGGTAATTCCTGCCCAGCTTGCATATTTGTTAGGGTAGTAGACTGTAGGATTCTTTTTTGCCCCGGTAAAGGCACCTTCCAATACGACGGGTTTTTCTCCGTTAAAAGTGTATTTTTCAATGGCTGTTCCACTGAAAGCGTTGGACCACAGACGAAGCTCATGGTCTCCGAAGGTCACTTCTTTAAGGGAGGAGCAGTTCTTGAAGGCATTGGAGTAAACCCCGGAAAGATTGTTGCCGAAAGTAAGCTTGGTCAGAGAGCTGCAGCCTTCAAAACAACTACTTAGGATGGTTTCAACGGATGCGGGAATATTGATTGTTTTAAGGGATGGACAATTTTTAAATGCATCTGATTTAAAAATTGTAACATCGCCTTTTATTGTAACTTCCTCAAGGGCCGGACAGTTTGAACAAAGGTTGCCGGTAATTTCAGTAATACCCTTCCCGATAACAAGCTTCTTAAGGCCTGTAGCGTAGTAGAAGGCATGCGACATTTTTGTGACATTATCCCCCACAACCACGCTTGTAATGCCGGTCTGTGTAAAGACGTGAGCTTTGAGCGTTGTGATCTTGGAGGGAATGGTGATCTCGCCGGTAAGGTTTGGAATGTTGCTAAAAGCGCCATCTCCGAGGTACTCCAGGTTTTTGGGGAGTTTTAATTCTCCGGAGAGAGATACGCAGGATGAAAAAGCCGAGTCACCGATATAGGTCATGGTATCGGGAAGCTGCAAGGTTCCTTTTAACTTGCGACAGCCACGAAAGGCATTATTTTCAACTCTTTTTAACTTGGTAAAAGTAGGAAGTGTAGCTTCCAGAGATTCGCAGCTCTGAAAAGCACTAACGCCGATGTAGGTGACATCAGGGTTGATCGATGAGCCTACACCGTCGAAGAAAACACCTCCGTAAAAACAATAGTCACCAAAGTAGGTGATGGAGCTTGGCAGGTTGGTCCTTGGCAGGCTGGTAGAGTAGAATGCGTAGTTGCCAACCTTTGTAAGGGATGTGGACAGATGTGATGTGGCATTATAGGAAGTTGCCAGGTCGTAAAAAGCATATTCGCCTACGGTGGTGATCCTGTCGTCCATCTTGACCTCGTGGACGTGCTGTCTGTTCCAAGACCAGGGAGCCTGATTGCCGGGGCTGTAGTCGTACATTGGACCTGAACCTGTGAGAGTTATCATGTATCCGCCATTGCTGCGGGTTGTCATGGTCCATTTAATATTATCACCGCATTGTCCGCTGGTAGGCTTTGTGCCGGTGGGATTCCAGGTTACCTCTGCGAATTTTTCTGTGAGAGCTTTAACTGCGCTGTCTGTCCAGGTTTTGTTTGAACCGGGGTAGTAGCCCAGAAGATAATTCTCTACAAAGCAGTCATTTCCGAAGGTTGGAAGGTCTCCTGTAAAGGTGATGGTTCTGGTCCTTCTGAGATTCTTGAAGGCGTAGTCGCCGACACTTTTTACGTTCTTCGGAATTGTAAGGTCGTAGTAAAGATCCGCATCGGCAAAGCCGTATTCATCGATGTATTCAAGGGACTGTGGCAAGGTGATGCCACTACAGTTAAGGCCGTTAAAAACGTTCTTGGTGATCCTTGTAATGCCTTCTGAGATGGTGATGGTATTGACCAGGCAGCCAAGTGATTTTTCTCCCATGGTTGTTACAGTTCCCGGAACAACGAGCTTGGCATCAGATGCAGAAAGGCCGGAGAGAGCGTTATTTCCAAGCTCTGTCAGAGTGCTTGGAAGGGTGATGCTGGTGATGGTGCTCTTATTTCCTGAGTTTCTACCTGTTCCGGCAAAAAGGTTCTCACCAATCCTGGTGATTCCTTTGTCGAACACAACTGACTTGATGTTGCTCAGGTTCTTAAAAGGACCATCGCTGCTGGAAAAGTCATAGGTTGAGCCTGTTCCTGTGATGCGGAGCTGGCCGTTTGATGTGTTGAAGCTGTAGGTGATGTTGTCGCCGATCTGGTTGGCAGAGGCGGTTAGAGATGCGTCGGAATCTTCCACGTTCACCTCATCGTCTTCGCCGGTTGCGCCTGCGTTTACATCATTACCTTCGCCTGAGCTGGATGCGCTGGAGGATGATTCCTCGAATTCATCAAGTGTTTCGGATGCTTCATCCTGAGATTCATCTTCGATTTCTGTGATGAAGTCTTCTACCAGGGAGTCATCTTCCTCCACAATAACTTCTTCATCTAAGAAAGGGGATTCTTCCTCAACGAGGTTTTCGACAGCGACGGATTCTTCCGTTGCTAAAGAAGTCATGCCAGACGTCATGACCGTACTTACTGACAGCAGAAGCGCTAACCCCACGCGCGCTGCCCTGAAACAAATCTTTTTCATACCCAAAATACTCCCAAATCATGTAATATACTGCATTTTGCAGCCCTTAATATTATCATAATCCGGGCGGAATCACAACAAAAAAGACTACTTATTTTATGTTGTTTTCCAAAGAACAATACCTTCTGTGTCAATGTTTTTGTAAAATGGAAGAGTCTTTTTCCACTCTTGATACTGGGATAATTCGATTGGAACAACAGAGAACGTCACAGAAAGCTCTAGCTCATAATCTACTACCACATCGATCATCTTGTCATGAGCAGACTCATCATCTGTATTCTTGAGAAGAATAGCTATATCTATGTCGGATTCAGGTGTCTGTTCACCTCTTGCGTAGGAGCCATATAGGACAGCTCTGTCCATAGAATCTCCAAATATTTCATGTAGTTTGGTGCACATATCGGAAAGGGATTTGATTAGATTAGGATTATCAGTGATTTTTGAGAGTTCAGTTGTAGTAAAGTTTTTCATATGCATACCCACCTTTTTAAACAATAACGCGATATTGAGTTATTGTCAAAACGGTGATTGTATGACTCGGCATGATAAATCTTTACGGAATAAGATTTATTGCAAAAGAAACATATGTTCGATATAATTTAAGGGTGCCACCTGTTTTCGGTAGGCGGTTGGCTCTTGGCCAGGTATTACCTGAGAACTCTCAAGCGTTGGGAGGGATGCAAATGGGAAATCTGAAAGGGAGCAAACTTGATGATAGAAATTGCGATCACTCTTGTGAGTATTGTAGGTACGGTTATCAGCATCATCGTAACAATCATCGGTATTTGCAAGCAGGATTCGAATAAGTAAGCATCAAAAAAGACCGCTGAAAAAGCTGTGCGAAAGCTGCGGTCTTTTCTGATTCGTAACTAATGTAGAGCCAACCGTCTATCGGGTGGTACTCTCTATACGAAAATAATAACATAGTCTGTTCTAAAATCAAAGAGGCTATATAAAACTATTAAACAACAGTATATAAGCATGCAACTTTATGTGGACTCGCGTAGTTTCCGATGCCTGTGACATAAGCGGTTACGTAGGAGCAGCGAGGTACCTTGTCGCCGTTCTTGAGGACGTTTTCGATGTTGTTCTCAAGGGTGTAGATGACGGTGTAATCAACGCCCTGCTTTAGTACAGCGCCGTTGGAGTCTCTTACGACGATTTTCTGCTTGTAGTTGTTCTTTTTGTTGGTGTACTTTACATCGAATTTGTACTCGAAGCTGAGCTTTCGGATGTCCGGTGCAGTGATGGAGAAGGTTCTCTTGAGAGTGCCCTTCAGGCCGCCTTTTCCGGTGATGGTCATGGTGGGAACAGCCTTGGTGTCTGCACCGGTTATCTTTTTGTTGTTCTTGTAGCTTACTGTGTAGTGAACGCCCTTCTTAAGTGTAACGCCTCCCAGGGTGATCACGGGATCAGGTGTTGTGGAGCCCTGGGTAAAGACATAGGAAGGACTTGTTGTAACTTTAATGAGCGGGTTTTCCTCGGACAGATCAGCCTTTGTTATGGTAAAGGTCTTGGCAGAGTTCCTGAGAAGTTACCGACGCCCTTGAACACGATCTTGGCCTTGCCTGCTGTAGTGTTGTTCACATATTTGAAGGTGTAGTCAACAGCTGCTTTTTCACTGTCTGAAAGAGCCTCGTATGCACTGTTTTCGCAGCCCTTGAGGGTGTGCGTAGTGCCTGTCTCTGCAATTGGGAGCGTCATGCGGTCAACCTTGAAGGTTACAGCCGGTGCTCTGAAAACATTCACAGGAGTGATGGGATTTACTGTTTCTGCGCCTTTGATGGCTCTTTTCTTGATGGTGAACTTGACTGTTTTTGTTCCAACAAAGCCGCTTTCCGGAACGCCGGTGATTGTGATCTGGGCTGTGCCTGCCAACTTGTTGTCTGAGTACTGAACGCGGTAGTCCCTGTCCTTTACAAGGGGCTTTCCGGCCAGAGATACCACCATTTTGTCCTGGGTAAGTGCCGAGCTGTTGTAGGTGAGGGCCTTAATGCCTGTTACCTTGGCCTTGGACATGAGCTTTGCTGCTGTGATGTGCTCGGTTACGAAAAATACTCCATCGTAGTTTCCTTTTCCCCTTACAGTGACTTTGTAGTCGCCCGGGTCAAGGTAAGGAGTTCCGGTGGCTGATGTGTCGTTATATTCCAGGGTGTAATCCTTATTTTCTTTGAGGTTAACAGTAGAGCCGTCGAGGTTTACAGCTACCTTGGGCTTGTACTTCTGCAGCTTTTTGTTGTAACTAAGATAGACCTCTTTTTCGCAGGAAATGCTGCTCTTGTTCTTTTCAAAAGAAAAGGGTGCGATGGTGAGCTTTGTTATTTCCGGATCAGCTTTTCCCTTGTAATTGCCCTTCAGCGTAATTGTGTAGGTGGGAGCTTTGGCGGAGTCCGGACCTGCGGCGTTTACGTTGTTTGCAACGGTCAGTTCGTAGTCGGTGTTTTCTTTAAGAAGCTTATTCTGGTAAAAAACCTTGAGCCCGGTGGGAACGATTGCTTTTCCCGTGTAGGTGTAGGTTGTTCCAGTCGGATTGTAGTGCCAGAGGCCGGTTGGTACGCTTGTGAGGTTCTTGGCCTTGCGGATATCCTCGGTGATATCGCCCCAGTTGATCGGAGCCTGATCATCGGGCACCCATACGGCGTAGAGGTACATGCCGTCGGTGAACAAAGTGTCATTTGGAAGGGGCTCTGTAGCATCGCTTGTAAGAGCCCAGCCTGCCAGCGTGTAGCCTTCTTTTTTGAGTCCGTAAATATCAAAATAGATTTCGTAGGACTTGGCGTACATCAGGGTTCTGCCCTTGATAACATCCATGGTCTTGGGCTTTAAGCCGTTTTGCGGGTCGAAAGTGACCTTGATATATCTGGCTGCTCTGGCAAGAATGATGGTGATGTCTTCTGTTATGGGCATCGTATTAAAATCGAAATTCTTGCTGTCAAAAAAGCTTCCGCCTCTCGCTGTTGGAAAATACCTCCAGGCGGGAGAGTAGTATTCATAGTCGATGCAGCCTGTTGTGTCGGGTTCTTTTGCGTATTTGCCGTGCTCAACCTTCTGCTCGGGGAACTGTTTGTACTGTGTGTTGCCGTTCTTGTCCTCGTATTCGTATACCTGGAAGGTGACGGTGTGGACCTGGGCTGTGAGTTCTTCTTCGGGACTTTCTACTGCTGATGCAGCTTCTGCAACATTTTCATCTTCGATTACAAGATCTGTGTTGGAATCTTCAGAATCAAGATCTTCAATAACGGATTCTTCAATCAAGAATTCATCCTCATCAAGAGAATCTTCCTCTTCGACGATCTCTGTTTCAGATACAGCTTCGTAAGCTGCTGCAGATACCGGTATTCCGGCACCAAGAACGTTTCCCGCAGTCAGAATGGCCGTAAGAACTACGACTGCTGCGGATTTCATTACCTTCTTCATTTTGTATAACTCCCTTATCAACAATACTTTGTGGCAGTCGCCATCAGCAATTCTATCAAAAAATCCCAAATCGCGCCACGGCTTCTTTTGCGTTATAATAGACAATACGAAGGGTGACAGACAAATGAGTATTGATATTTCTTTTTATAAAAACAAAACAGTTCTGATAACCGGCCACACAGGCTTTAAGGGGACCTGGATGACAAGGGTGCTTCTTGGGGCCGGGGCAAAGGTTGTGGGATATAGCCTTGAACCTCCCACAGATCCTGCGCTATTTGATCTGGCAGGGGTAAAAGAGTATGAGGAAAAAGGACAGTTCGTCTCAGTGATCGGCGACGTGCGAGACCTGGGCGCATTAACTGCAGTCGTAAAGGAGCACAACCCACAGGTTCTGTTCCATCTGGCAGCCCAGCCAATCGTCCGTGATTCCTACAAAAATCCTGTGTACACCTACGAGACCAATGTCATGGGCACGGTGAATTTCATGGAGGCTGTAAGGCT
>JAEEGL012506466.1_pt1 | contig 13059 bp, 11 predicted proteins | sample 9134231 | NCBI WGS metagenome assembly JAEEGL01 (sample SAMN16246548, study PRJNA631951) | gut metagenome | biome: gut microbiome; feature: rumen; material: fiber-attached | host: Bos | place: Iran: Karaj | collected 2018-10 | reverse complement strand
CCGCTTCTGCGCCTATAAACGAAACCTGCAGAGGATGGGACTGAAATCCGCGCTGCTGACTGTTGCATGGTACGGAGAGGAAGTCGAATGGACTTTTGACGCCCTCAAGGAACACTATAAGACCTTGGTTCGCTATCTGCACTTTGAGGACCAGGGCATGGTGATCGGCTTTGGCTGTCCCACCCCGGACGTCACGAGACAGAGCAGATACCCCCGCGACGCGTACCTGCTGGGAAGATCCTGCTAAACAGAACGCCACCCCGCGTCATGACGCGGAGTGGCGTTTTCTTCAGTATATCACCCCGTCCGATGGGAGCGGCGCAGGGCCAGCTTCAACGGACGGGGTGATTTTTACGTATTTAACAGAACCGGATCGGTGCAGTCAGCAGAGCAATCCGGTGCTGCCCGGAGGGATCAGCCCTTCCAGTCGTAGCCGGTGAGCTCCGCAGCCTTCTCCAGGATCTTGTGCATGCCGTCGGCCTTGCCGTGAGCCTCAGCGCGGTTCATGGCGTCGGCAGCCTTGGCCTCGAAGGTGGCCTCCCAGATCTTGGCGATGTCTTCGTCGGAAAGAACAACGAAAGCATTGCCGGTCTTCTCCTCGACCAGAGCCTGGTTGGCAGCGATGTCATCGTCATAAATGGTGGCAGAGTAAGCCTCGGTGGCGTCCACAGCCATCTGGATCACTTCGCGCTGTGCGTCGGTAAGACCATCCCACCATGCCAGATTCACGGTGAAGAAGTTGCCGGCGGCATAGGTGCCGTCCAGAGCCCAGTAGGGAGCAACCTCATACCATGCCATGGAGACCATGGGAGCGAAGCCCATCTGAGTGGCGTCGATCATGCCACGGTCCAGAGCCTGATAGGTGTCGGGAGGCATAACAGCGGAGACCTGGAAGCCCAGATACTCAAAGATGGCGGCGTCGAAGTTGCCGAAAGCGCTGGACTGGGAAACCAAGGAATCCAGGGAATCGAAGGGGAACTTGGCGCAGAAGGCGTTGGCGCCGCCGGCCAGAGTGCCCAGATACTTGATGCCAAGCTCCTCGGCCTCACCCTGAATCAGAGCGGAGGTCTCGGGGTCATCGAACATCAGAGTGTTGAAATAGTCCAGAGCAGCCTGGGTGCCGCCGGGGGCAAAGCCGGGCATGGACATGTAGGGGATGGTGTCCAGATGCGGCATATGGCCCAGGTTGATCATGTCAACCACGCCGTCGATGACAGCGTCCATCTCACCGATGGAATCAAACAGGGTGCCGCCCCAGGATACGTCCACGGTGATGGCACCGTTGGACAGCTGGGAGAGCTGATCAAAGAAGTACTCCTGCAGCTGACCGCCGGTCTCAGTCACCTGATAGGTGGAGTTGAACTTGATCTCCAGCGGATCACAATCGATGGGAGCAGCTTCAGCGGGAGCGGCTTCTGCAGCGGGAGCGGCTTCTTCAGCGGGAGCAGCCTCTTCGGCGGGAGCAGCCTCTTCAGCAGGGGCAGCGGCTTCCTCAGCGGAAGCTGCAGCGCTGGCAGCCTCCTCGGCGGGGGCAGAGCTGGCAGCAGCAGAGCCGCAGGCAGCAAGTGCAAGGACCAGCGCCGCAGCCAGCAGAAGTGCAAGGATTTTCCTCATTTCTAGTTTCCTCCTAGTAAAATATAATATGCAAACGCGCATTGCGTAAGCGACATGATATACACTCCCCGAAAAGCTATGTGACCGCCTGGCCGAGCAGAGTGGGGAGGAAGGTAACGATCTGCGGGAACAGGCCGATGAGAAGCACCAGCAGGATCTCGCATATGAAGTATGGTATTACTCCTTTAAATATCTCCGATGGGTTGATCCGCAGGGCGTTGGCAGTAGCAAACACATTCATGCCGATGGGAGGTGTAAGACCTGCGATCTCAGCCACGAAGCACAGGGCAATGACCAGTGCATAGGGGCTGTAGCCCATGCTGGTAAGAATGGGGAACACCACGGGAACCGTGATGATGATGATGGACATGATATCCATGACACATCCACAGAACACATACAGAACGATCACCAGCAGGAAGATAATAAACCGGGGTGCGGAGATCGCCGCAATACCTGCGGAAAGGAAGTCAGCCAGACCAGTGTCCGCGATAAACTTGGAGAAGATCTGCCCCGCTACGATGATGGGGAAGATGCCGGCTTCCATGATGGCGGCGTCCACAAGGCTGGCGCCGATCTTCTTGATGGGAAGCTTCTTCACAAGAGCATAGACCAGGACAGCTACCGCGCCAACGGCACCACCGACGGTTGCCGTAAACCATCCGACGAAGGTACCGCCGATGATCAGACCGAACAGAAGCAGGATGGGAATCAGGAAGCGAAGAGATTTCAGCTTTTCGGAGATGGGTACCTTTTCTCCGCCACCAGGGGGAATGGATCCGGGACGAATGGCACCGATCAGCCTGACTGTCAGGCACAGTGCAACGGCAGTGACAATACCGGGAATAATGCCGCCCATCAGGGCAGTGCCCACACTCATGGTGATGGGGGCTACCAGGCAGAACATGATGATGCCCATGGAGGGCGGAATCAGGGTGCTCAGCGCGCCGGAAGCGGCAACACACCCCAGAGAATACTTGCGGTTGTATCCGGCTTTTTCAAGCTCCGGCATGGCCAGACGGCCAAACACGATATTGCCTGCCACGGAGGAGCCGGAGCATGCGCCGAACAGGGCGTTTGCACCGACCACCGTAAAGAGCAGACCGCCCTTGATCCGGCCGAGGAAAGAATGAACGGACTTGAACGCGCCTTCCGCGATGCCGGTCTCTCCGGCCAGCGCACCGACCAGCATGAACATGGGGAGAACTGCGTAGTTATAGTTCGCACCCAATTCAAAGGGGTAGGTGGTGAAAATGTTCAGTGCCATCTTGAGATCGCCGCCGTACAGGGCAAAGAACCCGATGAAGGAACAGGAAAGCATTGAGATGAAAATGGGAATTCCAGCGAACACCATGGCCATCATCAACGCAAAAACGATCAAACCTATTGCCCATGCTGCCATATCAGTTCACCTCTCCTTCCTCTGAAGCGGCTTCTGCCGCAGTTTCTGCCTCAGCCGCGGCAGCCTGAGGGGGTGTATATCCGGAAACCTCACGGATGATATGCCAGATCAGGCTCAGTGTCAGCAGAATAAAGCCCACTGCCATGATCAGCGCAAAAGGCCACAGGGGGAACCCCACACCGGATACGGAACTCATGCGATGCCGGGCAATGAACTTGCCCATCTGTACAAATCCGCGCCAGGAGATCAGAACGCAGACGCCGATTCCCAGAATGTCCCCCAGAATGGTGAAGATCTTCTGCAGCACAGTGGGGAATTTGGTGCTGAGCAGGTCGATGCGGGTATGTCCGCGCTCCAGCGTCACAAAAGCGGCGGCGAGATATACCACAGGGATGTGCAGATACTGGATGATCTCTGTGGAGGCCGGGATACCGGAAACCGGGAGACCGGCACTGCGCAGCTTTTCGCCCAGAACGTTGAAAAAGGCGACCAGCATGATTCCGACCAGACACGCGGCGGAAACCCACACAATGACTCTCAAGACACGACAGATTGCAGTATCGATCTTATCCATCATGGGATGATGCGTTTGTATGGATTGTTCCATTATTCTCACTCCTTTTCCTCATTAATGGAAACACTCTGTGTATTTCTCATAATATACTATCAAATCATACGAACACAATCAACCGCCCGTTTGTGACGATTATGCACATTTTGCACCTGTTCTGCAGCGTTCACTGGCTTTATGCATCACCCCGTGCTGTTCAGGAAACCTGCTGTCAGGTCAGTTCCTTCAGATTGTCTCTGCATGGTTTTCGTGTACCGGCTTCGATCTGCCGGATCATTTCGCAGAGCATTTCGTTTGTCGGCGTTCTGATCCCGTTTTCTCCAGCCTTTTCCAGTACATATCCGTTGGTGTACCACACCTCCAGAGGCCGGCACTTTGCGATATCCTGGCTGTATGCGTCAGACGGCTGCAGGCCGGGACCTGGCGAGCGGTCTGCCTCCAAAGACTCCTGGGAAGGCATGGGCGGTCTTGAGGCATTGAGGAACCTGGCGGATAACTCCGGAATATCCCGCAGAGTAAGAGAAGCCCATTCCTTTTCGGTCAGACCCATGATTGGCTCAGGGATAATGCCGCAGGACTTTTCCACATCCATCACTTCCACTGCAAGGCGGCCGAAGACCCGCTGGACAAGGCGGTCTTCGAAGCCCCCGAACAGCGGGAACCCGGATACGGTGGCCACCGGCACGGTGAGACACACCTCGGAGAGCTTTCTCCAGCGTGCAGCCCGGATGTCATCGGTTACCTCCACTCGCTTCACCGAGGACAGCATGACTGCCAGCTCCTCCAGACGCTCTGTCCTCTGACCGGAGGGCTCTCCAATAATGAAGCGGCCGTCATGGGTCATAACATGATTTGCCGCAGGGCACTGTCCTCCTGCAAAACAGACACAGGGAATGACCCGGCCCTTACCCACCCTGTCGGCGATGATATCATCATTGATCCCGTTCTGGAGGGATGTGACAAAGCCATCGGGGGCCAGATGCGGGACCATCTTGTCCAGAGCGTCTGCGGTGTCGTTAGATTTGCCGGAAATAAATACTATATCGAACTGTTCATCTGCAGGAAGATCTTCCCAGAACATTGCCCTGACCGGCTGCGTCCATTTCTCCCGGCCAAAGGAGACGACAATCCCTTCGCGGCTCAGCAGCTCCGCCACAGACGGACGGAACTGTGACACAAGGGTCACGTCGTAGCCGCCCCTTGCGAGGAAAGCTCCAAGCATGAGGCCGATAGAACCTGTTCCGATTACTGCAGAATGTTTCATGATCTCCCCTCCATATTCATCAGCTGATGGAAATGACCCGGGTGCTGCGTCCTTCCGGATGCTGCCATAGCAGGTCCGGCACCGCAGAGCATCCCTGGAAAACTGACCGAATGCGCTCTTCCTGATGAGACGATTTCTCCGCGCTTTCAGTTTTTTCACTCTATTATACCATATTTGAGAAGCTTATGGCGCACGAGATATCGGTGTTTTGAAGGATTCTTGTGGGCTGTTGGGGCCGCAGATGTATCAGTATGCATAAAAACTTCAGAGCACTTGCATATTCAAGAAAAATATGGTATGCTTATAGCAAGTGAAAGTGGTATTTCTGCAAGTCTGCTTTTACCCACTGCATATAATATTACAATATCGGGTGTTCCCGAGAAAGGATGAATGCAAATATGAAAGGTTGGGAATTCACAGGTACCCATCAGCCGCTGAAAATCGTTGAGAAGCCGGATCCGAAGGCAAAACCGGGCTATGTCGTACTGAAGACACTGGCTGGCGGACTTTGTCATTCCGATGTATCCGCGCTCGACATTGAATCCTGGATGGGGAGCTTCAATGTACCGGTAATCATGGGCCATGAGGTTTGCGGCGAGATTGTCGAGATCGGCGAGGGCGTCGAGGGATACGAGATCGGCGATGTCGTGGCGGTCTGTCCGCTGTATGCAAAGGATGGAACCACCCCTGGGTACACAAGAGATGGCGGCTACGGTACCATGACGACGGCGCCAGTGGAGCAGCTGGTAAAAGTCCCAGCGGGCCTTCCTCCAGAGAAAGCTGCCGCGGCCACCGATGCCGGTGCGACTTCCTACCATGCTGTATGCACAGTAGGCGGGGTAAAGCCGGGCATGAAGGTCGGTATCATCGGTGTGGGTGGTCTGGGACAGTTCGCTGTCCGTATCGCCGTGGTAAAGGGCTGTGAGGTCTATGTTGCCACAAGAAAACCCTCCGCGCAGGCGCTTGCGATGAGCCTGGGCGCCACCGAGGTCAAGCCCAGCATCACAGATTTTGCAGACAAGAATCTGGACGTCATCATTGACTTCGCCGGCGCCGGAAAGACCACGGCGGATGCACTGAATACAGTCAAGCAGTACGGCAAGGTGGTTCTGGTCGGCATGGCCAGTGACAGCTCCACGATCTATACTTACTCGATGATCTTCAAGGAACTGACCTTCGTGGGTTCTCAGGGAAGCACAACGGATGATCTTCGGGACTGCATCGAACTGCTGGCCAGCGGCAAGCTGGATCCCGAGATCCACACCTGCAAGTTTGAAGAGATTGCCGAAGGCATCGACAAGCTGCGCCGGGGAGAGGTCAGCGGACGTCTGGTCTGCGTATATGACTGATTCCCGCATACTGCAGGGACACAGGAACTGAAGAAGTCAGCCCCATCCGTATTCGCGATGGGGCGCTTCTTTTCATGACTTCGCAGGAGCGGGGAGACTGCTGAAATGAGTGAACGTAGCATCGATACAAGGCTTGTATACGGGTTTCTGGACGCGGGAAAGACCACCTATGTCCTGGACTGTATCCGCAATGACTTTTTTTACAAATATGGATCGACCCTGATTCTGTGCTTTGAGCTTGGAGAGACTGAATATGATGCTGAGATGCTTCGGGAGAGAAACGCTGCTGCTTCATATTATGACGGGGAAGAGGATGTAGGAACATTCTGCCTTCGCAGTATTGAAGCACATCGTCCGGACCGTATCTATGTGGAAATGAACACCATGATGGAGAATCTCCGGGAAAGGTTTCCTGCCTGTATGCATGTGACTTCTATTGTCACATGGATCGACTGGGAGACACTGAAGCTGTATTATGTTAACTTCAAACAGATGATTGCCAGGATGGTGGCCGAATCGCAGCAGGTCACATTCCGGGGCTGTCCGTCCAGGGAGCTTCTGAAACCGTACAGTCAGGCGTTCCGTCTGATGAATCATAAGGCTTCCTATCTGCGGCAGGATCCAATGGGGTATCACGAAAAGGCGTTTGATCTGTTCCTGCCGTTTTCTCTGGAGCAGAAACAGATTGAGATCCCGGAGGCGTACTTTCTCCCGTTCTGGCTTGACGCCCACGATCATCCAGAGCACTATGCAGACAAGACGATCCGTTTTACGGACCCTCTGGAACTACGCTGCAGTACAGACGGTTCCCGGGCTGCGGGCAGGGTGGTGATGACCTGCTGCATGGCGGATCTCCAGTTTATGGCATTCGAACTCGAAGGGGAAATAGAGGATGCGGCTGGTGGATGGATCACAATTGATGCCAGTGCAAGGATTGCCTCTGACATGTATGGACAGAAGCACCTAAAGCTGCACCCGGAAAGCCTTCGAAGAGCGGCTCCTCCAACAGCGCTGATCCTGGACAGCAGCCGGACGGACAGTGAATCAAAGCGGAACGGTATGAGCCAATAGCCCGCAGAGAACGAATATGATTTGGGAAGGCATCCGGAGACAGAGCAGACTGTCCCGGATGCCATTTATATGCTTTTTCAGGAAGCAGCCAGTTCTGTCAATAGCAGTGATCATGGTAACAGCATGAATGCTGCCGGCGGTACGGATACAGCAGAATTCCTGCTTGGTTCTTTGATAATTCAGGGAATCCATCCGGAAACCAGGTGCAGAATGCTGACGGAAAAAGTGAATGGCATGGCTGCGGGTATAGCTTCAGGGTTATATGGAAATGTCTGAAAAAGAATTTTCTATTTCAGAGTTTTATGTTAAAATAATAACAGTCCGAGCTGAAATCCTTTACAAAACGGCGAGGATATGGTATTGTGAATACATATTGTTGAAATTGCGTTGAAACCTGGCTGGAACTTCTATGAAAAATGTATGGATTCCACAGATTTCGGCGCTTGTTTCATATATTATTCTTTTAGAAGGGATGAATTGTTATGAAAAAACTTCTCGCTCTGCTGCTGGCAATGGCCATGGTGCTGTCGCTGGCAGCATGCGGCGGCGCAGCTGCCTCCGGCTCCAGCGCTGCTGCGGAAGCACCCGCGTCCGATGCCGCTCCTGCAGCTGAGGGCGAAGCCGCTGCCGAGGCTCCTGCTGAAGCGGCTGCTGCTGAAGAGGCTGCTCCCGCTGGTGACAATGTGCTGAAGATCGGCGCACTGATCAATACCACCGGCTGGTTTGCATCCATCGACTACAACAATCAGATTGAGATGGAGACCCTGTGCAAGTACTACAACGATCAGGGCGGCATTGATATCGGCGGCACCAAGTACATGCTGGAGCTGGTTGTGGAAGACGGCGGCTCCGATGCTGAGGGCATCCGCTCCGCGGCACAGCGCCTGGTGGACCAGGGCATCCAGTACGTGGTCGAGACCAATGACTTCTGGGTGGAAGGCGCTATCGACATCTTCGAGAACGCCCATGTGATGAACATCATGGCGCAGAACAACATGAACCACGGTGTTATGAATGCTGATACCCAGTATTCCTACTCCTTCTCCGATGCCTGTACCTCTCAGTTCCCCGCTGCGCTGGACGTTATCAAGGACAACTATCCTGATGTCAAGACGATCGTCTATGCCTGCGACGACAACGGTGTTAACGACGAGCAGGCTGCGCTGGTCAAGGAGAATGCCGAACGTGTCGGAATCGAGTACATCGACTCTCCCGTGATCTATGACGGCGAGTCCACCGATTTCTCCTCCATCGCTCTTAAGATCGTCAACTCCGGCGCCGATGCCTTCATCGGTAACGGCACCCCTGACAACATCGCTGCCCTCATTAAGGAAGTCCGCGCTGCCGGCTCCGACATGGTCTGCGCTGCTGTTATCACCCTGAGCCCCGGCGTGCTGATCGGCGGCTCCGGCCTGAATGATCTGTCCGGCGTCTTCACCTTCGGCTCCGACATCGCTACCCCCGAGAACAACACCGAAATCTTCAACACCATCTACAACCTGTTTGTGGAGACCTATGGCGCGGACAATGCCACTGCATGGAACGGCGCTGCTCTGGACTGCCTGTACAACCTGCTTCAGCTGATGCAGGGCGCCGGCTCCACGGATGTGGAGGCTGTCCGGACCTACTTCGACGGCGTGGATACCGTTGAGACTCTCTTCGGCACCGGCGTGCGCTGCGGTCAGGAGACCTTCGGCACTGCCCATCTGATTGCGCATCCCAGCCATGCTCTGAAGGCTGAGAACGGTCAGATTGTTTACATGGGCACCTATGAGTGCGTTGCACCCTGATTAACAGTATAATAGGAAGAGCAGGCCTGTTCCGTATCCTTTCGGATACTCTTGATACCTTGCTCTGAGCTGCAGAAGGAACAAGGCGCCATTACCCCCGGCGCCTTGTTCCAATATTCCAGAAAAAGTCGCCAAAGAGAGGTGAACCGTATGGGAGTAATCCCCAATATTCTAGTCAATACACTGGTACTGGCCTCTATGTATATCCTGGCGTCCCTGGGCTTTGCTTTCATTTTCAACATGCTGGGTTCTGTGAACCTGGCCCACGGCGCGTTTTACATGCTGGCTGCCTATATTACGTATTATCTTTGTGCCAAGGCAGGCCTTAACAACTGGGTTGCCATGCTGCTGGCGGCAATTGTGCTGGCGGGCATCGGTGTTCTGATGGAGCGCTTTGTGTTCCGGCCCTTCCAGACGGAGTTTGACCGGGTGGTTATGGTATCGGTTGCCCTGATGACCATGCTCCAGCAACTGGCAGTCCAGGTCTCGGGCTCTCAGACTATCTCAATTCCCGCGTATGGGAACGGAAACATCAATCTGGGATTCACGATGCTGACCAATGAAAAGCTGATTACTTTCGTGGTTGGTGTGATCCTGCTGATTATTACACTGATCATCGTATATCGGACCAAGCTGGGCATGCAGATGGAGGCTATTTCCCAGGACCGTCTGGGTGCTGCCCTGCAGGGAATCCAGGTCAACAAGGTTGCTGCCCTGGTGTGTGCGCTTGGTTTTGCTCTGGCTGCGGTCGCTGGATCCATGATGGGTGCGTATCAGCAGGTATCCTCCAACATGGGTGACAACATCAACGTACGGATCCTGATGCTGGTCATGCTCGCCGGCGCCGGCTCAATGAACGGCATCCTGATCACAGGCTGCCTGATGGCTCTGCTGGATTCTGTCTGCCCCATCATCTGGGACAGCTATACGGCCTCGTCCATCGCCTGCTCCGCGGTGGTAATCCTGCTGCTGATCAAGCCCAAGGGCTTCTTCGGCCACGAAATGTAAGGAGGTGCCGAGATGAATCTGAAAAAAGGCATCCCCTATGCAGTTCTGCTGCTGATCTTCCTGGTTCTGCCCATTTTCCTGCACACCAGCTACTGGATCGGTGTGCTGATCATGGTGCTGTACAAGGTGGTGGGCTCCGTATCCCTGCGTACAATCAGCCTGTCCGGCACCCTGACTTTTGCCCATGGTGCATTTATCGCCATAGGCGCTTACTGCGGCGGCATCCTGGCCAAAAGCCTGGGTCTGCCTCCTGTTGTGACCATCCTGGCCGGCGGTCTGTTTGCGTGCCTCGTCAGCATTATTACGGGCTTCCCCTTCGTGCGGCTGAAGGGCATGTACTACTCCATGGCTTCCATGTTCATGGGTGTTACTGTGGGCTATATCATCAAGGCCATGAAGATCACCGGCGGTTACCACGGTCTGACCCGTATCCCCAAGCTGCTGCAGAACGACATTGCCTGCTACTATGTGTTCCTGGGCATTGCCGTGGTGCTGATCCTGATCCTCTTCCGTTTTGAATTCTCCCGGATCGGGACTACCCTCCGGGCACTGGCCCAGAGCCAGGACGTGGCGTCCTCCATCGGCGTCAATGCCCGGTTCTACCGGCTCCTTGCCGTGGGCATGGGCAGCTTCTGCGCAGGCGTTGCAGGCGCAGCCTATGGCCTTTACTCCACGGTTCTGTCTCCCACAAACTACGATATGACATTCTCCCTCTGGTTGCTGATGTATATGCTCATCGGCGGTGAGGACTACTTCATCGGACCCATCATCGGCGCGATCATCTTTGTCCTGATCCCGGAACTGGGACGCGGGCTCTCCGCCTACGCACCGTTCCTGACTGGCGGATGTACTCTGATCGTTGCCTACCTGCTCCCCGGCGGCCTTGCTGGTATCCCGGATCTGATCCGGAAGCGCCGGCTGCAGAAGGAGCTGGAAGCAAAGGAAGGGAGGGACGACCGTGCATCTGCTTGAAACATCCGGTCTTACTAAACGCTTTGGCGGTCTGACCGTTATGAATGATCTGGATTTCTCCATGGAGGAGGGGGAGATCAAGGGTTTCCTCGGTCCAAACGGCGCGGGAAAGTCCACGTTCTTTAACCTGATCACCGGTGTACTGACACCCTCTTCCGGCCACATTTTCTATGCGGGCAAGGAAATTACCAAATCCAGGCCCCATCAGGTGGCCAAGATGGGGATTGGACGCACCTTCCAGCTGAATCCGCTGTTTGGTGAGTTTACAGTTTTTGAAAACGTTACGGCGGCCTTTCATCTGCGCCCACACAGTACGGTGCCCCAGATCTTTTTCAACACCAAGACATATCGTACCAACGAAGAGTATATTGCCAAATCCGCAGATGAGATCCTGGAGTTCCTGGGGCTGAGCCATGTACGTAACGAACTGGCAAAGAATCTTCCCCACGGCTACCAGAAAATCCTGGGTGTTGCCCGCGCCCTTGCCACCAAACCCAAGCTCCTCCTGCTGGACGAGCCCCTTGGCGGCATGAATCCTGAAGAAATCGCGTTCTCTATTGACGCCATATCCAAGATGCGGGATAAGGGAATCTCAATCCTGGTCGTGGAGCATAACATGCAGATTCTGGATATCGTAGACAGCGTGACGGTCATCAGCTTCGGTGAAAAGATCTTTGAGGGCACGCCGGAAGGCATGCGCCAGGATCAGACCGTCATCGACACGTATTTTGGAGGTGCGGTATGAGCAATATTCTGGAAGTCCGCGGCCTCAAGGTCATGTTCGGCAAGTCCGTTGCAATCCATGACATCAACATTTCAGTGCCGGAGGGCGGCATCGTGACACTGATCGGCTCTAACGGTGCCGGAAAGTCCACCACGCTAAATGCCTGCCTGGGAACGGTTCCCGTTACGGAAGGCACTATCACTTTTGCCGGAGAGGACATCACCAAAGCCTCCACCGCGGAGCGTGTGCGACGCGGCTTGGTACTGGCACCGGAGGGGCGGCATCTGTTTCCATATCTGACTGTACATAAGAATCTCCTGTTGGGTGCTACCCAGCGTAATGACAAGGAGGAGATCCAGAAGGACATGGAGTTCTGCTTTGAACTGTTCCCCATTCTCAAGGAACGGCTGAAGCAGAAAGCCGGCACCTTGTCGGGAGGACAACAGCAGATGCTGGCCATCGCAAGAGGAATCATGGCAAATCCAAAATTGCTGTGTCTGGACGAGCCCTCTCTGGGCCTGGCCCCTGCGGTTATTGAGGACATCGGCCAGAAGATCAAGGAGATCAACCAGTCCAAGGGAACCTCCATACTGCTGGTAGAGCAGAATGTCCATCTGGCTTTCGGCGCTGCCGGTTACTGCTACACCCTGCAGGTCGGCGAAATGGTTGCCGAGGGAACGGTGGACGATATCCGGAACAACGATGTGGTGAAAAAAGCCTACTTTGGCGGGTAACAGGGTCATCCCTTCCCTTTACCCGAAAATCAACCTGCCCCTCTGTCCGAGGGGCAGGTTTTGTCATCATTATAAGGTTCGGACAATTAAAAGCTGCGTCTATGTCTCGGTCGATAGCAGCTGAGATCCTTGATCCAGCTATGTCAGCATTCCGGATTGACGACTTCCGGAGAAGGATCCTGAGGCTCCGCGCTTTGTGCAGGTTTTCCCTTGTATTCCAAGCAGAGCATTGTCAGATCATCAAACTGCTCCGCGTCCTTTACGAACTGGTCAACTGCGTTTCTGAGGTTCTTCAGTATCTGCTCCGGTGAGGCATCCGGGTCCTGATTCAGGGCTGAAATCATCCGCTCTGTGCCAAACAGCTGATTGTCGGCATCCGTTGCTTCCGTAATACCGTCAGTATAGAGGAACAGCTTGTCTCCGGGTTCCAGATCGATCTCGTATTCGTGATACTTGATGCCATCGATACCACCGATCACAAATCCGTGCTTGTCCTTCAGCAGGGAGAATCTGCCGTTCTTCATCACCACTGGATATTCGTGTCCTGCGTTGGCCACGGT
>JAEEGL011533755.1_pt1 | contig 13059 bp, 12 predicted proteins | sample 9134231 | NCBI WGS metagenome assembly JAEEGL01 (sample SAMN16246548, study PRJNA631951) | gut metagenome | biome: gut microbiome; feature: rumen; material: fiber-attached | host: Bos | place: Iran: Karaj | collected 2018-10 | reverse complement strand
TATGAATTCTCCGTATTCGTTAAAATCGTCAGTTCCCGGCGCCGTCCGGCGCGCTCTCACCGGAACCCTCCGAGGGATAAGCCACGTCGCCCTCAAGCGATTCCGGCAGATCTTCGGACGGATCGCTCACGGGCGGGATCTCTCCCAGAAGCGTCTCGGTATCGGGCTCGCTTTCGGTGACGTAAGCCACGGCGCCCTCGAGATCGGTGGGATTGCCCGATACGGCCGGCGAGCACCCGGCCGCGGACGCAGCCACCATGCCCACCGCCAACGCCGAAACGGTAACGCGCAGGCCGAGGCTGCGGCGGCGCGCAAGTTCATCTTCGAGGTATTTCAGTTCGCTTTCGCATTTGGGACAGGTGCCCCTGCAGTCCCCTTTGTATTTACACTCTTCGGTGACGTAGGGGATATCGTTCTCGTCCGCGATCCGGCGGCGGATCTCACGGAGCATTCTGCATTTCTGTTTTCCGCGCATGGCGCACCTCCGAAACTATGGTTTTGAGGGAAAGCACGTTGTTTCTTCCGCGTGCTTCTCCGTATATAAGACGGAAAAACGGGGCGAAACGTTACACCCGGAAGAAAATTATTCTTCGTCGTCCACAATCTCGAGTTCGCCGTCGTCCCCTTCGGGCATTTCGCGGCGGCCGGTGAGCGCGCCGATGGCGGAGCCGATCAGGCTGCCCACAAGCGACTGCGCCTCGGTGCCCTTGAGCACGGCGAGGGCTTCTTTTTTGGTGGCGCTGTCTGCCTTGCGGTAGAGTTCCACCAGTTTTTTCTCGGTTGCGGTCACCTTCATGGAAACGGTGTTTGCGTTTGCGGGGGGCTTGGTGGAGGAGGAAGAAGACGAAGAAGCGCCCTTCGCGGCGTCCAGAAGCGATTTCTGCGTAACGCCCGTAGCCTTGGCGATCTGCTTGAGCTGATCGGTGGTGAGGGCCTTTTCGCCGCGCTCGGCTTTGCCGATATCCGAAGCGCTGCAGTTTTTCACCTTGCGGGCAAGCTGCTCCTGCGTAAGCCCGGCGCCCGTGCGGGCCGCCTTGATGAGCTGCCCTACTTTTTTGTTGTTTGCCATAGGGGGACCTCCGTTTTTTTTTGTATTTCATCTACAGTATAACAGCAAGGCGCACAAAAAACAACGCTTTTTTTACGGCTGCGGGTTTACAAAGCGTTTTCGCGGTGCTATAATTGCCGTGAAATTTTCGCGAAACGGAAGAGAGGCTTTCAGAATGACAAAGATCGGCGTGGCCGTGGTGGGCTACGGCGGCATGGGCGGATGGCATGCCGACCGCATAGGCAAAATGGAAAAATTCACGCTTGCCGGGGTGTGGGATACCGACCCCGCGCGGCTGGTTGCGGCGCGGGAGCGCGGCATACGCCCCTACGGCTCTTTTGAAGAGGTGCTTGCGGACGAAAACGTGCGGCTGCTGGTGATCGCCACGCCGAACGACGTGCACAAGCCCCTTTGCATCGCCGCCATGCGCGCGGGCAAAAACGTGATCTCGGAAAAGCCCGTTACGCTGAGCGTGCGGGATCTGGACGAGATGACGGCCGTGGCCGAAGAGACCGGCATGCTCTTTACGGTGCACCAGAACCGCCGGTGGGACGACGATTACGTTACGATGCGGCGCATCGTGGAAGAAAACCGGCTGGGCAGGGTGTTCCGCATAGAATCGCGCGTGCAGGGCTCCCGCGGCATCCCGGGCGACTGGCGCAAGGAAAAAGGCCACGGCGGCGGCATGGTATTCGATTGGGGCGTGCATCTTCTGGACCAGGCGCTCACGATGAACGACCGAAACCCGCTTTGCAGCGTTTACGCGCACGTGACCCACATAACGAACGACGAATGCGACGACGGCTTTTACACCGAACTGCGCTTCGCAGACGGACTTACGTATATGGTGGAGGTCACCACGAACAATTTCATCACGCTCCCCCGCTGGTATATCCTGGGCGAAAACGGCAGCGCGGTGATCGAAGACTGGGACCTGAACGGAAAAATGACGCTTGTGCACGATTGGGATAAGATCGATTCCGTTCCCGTGAAAGCAGGCACCGGCATTACCAAAACGATGGCCCCGCGCACCGACGAGACCATCCACGACGAACCGCTTCCCAAAGCGCACGGCGGCTGGGAACAGTATTACGGCAATATTTACGACGTGCTCACGTCCGGCGCCGTGCAGACCGTTACGCACCGCCAGATGCGGCGCTGCCTGAAACTGATCGAAGCGATCTTCCGCTCCGCCGAAACGGACAGCGTTATCAAATTTGAAGAAGATGATTAACAAAAAAACCGGCCCCGCGAGAGGCCGGCTTTTTATACGTCCTGTTATCCTGTTTAACCGAGAAAATCGATCCTGTAATTCAGGTCGAAACGCTTTGCGAGCGCAACGAGATCGTCATCGGTGATGCGCTGCTTTTTCTCAAGATGGGCCGTGAGCATATACTGCTTGGCGGCCTTTTCCACGGTTTCGATCAGGCCGAAGGTCTCGTCCATATCGCGCCCGGCGCCGTAAATACCGTGGAGCGTCCAGATCACGATACGGAACTGCTGCATTTTCTTGGCGGTGGCTTCGCCGATCTCGTTGGTGCCGCACACCATCCACGGCAGCACGCCCACGCCGTCCGGGAACACCACGATGCTCTCGGTCATCTGCCCCCAGAGCGTACGGGTGAGTTTTTTCTCGTCCATCTCGTGCACCTGCGTCATGGCGAGCGTGTAATCGGGATGGCAGTGCATGATCACGCGGTGCTGCGGATCTCTGCGCAGACGCGTCATGTGGCTCATGAGATGCGCGGGCAGTTCGCTCGTGAACCTGCCGCCGTCCGCGTAGCCCCAGAGCAGTTCGGCGGTGGCGCCGTCGGACGCGATGCGGATCACGCCGAGGTTGTTTTCGGGGTCGTATTCAACGTTTTTGAAATATTTGCCCGTGCCGGTCACGAGAAAGATCTTACCGGCAAGGGGCTTCGCCTCAAACCCGATGGGGATCGTGCGGATCACCCGCGAAAGGTCGATATATCCGGCGACCTCGGCTTCATCGAGCAGCACGCTTATGTTGCCGCCGTTGCGTTCGTCGTAGCCCAGGCGGTACATATTTGCCGTGGTGCGCATCATCTCCTGCATAAAGGGCGCTTCAACGGGATTTTTCATTTTCTGTTCACCAGCACTTTCTTTTCGTAATCTCTGATCTCCTCAAGATAATCGGAGGGCACGCCCTCGCGGCGGAGGTATTCTCCCCACACGTCGCCGAAGGGGGCGGTTTTGAGCGCCTCGAGCCGCGCCATCAGGGCGGTCATATCGTCCGCGTCCTGCAGTTCGCGCAGGCTCTGCGGCTCCAGAAGCGCATACAGCAGCGCCTTATGCACGCTGCGCACGCCCGTTACCCACGCGGAGATGCGGTTGATCGCCGCGTCAAAATAATCGGTGGCGATAAACACGCGCGAAAGCGCGCCGCACCGCACGATCTCTTTGGCGATCTCGCGGGTCTCGTCGTCAAAGAGGATCACGTGGTCCGAATCCCAGCGCACCGGGCGGGTGACGTGCAGGGCGATCCGGTCGTTGAACAGCAGCAGCGACGAGATCTTATCGCTCACCATCTCGGTGGGATGGTAGTGGCCGTTATCCATGAGCGGCGTGATGCCAGCGCGGGCGGAATAACTCAGACAGAATTCAGCGGAACCCACCGTGTAACTCTCGAGCCCGATGCCGAACACCTTGCTCTCAAGCGTAACGTAGACCTTCTCACGGTCGTAAGGCTCGGCGAGAATCTCATCGAGGCTCTTTTTGAACCGGGCGCGGGGGCCGATGCGGTCCGCCGGGAGATCCTTATAGCCGTCCGGGATCCAGATGTTCATCACGCAGGGCTCGCCGGTCTCCTCGGCAAAATACTGCGAAACGCGCAGGCACGCTCTGCCGTGTTCCACCCAATAGCGCCGCGTTGCTTCGTCCGGCGATGAAAGCGTGAGGTTGTTCTTCACCATCGGATGGGAGAAAAAGGTGGGGTTGAAATCGATGCCCAGGCCGCGCGCTTTGGCAAACGCCACCCACGGCGCGAAATGCCGGGGCTCGAGGGCGCTGCGGTCGATCGTTTCTCCCGGCGCGGCAACGGCGTAGCAGGCGTGCAGGTTGAGTTTCTTTTTGCCGGGCATCAGCGAAAACGCCTTATCGATATCGGCCATCAGTTCTTCCGGCGTGCGGGCGCGGCCCGGGTAGTTGCCGGTGGTCTGGATGCCGCCGGAAAGGCTTTCGCCGCAATCGAACCCGACCACGTCGTCTCCCTGCCAGCAGTGCACCGAAACGGTTACGCCGCGCAGCGTTTCGATCGCTTTTTCGACGTCCGCGCCGAGGCGCGCGTAAATCTCTTTTGCTTCTTCGAATCTTGTCATTCTATCGTTATCCTTTCGTAAGGTTGATTCCGTTTTTTACAGCGCAAGGCCCTTTTGTTCCGGGACGGGCTGCCCGCCGCCGGCAAAGAGCACGACGCCGCCGTCCGGGTCCACGCGCTCGCCGCTGGGCAGTACCGCCTTGATCCAAAAACGGTCCGCGGTGAAGGTTACGGTTTTCGTTTCGCCCGCGCACAGATACACGGGGGCCAGCGCGCAGAGTTGCAGGTTGGGCGTTTCGGTGCGGCTGTCGTTGAACCGGGCGTATAACTGCCCTTTCTCCCAGCCGTCCGCGGCCCCGGCGTTCGTAACCTCGGCCTCGCACACCACGGCGTTTTCGTCCGCCGAAACGAGCCGCGGCGCACCCCAGGAGAACTGCGTATAACTCAGCCCGTAGCCGAACGGATAAAGCGGCGAATCTTTCATAAAACGGTAGGTGCGGTTGTGCATATCGTAATCCGCAAGCGGTTTCAGCGGCGCATCGGCACGGTAAAACGTGATGGGCAGCCGCCCGCTCGGTGAAAATACGCCCGCGATGGCCTGCGCCACGGCGAGCCCGCCGAACGCGCCCGGATACCAGGCGTGCAGCACAGCCTTTGCGTGCGAACGCACCCGCTCGCCCAGATCGCAGCAGCTGCCGCACATCACCACGACCACCACGTTTTCGCAAACGTCGCAAACGGCCTCGGCAAGCTGCCGCTGGCACGCCGGAAGCGCGAGCGTTTTGCGGTCCCCGTAATCGGTAAAATCGTTTTCACGGCCGAGGTCTTCGCCCTCGATATCGCGGTCAAGCCCGAGGCAGAGCACGGTAAGGTCCGCCCCCTCGGCGGCGGCGAGGCCTTCGCTCGTGAGATCGAAGAAACCGTCCCACTGCATACCGTCGTCCTGAAAGATCCGCGCGCCGTCCGCCACGGTGATCTCACAACCGGAGAACACCCGGCGGATCCCGTCCGCCACCGTGACGTATTCGTCCGCGTGGCCGTAATAATTGCCCTCGAGCGCCTTCACGCTCATGGCGTTCGGCCCCACCACCGCGATGCGGCGTTTCACGCCCGCGTCCAGCGGCAGAAAGCCGTTTTTGTTTTCAAGCAGCACGATGGACTGGCGCGCGTCTTCCAGCGAGAGCGCTTTGTGCGCCGTGCTGCACACGGTGCTGTAAGGCAGATCGGCCCACGGGCGGTTCTCCTCGAATTCGCCGAGCATAAAGCGGATCGTAAACAGCCGCTCGGCCGCCGCGGTGATTTCTTCTTCGGAAACGAGATCTTCCTCGTAGGCTTCGTAAAGATGTTTATACGCGTCGCCGCAGTTGAGTTCGCAGCCCGCTTTCAGCGCGGCGGCGGCCGCCTCGGGCAGAGATTCCGTATAGTGATGGCCGTTGCAGATATCGGTGATCGCTCCGCAATCGGATACGAAATACCCCTGGAACCCCCATTGCCCCCGCAGGATATCGCGGATGAGCGCGGGGCTGGCGCAGCAGGGCTCGCCGTTCGTGCGGTTATAGGCGCCCATCACCCCGGCCACACCGGCTTCAACGGCCTTTTGAAACGCGGGAAGATAGGTTTCGTTCATATCTTTGGCGCTCGCCTCGGCGTTGAACCCGTGGCGCAGCCGCTCGGGGCCGGAATGCACCGCGAAATGTTTTGCGCAGGCGGCGGCCTTCAGAAATTCGCCGTTTCCCTGCAGGCCTTTGATAAAAGCGGCGCCCATTTCGGCGGTGAGGAACGGATCCTCGCCGCAGGTCTCCTGCCCGCGCCCCCAGCGCGGATCGCGGAAAATATTGATGTTCGGCGCCCAATACGTGAGCCCCTTGAAAATGCCGCGGTCGCCGTGCGCCACGCTGCGGTTGTATTTGGCGCGACCCTCGTCGGAAACGGCGTCCGCCGTACGGCGCATCAGTTCCGGATGGAACGTGGCGGCCATACCGATGGATTGCGGAAACACCGTGGCCACGCCCGAACGCGCAACGCCGTGGCAGGCCTCGTTCCACCAGTTGTATTCATTCACGCCCAACCGCTCTACCGCGGGGGAATCATATACGAGCTGTGAGATCTTTTCTTCCGCCGTCATCCGCGAAACGAGTTCCTTCGCGCGCAGGCGGGCTGTTTCATAGGTCATGTGCATTCCTCCGCATCCGTACCGCTCCCCCTTCGCGCTTATGTAAGCGTATGGGAAATCGCGGCGGGTTATCAAGATTATTTTAGCGCATTTTACTGTTTTTTTCAAGCCCGCACAGAGCAATTCATCAAAAAAAACGCCGCGTGAAAAGGCACGTAGCAAAATTTCGCGCGGAAACGAAAAAAGTGTTGACAACCAGAATAAAAAGTGCTAAAATGCAAACTACCGAATGAAAGTTCGGCCGCGGATCAGTTCTAATAAAACCCGCTCCGGGAGCCTCCCCGGGTAAAAATTGAGGTATCCGCGGATGTGGCGGAATAGGCAGACGCGCTGGCTTCAGGTGCCAGTGAACGCAAGTTCATGTGGGTTCAACTCCCGTCATCCGCACCAATTACCCGAATTCCACTCTTGTGGGGTTCGGTTTTTTTTTTGATAGGAAGACGGGAGTTGAAGCGGCGCGGTAGTGAATGAACGTCCGGTGGACGTTCAGAGCCGCGCCTGACCGAGCCCGCAGGCGAGAGTCAACTCCCGTCATCCGCACCAATTACCCGAATCCCACTCTTGTGGGGTTCGGGTAATTTTTTGATAGGAAGACGGGAGTTGAAGCGGCGCGGTAGTGAATGAACGTCCGGTGGGGAGAATCCCGAAGCGCCGCCGGTGGTGCCGAGGATTCGCCGCGACCGGCGGGCGATAAAGGCGAACCGCAGGCGGGAGAAAACACAGAGCGCCGCGACCGCTTCAAGGGAAGCGGAGCGACAATGTTTTCGACGGCAAGATAAAGCGAGGGATTCGAGTGAGCAAACAACGAGCGATACAAGCGCTCCAAGCGCAGCAGCGCGACTATGTTTGCGAGGGCAGAATCAAGCGCGCCTGACCGAGCCCGTAGGCGAGAGTCAACGGTTTTCCGTGCATGAAAACCGTACGCACGGCGGTAGATTTGTTCATAATTCCGCGTTATAATGGAATTACCGATCATTTTTATGGGGGAGGATTTCGGAATGAAACGCAAAAGAGGAAAGATTTTCGGCAAAGCGCTCTGCTGCCTGCTCGTGCTGGCCGTTTGCGCCGCCGCCGTGATCTACGGCAGGCTCGCCGTAACGCTTCTGGCCGTAAAATGCGACGAAACGAACGGCGTTTACGTGATCGATTACCGGGAGGATTACAAACTGCAGCAACTTCTGGATGAAGGCGGCGTGAAAACGCAGGATGAACTCGCAAAATACATCATCCGCATCCTGCTCAAGGGGCTGCCGATCCCGATCGATTACGACGTGCCCTCGCTCGCCTGCTCCACGTTCGTTGCCGCAACGCCGGAGGGCGGGTGGATCATGGGGCGCAACCTTGATAACCAGGAAACGGACCTTGCCGTGGTGAAAACCGCGCCGAAGGACGGGTACCGCTCCGTTTCCGTGGTAAACCTGAGTTTTCTCGGCTACAACGCGGAACACACGCCCGCGAAACTCAAAGACCGCATCGTGGCGATGGGCGCGCCCTATTTCCCGCTGGACGGTATAAACGAGAAGGGGCTTGCCGTGGGCGTGCTCCAGCTGCAGGCCGCCGCTACCGACCAGAACACGGAAAAAACCGACGTGGACACCACCCTTGCCATACGCGTGCTTCTGGATAAAGCGGCAAACGTGGACGAGGCGATCGCGCTGCTGCGGTCGTTTGACATGCACGCCTCCGCGGGCGGCTGCTACCATTTCCAGATCGCCGACGCCACCGGCCGGAGCGTGGTGGTGGAATACTTGGGCGACGAGATCGCGGTTGTGGAAAAAGATAACGGTTTTCTTGCCGCCACAAACTTTTTCCTCAGCGAGGTCCCGTTTGATTACGAGCCCCAGGGCATGGACCGCTACGAGGGCATGAAGGAAACGCTGCGCGATAAAGATTGCGTCCTCAGCGCCGAAGAGGGCATGGATCTGCTGCTCAAGGTCGCCCTCACCGGCACCGCGCCGGATGCGCTCGGCCGCTCCTACAGCACGCAGTGGTCCTCGGTATACGACCTTACGGATCCCTCGCTCACGCTGTGCGTTGACCGCAACAAAAACGAAGTGTTCCGGTTTTCCGTTGCCGATTAAACGGCCCGCCGAGGCACGAATGTTATTAAAAAAAGAGTGTTTCCGGGAAACACTCTTTTTTGTTTTTCCGCGCAGGTCAGCGCTTCCCTGCCGCGGCAAGCACTTCGCCGAGCCTGCGCACCCCCTCTTCGATCTGCGCCGCGGGCAAAGCGGAGTAGTTGAGCCGCAGCGTGCTGCGCTTTATGGAGAGATCGGTCATAAACGCGTAGCCCGGAACGTAGGCAACGCGCTTTTTCAGCGCTTCTTTCACAAGCAAATCGGTATCGATATCGCTGCAAAGGTCGCACCAGAGAAACAGGCCGCCGTCCGGTTCCGTATGGGTGACGCCGGCTGGGAAATACTTATGGATCGCATCCAGCATCACGCCGCATTTTTCGGCGTAGCGCGTGCGGAGAAGCGCGATGTGCGCGTCCAGATCGTTTTTCTGCGCGTATTTCACGATCGTGATCTGCGTAAGCGCCGCCGTTTGCAGGTCCGCAGTCTGTTTCGCCGTGGAAAGCGCCCGGATGAGTTCGGGCGCGGCGCACACATACCCCACGCGCAGCCCCGGCGAGAGGATCTTGGAAAACGAACCGAAATACGCCACCAGCCCCTCGGTATCCATGCTCTTGATCGGCGGGATGACCGTCCCGCTGAAGCGGAGTTCGCTGTAGGGATCGTCCTCCGCCACGAAAACGCGGTGTTTTTTTACGATTTCGTAAAATGCGCGTTTCTTTTCGGGCGACATGGTAACGCCGGTGGGATTGTTTGAAGTGGAGATCGTATACACGAATTTTGCCGCGGGATTCTCCGTAAGGAGCCGGTCGAGCGCGGCAAGATCCATGCCGTCTTTCTCCAGCGGCACCCCGATCAATTTTGCGCCCGCGCTGCGGAACGCGTTGAGCGAACCGATAAAAGCCGGTTCCTCCACCAGCACGGGATCGCCCTCGTTCACGAGAAGTTTCGCAAACAGTTCAAGGCCCTGCTGCGAGCCGGTGGTCACGATCAGTTCGTTTTCTTTGCACCGGACGCGCTGTTTTTCCCAAAGCCTTTCGCGGATCAGCGCGAGAAGCGGCGGATAGCCGTTGGTTTTTCCGTATTGCAGCGAGGCCACGGGCTCCTCTGAGATCGCGTCTTTCGCCGCGGCCGCAAGCGCCCCGTACGGAAAAAGAGACGCATCCGGATTTCCGCACGCGAGCGATACGATCGCGGGATCTACCCCGAACGAAAACATATCGTCCAGCGGTTTCGGGTCGATCCGGTTCATTCGTTCCGATAGTATCATAGCTCCTCCTTCAAAAAACAAAGCGTGGGCCCGGCCGAAAAACGGCTGCGCCCTGCGCTATATCTGTTATTCTGTAAACAGCGCGGTGGAATAGTATCTGTCGCCGCTGTCGGGCAGCAGCGCCACGATCACCTTGCCTTTGTTCTCGGGGCGCTTTGCGAGCGTGATTGCGCAGAACAGCGCCGCGCCGGAAGAAATGCCCACCGAAACGCCCTCGGTTTTCGCAAGGAACCGCGCGGTTTCAAAGGCATCCTGATTGGGAACCGGGAAAACCTCGTCGTAAACCTTTGTGTTCAGCACGTCCGGCACGAAGCCCGCGCCGATACCCTGGATCTTGTGCGCGCCGGCCCTGCCCTCGGAAAGCACCGGGGAATCCGCCGGTTCCACCGCCACCACGCGGATCGCGGGATTCTGCGATTTCAGGTATTCGCCCGCGCCGGTCACGGTGCCGCCGGTGCCTACGCCCGCCACAAAGATATCCACATTGCCGTCGGTGTCGTTCCAGATCTCCGGCCCCGTGGTGGCCCTGTGGATCGCGGGGTTCGCCGGGTTTACGAACTGCCCCGGGATAAAGGCGTTTTGGGTTTCCTTTGCCAGTTCCTCCGCCTTTGCTATGGCGCCTTTCATTCCCTTGGCGCCCTCGGTGAGCACGAGTTCTGCGCCGTAGGCTTTCAGGATGTTTCTGCGCTCCACGCTCATGGTCTCGGGCATGGTGAGGATGATGCGGTACCCCTTTGCTGCCGCGATGGCGGCGAGGCCGATGCCGGTGTTGCCCGAGGTGGGCTCAATGATCACGGAGCCCTCGCTGAGCAGCCCCTTTGCCTCCGCGTCTTCGATCATCGCCTTGGCGATGCGGTCTTTCACGCTGCCCGCCGGATTGAAATATTCCAGTTTCACGAGCACCGTGGCTTCGAGCCCGAGGGCTTTTTCCACGTTTACGGCCTCCACGAGCGGCGTGTTGCCGATCAGGCCCAATGTTCCTTTATATACTTTTGACATATTTTACACCTGCTTTCTATAAAAATCGTTTTTATGCTTTCAGAGCGGCAAAACCGCCCGCAAGGTCCGCGATGATGTCGTCGATATGCTCGGTGCCGATCGAAAGACGGATCGTATTGGGCCGGATGCCCTGATCGAGCAGTTCTTCTCCGGTGAGCTGCGAATGCGTGGTGGAGGCCGGGTGGATCACGAGACTCTTCACGTCCGCCACGTTTGCGAGCAGCGAGAAGATCTTGAGCGCGTCGATGAATTTCCACGCTTCCTCCTGCCCGCCCTTGATATCAAAGGTAAAAATGGAGCCGCCGCCGTTCGGGAAATACTTTTGATACAGCGCGTGCTGCGGATGGTCCGGCAGCGACGGATGGTTCACTTTTTCCACCAGCGGGTGGTTACTGAGGTATTCCACCACCTTTTTCGTATTTTCCGCGTGGCGCTCCAGCCGCAGGGAGAGCGTTTCCACACCCTGCAGCAGCAAAAACGCGTTGAAGGGCGAGATGGCCGCGCCGGTATCGCGCAGAAGGATGGCGCGGATGTAGGTCACGAACGCCGCGGGGCCCACGGCTTCAGCAAAGGAAACGCCGTGATAGCTGGGGTTGGGGGCGGCGATGCCGGGGTATTTTTCCGGCGACCAGTTGAATTTGCCGCCGTCCACGATAACGCCGCCGAGCGTGGTGCCGTGGCCGCCGAGGAATTTGGTGGCGGAATGCACCACGATATCCGCGCCGTGTTCCAGCGGACGGATGAGGTAGGGCGTGCCGAAGGTGTTGTCGATCACCACGGGGATACCGGCTGCGTGTGCGATTTCGCTTACGGCTTCGATATCCGGGATATCGCTGTTGGGGTTGCCCAGCGTTTCGATGAAAATGGCCTTGGTATTGGGCCGGACGGCCGATTTCACTTCCGCAAGGTTATGGATGTCAACAAAGGAAGTCTCAACGCCGTATTGGGGCAGGGTGTGGGCCAGCAGGTTGAAACTGCCGCCGTAGATGGTTTTCTGCGCCACGATGTGCTCGCCCTTCTGCGCCAGCGCCTCAACGGTGTAGGTGATGGCCGCCGCACCCGAGGCCACCGCCAGCGCCGCCACGCCCCCTTCGAGCGCCGCCACGCGCTTTTCCAGCACGTCCTGCGTGGAATTTGTAAGTCTGCCGTAAATGTTGCCGGGGTCGGCCAGCCCGAAACGCGCCGCCGCGTGGGCGCTGTTGCGGAAAACGTAGGAAGTGGTCTGGTAAATCGGCACGGCGCGGGCGTCCGTTGCCGGATCGGGCTGTTCCTGCCCCACGTGAAGCTGCAGCGTTTCAAATTTATAGTTACTCATAATGATTCTCCTTTAATATTTTTTTCGGTTGCCGGGTATAAAAAGACCGGGCGGCTGAAAGGCTCCCGGGCAATCGGCGGATATTTCCGTTACGGAATATCTTTGAAGCGCTCGCATATACCGAACGCCCCGGCCGCATTCTCTGCCCGGGAGTTCAGCATTCGACACCATTCCGCCTGATACGCATTCAACCAGCCGTATCGCATTCCGGGCGCCTCCTTCTCAAGTGATTTGAGCACAGTATAGCACTATTCACCTACTATGTCAATAGGTAATTGATTTTTTTTCAATTTTTCTTTTCGTCACGGCGGTTCCGGCCAAAAGAGAAAAAAAAACATTGAATTTCCTATTCACCTTAAGGTATAATAGGTAAAACAAAAAAAGTGGGGGCTGCAATATGATTTCAACGAGAGGCCGGTACGCCGTGCGCGTGATGCTTGATCTTGCGGAGCACAATACAGGCGGGTTTATTCCGCTCAAAGAGATCGCCGAACGGCAGGAGATCTCAAAAAAATATCTGGAGATCATCGTAAGAGCGCTCGTTTCCACCGGGATGATCGAAGGCGCCAGCGGCAAAGGCGGCGGTTACCGGCTTTTAAGAAAGCCGGAGGAATATTCCGTGGGCGAGATCCTCGAAAACACCGAGGGTTCGCTCTCCCCCGTGGCCTGCCTTTCCTGCGGGCGGCGCGGCTGCACGCGCCAGAGCGTATGCCGTACCCTGCCGATGTGGGAAGAATACGGAAAGATATCGCACGATTTCTTCTATTCAAAAAAACTTACGGACCTGCTCCGGAACGACGGATAACGGGAGACGCGCGATGAACGGCCTTTACGTATCCGCATTCCGCTCGCCGGGCGGCAACGAACATACCGAAGCCCTGAAGAACCTCTTTTGCGGCGTACTT
>JAEEGL010603429.1_pt1 | contig 13059 bp, 13 predicted proteins | sample 9134231 | NCBI WGS metagenome assembly JAEEGL01 (sample SAMN16246548, study PRJNA631951) | gut metagenome | biome: gut microbiome; feature: rumen; material: fiber-attached | host: Bos | place: Iran: Karaj | collected 2018-10 | reverse complement strand
TTTCGGGGTCGGTGCCGGCCTCGGCAAGTGGCGTTGATATTCGGGTCTTACGCGACGGGTGCCTGTGAACCGTGTCAGGTCAGGAATGAAGCAGCACTAAGCAGGATTTCTCGTGTGCCGTAAGGGTGCCTGGGTTGAGTTAACTACCTTGGTAACGGCCGGTCTTTTAGGTTCGAAGCAGAGCGCCCGGTTTTTTTATTTATATGAGGATAATAATATGAAGATACTGGTTACAAACGATGACGGCATAGACTCTGAGGGACTATTCAGACTGGCAGAATGTGCCAAAAGTTTCGGAGAAGTGTGGGTCATAGCACCCGACAGTGAGCGGAGCGCTGCTTCACACTGCATCACTCTAAGGCATCCCATCGACATATATCCACATGATTTTCCCATTGATGGAGTTATGGCCTTTACCTGCAGCGGTATGCCCGGGGACTGTGTGAGGGTCGGCGGCCTTAATGTAATGGATGAGCGCCCCGATCTGGTATTATCCGGCATCAATTTCGGGTACAATGTGGCTTCGGACATCCAGTATTCCGCCACCTGCGGCGCTGCTTTTGAAGCCGACTTCCAGGGTTATAACGCCATCGCCGTCTCAGAGGGCAGCAGCGGCTGCCATGAGGTAACGGATAAGTATCTAAAGGAAGTCCTCACCGAAGTAATAGGCTATGAAAAAAAGCCCGGCTCCATCATAAATGTAAACTTCCCCGACTGTCCCCTGACAGATTACCGGGGGATACTTCGGGATAGGATCGTATCCAACGGAATGATATATCAGGATATCTACCACGTAACAGACAAGCTCGAAAAGGGCGGTATAAGGTACATGGTGGAGGGCATACCAAAAAAAGTCGGCGAAGAAGGCAGCGACCTAAAAGCTGTAATGGAAAACTTCATCTCCATCGGCTACGCAAAAAATATTTCATAATAAAGGAGTGTCACGGAATCCCGCGACACTCCTTTTATTTAAAGCTTTATATTCTTTAACACATCTCCCAAAGATGACCCTATCTGAACATTGTCAGAGTATTTTTCCAGCTCCTCCTGTTGCTGCTTTTCCTCCTCGGCTGCCCGAACCGGAGCCTCATCCTCTTCAATGGCCCTTATGGAAAGGGATACCTTGCCATTGTCAGTGTTAATGATCTTGGCAGTGACCTCATCTCCCACATGGAGCACCTCCTCCACGGAACCCACTCTTTTCATGGCGATCTGTGAAATGTGGACAAGCCCGCTTACTCCGCCGCCTAAATCCACAAATGCTCCATAGCTCTGGATGGACTCTACTTTTCCCTTTACTATACTGCCGGGCACCATCATGTTGATCCGATGCTCTCTCTCCTCACGGCGACGCTCAAGATCTACTGTCTTACCGGAAAGCACAAGCCTGTTTTTATCCTTGTCCACCTCTGTTATGACAACTGCAAGCTCTTTGCCCACCACCGACTGAAGGTCCTCGACATAATCTGCGCAGATCTGGGATGCAGGCATGAAGCCCCTGACGCCCTCAACATAGGCTACCACTCCGCCCTTAACGGCTTCGCGTATCTTAACCTTTACTATCTCATGACTGTCCATCTTATTCTGAAGATGCTCCCATGAAAGAGTGTTTTCGGCTTCCTTGAAAGATAAGAGAATGTTGCCCTTGCCGTCATCATTTTTAAGAACCTTGGCCCTGACGCGCTGACCATATTTAAAACGCGCGGTGGCTGAAAATCCCGGCTCATTGGACATCTCGTCGTGTCTTACTATGCCCGGTGCATATGAGTCAAGATCGATAGTAACCTCATCATCGCTAATACCAATTATGGTACCTGAAACGATATCTCCCTCCTCATAGCTTTTCATTGATGCAGCCAGCTCATGCTCATAGTCCTTCATGCTTTCCGTTGCCATTTTTTAGTTTTCCTCCTTACTCTGAATATCCCTGTGCTTTATCAATAAGATCATAAAGATCATTATACGGGTCTTTTATCATTTTAACCTCGTCACCAAGCTCGATCACCAATGACTCGTCCTGTGAGTAATCCGGCCATCCTGGAAGCCCTGCTCCATTGGGATCCCCGTTTCTGCAGAAGTTTTCGATATATCCCATTATGGTATCCGAAAGCTTGTAATCCCCATCATTATAAATATGCATGGTATCCAGATTGCCGTAAAAATAGGGAAGCTCTCCTGCGTGGTGATTGGAAAGTCCTATGTTTTCCTTTGTAAAGCAGTACATATACACCGGCCTGCCCTGATCAGCCATATATCTGGACCACACCCTATGACTATAGGCAAACCAGGCTCCGCCCATAACGGCATTGTACTGAAGCTTGGCATTGTCCTCATCGGCGGGATAAAGTGAAATGATCCCATCCGTCTGGTCTCCGAAATAACCCTCCAAAACCTGGGCGTAATTATCCGTATTGATATCCGTACCCATTATGGTAAAGGTGTAGGCCTCATCCGCATTATATCCGGAAAGCAAAGCCTCCTCGTGGTTTTCTCCCTTTTCATATGTAAGATAGGGCTGCTCTTTTATGGCATAACCGTCCACCGTCATGGAATCATTGCGGTATGATGTATTTACAAGCTTTTTGGCATCTACCTCACGAAGCTCGGATACTGATGACTTCTTAAACTCCGTTAAAATATCCTGCCCTGTGGCAAGAGCCTCATCCATGGGTCTGAAAGTGTGATAGGGTTCTCTTGGAACAATACCGCTGCTTTCGCCAATGGCCCTTTTGAAAAGTCCCTCTGAAAGTGGGGAAACACAAAGGGCGTTTACGGAGGATGAACCTGCCGACTCACCTGCAATGGTGATATTATTAACATCACCGCCAAATGCGCCAATGTTTTGATTTATCCATTTAAGGGCCTGAACCTGATCCAAAAGACCATAGTTTCCTGTAGTACCGTTGGGAGACTCGGCTTTAAGCTCCTCGTTAGCATAGTAACCGAAGACATTCAGCCTGTAGGTAATGGTCACAAAAACGATACCCCGTTTTGCAAAAGCCTCTCCGTTGTATTGGTTATAAGAGGACTGCCCCGTCATAAGGGAGCCGCCATGGATGAACACCAATACCGGCGCATTGCTTATGTCCCCGGCAGGTTTCCATATATTAAGATAAAGGGAATCCTCACTCATGGCCTCCCTGAAATTGTCTTTGGGATCAAAGAGGTGGGGATTTTTATATATCACAATGTCCACTAAGCTATTCCAAATAGTGGAGCTCTCCTGCTGCATGGACATGGGCCCAAAGGTATCGCAGGCCCTCACCCCACTCCAGGGCTCAGGTGCTTCGGTCTCCTTCCAGCGAAGGTCACCAACCGGCGGCTTTGCAAAGGGTATTCCGGCATAGACCTCAACCGATTTATCCTCGTTGTATACTCCCGTAAGGTCTCCCTCGGACACTGAGATCACATCCGTCACCTGGGGATCCCTGACAGAAACCGCGGGAAGCTGCTTATATGGCGGATATGTAAGCTTAAATAATACGAAAAGCGCGGCAAAAAGCACCAGCCAGCTTAATAGCCTGAAATACCACTTTTTCGTGGAGATCACAGGTCTTATGATAAAAAACGCTGCGAGAATTACTGCTGCGCAAGCCCAACCCACAAGGGTGTTTTTGGCAAGCTCGATGATAATGGCATAAAGCACGGCGACTATTATAAAAAACACCGTAAAAACTATGCCCCTTTTTTCCTTTTCTTCCATATCTCTCTCCTTTTGACAATCCGGGATTGTCAGCCCTTGTCAGTGATCATTTCGGTCGCTATCTCGTTTCTCATTTCCTTTTTCTCCTCACGAAGCTTCTCAAAGAAATCCGAAAGAAGCGCCGAACACTCCTCAACACATACCCCTGACTGGATCTCAACCTGATGGTTAAACCTCTCCATCTGTAAAAGATTTATGATACTTCCTGCGCATCCGGCCTTTGGATTCATGGCGCCTATCACAACCTTTGGAATACGGGCCTGAACAATGGCGCCAGCACACATCTGGCAGGGCTCGAGAGTCACATACATGGTGCACTCCTCAAGTCTCCAGTCCCGTAGCTTGCTGCAGGCTTCGCTTATTGCCAAAAGCTCTGCGTGTGAAAGCACGGATTTGTCCCGGTTCCGGCGATTATGGGCCCGGGCCACTACCTTGCCGTCATGAACGATAATACAGCCGATGGGCACCTCGTTGCCCTTTGAAGCCTTGGCCGCTTCCTTTATGGCCATCTTCATGTACTTTTCGTTTAACTTAATCTCTTTTTTCTCAGCCCTTGAATCCATAAAGCCCATAATGGAAATCCCCCTGATAATCTGATATACTTATATTTCGGAACCACAAATATATTTATGACAGTTCCTCATGCTACTTTGCCGTGGGCAAAGCATTAATGCCCGCACGATACACCGCGGCAACTATAATCGTACCACTTTTTTATCCATAAGGAAATACTTTGATGCAGATTTTAGGCTTTCAAAAGACAACTTTACTGGATTTTCCGGGGCATATCGCCTCCATCATCTTCACCGCCGGATGTAATCTGCGCTGTCCCTACTGCCAAAATGCCGAGCTGATACTGCCGGATCAATGGTGCGGACCTGCAACTGACAGCCCCGATGCTTTAATTCCAGACTCAGCAGCCGGCCCGGGGATCGCCGAGATACCCGAAGCCGAGGTTATTTCTCACCTCAGTTCCCATGTCGGCCGTATAGAGGGGCTTGTAATAACCGGGGGTGAACCCACCCTCCAGCCGGATCTTGTGGACTTTTGCAAAAGGGTAAAAGAGCTGGGACTTTTAGTAAAGCTTGATACCAATGGCAATGCACCTGCTGTCGTAAGGGAGCTTATTGACTTAAGGCTGGTGGACTATATCGCCCTCGATGTAAAGCTTCCCACCGCAGCTTATGATATCCTCTTGCCAGAAAATGCATCTGATGAGATAAAGAAAAAGACCATATCCAATGTAAGAGAGACCCTTGAGATCCTAAAAAATGCTCCGGATCACATAGACTATGAGACTCGCACCACTATACCTAACGAATTTTTTGATGATGATATGATGGAAGCATTGTCACATGAGCTAGCTGGCGTCCGCCGACATTTCCTTCAGCCCTACCGGGATACGGATACGGTCCTCATTCATGGCCTTCATACCCCATCAGAGGACGCCCTTCTGCGCTACAGGGACATATTAAAAAAATCCATCCCACAGGTGGAGATCCGCGGGATGGATATATGAGCGATTATTTTAACCGCATCTGAAATATTTCCATTGCTTTTATCAGTGTAACAAAGTAAAATTATATTAATTAGGTTTCGGAGGAGAACTATCGGAACCAATAATGTATGAAAGGAGTTTTTATTATGGCAAAATGGGTATGTAGTGTATGTGGTTATGTTTATGAGGGAGACAATCCTCCGGATGAGTGTCCCGTATGTCATGTGCCGGCTGAGAAGTTTAAGAAGCAGGACGGCGATATGACGTGGGCTGCTGAGCATGTTGTTGGCGTTGCAAAGGGTGCGCCCGAAGATATCATCATGGATCTTCGTTCCAATTTCGAGGCAGAGTGCTCTGAGGTAGGTATGTATCTGGCAATGAGCCGTCAGGCATTCCGCGAGGGTTATCCCGAGATCGGTGACTATTATCACCGCGCAGCTTTGGAGGAGGCTGACCATGCCTCTAAATTTGCCGAGCTTTTGGGCGAGGTACTTACCGACTCCACTAAGAAGAACCTTGAGATGCGTGTAGATGCCGAAAACGGCGCAACTGCAGGTAAATTTGATCTGGCTAAGCGCGCCAAGGCTCTCGATCTTGATGCGATCCATGATACAGTTCATGAGATGGCTCGTGATGAGGCCCGCCACGGCAAGGCTTTCAAGGGTCTTTTAGACAGATACTTCGGATAATAGATAGTTTTTGCCGGACGCCTGTGCAGGCTGGTACATGGATGATCAATGTGTCAGCAGGTAGGGTGTCCGGTTTTCGTTTTTTGAAGTTGTCGTGCTTCGCAAGACAACAACTACATGGAGAGGAAATATGCAATACAGAAACAATCCCAAAAATGGAGATGCTCTTTCAGTTCTTGGCTATGGCTGTATGCGCTTCACCCGGTCCGGCGGACAGGTGGATCAGAAAAAAGCCAATGAGGAGATGAAAAGAGCACTGGATTTAGGAGTTAACTATTTTGACACCGCCTATGTTTACAACGGATGTGAAGTAGCCCTGGGCAATTTCGTTAAGGAATACGACTGCAGGGATAAGATAAAGATCGCCACCAAACTGCCCCAGTACCGTGTCAAAAAAAATGAAGAGTTTGACCGGTATTTTAACGAGGAGCTGGAACGGCTTCAAACGGATTATGTGGATTATTATCTGCTTCATATGTTAAATGATGTAAACTCCTTTAACCGTCTGTGTGAGCTGGGTCTTTTAGCCTGGATCCAGGATAAAAAGAAAAGCGGCGCCATCAGGAATATCGGCTTTTCTTTCCACGGCGGCACCCAGGCTTTTAAGGCACTTATCGATGCCTATGACTGGGACTTTTGCCAGATCCAGTTTAACTATATGGACGAGCACGCACAAGCAGGTATTGACGGGCTTAGATATGCTAACGAAAAGAGACTTCCCGTTATCATTATGGAGCCTCTTCGCGGTGGCAGGCTTGTAAACGCTCTGCCCCAGGAAGCCTACGATGAGTTTGAAAAAATGCCCGTTAAGCGCACCCCGGCTGACTGGGGACTCAGATGGATATGGAACCATCCCGAGGTTTCCGTGGTGCTTTCCGGCATGAACGACCTTAACCAGGTAGACGAGAACTGCCGTATAGCTACTGAGGCAACTGCAAATAGTTTATCTGAGGATGAATTGGCTCTTTATGGCAGGGTGCTTGCTGCCATCAACGCAAAGATCAAGGTGGGATGCACAGGCTGCGCCTATTGCCAGCCCTGTCCCAAGGGAGTGGATATCCCCAACTGCTTTGCAACCTATAACGCCAGCTATACGGATAACTATATGAACTCTTTCAGGGAGTATTTTATGATGACCACTCTCCGCAAAAAGCGCTCCAACGCAGGGCTTTGCGTAAAATGCGGAAAATGTGAAACTGTGTGTCCCCAGCACATAAATATCCGTGATGAGCTTGATAATGTAAAAATGCGGTTTGAAAATCCCATTTACAAGATAGGGGCTGCTGGATCAAAGCTTATGTTCAGGTACTGATATGGAATTAATCTATGAGACTAAACAACTTTATATGAAAAAGCTGTCCAGGTCGGACGCTCACATAGTAAGGGATTTCTATAAAAAAAATTTTGAAGAATTTTCCTTATATGAGCCCCTGACCTATGATAATGCCAGCAATATCAACTACCATCAGACCATGCTGGAATACGAGGATGAGTATTTCAAGGACAACGAGATGTGCAGATACTATCTCTTTGAGAAAAACAATCCTTTTGAGATAGCGGGCACGGTGAGCTTTAGAAATATTTCCCAGGCCTACTACAAGTGTGCCACCCTTGGGTACAAGATCGACAAGGACTATCGGCGCAGGGGCTATGCCAGGGAGTCCATTGAACGGGGCCTCAAGATCATGGATGAGGAGCTGCATCTTCATCGCATCGAGGCCACTGTGATGCCTGTAAATGTGGGGTCCATCCACCTTCTTGAAAAGATGGGTTTTGAAAGAGAAGGGCTCATGCATGATAAGTTCAAGCTAAACGGAGTATGGGAGGACCATTATCTTTACGCTTTCGTTATGCCTTGGAACTCCTAACTTCCCTTACTATCTCCGCCGCCTCCCGGGTGAGTTGTTTTATCTCATCAAACCTGCCCTCGTTTATAAGCTCCTTTTTTACCATCCAGGAACCGCCGCAGGCAAATATTCTCTCATATTTCAGATAATCCCGGACATTTTGAGAGCTGATGCCGCCGGTGGGCATGAAGCTCACATTTACATAGGGTGCGGCCAGTGCCTTTATCATGGCAAGTCCGCCGCTGGGCTCTGCAGGGAAAAACTTTAGAATATCCACACCGCAGGAAAGAGCCAGCTCTATTTCCGAAGGGGTCACCACTCCGGGAGTTATGGGGATGGCATTTTTCATGCAATACTCTACCACCTCGGGATTTGTACCAGGAGATACGATAAACTTCGCCCCTGCCTCTACTGCCCGGTCCACCTGCTCTATGGTAAGCACCGTGCCTGCCCCCACTGTTATATCGGAAAGCTCAGCTGACATCCTTTTAATGGTCTCCTCAGCCGCATCTGTCCTGAAAGTTACCTCCGCACAGGGCAGGCCGCCCTCTATAAGGGCCTCTCCCAGAGGCAGGGCGTCCTTTGCATCGTCTATGGCCACCACCGGAACTATTCCTATATTACCCAGTTTTTTTATTACTTCATTCATTTACAGTTTCTCCACCAAAGCCCAATTATTTGATCCAAAATACAGAACAGAATATCAATGCGGATGCTGCGAAGGATCCTCGATCCCCAGGAATTTCTGCGCATTATAGGTGCAAATATCCTCTATCATCCATCCCAAAAACTCCATATCGGCGGGATACTCACCACGCTCTACCGCATCCCCCACAAAATCACAGAGAATACGGCGGAAATACTCATGTCTGGGGAAGGATAAAAGGCTCCTTGAATCAGTGAGCATCCCGATGAACCTGGAGAAAACGCCATAGTCGCACATGGTCTCCAGCTGCTTTATCATCCCCCGTTTATGATCGCAGAACCACCAGGCCGGCCCCAGCTGGATCTTGCCGGGAAAGCTGCCATCCTGGAAGTTGCCCGCCATGGACCCAAGCATCTCCATGTCCTTTGGATTAAGGCAATACAAAATGGTCTTAGGCAGGGCATAGTTTTCATCCATGGTTCCCAACAGCTGTGAAAGCTGCCATGCATAGTTCATATCATCCATGGAATCAAAGCCTGCATCGGCCCCCAGTCTTAAATACATCCTTGGATTGTTGTTCCTTAAGGCGCCGATATGAAGCTGCATCACCATGTCACGCTTCCGGTACTCCTTTGCCAGATCCACAAGAAGCCTGCTCTTAAACTTAAGCTCCTGCTCCTCAGTCAGGACCCCGTCATTTAGCCTGTGCTCAAAGATCCTGGCCACTTCCAGATCCGAGGCCTCCCAGAATATGCCGCCCTCCAGGCTGTGATCGGTAATGCGGCAGCCGTTTTCATAGAAATAGTCAAGCCGCATGGTAAGAGCCCTTACCAGATCATCATAGTTGTATATCCTAAGCTCCGAAACTATGGAAAGCTGATCGATATAGTATCGGTAGTCCTCCTTTAACAGGTTCATGACCCGGTCCGGTCGGAAGGTGGGCCTTATCTTAAAACGGGTCTCCTCATGCTGGATCAGCCTGTGATATTTAAGGTCATCCACGGGATCGTCCGTGGTGCACAGCTCCTTAACATTCATTTTAGCAATGAGATTTCTAGCGGAAAACTCAGGGGTGTGAAGCTTTTCGTTGCAGGCGTCATAAATCTCCCGGGCGGTATTTTCGTTAAGAGGCTCATCAATACCGAAATATCTCAAAAGCTCAAGAGCCGTCCAGTGATACAACGGATTACCGAAAAGCTGTGGCACGGTCTTAGCCCATGCCAAAAATCTCTCGTATGGATCGTACCAGGTCCCCGAAACCATCTCCTCGTTTATGCCGTTTGCCCTCATAGCCCGCCACTTGTAGTGATCGCCACCAAGCCATACATCCGTTATACTGTCAAACCGTTTATCCTCGCATATGATCTTCGCATCCAAATGGTTGTGATAGTCGATTATGGGCATGTTTTTTGCATGCTCATGATACAGAGTCCTTGCAGTCTCAGAATTTAACAAAAAATCATCATCTAAAAATGCTTTCATACTATACTCCTGAATACGCTGAAAAACCGCCATCTATGGGGATCACGACTCCCGTCACAAACCCCGACATCTTTTTATTTAACAGATAGAGCAAAGTGCCGTTTAATTCCTCAGGCTTGCCGAAGCGTCCCATGGGTGTGGCAGCAAGTATCTTTTCTGTGCGGGCCGTGGGTGTGCCGTCCTCATTAAACAAGAGGGCTGCATTTTGCTTTGTGGAAAAGAACCCCGGCGCTATGGCGTTTACCCGGATGCCCTCCTTGGAAAAATGAACAGCCAGCCACTGGGTAAAGTTTGAAATGGCAGCCTTAGCGCCGCTGTAAGCAGGTATCTTTGTAAGAGGGGTGTAGGCGTTCATGGAAGAGATGTTTATGATGGAACAGTCCTCTTTCCCGATCATATCCACCGCAAACTCCTGGGTGGGAAGCAGGGTGCCAATGAAATTTAAATTAAAGACAAACTCCACTCCCTTTTGATCTAAGTCGAAAAAGGATATCACATCCTCCAGATCCTCATCTCCTGCATTGTAATATTCGTTGGTAGTTGTAGCCCTGGGATTATTGCCCCCGGCTCCGTTTAAAAGGATGTCGCAGCTTCCCAGATCCCGTTTTACCTCTTCATGGGCCTTTTTAAGGGACTCCTTTTCCAGAACATTGCAGGCATAGCCAAATGCCGTGCCACCTGACTTGGTTATCTCATCGGCTTTAGCCTTTGCCGCCTCCTCATTAAGATCCAAAAGGGCAACCTTTGCACCCTGGCCTGCAAGCAAAGCCGCAAACTCACCGCACAAGACTCCCCCGGCACCGGTTATTACAACCACTTTATCTTTGATATCCAACGAATAATCCATTACATACTCCTTTCATGATAGCTACTTAGCTGCCTGTGCGTTTTTCTCCACAGCCTCCCAAAGCCCGTTAATATATGCTGCTCCCAGTGCCCTGTCATATAGTCCGTACCCGGGCATTGCCTTTTCTCCCCAGATCATCCTGCCGTGGTCCGGCCTTATGGGACCGTCAAAGCCAATCTCATAAAGAGCCTTTACGATCTCATACATATCAAATGACCCGTCACTTGACAGATGAGCCGCTTCTTCGAAATCCGTGGGATCCCCATTTTCATCAAACTCATTAAACTTTAGATTTCTAACATGTGCAAAATGTATCCTGCCCTTTAGGGACCTGATCATATCCGGCAGATCGTTTCTCGGATTGGTGCCGTAGGAGCCCGCACAAAATGTAATACCGTTGTGAGGATCGTCCACCATATCCATCATGCGCTTTATATTGTCCTTGGTGGTTATTATCCGCGGCAGCCCAAAAACACTCCATGCAGGATCGTCCGGATGAATGGCCATTTTAATATCATATTCATTACACACCGGCATGATACGCTCCAGAAAATATTTAAGATTTGCAAATAGATCCTCCTCCGTCACGCCCTTATACTCATCAAAAAGCTCCTTGACATGGGCCATGCGCTCCGGCTCCCAGCCGGGCATCACTGTTCCGTTCATATCCCCGGAAATTGAAGAAAACATCTCCTCTGGCACCAGGTCATCCACTGCCTTTTTGGTATAGGCCAAAACCGTGGACCCGTCGGCTCTTTTTCTTGCAAGCTCCGTCCTTGTCCAGTCAAAGACAGGCATGAAATTGTAGCATACCATATGGATGTCTTCCCGACCCAGATTCCTGAGAGTCTCGATGTAATTATCTATCAAAGCCTCCCGGGAAGACTTTCCAAGCTTTATATCCTCATGAACATTTACGCTTTCTATACCGGCTATTTTAAGCCCTGCTGCCTCAACCTCTTCCTTTAAGGCATGTATCCTCTCACGGCTCCAAAGCTCTCCCGGCTCCGTATCATACAAGGTAGTTATAACTCCATGCACACCGGGTATCTGCCTGATCTGGGAAAGTGAAACGGTATCAAACTTCGATCCGTACCACCTCAGTGTCATTTCCATATGAAAACTCCCTCCTCTTTAGAATAACTAGTTAAAAAACTTCTTTTTGATCAGCGCCGGCACATCGATTTTCTCCTCTTCTCCGGCTTTTATCCTGGTGAAATCCTTGCGGTGGGCAAAAAGCATGGCAACTGTCAGCAAAACATAGACTGCTGCTCCCTCGGGACCTACGATATACCAGGCCATTGGCACAAAGGCAAGCGGAATAAGAGCCGCGCCTATGGATAAGTACTTAGTAAAAAACACTACAAACATCCCCACCAGCATGGCAAGGATACCCCATATGGGATGTATGCAGAACATGGCGGCACAGCTGGCGGACACCCCCTTTCCACCGCGAAATCTGTGCCAAAAAGGATAGTTATGTCCCAACACCGCTCCAAGCCCCGCATACAGGCAGGCTATCATCCCGTTTTCCGGAAAGATCACGAACCGGCAGAGTACACAGGGGATCACGGTTTTTAAAAGGTCCCCCACAAGTACCAAAATACCCGGCTTAAATCCGCACTGCGCCATAACATTGGCCATACCGGGATTACCACTTCCCATTTCAAAAGGGGATCGGCCATCATATTTTTTCGTAACTAAACATGCCGTCAGGATATTACCGAAGGCATATCCCAGCAAAAGTGAAATTATCCTAAACATTTTTACTCAACCCATAGCAACCGTATTAAAGATCATAAATCAGGCCATCCCCAGTACCATCCCAATAAGCCTGACTGCAAAAGCCACTATCCAGGCCACGGCACACTGCCATAATACCACAAATATCGCCCATTTATTACCCAGCTCTCTGCGGATGGAAGCTATTGCCGCAACACAGGGGGTGTACAAAAGGGAAAATACCAAAAGGGACGCCGCTGCTATGGAACTCATTGCTCCGGATACCCCACCCTCAGCTTTAAAAAGAACCCCAAGGACCGAAACCACACTCTCCTTTGCCATAAATCCACTGATAAGAGAAGTGACTATCCGCCAGTCCCCAAGTCCTAAAGGTATGAAAAGTGGCGCCATTATACCCGATATCATGGCAAGTATGGAGTCTTTCGAATCCACTACCATGTTAAACCTGAAGTCAAAGCTCTTCAAGAACCAGACTATGACGGTGGCGATGAGGATAACGGAAAACGCCCGCTGCAAAAAGTCCTTTGACTTCTCCCATAGCAAAAGTCCCACATTTTTAGCCCCCGGCATACGATAGTTGGGGAGCTCCATTACAAAGGGCACT
>JAEEGL010041221.1_pt1 | contig 13059 bp, 3 predicted proteins | sample 9134231 | NCBI WGS metagenome assembly JAEEGL01 (sample SAMN16246548, study PRJNA631951) | gut metagenome | biome: gut microbiome; feature: rumen; material: fiber-attached | host: Bos | place: Iran: Karaj | collected 2018-10 | reverse complement strand
GAACCAGGCAAACAGGTAGACGAACCGTCCAACATGGGAATACCCCACAAGCCGAGTCAGATGGTCGTTGACAAGCGAGCCAGAAAGGGATATCTGCGAAAGATCGTCATACCAGTCCGTATACGCCCGCCCTACCATGTATCTTGGGTTCACGTGTAGGCCGTCCCAGCCATCCGGGGCCTCTGCGATCATATGCGGCGCTGTCGCCCACATTTCAATACGCGTTTCGTTCGACCAACGCGATTTCTTCACGAAACCGCGCGTGAACAAGGCTGGATTCCGGCAGATCCAGGCTACGGCCGCGAAAAGCACAACGCCCGCAAGTATCCACATCGCCCTTGACTTGAGGAGTCTCCTGAAATTGAGCGCGAACGCGGGTGCAAGACCGAACACGAGCGCCAGAAGCGAACCGCGCGAAGCGGTCATCACGAGCGCGGCCGAAGCTGCGGCAAAGCACACGCCGCCGACAATCTTGACGACTCGACGAGAGGAGTAGAACAGCGCCGTGGACAGCAGCGCAAGCGACAAATAGAGGAAACCGTTTTCGTTCGGATTCTCAAAGGGCCAACGAAGGCGCCCGCTCTTCGCCCATTTCTTGCCCAACTCGCGCTGGGCTTCCCTCGCCAACACCTGCGGCTTGGCCTTTTTCCCATCGGGCAATCGCCCCTTGTCATCGACCGACGCCGACTCCGTGTCGCCAAAATAATAAGGCGGACCGCCCGCCGTAGGCGTTCGGGGGCTTTCATACGGGACTTTCCCCACCTTGTCGTTTTGCTCGAACTGGATAAGGCGCCCGTTCCGAAAAAGGAACAGGGCCCGTCCACCCACGACGTTCGCACCGCTCTCCACGTAAATCAGGCGCTCTTTCTCCCGCAAGCCGCCTTTCCAGTTGCCCGGACTCCAGAGAGTCTGAAAGGGACTCGTCGAACTGATCTCGCTCCTCTGGAACTCGCGGTAGCTTCCGTCTGGAAAACGCATCCGGTAGAGGAACTCGTTCTCGGGCGCAATGTAGATGGACGCCGCGCGCTCCAGTCCATTTGAAGCCGCCGGATCAAAGCCAATCCGCTCCGGCTTGGCGGCCGCAAGGGCCGCCAAGGGAATCAAGAAGAGAATTGAACGGAACGGCCGGGGCATCAATTACTCATTCCCCTCCTCGTCGTCAAACACCTTTTCGTCCCAGATCTTCTCGTCATCGCTGACCGTGAGGATGTTGAACGGCAATGAGGCCTTCCAAACCGCTTTGATAGTCGCCGCCTTCGTGCTCGTCGTGGCGGGCATCAGGAAATAGCCTGCCGTCAGCACGTTCGGCGCGAGCGATTCGGCCGAGTCCTCTTCGCGGGTGTAGAGCAACACGCCCCTGTGCGCAAGGCTCTTGATCTCCCTCTGGGCCGTATTGAAGGAATTCGTTAGATCGTTCCCGACCACCCACTCCCAGGCGTTGAGCGTACCCGAGACGAGGCCGGTCGCGCGGACGAACTTCACCGTCGTATTCCACGGGTTGACGCTCGCGTTGAAGTCGTAAAGACCCGTCGTCTTGTTCTTGACAAGTCCCCGCGTGGGAACCGTCAGGCTATTGCCCACGAACGAAGCCTCCAGGTCATTCGGCGAGGAGAGGGTCGAGAACGTATAGCCGTTCACAAGCGCCGCATCCGGCAGATCGTCCCCGCTGTCAATCGACGAAACGACGAATTCGCGGTTCAAGTAGTAGTTCTGGAGGTTGATGACCTTGTCATACCAGCCACCTGCAGGCGCCAGGGAGATCGCGAAAGCCGACCCGTCCAGCGAGGTAAGCTTGGAGGCGTTCCTCTCCCACTGGAGCTTTGCGGACGTCAACACCACGGGATATTCGTCTTCTGCCGGGAACTTGATGTTCACTTCGCCGCCAAACGCATAGGCTGCCGTCCCCGCGTAGACCGGCACCACCAGCGTGCAGTCCTTCGGGGCGTCGAGCGAGTCGCCGGGCGCGGAGCCCACCAGGTGCCCTGTCGTGGAAAGGGAAACCGCCGTGCCGTCCGCAAGCGACCCCGCCACCTTCACCGTTCCGTTCTTCGCAACGGTGAACGTGAGGTAGCCGTTGCCCGCCGGAATGCCGTCCGCCGCCGAAACGCCTTCAGGCGCGAGCGCCGCGGTGTAGTAGCCTTCGTACGACGCCAGCGCCGCCGATCCAAGTTCAGTCACCCCGTTGTTGCGGTAGAGGTTTGCCGTGTACGGAACGTTTTCGAGCACGGCCGTCTTCGCCGAGTTGAGGACGCTGAGCGTGAGTTTCGCCGTACCGGCGGCTTCCGCAAGCGCCACGGCATTGGTCAACGCACCGTCGCCCAGCTGAAGCGTGAGGAAGTTCTCCGTGTAGGTGCCCGTCACCTTCTTCTTGCTGTTCAGCGTCTTGACGGTGGTTTTCAGCGTCACCTGCGCTTGGCGTGTGCAACCGGGCAGATCCTCGTCGCGCTCCACCAGCTCGTCAAAGCCCGCCGCTCCGCTGAAGGTGTAGGCAATGCCGCCTATCGTCACCTTCGCCGTGATCTTGCCCGCAGCCGTCGTGGTGAGCGTGAGCAGGCCGAGTCGGCGCGCGTCCAGATCCAACTCTCCTTCTGTCGTCTGCAACACGCCGCGGAACGTGCCGATCATCGTTCCGGCCGGAAGCACGTTGAACATGACCGGCACGGTCGAGCCGTAGAGGTAGGAATACGTCGTCACGGACTTCTTCTTGCCATTCACCGTCTTCGTCGTCGTCGTAGCCGTCTGCTTGTAGCTCTGGAGCAGGGCCGTGTACGTGCCAGGCGTCGTAGGCGCTCCTCCCAACACGCCGGTTGCCGCATTGATCGTCACCCCCTTGGGAAGCGATCCCGCCACCACGCGGAACTTGTTCGTCATCTTGGCCGTATAGTCATCCGTGGTCCCCCAAAGACTGAGGTCGGGCTTTACGCACTGGATGAGTTCCACAGACTGGCCGTTGCCCACAAGGTCTGCGACCGCGTTGCCTGCTGCATCCTTGCCTGCGGCGATTGAGGTGACCGGCGCACCGTCCTTCAGGGTGGAGAACGACCAAGTGGCAGGTCCGGGCGTCCAGGGAAGCGCCAGCCGAGCTGCATCTTCCGAAGGGAACTCTGCGTCGGTGTAGGTATAGTCAAGCGCCCAGTAATAGGTCTTTCCTTCCTCCGGGATGAAATCTTCAGCCTGCGTCGCGTCATTGTGGTCCTTGTCGTACCAACGAACCTCCGTCGGTTTCGCCGTGGTGCCGAAGCGCACGCGGCAGTAGAGGCCGGGCTCAGCCGCAAGCACGGCAGGAAGCTTCCAGGCAAGTGTCTGGACGTCCGAACTCTTCACCACGGCCTTGTTCAACAGTGCGGGCATTCCCGCCTTTGACCATGCCGCAGAGGTCACGTCCGCGAACCGTCCCCAGGCATACGGCGCACCGCCTGTCTGCGGCGTGAACTTCACGTACGCGCCGCCCTTCACGCCGCTCAGCGTGAACCTCACGGTCGTCGTGCCGGCGGGAACGATGCGCACGAGGCGACTGGAGAAGTTCGTGACCGTCTCGTTCAGTTTCGCGGTCTTGTTGACGAACTGGCAGGTGAGCTTGGCCGCGTCGTCGGGATCGGACGTCACGACCTCCGGCTTGCACGCGAAGAGGCCGGGACCGGTGAGCGTGTAGGTGAGCGTGCCGTTCACGGCGCCGCTGCGGAACGTCCCGGTGTCATCGTTGAACCACGTCCCCGTCGACGCGAGCTTGAGGCCCGTCGCGGCGGGAATCGTCTTCGCGTACGCGGCGGCCGTCTGCGCCACGGTGTCGTTCAGGATCGTGAGCGTGGCCGTCTTGGCGGCAAGCGCCGGAAGAGTTCTTCCATCTGTCCTGGCGGCGGCAATCGTGAAGACGAACTTCTTCGAAAGCGTGTAGTTCTTGTTCTCGAGGAGATCCACCAAGAGCGTCTGCGGCTCGCCATCGCCTTCCTCCCATGTGAGAACCTGGTCGAACGCCGCGTAGTCCGTGCCGGCAAATGCGGTGTCCTTGTTCTTCCTGGCGACAACCAGCGTCGGCGAGACGACCCTGATGGAGACAGGTCCGTCCGTACCGCCCGTACGCGTGAAGGTGAGTTTGAGCGGCTGGCCGGCGGTGCCGGTCACCACGGGCTTCTTCACGTTCGGGACGGCCGTGTCGGCGTCGCCGTAGGCGGCGAGCGATATCGTTCCGGGCTTCTTCGGGGACGATTCCACGATCGTCACGGTCGCCGTGTCGCCGGCAATGCGCGGCAGGTATTCGCCGTCCTCAAGCTCGCTTCCCTCGCTCGCGTCTACGGGATAGAGCCGCACCGTGAACACCTTGTTGGACGCCTCCCATTGCGCCATGGCATCTGGGACGAGGTTGATCTTGACGGCCTTCACCGCCTTGTTGCCGGCGGGCCAGTAGAGCTCGCCGTCCGTCACCGGATAGTAGTTCGTGCCGGGAATGGCCGTTCCGGCCTGCGTCGCATACCGCACGCGCATCGCGCCCTCGGTACCCGTGCGCTGCACGTACAGCGTCGCGGCGGCCGTGCCTTCCTTCACCGCGAACGACGAGACGGCGACCGTGCCCTTCGCGTTCGTAAAGCGGACAATGCCGCCGGCCGCCCTGCTGAAGGAGAGCGCGTAGGCGGAATCCGCCTTCTCGTCCGTGCCGTGCGACACGATCACGTAGTTGACGCCCACGGGCAGAAGCGCGCGCGTGATTTCGTTCGTGTACGGGTACACCACGCCCACTGTGGCGTTCGAGATCATGAACGCCGCGTCGCCGGAACCGTCGGCAAGGGTGCTCTCGATCTTGAAGTTGTAGTAGACGTTCGTCAGCGCCGAGAAGGAGAAATAGTCGGCGGGGTCGTTCGTCCACAACGTGCGAGCGACTTTCTTCACCGTCGCCGCAGGCACGATCGCGAAAGCCCCCTTCGCCGTCGCGTCGCCGTCCACCGGCGAGTAGTTGGCAATCTTCTTCGTCGTGTTATTCACCTTCTTCGTCGTATAGGACATCACGTATTTCGCATCATAGATGTCGGAATAGACGTTCGTCACGACGACGAGGTTCGCCCCTTCCTCCCACGCGGGAATGGATACGACCGTGTTGGACGGCGTCGTAAAACCGGAAACCGCATTGGCCCTGACCGTCAACGCGTTGTTCGGCAGCACGGTAAGCGTGGCGCCGGACGGATAGGCCAACTTCTCGTTGCCAAGCGTCCACGTGCCGGGCGCACCTTTCGAAACGACCCGCACGAGGCCGACCTCGTTCGCGTTCGTGCCCTTGGTGCCGATCACATGCAGGTTGTAGGCGGGGAAGTCGAGACCCGCGCCGTCCGCCACCCACACGCGCAGATAGTGCATCGTGTCCGTCGTGGCCTTGAATGTGAGGTCTTGCTCAAGAACGGCGTCGCCGTAGTTGGGCGAAATGGTGCCTTCATATTTGATATTGCGCTCCCTGCCGTTCAGAATGTCAAAGAGCTTCGCGCCGAGAACAAGTTTTGAAACTTCGTTGGTATCGGCAAACGCCGCGCGCAGCTTGTAGGTGTAGCCCCTGCGGCAGGGGAATGCAAATACGTCGTAGATATCCGCCGCGTCAAGGCGATGTGGGCCATGGATGGACCCCAGCTCCACCGCGTCCTCGCGCTCGAGCGTATAGGTCACGGCTGCGTCGTTCGTGGTTGCCGGGTACGGGGCGACCTTCGAAGCCGTTGCGTACACGTCGTCAACGGGGTCGAAGGCATCAACTGGCACGAATCCAGCCGTGTTGCGGGCCGTCAGAACGATCGGGGCGCCGGTTGGCTCGGTTTCAACCTCCAACGCAGGGTCGCAGACGCCCACGTAGTAGATTCCGGCCGTAGGTGCGGTGATGACGACGCGCGTGTCGTATGAATCCCCGTCGATCGACTCGTTTCTGGCAAGCACGGTGCCTAGGGAATTGTAGGCGATCATCTCAATGGCATTCGTCGCCCCTTCCGTCTCGAACGTCCACCGCTCGCCTTTGTTGAGGTAGATTTTGCAGAGGTGCTCGTCGATGATCGCGTCGTAGTAGTTTTGCGTATTGGCGATGCGCCCCGGCACGAACTTGGCGGTATAGTCGTTCTCCTCAAGAAGCGGAATTGACGGATGCGCGGCAATGCTCCGCGTGGGAACCATCTGATACTGGAATTTGAAGGACTGCGACGGATCGCCGCTTACCACGAACTCATATTTGCCGCTTGTGTCCGGCACGAGGATGAGCGCGTCGTTGTTGGTGTTCACGAGGCGCGCCAGATCAGTCGACTCGCCCGGGTCAGCCTCTTCGTCCAAACCGTCCACGGAGATGTCAAGAGGAGCCGCCACCGTGCCCCCCGTCGTCCGTATGCGGTACTTGCGACCGGCCTTGAGGGATGCGCGGAAGTGGTACTCGCCATCCACGAGCTTGCCGGAAAAGGTCCGCAGGGCCGTCGCCATCGAAAGCACTTTCGGGCTTTCGGGCGAGCCCACCCTGGTGAACGTGCGGATGCCCGTCGTGAAACCGAGCTGGGTGGAGGCGTTGACCTCGCCGGTAAGCATCACCTGGTACTTGCCGCTCTTCGGGTCGCCCTCTGCATCGGTATCCCAGTCGTCCGCGTAAAGGTATGCCACCTTGAGGGCGCCGTTGTCGATCTCGTCGACGTCGAAACTGGCGCTCGGCTCGTCCTCGCGGTCGTCGTAGTAGGTCTCGTGCGTGCCCACGTCCAAGTCGATGTTCTCCGCGTTCCCGCCGGAAATCCAGACCGTATAGGCCACGCCGCGCTTAAGCGTCATCGTGTAGTAGGCGACGCCGCCACCTATAAGTTCCTTTTCCTCGGAATCATACTCCTCGACCAATTTTGCCGTCTGGGATGATTTGAGCGAAATCGCCTTCTTGATGCAGCTGCCCTTTTTGGCCGAAGAGCCAAACGCCGTCAGCACGGCCGCGGCCGCAATGCAGATGAGGATTCTTGCTTTCATGCTCTTGCTCCTTTTGTCAAATCAACGGCCGGTCTGGGTCCCGATCGAGAACGGGCACCCGTGCCGCACCGAAATCGTCTTTTTGCGTCCCGACACCTCGAACTTCACGGTGTCGTTAAACCACGCCGCACCGCTGATGAACGGACGCAGCTGCGCCTCCACGCCGCCGCTGTTGTCCTCATCGAACCCGCAGGTCGTGCACCCGTCGCTGCCCCAGCCGGGCATCACCACGCCCTTGTAGGTCAACTTCTTGCCGGCCAGCGTGAACGAGCCCGAGACGATGCCCGTGGAGGGCGTGAAGGAGAGCGTCAGGCCGCGTGTGTTCGCAAGGGCCCTGATTGCGTTCGCCTTCGTCTTCGCCGTGTAGGCAACGGTGACGGAGGGGGCGCCGTTCGTCGGCCACGCCACGCTGTCCTGGTCGGCGCCCTCGTCCTGCACGAAGAACCTGAGCATCGTGTTCTGGAACGTCGTCTGGCAGCAGCTCGCGAAGTTGTCCGTTGCCACGTAGTAGGTGCCATAGGCGTCGAGCTCGACTTCGTAGGACTCGTCGGCTGTCTGCTCGACATGGCGCCAGAAGAGTTTCGCCTCTTCTGCCGGCGCCACCGAACGGCGGATCGTCTTGTAGAAGCAACGTCCCTTGCAGAGGCCGTTCTCATACATGCTCGTGGCGTTGGCATCCGCCGCACCCGGCGTCACCTGGAACGCGCCGGAGAACGTGTTGAGCGAACCGAGGCACACCACCGGCACGACCGCGCGGCTCCAGAAACTCGCGGAGGTCGCGTCCTGCCATTTGTCGGGCGTCGCCACCGCCGATCCGGAGAACGTGCGGCCGTCCGGCAGCATGCCCGCATACGTGAACTTGCCCGCGTTGATGGCGGCAACGGTGTTCATCTTCAACGTCGCGCAGCCGGCGCCGGTCGCACGCGGCGTGCCGGAGACTGTCACCGTCTGCGGCAGACTCACCGTGTAATAGCCCTTGAAGTCCGTCGCCGGGTACTTCTTCGACCACGTCGCGCCGGGCAGCAGCACTTTGAAACTGGTCGCCGAAACCAACGGTCCGTCGAAGTCGACCTCCACGTACACCGTACCGTCCGCATGCGCCCACACCGCCATCGTGCAGGGAGTGCCGTCCGCCATCTTGCCGGAGAGCTCCGCCGACAGCGTGCCGTCAGCGCCGATTGCGCTCCAGGTCTTGCTGGCGAGCGTCACGGTGCCCGCGTCCACGCCACGGTACTTCGCGCTCAAACGGCCGGTGCGCGGCACCGTGAGCGTGAACACGCCCGCAAGGCGAGCCTCCGTCTCGTCGAACACCGGAACGTCCGCGAACGTGCGCGTAGTCGCCACGGACGGATTGAGCGGCGCGGCGCCGTTTTCCCCGCCGCCTTTCAGCACGGGATCGACCACGTCCACTGTCACCGCCACCGTCAAGCCGGCCTTCGTGCCCTCGCTCACGCGGAAGACCGACGTAAACGTTCCGGCCTTCGTCGGCACGCCCGACATCACGAGGCAATGGCCATCGGCGTCGTATTTCCACGAGAGGCCGGCCGGGACCGTACCGCTGAACTTCGCGACCCTCACCTTCGCCCAGTCGGTGACGTAGTTGCCGTCAACGGCCACCGACACCGGTTCGATCATCGGCACATAGCGCGTCACCTCCGCGCGCACCTTGTCCTGCACGAATCCAGGGATGTCCGCAGGAAGCACGTTCACCGTGAGGATCCGGCGCTTGCCGTCGACATACGACCCCTTCTTCGCCGTCATCGTCGCTTTGACCTTCCCGGTGGTTTCCGGCAGGGTCAGCGTCGCCTCCTTGGCGGCCGACACGCGGTTGGACCAGCAGAACGACGTGGCGTCGAGCGTGCCGGCCGAAGTCGCGAGCGAGACCTCCAGCTCGCCTGTCGTGCCGTCCACGCGCGTCAGTTCCAGCTTCATGGGCGTACCGGCGCGCGCAAACGTCGTCATGTCCTTCGCCATCGCGGGCGTCGTACCCGTGATGGCGATCTTGCCGGGCACTTTCTTGTCGTTGTCGCGGAGCGTGAGGCGGAACTGCTCGATTCCCGGCGCCGCGTCGCCGCCGACGGTCGCGTTGAAGTAGAGCGGCTGGTCGCCATCCGCAAAGATGTTCTCCACGATCGTAATCGTCCGCGACCTCTCGTCCGTCTCGCCTTCACGCCACTCGAACTCGTCTTCAAAGCCGTCGGGCAAGGTGAACAGGTTCTCGTACTTGGAGGACTTCTCCGGGTTGAACGCCGCACTCGCCCTTGCCGTGCCGGACATGCCGCCGCGGCGAACGAGGCGGATCGAGTAGGATCCAGCGGATTCAAGGACGGACGCGCTCGATATCGAGAAGCCAATCGTGCCGGGATTCCACTTCTGGATCACCGTCTCGGCGGCCGTGAGCTGCAGACGCACGTCGCCCGTAATCTTCGCGAGGTAGAGGTTGTCCGCCGGCCCCGGCCCGTTCGTCGGAACAAGCGCGGCGACATTGGTGTCGTTTGCCAGATCCAGGTTCGTGATGCGGTACAGCTGGTTTGAGACGAGCGCCACGGTCACCTCTTTCACGCCGTCCTCAAGGGTGAGGGTATTGTCCGCGGCCAGCTCCGTCGGCTCCACCACGAAATCGGTCGAGAGCGTGTAAGTGCAGAGCGTCGAGGCGGGGCTCGCGATCGCGAAGTAGTTTTCATTCGTCGGGTAGCTCACGGTGACATAGCAGTTTGAGGATTTAATCTCCGCGCCCGCGCTCCAGAGATCGCCCTCGGTCAATAGGCCCTCGGACGAGTCCAGTATTTCATTGTCGGCAACAAGCTTGAGCTGCATGTTCACGGCGGCCGAGCCCGTCAGCGTGAAGGCCAGGCGCTTGTTCAGCGTCTTCTCCGGGTCAAGGCGGTAGACGTCCTTTGCGTCCGTCAACGACAGCGTCTTCACCACGTTCGTGCGCGGTCCAAGCGTCTCCTTCGTCCAGCTTGGCTCGTCGTTCGCCTCTTCGGCAGGATCGTCCACCTGGAGGAGCAACTCGTTCAGGCGCTTGATGTGCGCGCCAATGTTGGAGGCGTCCGTCGGCGATTTCGCGCCGAATTGCTGAAGTCGCCCGGCCACGGTGCCGTCGTTGCGCAAGACGAAGAGCGACGGCACGGGCGGTCTGTTCTTGTTCGCCCAGTTCGGCAGACGCAGACTGTAGCCCAACTCGAAATTCCGCTCAAGAGCGTCCTCGGCCGCCTCCTTGTCGGCCATCTTGCGCGAGAGGTATCCGGCGCCGCTGCACCCCGAGGCGGAGACAGTCGTCAGCAAGGTCGGCGCCGTATAAGTCTTTGCGGGCCCAATGTCGATATCCGTGGGCACACGGGGCAGGTCAAGCGCGACGAGCGCGACCTTGTTCTCCTCCGCCCATGTCTTGAACTCAGGTCGGAGGAATAGGTTTGCGTCCGTGTTCTTGCAGTCCGGACACCAGAGCGCGCCCTCCAGCAACACAAGCGTATAGGCCCTGTCCTTGTCGGACGCGGCACTCATCAGCGCGGCACCGTTGCCGGCGGTCGAGGTGCCCTTGCCGGCATTGTAGGCGTTCACCTTGTTCGTGGCGACATCGAGATCCATCGTCCACTCGCCCCAATTCAGTTCGGCCTCCGTCTTCTCGCCGATCCAATACGGATTCGAGGGCGTGTTCGCGGGCGCCGTCACCATTGTGATATGGCTTGTGGCCACGCCTTGTCCGGCCGCATCCAGAAGCACGAGCTCAATCTTCGCGCCAGAAGTGGCCGATGCGGGAATTGACACCGTCACATTCGTTTCCGCATCGCCTGATTCCCACAAGATCGTCTGCCGAACCTCCGGGGAGACGCCGGTAATCACCACGGTATTAGTCGAAGTCGTGGAAACAACCGTGTTCGTGCGCGCAAGCGGCACGTCCACTTTCGCCGTCTTCCCGATTTCGGCTTCAAGACGATCCGTCTCCGTATCGCCCACGACGAAAGAAGCCCCTGTATAAGCCGGTTTCGGCGGAGTAGGCTTGAAGTTCTTCAATTTCGCGGTATTCTGCAACCACTTAATGCATTTTGAGCCACTCACCCCGTTACCGTCGAGCGTGTCTCCGACAGACAGCAGATCCACTTTCCCGGCCGGCCAGTATACGCGCACGAAGGGATAGGATGTCATCTTGTTGCCGCGAACCCAGTGAAAGATGTCGCCGCCTTCACTTCCATTGTCCGCCTTGCTGCCACTCTTTTTGGTGGTGCCGTTGCCTTTGTCGCCGTAGTAAGTGAAATAAAACACCACGCCACTTGTCTTCATGTAATTTCTGAAATCAGCCGAGTTGACAGACTTCTCGAAGTTGACGCAGTGACCGCATGAATCACCGTTGGACCAAACGGCGACAAACGGCACCCTGTTGGCAGTCGCCCATGTCTTCGCCTTGAAGAAATTCGACACCCACTTGCCTTGCGCCACGGCGGTCGCGATATCTGTATTGTAACTGGCGCGATTCTTCAACAGCGTCGCCGTGGGAGAGGCCGCCCAGCACTGGCTGACAAGCGCCACAGTGGCGATCAGCAAAGCTTTCTTTATCGTATTCATGTCTCTTTTCCTTTCCTCATGCTTGTCTCCGTGCAACACACGGATCCATTTTTAAATCACTTGCTTTCTTTCTTCTTTTTCTTCTTTGGCCTGTCACGGGGGTAAAACAGGTTGTTGCCACAGGGGAATTCAATCTTCGCATCTTTCGTGAGGCGTTCACGAAGCTGCCTCATCGCCCACTGCTGGCGCTTCTCAATGATGTCCGCCTCAATCGCTTTCCGGTCCCCTTCGAGGTCGTCCAGCTTCTCGTACACGTAAAACGGGCACCGCACCACGTCGTATGCATAAACGGGCGGCTTGTTCGACTCGGAAATGTCGCTCTCGTACTTCGCCTTCAGCCCCACGATGGAGATCCCGTCGTCCAACTCAAGAGGATCGGAAATATCTCCCGTATCCGAACGCGCTAGCCACTGTCCAAGCGGATCGTCGCCGTCAAACTCGTCAAGGTGGAACGTTTCCCATGCCTCGCCATCTTCAGGCGCAAAATCCGCATACTTCTTTGCGACGTCTACAAACAACGCCCCTGCCAGAATCTCCTTCTTGGCCTGAAGCGCGCGCGCACGCGTAACGGCATTGCTCTTATCCGCATTTTCATTCCATCGCCTAACAAACTCCACGCGGTTCGTAAACTCTTGCGCCGTCACATGGAACAGGTCATTGGAGCAGGAATGCACAAGCACGGCCCGCGTAATCGCTTCAGCACGTGACAGACGGACAAAAGCCTCCCCCTCTGCCGCACCGAGCGACGCCGCCACCTCCCTGAAATTCTCTTTCGTTTTCTTGAGAAGACGAAGGAACTTTTGCTCCTGGTCGGCAATGCTTTTCGCGTCAGGCTCAATGCCTTCTGCACGTGCATGTTGCCCGATCAAAGCATATTTGACCATCTCTCCAAGATTGTACATGCGATTCTGAAGACGATACTTCCGCGTCTCGGCATTGACCGTATCAGGCTTCCAACCCTTTGAAACCGCCCACACTTTCATGCGCATGCGTTCCCAGGCCACGAATTCGCCCTGCGTGATGTTTTCACCATTGACACATACAATCACAGATGTGGGTGCCAACGTATCAACCACCGCTGCCGGTTTTTTCTTTCCCGGCGTTTTCTTCTCAGCAACAGAAGGCTTTTCACCCTGCGATTTCTCCGCATCCTTCCGACTACAACCAGTCCACGAAATCAGAACAAGTCCTGAAATCAGCAAAACGGCAATCTTTATGCCAATTTTATTAAATAAGCAAAGCTGCATTCATTCTTTCTTCAAGAGTTGCAAATCAGTTTACAAAAATTTTATTGGAATTGCAAGAGGAAAATGAATTAAAAATTCCAATTTCACCTATTGCTCTTTCCTATATATAGGAACGAATAATCAATTTGAAATCTACAACAAATCTGCAACATGTAAAAGAAAGGCCGCAGGCTTACACCTGCGGTCTTCCTTTTCATCTAAGGCCTTGCGGCCTCAGATCATGTTGGGGTTACTCGGCTGAACCTCAGAAGCCCGAGCCTTCGGTGGGCGTGGTGCTGCTGTCGGCGGT
>JAEEGL016862477.1_pt1 | contig 13060 bp, 7 predicted proteins | sample 9134231 | NCBI WGS metagenome assembly JAEEGL01 (sample SAMN16246548, study PRJNA631951) | gut metagenome | biome: gut microbiome; feature: rumen; material: fiber-attached | host: Bos | place: Iran: Karaj | collected 2018-10 | reverse complement strand
GTAGTCCTCGGCACCGGGATAGAGAACGCGGTAGTAGATAACGCTGCCCTCATCGGTGGGATTGATCTCTACAAAGTAAGCGTGGATACCGTCGGTGGTGTAGCCGTTGAATACGGGAGCACCAGTCTTCTCGGTGGGCTCAACGGGAGGAACATCGCCGGACTCATAGGTGAAGGTGCACTTGCTCAGAGCGTTAAATGTGCCTTCGTCCCATTCACCATAGTAATCATAGCCTACATAAGCGGTATTCTCTTCCATCTCTTCACCGAGGAAGTAGGTGGAACCCCAGTTACCAGAACCGTCCCAGTAGCACTCGACGAGCAGGTTGCCACCATGGTACTCAAAGGGCTCATCCAGGGTGAAAGTCAGGTAAAGGCCACCATACTCGGGCTCAACAGTGGCAACTACAGTAGCGCCGCCAATCATGGGATCCTCATCGGCAAAGGCAGTCTGCTCAACCTCCTTGAGAGCGAGCAAAATCTCACCACCCTGGAAAGCGATGGTATAACCAGCATAATTTTCACCCCAAGTAGCAGCGGTGTAGAACTTCAGCCCAGTGATCTTGCCACCAGCCATCTCGGTCAACATTCCAGCGGGATAAATCTGCTGGGCCATGCCTTCACTATCAAACCAGTAGCCATAAACGGGAATGCCACCCCAAGCATCCTCACCAATCACACCGTTCTCACAAACGGTCAACTCGTTGGCCTGAGCAGCAAATGCCATAGCGGCCACAGCAATTAAAGTAAAAAATTTCTTCATAATAAATTAAGTTTTTAAAAAATGAATAATAAAAATATTAAAACAAATTGATTATCAATAAAATAGTAAACAAAACCCTAAAAACGGATTGATATACGGCACAAAAATACTTAAAAAATCCTTAATGAACAAAGATTAAATCAAAAAAAGTGGAGACGCATGATTATTGCGTCTCCACTTTATCAGTCTGCTATCAGCTAAAGCCTAAAGCCTTACTTCACAACCTTAACAGCGCTGGTGGTACCGTCGGTGTAGGTAGTAACCATGATGGTCAGGCCGTTGGCCTCGGTCATCTCCTGGCCAGCCATGTTGAAGTAGCGTACGCCAGCAACGGTCTTGCCGTTCATCATCTCGCTGATTGCCGTGGGAGGCTCGGGCTCAACAACGAACTCATAAGCAATCTGCTCACTGGGGAGCTTACCGGGAGCTACGGCATAAGCCTCAACGCGGTGCTTACCGTCACCCTCGAAGGACAAGCGCTCGTTATAAACAGCCCACTCGGTGTACTCTTCCTCACCTGGATAGAGGATGCGATAGTAGATCACACTGCCCTCATCGGTGGGATTGATCTCTACAAAGTAAGCGTGGATGCCATCGGTGGTGTAGCCGTTGAAGACGGGAGCACCAGTCTTCTCGGTGGGCTCGGTGCCTTCCTCATAGGTGTACTGGATACGGGTAAGGGGAAGGTCAACGTTGGTGCCACAACCCAGGACAGCGGTTGCATCGGGGAAGTCGGGGCTCACGGCATAGTCAACAAAGCTGGTCCCGTTGTTGGTGTAGGTCATAGCCTTGCTACGGATGCCAGAGGTGTAGAAGGGAGCGTAGTCGCTACCCATGGTGCAGTTGTCATCGTCAAATGCATCAAAGACCATGGTCACCAGCAAGCTCTTGCCGGGAGTAAAGGGACAATCAAAGCGGAAGGCAGTGGTATAGTCCTCGCCATAGCTATACAGCATCTCATAGACACGATCTTCCTCCCAAACCTGCTCGCCAAAGGGGAAGAACTGCTTCACGCCCTCTTCATTGACAGCAAACTCGGTAGCATCAGTCTCCAGAACATAAATCTTCACGTTGCGAGCGATATCCTCAAAAGTCTCATCATGGAACATGAAGGTCAGACCCTTGATGCGCACGTTCTGCTTGCCATCCATGTCGGCCAGCATATCGGGCGTGTAGAGCATCTGAACACCAGTGTGAGCCACATAGAAGGTGGTCGGTGCCATGTCAAAGTAGGAACCATTGTAGGTGGTAGCATTGTCCCAGTCACCCACATCGATAGTAGCCCAGTTCTGAGCCTGAGCCGTCATCGTCATAGCAGCGATAGCTGCAAGAATCATGTAAAATTTTTTCATTGTTTTAAAAAACTTAATTGTTGATAAAAAGGGTTATACTAAACAAATCCAATTGTCACGCAATATCAACTAGAATGGTTTGAATTTAGGCACAAAAGTAAACAAAATACTAAAAACCCAAATCAATTCTCACAAAAAATCCACAAAACAATGGGGAAAAACGCACCAAACTTACAAAAAGCAGCCAGGCTCTCACCCTTGCAATAAGGGAAGAGCCTGGCCGATGGTCATCGTTTCCTGAAAGCAGGAAACGTCAATTCTTCTTGAATTACCAGTTGTTGGACAGCAGGTAGCTGATCAGAGCGGTTACGTCGGCGATCTTCACCTCACCATTCTCATCACAGTCAGCAGCCAGCAGGTCAACGCCAGTAGGATCACCGCCGAGCAGGTAGTTGATCAGGACTGATACGTCAGCAATCTTCACCTCACCATTGCCGTCAACATCGCCACGGATGTACTGGGGCTGAGGAGTGTCATCACCATAGGTAAAGGTGGTCTTGGGGAGGAACTGCTTGTACTCCAAATTGCCATTATAGTTGCCAACGTAGATGCAGTTGTTGTAGTTAGTAGCCTCACCACCGAAGTAGGTCATGGTCCAATTGCCACCTTCCTTCACGAGGGTACCAAACACGAGATTACCACCCTGATACATGTAAGGAGTATCAAATGTGATCGTGAACTCGGTTGCGCCATTGGCCTCCATAGTAATAGTAGCTACCAGAGTCAAATTCTGAATGTACTCGGTCATTACAGTTACATCAGTCTCACCCATGTAGATTTCCATCTTACCACCGTTCATCTTAATACCATCCTCATCGGTATAGAACGTGATGGCCTTAATCTCCTGGCCTACCATCTCAGTCAGATCGGCAGCAGGATAGAGAACTTGAGTCTGGTTACCTACAGCGTCATACCACATTGAGTTAAAGGGCACGAAATAGCTCTCAGCCTCATAGTTGTACAGGCTCAGAGTGTTAGCTGAAGCAGAGAACATCATCAAAGCGGCAGCAGCAAATGCGAAAAACTTCTTCATAAAATAAAAATGGTTTAAGTTAATAATAAAGTTTATAGTTTATAAAAAATGTTTATCTTTGGATAATAAGCGTTTAAGGCGCTGTTACATTTCAAGCGCAAAATTAACTCATTTTCCCATTACTGCAAAATTATTCATTGGGAAAATTTCCATTATCATGATTTTCAGTAGAAACCAAGAAGATACAAGAGCAAACAGGGCAATCCATAACTTTCACATTATCAATAAACAACTATCACAACAACCGATATTGGTTAACAATTATCACTTACCGTCCTCCAGGTGAAGAAGATGCATAAAAGATTTGCTGCTTTGGGCAAAATGTACGAAATTTGCAGGCGTTTTTGCTAAAAAATTATCTATCAACATTAACACTAGAAGAAACAACATGAGAAGAATCTACCTCCTTGCGCTCGTTATGAGCCTGATATTCATCGGCATGAGTGCATCGGCACAGAAGATAGCCTACGGCTACACGATGATGCCATGCACCACCCCGTCAATGATCAGTTTCTCTATCGATGACCCGTCAACGACGACTCGTTTGGGCACTTATTCCAAAGCCGAGCCTCGCTCAGGAGCCATCGTGGGCAGCACCCTTTACATGATGGGCATTGATGATGACTTCAACATGTGGTTCTACACGATCACCCCTGGTGGTGAAGGTGAAACCATCAAGAAACTGGGAGACGTGACCTGCCCCGGCGACATGACCTATGACTACACCACCAACACGATGTACTTTATCGCCAACAGTGAGGATGTGGACGGAGTATCAGCCATCGGCACCGTGGACCTGGAGAACGGCAAAACCACTTTCACCAGCAATCTTGCCTATTACTGCAAGGCTATCGCTATTGACGCCCGCGGCCAGATGTTTGCGTTGACCAACAGCGGCATCCTGCTCAAGGTCAACAAGAGCAACGGCGAGTGCTCCCCTGTCGGCAACACGGGTATCGACTTCGCCTCGTGGTGGAATTTCCAGAGCATGGAATTTGACCGTGAGACAGGTACCCTCTACCTTGCAGCCTGGGGCAGTGACGAGAAGACATCGCTCTATACCCTGGATACCACTACCGGCAAGGCCACCAAGGCAAGCCTCATCGGTGACGGCACACACGTTGTCGCTCTGGGTATCCCCTATGAGCCTGCCAGCGGTAGCGCACCTGAGCGCGTGAGTGACGCCACAATCACCGCCAATGAGGATGGTGAACTGGAGGCCTTGTTGACATGGGTCAACCCCGTCAACGACTATAGCGGCACGCCGCTTGAAGGCACCATCAGTATCGAGATTGTCAATCGTGTAACCGGCGAGAAATCAGTCATTAAAGAGTGTCAACCAGGTGAACCGATGAGTCACGCCATAACGGTAGATGAGGCAGGCATGTACGAGTTTGCCATCACTGCTGTCAATGACGCCGGTTCCAGTCTGGAACAACTTGTTGAAGCCTGGATTGGCCACGATGTTCCTGCCGCTGTCACCAACGCCAAGGCCAACCTCAACCGCATGGAACTGATGGTGAACGAACTCTCATGGGTGGCTCCATCATCGGGAGCCCATGGCGGTTATATCGACAAGAGTTCTCTGAAGTATGATGTAGTGCGGCTGAATGACAACCGGACCATCGCTGAGGGCATCACAGCCACCACCTTTGAGGACATCAAGCTCTTGGATGATCTGACGCGCTACAGCTATCAGATTGTCGCCAAAAACGATGACGGCACCGGAGATGCAGCCAAAACCAATGACCTGGTCAACGGCCCCGCTGTGAAATGCCCCTACGTCGCCCCGTTCAACTCGTGGGAAGAGAGCGGCCAATACTGGACCGTGCTTGACGCCAACGAGGACGGTTACCCCTTTGTTTGGTACAAGGACTTCATGAACATGTTCGGTCAGGGTGGCGACAAGTGTTTCTTCATTTATCAGAAAAACGAGGTATTCTATGCCTATGACTTCATCATCTCGCCCCCGATAGAGTTCCAGGAGGGCCACGAGTACAGGATTACCGCCAACGTGAGCAATGACGACATCGCCGGCTATCGCGAAGAATCGTTCCGTTTCTTCACATTCAGCGGCTATGACATGAATGGTGCCGTGCCCCTGGGCAACGAGCCCTTCACGGTGAAGCACCCGGGCGAGTTCCGTGACTACAGCTTTGACTTCAAGGTCAATGATGACGGTTATGGCAGCGACAGTGAGAAGTTTGTCAGCTTCATCGCCCTGTGCTGCTGCTCACACTATGACATGGGCATGCTGCTCGTGAACAGCATCTCCATCCAGGACCTCACGCCCGAAACCGTGCTGGAAGGCGACGTGAACCATGACGGTGAGGTCAACATTGCCGACATCAACACCCTCATCGACATCGTGCTGGCTGGTTCAACCGACAATCCCGATGCCGATGTGAACCATGACGGTGAAATCAACATCGCCGACATCAACACCCTGATTGACATCGTGTTGAGTAAATAACCAAACCCATGCCATACATCAGGCACGAAAAAACGGGCAGGAACCGATAAAGCTCCTGCCCGTTATTATTGCTGGAATTCTAAGGGTTAAAATGCGGTTTGTGAACCGCCTCTACCCCGATGACTAATTACCAGTTGTTTGACAGCAGATAGTTGATCAGGAGGGTTACATCGGCAATCTTGATCTCACCATTCTGGTCACAGTCGGCACCCTTCAAGTTGATACCGGTAGCATCACCGCTGAGCAGGTAGCTGATCAGATTGGAAACATCACCAATCTTCACTTCACCGTCACCGTTCACGTCACCACGGATGAACTCGGGCTCTTCACTCTTCTCATAACCGAAACCAACCTTGGGCAAGAAGGTTGAACGATCGTTCTGGCTGCCATAAATGTAGAAACTGGGGGTGTAATCCGGCATGTTCACACCATAGAAATTGACCTTAGGATAGTTGTTACCCTTCACCACATTATAGACCTCAATAGCCAAGTTGCCGCCAGTGTACTCATAGGGCTCATCGAGCGTGAAGACGAGTTGGGTATCACCCTCGACAGGAGTTACGGTAGCCACAACAGTTAAGTCGGTCAAAGCAGTATAAGTGGTGAAACCATCCTCTTCAACAGGCTTGAACGAGAGTTGAAGCTTACCACCCTTGAAGGTCATGGGAGTTGTCGGATAGAAAGTAACCGAAGTAATCTTCTTGCCTGCCAGCATAGAAAGCATGTCGGCAGTGTAAATCATCTGACCCTTTGTCACATCGTCATAGTAGTATCCATAGAAGGGCAGATAGCCATTGGTAGCATCACCGTCGCAAACATCGATCACGTCAGGCACGTCGGCCATCACACCGTTAAGGGCTACCTCGAACAGACCGGCAGCACCGCAGTCAACCGTCAAGGTCTGGGCATACTCACCGAGCTCGGTAGGAGCAAACTTTACGGTAAATTCCATTGAAGCACCGGTAGCAATCTCAGCAGGAGCGGGCTCAACGCTGAAGGGAGCCTCAAGAGCGCTGAAGACAGGGGTGAATGCATTGTTACCCAGATTCTTCACAGTGAAGGTCTGGGTCAATTCCTCAGCAGCATAGATCTTACCGAAGTCAATAGCCTGAGTACTGATGGTTGCATAATCATCAGATACTGCATACTCAAATGTAGTCTTGGGGCCAAACTGTACAGCGTAAGCACTACCACTCGAAGGAAGTCTATACATGGAAGCATTGAAATCAGTAGCCTCACCTACGAAATACATACCTGCGTAATCACTGGTTTCTTTAACCGTCGTTTTAACAACGAGGTTACCACCAGTGTAGGCAAAAGGCTGGTCAAAATTGACAACCACCTCGGTCTCACCAGGTGTCATCGTGAACTCAGCAACCTCGGTCAGGCCTTCGAGCAGTTCAGGCTGGTAACCCGAGAACTCTTCAAGATCGGTAACGCCCAAAGAGAGGCCCAACTTACCGCCACTGAGCGTGCAACCTTCCTCATTGGCGATGTAGAACTTCAACGAAGTAATCAATGCACCCTGCATGGCCTGAATATCTGCCTCGTGGTAGATGACCTGTGTAGCAAAATTAGCAGCGTCAAAATAGTAGCCATAAATAGGCACATACTCGTTGTAATCCAGGTAAGCGTTGTTGTCATACACGGTCAACACATCGGCCTGTGCAGTCACAAACGAAGCCAGCGCCATCGACGCTGCAAACAAGAGTTTAGAACATTTCATCATAACTAAAGTTAATGTTAGTGGTTAATAAAAAATTAAACATGCATCAGTAAAATGACTTCGATAAAACGGAGACATCAGTGTACATTTTCTTCGCTGCAAATATACAAAAAAATATAATCTGCAAATTAATTCAATCTTCTTTTTCCCAGAAAATATCGCTTAATCGCTAAAGCCTTAAAAAACAAAGCACTAGAGACAGAAATCCATCTCTAGTGCTCTATGCCTGTTCCCCAAGCTAAGGGGAATCGCCTACATGTTACTGCAAAATCAGGTCAATGACGGTATTCACGTCGCTAATGTTCACCTCGCCATCAGCATTGACATCGGCCACGGGAGTTGACTCACCCGAGAGAATCAGGTCAAGCAAGGCGTTGACGTCACTGATGTTTACCTCATAGTCGCTATTGACATCGCCAGGTCGTGTTTGGGGCATCACGGCATCGGGGTGGAAATCAATACCTCCAGCAACCTCGGTCGAGGTTTCTCCGAGCCATCCACAATACTGGTTCACGGCATTATAGACCTTGATGAAGTCGATGTGGGTGAGGTTGACGTGATTGCCATGCTCGTCAACGGCCCAGTCAATCTTGAAGCCAGGGTTATATCCTTCCACATCGGGCAAGCGGTCTATATTGTTCGGCAGGTTATCGACGTAACCCCAATCGAAATAGGTGAGCACAAAATAGGCGCTACTGCCATTGCCGCCATAATTCGCTGCGTTGCAACGCAACTTGGATCCTGAAAATGTCATGCTCTCTTCGTCCTGGAGCCACAGCGGCCAGTAAGGCTGGTTGTGGTAGGTGTTGCGGCTCATGTAACCGCTGGTGCTGTCGGGGTTCACGTCATTGCTGGTCCAGCGGATGTAGGTCGTGTCGTTCAGTAAAGGATTTACACGACTGGGCGTGCGCTGCTTGCCCTCGTCAGGGCGGTAATAGGTAATGGAGTAGTCATGCTGAGTCATGGGATGGTTATAGTCACTGCCGGCGAGCTCATACCACTTGTCGCCATCGCTGGGCACGCCATCGCCGTCACTGTCCACACCCACCATCACGATACCCGGCTCGCAACTGCCTCCAGCCGAGGTGAGTTCGCTATAGAACGCATTACCCCAAATTTCGAAATCCCATGTGTGCATATTGACCACAGGATGATCAAATCCCACAACCACATAGCCGCCATAGCCGCCAAGGGAAATCATGCCCTCGGCCCACACTGTGTCGATAGTTGTGATGGTCTGTCCGTGGAAGGTCTGGGTCAAGGTGTCAATACGCCCGCAGATGGCAGCTTGACATCGTGCCAGGACACTGTCGATGGGTTCCCCCACCCTGCACAGGGGCATGGTGTTGACAAATTGTCCCGGTGCCGGACGGAATTCATACACGCGCGAGAGCCACGGGTGATTACCCCAAGAGGTCAGAACAGTCATCAAGGCCACCGCGGCCAATAGAATATTTCTTATCTTTTTCATATCCAGAATTAATGCTCATTAATATTGGTTCCCAGAAAAGCAAAATGTGCAGGAATGTCCCCCGTGCGCACGTCCCACTTCTTGTTGCCGTTACGGTCAAAGCAGAACAAACGTCCTGGCGAGACGTAGTCCTTGGCATCGGTTACGTAGATGTCCTTGGTAATCGGATTGACCGCGACAGCGTAGGGGATGACGATATCCTTGTCGGTGCCGTCGGTAATGAAATTGTCGGTCACAATCTCACGCGTCAACGTGTTGATGACGGCATAGGAAAAATGGTTGCTCATCGAGACATAGCTCCACTCGGTGCTCACCACATAGAGCGAATCGCCGTCCAGCCACATGTTGCTCACGCGACAGTCGATGCTGTCCACGAGCTGCTGCTTGCGTGTATCATAGGCGTATATCTTGCTGGGACGCGTGTAGTAGTCGCCACGTGATGCCACCCACAGCATGCCATGACGGTCACTCTTGACCCACGACAAGTTGATGGCGATGGGAATGCGGCGCTCCTCCTTGAAAGTTGCCACATCGATGACCGACACGGTGTTCTCATAGTTGGGCACCATGTAGCCGCCCGAGTTGGCGACATATATCTTGCCCTCGACGATTTCCAGTTCGTCGGGCTGGAAGCCCACCAGGCACGTATCCACCACCTGCATCGTCACGGTGTCGATTTTGGCGACATAACCTCGCTGTTCATAGTTGGGGTTGATCTGCACAGGGCCGGCATAGCTGGTTACATAGGCATAGCCGCCATAGAAACGGATGAAACGGCAGTTGGGAATATTGATCTGGTACTTCTTCTTGCAGGTGTACTTATCAAGCACATCAACCTTGTTGGAACAGTTGATGACACAGTACAGGTTGCTGCCATAGATGCCGAGGTCGTTGCCCACATCGCCCATTTCCTTGGGAACGGTGGGATTGGCATAGGAGAAGATGTTGCGGAGGTACTCGCCGTAGGCGTAGTCATAGTAGTCAAGCGTCGCCTTGTTCCAGCCCATGTTGCCCTCGCACAGCAGGTAGAAGCCTTCAATGTCGGTAAACTCCGGCTGCGCCACCGACACGTGCTCAGGCAGGAAAATCGTGACTTCTTCACGACATCCCGTCAAAAGCAACACCATTGTCACCAGCATTTCGTACAGGGGGACGGTTCTTTTGTACGAAAAATCGGTTTTTTGTACAAAAGAACCGTCCCCCTGTACGAAAACATGTGTGATATTTTGTATTCTCTTCATCAGATGTCAAATTTTAAGATGAGTTTATAGTTGCGGCCGGGCATGGGATAGTTGAGAATCACGTCATAGTACTGGTTGAAGAGGTTGTTGACCTCGCCCGAGACTTTTAACGTGGTCTTGCCCAAGTGAAAGAGGTAACCTGCCGAGAGGTCATGAGTGTACCAGGGCTGCTCGTGGTTCTCGCGGGTGTTGGCACTGGTGTGGTAGCGTTCACCCACATAGATAAAGCTGTAGTTTACGTCCAGGTCATGCCATCCCAGATGTCCTACCACCGATCCGCTATGCCAGGGGATGTAGGCGAGCTGACCCTTATAGGTGCCGCCATCGCCGTTATCCAACGGGTTGGTGTAGTCTTGGGCCTTCTGATAGGTATAGCTCAGGTTGATGTCGAGAATCACGTCAGCAGGCAGGCTCAGGGTGGTGCGGGCACTCACGTCGATGCCGCGAATTTTCACAATGCCCACGTTCATCATCATCCATCGGTACTGTCCCGTTCCCTTGGGGACAGCAATGATCTTGTCGGTGATATAGTTGTAGTAGGCGTCGGCACTGAGCTTGACACCTGACAGCAAGCCGTGGTCAGAGAGCAGACGATAGAGGAAGCCCACATTGTACTGGGTGGCATATTCAGGGTCAAGCGTGATGTTGCCCATGTCGGTATAATACAGGTCATTGAAGGTGGGCATACGGAAGATGCGCTTGTAATAGGCCCTGAGGTTGAACTCACGGTCTTGCCATGGCTGCCAACTGAGGAAGACGGCAGGAGTGATCTTGTTCATATACTTGCTCATCTTTCCGACCACCTGACCGTTGAAGCGTGCCGAGGAACGGTCGTTGACCATCGTGTAAAGCAGGCTGCCTTGTGCCTTGAAGCCGTGCCACGTCCAAGCGGTTGCCAGCGCAGTGAGCACGGTGTGACGGATGGGATAGCCGAAGCCTGTCAAGGTGGCGTCAAGGCTGTTCCACTGGTAATCTACCGAGAGGTTGACGTCCCAATCGGTGAGGATGGTGTATTTGTTGGCGGTAGAGAGGTAAATCTCGTCCTGCCAGAACTTGTTGTCGATGTACATCAACGTGGTATCGGGATTGAGGTAGTGGAGATAGTCGCGCGAGTACTTGGCATTGAACATCATTTCATAGCGGTCGGTAAACTTGCGCTGATAGGCTCCCTGCAGGAAGAAATTGCTGTCCCATTGCTTCTGGGCATGTTTCCACACGTTATTAACGATGGCTCCGGGAATACCCTTGCTGCTGTCATACCAGTAAGCCTTGGCGTGCCACTTGCCACTGGGCATCACGCCGAAGACGGCACCCTCGATGCGGTAGGAACGCACCTCACCGTTCTGGCGCACCGCGGTCGTGTCCCATGCGATGGATCCATCACTGTAGTGACGCATGTAGCGGAAACGGTACTTGCCCGTGGCATAGGTAAACTCGCTGTTAAAGGACAGGCTCACCGCACGGCTCAACTTGTGTTCCCAGCGCACACTGGGATTGACGAGACCGAAGGAGCCCGTCTTGAAAGACACATTCAGGTTGTCACGCTTGCCATCCTTGAACTTGGGGCGACGCGTGCGCAGGTAGATTGTGCCTGCCGAACCATAGTCCTTGGCGCTCTGGAAGATGTTACTGCGTTGACCATTGTAGAGGGAAATGGCCTCGATGTTGTCGAGGGAGAATTTGCCCAAGTCAACCTGTCCGTTCTGGGCATTGCCAATCTGGATACCGTCATAGAACACACCCATGTGGTTGGTACCCATCGAACGGATATCTACCGTCTTGAGACCGCCCACGCCCCCGTAATCCTTGAGCTGGACACCCGCGAAATAGCGCACGGCATCGGCCACCGAGTGGCTGTTGAGTCCCTCAAGCTGCTTGCCCGTGAGTTCCTGGGCGGGAATGACGTCCTCATAGGGGCGACGACCATAGATGATGACATTCTGGATGTACTGCATCGAGTCCAGCCTGCCATGCCCCACACTGGCCATGACCGAGTCGGCCTGGTGTGCAAGGACGCCTTCCTGGGCATGGGCGCACAGGAAGTACACAAGGGTCAATAGTGCAGCTACAAATGTCTTACGCATTGTCACGGGTTTCTATGTTTGCGACTTGGCAGGTCTTCTGACTCGCCCCTACCCTCTTTTGCACCTTTCCCTTCCCACACAAGCCCTTGTTATCGGGCCTTTGCACAGTGGTCAAGTGCAGGGTCTTATAATCTGGGGGCACACAGCAGCACCGTCTGTCCGGGATTCCCACCCGGTTCCCTTTTCACCCAGGGTCACCCCCAGGCACCAAATCTCGCTGCAAAGATAGTACAAATTGCTGAGGTTGAGGTGGTGAAAGAAATAAAAAAACTCCGGTGCGCTTCACAGCGAGCCGGAGCCTCAATAAACAAATTAACTATGGAAAATTCTTATGATTACTTCAATATATTATCATTCAAAGTTGAATTTGACGGGCATGATAGGGTGTCAATCATCTTCAACTCCGGCAAGCTCACGCTCACGACGCGCCTGCTCGGCAAGTGCCATCTCGTTCTTGTCGCCAACAACGAGAGTCTGGTACTCACGCAGACCGGTACCGGCGGGGATGAGGTGACCGCAGATAACGTTCTCCTTCATACCCTCGAGGGTATCGACGCGGCCATTGATGGCGGCCTCGTTGAGGACCTTGGTGGTCTCCTGGAAGGAGGCTGCCGACATGAAGCTGCTAGTCTGCAATGCAGCGCGGGTAATACCCAGCAGAATCTGCTCACTGGTAGCAGGCACGGCGTCGCGTACGACGACGAGCTTCATGTCACGGCGCTTGAGCGACGAGTTGATGTCGCGCAGCTTGCGTGCGGTGAGAATCTGACCGTTCTGGACCTCGTCGCTGTCGCCCTTGTTGGTGACAATCTTCTTGCCCCAGATGCGGTCGTTCTCCTCCATGAAGTCACGCTTGTCAACGGTCTGCTCCTCAAGGAAGCGGGTGTCGCCCGGATCGATAATGCGCACCTTGCGCAT
>JAEEGL016013790.1_pt1 | contig 13060 bp, 11 predicted proteins | sample 9134231 | NCBI WGS metagenome assembly JAEEGL01 (sample SAMN16246548, study PRJNA631951) | gut metagenome | biome: gut microbiome; feature: rumen; material: fiber-attached | host: Bos | place: Iran: Karaj | collected 2018-10 | reverse complement strand
TGATGATTTCTAATCAGGTTTTTAAAAACATAAAAAGAGATTAATTGAAGCTAGAATCTCATTTTTACAAAAAAGCAAAGCTTTTGCTTCTTTTTTCCATATCATTTTTTAAAATTTTATAAGATAATAGTTGTATGAAAAGTAATTTTTCCTCTATCATTCTCATTTAAAAGTGGAAAAATACCGCTATTAAATTTAAATGTATCCGGCATTATATGCATAATCTCACATTTTAAATCGTATGAAAGTCTTGCATATTTCATTGCCCGATGAAAATATTTAGCTCCATCATATAAACCGTCTTTCCCAAGATCATTTTCCTGAATAAACTTGCGTATCACATCAATACCAGAATCAATCCAATTCGAATTTTTTATAATCGGATACTCATATTGTAATTGATTAAGAACTTCCTTCTTAGTTTCTGGATTTAATAAGTTAAACTTGTTATAAATTTCGCGATTGTATTTATGATGGGAATTATAAGCATTAGCAATAAGACAAAGCGGGATATAAAGAATCTCACTAGAGTTTTCATCAATAAATTTATTTGCATCATCAATTACTCTTTGATGGAGTAGCTCCTCGTTTTTTCTATAAGAAAGAATGCTGATTCCTAATGATATCACAGATGTTATTATTGTCCCTGTTCCAAAAACTAAAGTTGCCCACAATGAATAACGTGGTAATCTTTCTTCTTTAACTAAAAATGCAAATAAAAACCATATTCCAATAAGAAACAAAATTAAAAGAATTAGAATAATGAATTGTTTAGTTTTAAAAATCTTTTTCATCATTTCTTAAGCTCACAACATTTCTTTTTGGCTTCAATATAATCTCTGAGCGCTTTATCTTCACAATAAACAAAACAACCCTTCTGACCACGAGACATTAATGTTTTATAAGTGTTTTTAATCAATGTTTCAGCTAATTTTTTATCTTTGCATGTCCTAATTCCGGATGATTTATCTGATGATGCAATCTTTGATTGATCGGTTATAATTTTTCCATTTTCGTATCTCAGATCTTTACCAATAATTACTCCAACATAATCGAATTCAAGACCCTGACATGTATGAATACATCCCACTTGTTCAAAAGATGTATCTGCAATGGCGAATGGTTGACCACCTCTAAGGTTCCACTGCATCTGAAAACCATCTTCTAATTTAATATCAATTGCGGATGGGTCATTTTCTGAAACCCACTCATAACAATATCCGGCTACTAATCTCGACTTATTATTCTTTTTATTTAACTTCTCAAGTTCATTTTTCATCTTTGTTGGTGAATCGCAGACGATAAGGTCGTAGTCAATACCATCAAGAGAAGTCATTGGAGTCTCTCTAATTTCCAATAAGTTATCAAGGAATTGAAGATAACCATCACTACCATTACATCTAAATTGTGATTTTAATGTCAAAGATGGATCATCAATAATTCTTGAATTATATGCCTCAGCAATTTCTTTGATAGCATCAACTGTTCCGATATCTCTAGCAGTAACTTTTTGGTCTTCATCAATGAAGAAAACATTAATCTTACTGCATCTAATTATGTCTTCAATTTGGTTGTGTCCATAGTGAGTCGTAAGTCGATGTGCTTCATCAACCAAGATACATGGGTAAATGTCATTTTTATAGCAATTTTCTAATGATATTGGAGATTTTAATAGATTTCCAATGTACTTTTTATCAAGGTGTCCTTCGGTTAATTTAATCTTAAAAACATCTCTTGGAGCTGCGTTCTTTGTCATGTAACTTGCAGCATAACCTTGTGAAAGAAGACTTGCCATTGTTTGAATTGCAATTACTGATTTTCCGGTTCCTGGTCCACCACGAACGATAATTGTATATTTACCATTCTTTTGAAGATTATCTTTAACAAGTTTTGTTATAGTTGCATACGCAACCTGTTGTTCATCAACCATAACAAAAGAATCGTTGCCTTTAATTAAATCTAATATAGAATCTTGTAATGCTTTTGATGGTTTTAGTTTTCCATTATCAATAATTTCAAATAGATCCTTATCAGATGGTTTAAGAACATGGCTTTTGATAAACTCACCCAGTTGTTCACGTGATTCTTTATAAAATAAAGGTGCTTTAGAAACTACATATTGATATCTGTTATCTTCTAAAACATCTTTCTTACTTGATGGATAGTTATGAAGAAAAGCACAAGGAACTAGATTAATCGAATTTTCTTGAACACTCTGATTGAAATTTGAAATCAGCTGACAATATGAAAGTATTTGTTGAGATGGATGAGGATGAACATCATTTCTTCCGCCAACAAATGTTTTGATACAGTTTTCGAGAGATGTCATTTCAACCTTATCCCATTGTTTGAGTTCGATAGCTAAAACTGTATCATTGTTATCTTTATCAAGACCCGAAATCAGAAAATCGACTCTTTTTGAGGTCAACGGAATTTGATATTCCACCGCAACTTTAATATCTGGATTTACATTTGCATGCTTTAAAGTGGACGAAACAACTTCTAATGAATTATTCCAACTTCTATATTCGCCTTGAGATTCTCTTCCTATATTTAGCATTAAGAAAAGATTCTCCAATTTGTTAGCGATTAATCCATTAAAGACATCTCTATTAAAATTTTCAACAGTATTTTTGTAAATGATCATATTTAATTAAAATGGCAAGCTGACCGCGCTGTGAACTTTAAGAAATTTTTCATTTAGTTCATCAATATCTTTAATTCCACACGATTTAAGATATTCATAGGTTGAATCGTAGTACTTAGCAGTCCCGTATAAGTCTGGATAGTCTTTTTCTTTTGGAATATAAATAACAACACCTTTTCTTGCTCTTGTTAATAAAACACGATATGTATTTAAAATGTGTTTCTTTTGAAGTTCGGTGCTTTCAACGAATTTCTTTGGAGTTAACATTTTTTGCTCATGCCAACTACTATTATAATAGTACATATCCATATCCCAGCCAATAAGCGACCAGTCTATTTCTAATCCTTGAATATTGAATTCTGATGCAGCAAATAAAAGTGAATTAGATGAATCCTTTCCGCTTTCATCAAGCATCCAATTTGCAAAATGCCAATTGTTAATATTGTCAAATTCACGACTAAATCTCCCGATAATTTTACTATTACTACTGCAAAGTTTTCCGCCCCTTTCTTTGCGCAATGTATTTTCCAAAATAAACTGTTCTGCACGTTTTAAATCTCTAGTAATACAAATTGGATAATTATCAAACTTTTCCAATGATTTTTTAGCCTTTTCAGGATCATTATTAAGCAAAGCTTCAGTAAATTCTGAAAGATTCTTTGCTCGTGGAGTTCTAATACAAGTTTTTAAATACAATCCAGAATTTTCTTTTACTCTAGAGCAATTTAAAAGACTATTTTTGAAAGATTCTATATTATCAGCATTTTGAGAAAATATTTCTTTTGAAAGTCTAATTTCCCATTCTTTATGTTTTTCAAGAAGTGATTTAAACCAAACACCAAGCCCGTTTTCACCTGTATGAATATCTTGACCTAGACCTACAAGAGCAACAATAACTCCCCATTCTTTTTCATTTAATGTATTTAAAAGTAAATCTGCTTCCGATAAACCAAAGTATAAATTGTCGCCGTGTTTCTTAGTCAACCATTCTTCCAATTTTTCTTTATTCCATACTCTTTGCGCCTCATCAAAAATTAAAACATTTTCTGAAATAACTTTCTTTTTTGAAGAAATAATATCTTGCTTAAAAGCATGGAGGTCTTGAATAAACACTTTTACATCATTAACCGCTTTATATTTACTAGAATATTTTTCAGGATTTTTACGAATAGCATCTCTTCCAAGTGCTTCAGTTAAAACATTAATCAAAGGTCCGTTTCCGCTAAAAAATACTGCTTCAGGCATTTCTTTGTGTTTATCATTCCTTGATTTGCCTGCTAAATCTAATCCTACAAGAGTTTTCCCTGCACCAGGAACTCCAGAAACAAAGCAAATGATTTTTTTCTTGTCCCTTTTTGCTTCTTTAACTATATTTTCAACTGTTTTTTCAGTTATTTTTAAATTTTCTTCGCCTGCATCAAACTTAAAAAATTCATCAACCTGATTATTCATATAAATTGATCTAGCACTTTGAATAATTGTTGGGTTTGGCTTAAAAGGAGATTTTATCCAATTTTCAAAATCTTCCTCGGAACATATAACTTTTGACCCATATTTATTTCTGATTAAATCAATATACTGTTCCATTTTATTAATATTCGCTTTAAATAATGAAAAGAGTTTGTCTATACCTAAGTCTGCACCGCTCGAGCATTCACTATCAGGAGCTTTAGTCGCAATAAGCATTGGAACAACATATTTATCTCTATTAACTTCATAAAAATTTTTTAAAGCATACCCGTAACCATCTGCCTGTTCTATATGCTCGCTTTTAAATGAAGTTTCGTTGTTCTTGAATTCCAAAGAATAAACAATATCATCCATTAAAAGAACTACGTCTATACGCATATTAACTCTTGATAAAACATATTCAAAAATAATGTAACCTTTTTTATTTTTTAGATAACTTTGCAAAATTCGAATTTGATTCGCCCAAGCACTTCTTTGCTTATTCAATTCGTATGGATCATTGTTTTCATCACTTTCAGTTAAAAAATCAATTATATCTTCAGGATATTTGCAATTTAAAAAATCACTTATCGAGGAATGATAATATGTTCTTCCAGGTATTCTATTTAAATTTGAGTCCACCATTCTTTAAATATCTATAAAAGAAAATAATTAATGAACTATCATTAAACTATTTGAACATTATATGAAAATTTAAATAAAAAAGCTAGTAAGTAAAGACTTATGTCCTACATATTTTCTTCATCTCGACGGTCAATATGTGTATAGATATCAACAAGTTGTCTTAAATCTAAATGATATATTTCTTCAAGTAATCTTTCTCTTTCTATGAAAAGTCTTTCTAATAAACCTTCTATTTCCCCATTATTTATTAAATGTATTTTTCTATGACATTCTGGGCACAAACAAAATAAATTTGCTGTATGATCTAACTTTTTAGTGAAATGGCGTTGCACATTAATATTGCAAGGAATCAAATGGTGCGCTTCAAAATACTCTTTATCACTGTTTGTAATGAAAGTATGTTCTTTTCCACATAATGCGCAAGTGTAGTGGGCTTCCATTAATGCAACTTCACGTAAAGCAGAATTTTTCTTAATTTTAGCTTTCCCATCAAGAGTTACAACAGCGTCTCTTGAAGGAACATAATCGTCAACAAAAATAAATCTGTCTTCACTTTCTTGACCCATATCATTTAAAAAATGTATGTCGCCAGAATTTTTAATTATTGAAGAATAATCATCATGTTCAATTGCGTCAATCGCGATAGTTTTAAAATCTAAGCGAAATGAAAAATATTTATTTGCATTTCTTTTATTGATGCCAAAATAATATCCATTTACTGCAGTCGCTTTTAAAGCAGTAAAGTCAATCCATAAAGAAGAATAACTATCTTGAGGATTTAAGGAATATCCATCATTGTCCAGCAAAACATATACAACATTTCCGTGACTGTCAATCGGATATAATCCAAGGAAAAAATATGTTTTGTTTTCTTCTCTTCCGTCATCATGAATTAAACCAAAATAATCTTTAAAAATTTGAATTCTTTTGCGCGGTGTTTCTTGTCCCGAATTTTTTATTAAGTGCGCACAAATATAGATATATTTTCCAGAAAGTTCATTAAAAATTTCATAAACATCTTTAGATGAAGATGCATTTGAATTCAATCTCCTTACTTTTAAATTACTTCCTTCAAAAAGATTTCTAACTTTTTTATCAATATTTATTTTCGATAATCTTGTCTGGTATTCAGAATCTGAAATTATTTCTTCGCGACCATCATAATAATTTAAATAAAGTCGCGAACCCCTTTCTGCACGCGGTGTCATATTATTTCATCTCCAAAAGTTGTTTAGCGTAATATTTGACTAATTCGATATTTAATGAATTTCCGAACTGTTTATAAGCATAATGGTCCTTAGGATTAATAATGAAATCTTCAGGAAAACTCTGCAAACGTGCGCATTCTCTTGGAGTCAGTCGCCTTTTATATTTTGCTACAATAGGTATTTGCACCATTGCCACTAATGCAGGGAAAAAATCGGTCTTTTTGCATCTGATTCCTGATTGTCTAAATTGAATCGATGTTTCCCAAACCGATGAATAACCCGCTCCAGCCTGCCATTCAAATCGACGATCTCTTAATTTAAAATCACGAACCTTATAATCTTCTAACCACTTGTCAATAAATTCTTTATGAGCACAATATAATTCTCTGTTTTTTCTTACATAATCCTGTTTCCATTGAGGAAAGGAAGAATAATCATAATCTAGACCAAATTCATCAACCCAAACTGGGAACCCAAACACTTTTACATTTACACCTTTTTTAAAAACGTCCCAGGCAGTAAGGATTCTATCTTCATAGTCAGAAATGTTATATTTTGGATCTGCTTTTTCATCAAGAATAGAATAAATTGAAGTTTTTCCGCTAAAATGAGGTTTTTGAAATTCAAGAAACTCTTTATTGGTTAAATCTTTTCTAATCCCCATAATATAAATTCTCGGCCTATTTTGAGGTATACCAATATCATCTGGACTGCTTATAATTTCATCTTTTGAGAGAATATAGCCTAAATCAATAAGTGTCTGTTTGATAACCTTCCAAGTGTTTCCGTTATCATGTTTTAGTAAATGTTTTACATTTTCTAAAAATATATATTTAGGTTTGTGATATTCAATTATTCTGGCTACATCAAAAAACAATGTCCCGCGAGTATCTTCAAATCCTTTTTTGTGGCCTGCATTAGAAAATGCCTGACAGGGAAATCCGCCACACAAAACATCGTGAGGAGGAATATCTTTGGCATCTGTCTTTGTAATATCGTTTAAAGGGTCAATACCATAATTTTCTTTATAAGTAGTAGCTGCTTCTTGATCGATTTCGGAAGCGAACACGCATTCTCCGCCAAGAGATCGCATTGCTTGATGAAAACCTCCCAAACCAGCAAATAAATCAATAAAAGTAAACTTTCTCATACCCATTCTCCAGAAAATCAAGGTTTCCTTGAATAACGGATATATTTTACTAAGTTTTACTTGATTTATCTACTTTTAAATCAAGGTTTCTTTGATTATTTCATTATGAGGAAAAAATATGAGATTAAGAGAATTGAGAAATCAATATGGTTACACGCAAAGTGAAATCGCAAATAAACTAAAAGTGTCAGGACAAACGATTCTAAATTGGGAAAATGGAATCTATGAACCAAAAATTTATCAATTAATACAACTAGCAGACTTATTTGACGTTAGTGTGGATTATTTGGTTGAAAGAAAACCAAGCGAAAAAGACGTTGACCAAATTTGTAAAAAACTAGAAAAAATCCCAAAGGAATCAATAATCAATTTTATAAAAGAACAGCTATTAAATATTTAAAAAATGCCTGAAAGCATTTAATTTGTTAAAACGATTATTTTTATTACAAAGCGACTTCTTCTTTAATTAATTTCCAGACTTCGGTTTTCTTTTCTTTATCGAATGAATCAGCAATATAAATACCTAAGAATCTTCTTCTGCTATTGCCTAAAGAGTCTTTGTATTTTAAAAATGTATATCTCTTTATATTATGTTTTTTATGCCAGATAAAGCCTTCTTCAGTTTTTTCTTTTCCACAAACACCCCGTTCATATATAAAAACCAAATCATCAGAAATAGTATTCTCCCAACCGTCCTTATTAGAACCTTCGAGTGATAAAGTCGGAGACCAGACCATTGTCTCTTCAGAAATCTTAATTGTGCATCTTCCACATCCATTTCCATTTCTGGATATACCAAAAAGCCGTCCAATATCATTCATATAAGCAAAACTGTCTCCTCTTTGAAGGTATCCGCGTTTTTTTACCTCATTTAAACGTTCTTCTTCAGAAAAATGCCATACTAAAGGATTATCTTGTTTTTTTATAATACATTTTATCTCATTAACAATTTCATCAATTTTTGCGAAAATTCCCCCGAGATCCCTTGAGTTAGAAATTGAAATACGTATAAATTCGATTTTTCCATTTAAATCAACAATAGTCGATTCCAATACTGCTTTTTTAATATCTTCTTCACGTGCCCAGTCCTTCATCTTCTGTGTTTCTGAATCATGATATGATTCATCAACCTCAATAGCAACTTTAATCTGTGGAAAATACAAATCAATATACTTTGTCTCTTTATCTTTTGTAATAACGTGTTGTTGAGTTACAAGTTCTAAATTCGGATTATTTAACTTGCTATAGATAGCATTAATTACAAAAGTTTCAAAAGGCTTATTTGTACCTCTTGATAATGAGCGGGCAACATACTCTTCTTTCAGCATAAAAATTATTTTATTAGTAGTTTCTCTACTTCTTTTCTAACGTCTTCTTTGCTAATGTCATTTCTTACAATGCCTAATTCTTTTGGTTCAAGAAAGTCCACTGCTTTTAATATCTTTTGAGCGTTTGTCTTGTCACCAGCATTCATAAGTAAAATAATGCTTTCTTCATTTTCAAAGCCAAAATCTCTCATTTTTTCCATGAATAAAGAAATAATGCCCTTTAGTTGTTCGTCATTATGATTAAACATATTTATGATTCCTTTCAATGTTTATATAACTATGTTATCAAGATTTTGTGCTACCCTCAATTAAGGTTTAAAAAAGTGGTAGCCGTACAACTGACTACCACTTTGAGGAGGCTTGTGAATTTACTTCCTATGAGTCCCACATACCTCGTGTATTTATTATCTCATTTTTCTAAAGAAATACCACTACTAATTTAAATTTTTAGGTGAGCCAATATATGAAACAATATTAGCGGTAGTGATATCGTCTTTATTATCTTTGAAAATATCAATTAATTTTGAGTAGTCATCTTGGATTTTAGTTAAATATGTATTGCTAATATTAAGCGAAACATTTAAATACGAATTCTTATCATTGACATCACTAGAGAATGTTCCTAATTGTTCAGTTTGAATGAACATCATTGGAATAGAAGTTTCGTGCTCCACTAATTCTCCACCAGTTTCTGAATAGAAGTATTGTTTTCTATTTTCAATGTCATATCTTCTTGAAGCGGATTTCTTTGATACGCCACCAACGTTTTTACTTTCAAACTTAACTGCAGAATTATTTACATAGAATCCATCATTTTCAATATATTTGATGTTATTTATACCGCTGATGTTGGGTAAGTTAAACCAAAGTGTATTGAATTGTACAGAAACGCCTAAAACTGTTTTTTCTTCCATAATTTCGTAGCCAAGCAATTTGCCTTCTTCAGTGAGATATAATTCGTTAATGTAATCATTAAAACCAACGATTCCACTTGCTTTGTTGCCGACAACAGAAGCATAGTCTTCATCAATATAGAAGTCAGCACATGCTGGTACTAAATCTTTGTCTTTGTATTGAACATATTCATATACATGTCCTTCTACTTCATCATTTTCATCCTTACTAATAGTAAAGTAGGCTTTTCTTGATACAGTTTCGATACCATATTCAAGGGCGAATGTATATGAATCTGGAGTTACTTCAAACTTAAGAGCATTGTTTTCTCCAAGTTGAATGCGGAATGTTTTGGTGTGACTACCAATTTCATATTCCATATCTACTTGAGGAGTAACACTTCCAAATAATGGAATGTTAATTCCAGATATAAATTGAATTGAATATGTAAGTGTCGAACCATTGAATTCAAGTTTTGCAGTAAAACGTGCATCACTTGAGAATGTTTTAGAGACTGTACCATCATAGTAATCATCTAAGAAGGCGTACACTAAAACATTTGATGCAGTGATTATTTCAGAACCTAGTGTAGTGATTTTGTAGAATTCTTCACTTTGTTCTATGTTTTCGACAACCATATGCCATTGTTCACCATAACCACCATATTTGATGTTACTTACATTATTAAATGTAGTGAAATCATATGTAACTTGTGATTGTGTTACTTTGGTTGCGCTTTCAGGTCTCATTCCATCTGGAATATAGCTGTATGGGTCTTGATCTAAATCAGCGACTAAATCTTGAAGATATCCTTTAATATCCACTCTTTCACTTAGTGGAGGAAGATATCTTGGATCTTCACTTGTTAGATCATCAAAGTAAACAGTGTCGTCAAAATTTCCACCTTCTCGAATGTCTTCTAAATCACCTGGATAAGTTAATGAGAAAGTATGTGTTGCACAGTTAGCCCAGAATTCTTTTGAGCCATGTTTTAAAAGAGACGGAGTTACTTGAGCATAGTGATTCCAGTAGGTTTCATCACTTGCATTAACAAACTTTTGTCTTTTTGCTCCACAAAATACTGCTATTGCGGCAGTGGATGTGATTGTTAATGCTCCAACTGATGCAATTAATAACTTCTTTTTCATTTTTGTTAATTCCTCCTATTAAAGTGCATCTTCGTAATCGTTACGAATATTATGAATAAGAACAAATGGGAATGAAATAGCGCCTAATGATCCTGCCATTACAACTGCGAATATAAGTGCCAATATTCCCACTAAAAATCCTAGAACTGCAAAGAGTATTTTCATAGCAATTAACCACGCAAATCCTTCTAGATCCCAACTAAAGATGAGCCCTGGGAATTTAATAGATAATGATGAACACCAAAGGAACACATCACCAATATATGAACCTGATACAATGCAGTAAACTGCTGCAAAGATTGCGTATGCAATAAGCAATGAATATAAAACACATAGTGCTGGATGTATTTTTGTTTGAGTTAATAGAACTGGAAGAGCTATAGCAAAAGCAGCAATTCCACCACCAATGCCCCAACCAAAGCTCTTTTTAGCACCGCTTGACGCTTGATGTGCTTTTGCGAGTCTTATTTTCTCTGCACGTTCTTTGTGTACTTCTTCAAGACATTCGGTGTGGTAGTAGCCTTTTCTATATTCTGCAGCACGACCTCTACTCGCCTGTCTAACGCATATATCTTCCATCACTAAATCGTTTTCAGGAATATCTCTTCCGCACTTTTCACATACGTGCATTTCCTTTTGATGAATTACTACTGTGGTTTGTTGAGGTTGTTCTTCTTTTGGTTCGTCTACATGTATGTCCTCTTCCTCACTAAGCAAATAATCTAAGGAGCATCCAAATAAAGATGCGAGTTTTTTAAGAGTAGATACATCAGGTTCGTTTTCGTCTTTTTCCCATTTAGATACTGTTTGGAAAGTAACGTTGACCATATTAGAAAGGTCTTTTTGAGTTAAGCCATTTTCATTTCTTAACTTCTTAATCTTTTGTCCAAGTGTCATAATCGAGCACCTCCTGCATAAATACTCTACGTTTCAGCGAATTAAATAAATAACTGGAAAAGCGAATTGACTCGCGTAAAAGTAGAATTGATTTTTATTTACTATGTAAATACATTTCCAGTTCTTTATTTTAATACGCCTATATCTATGTAATATTTTATTTATAAATTAATTAATATTCAAACACTCTATAGGCGAATATTAGATTCCAAAATACCCTTCAGGATATCTCATCTCTTTATGCGCATCATAAAAGTAGTCGTCATAATTCCACTTTGACTCTTCTAAATCTTCTTTTAAAACAATATGGCAATACTGTTCAAAAAATTTAAGCAATTTAGCAAATACTTTATCTAAATATCCGTCTTTAAGGACAATCCAATCTCCAGCAAACATTCCATTTTCATACTCTTTGTCAGCGTTGCCGTTTTTGATTGATCTAACATTTTTAGGATACGAATAAGCCAATGCCTTGTAGGCGTCGCGTGAATTGTGTTTTAAAAAATTATTAATCTTATGGAGCAGTGTGTAGCAATTATAACCATCCATTTTTTTGAACAACTCATAGGATGAGCTTCCAAGAATTTTATCTGTAAAATTGCGGAAATTATCGAATGAAAAATCAGTTCCTTTATACCCACATTCCATCATAAAAATTAGAGTAAATCTATCAACTTCAGTGGTTATTTTTTGTAAAAACATACAATATAACTCATTGATAACTTTGTAATACGCCGCTTCTCTTTTATATGCTTCAATCCTAGCCTCAACTTCTATTTCATCAAAATCGTCGACGTCAGAAGTGCACATCAGTGAAGCAGTACGATAATTATCAAAAGTTTCTCTAGGTGTTTTAATTTTTGCAAATATAGGTTTGTATTCTTCTTCCCACTGTCTTTGAAGTTCTTTGATCTGATCTCTAAAAATGTTTACTTTGTAATCATTTCTGTGGATCTTTTGTGGTGTAAAATAGACAGTATTTCTTGGAGCAAACAAACCTTGTGGCAAAAAATCAGTGATTCCAACGATATCACACGCTTTTTTGTAACGTTTAGTATCTATGTGGAGCCTTCCTTTTTTTGGATGAAAACCCCAAAATTCATACTGTTTTAATAATTCGTGATCCCATGCATAATTTGATTCGAATTTAGAGTAGTCGAATCTTTCTACCTTTTTTGATGATTTCATATTCTTTTCTCCTTTCATCAATCCTTTGAGATTAGAGAACTCATAGAAATAAAGGCGAAGTGAGCCACTCCTTCATATAAAATGAACATAGGCCCAGCAAGAACTGCACAAATCGTCTTGCGTCTACTTCATTTTTATAATATCAAATTTCTATTCTCTTGTAAGTTTTATTAATAAAAAATACGAAATTATTGTTTAAAAATACCCATTTTTGTATCATATTTTTAGATTCATAAATATGGATTAGTTTGTAGTTTTAATTTTAGGGAGGGCGAAAAATGAAAAAATTACTTACTTTACCAAACATTTTAAAAGCATGTGCAGCAGTCTTAGGTTTAGTTGCATTCTTCTTAATGTTTGCAGACCAACTCTTTGTTGAATTATTAGGAAAGAAAGGTTTTGTTGATTTCAATGATGCTTTGTTTGACAAAAACTATGGTTCATGGATTTCATTTATTGGATATCTTTTAATCCTTTTATCAGCACTCGGTATGTGTGGAATTATT
>JAEEGL015990469.1_pt1 | contig 13060 bp, 11 predicted proteins | sample 9134231 | NCBI WGS metagenome assembly JAEEGL01 (sample SAMN16246548, study PRJNA631951) | gut metagenome | biome: gut microbiome; feature: rumen; material: fiber-attached | host: Bos | place: Iran: Karaj | collected 2018-10 | reverse complement strand
CACCTGATAAGAAGTTTAAGACTTGGAGACTTCTTTGGATCGCTCTTGCTGAAGCAGAGAAGGAGTTAGGTCTTGATATTACTGATGAGCAGATCGCCGATCTTAAGGCTCATAAGGAAGAAATCGACTATGAGGATGCTGCTGCAGAAGAGAAGATCCGTCGTCATGACGTAATGGCTCATGTTCATTCATATGGCAAGCAGGTTGCAGGTTCCGGTGCTGACCGTATCATCCACCTCGGTGCTACATCATGCTATGTTGGTGACAATACAGATATCATCATCATGAGAGAGGCGCTCGAACTCGTAAAGAAGAGACTCGTAGTTCTTATCTCTAAGCTCGCTTCTTTTGCTGATGAGTATAAGGCTATGCCTACACTCGGCTTCACTCATTTCCAGCCTGCTCAGCTCGTTACAGTAGGTAAGAGAGCATCCCTGTGGCTTCAGGATCTTGTATTCGACCTTGAGACTGTAGAGAATGCCATAGCTTCTTTGAAGCTTCTCGGCTGTAAGGGTACAACAGGTACTCAGGCTTCTTTCATGGAGCTTTTCGAAGGTGATAACAGCAAGTGTGTTGAGCTTGATAAGAAGATCTGCCAGAAGATGGGATTCGAGTCTTCTTACTATGTATCAGGTCAGACATATTCCAGAAAGATCGACTTTACAGTTCTTTCCGCACTCTGTGCAATCGCTCAGAGCGCTCACAAGTTCTCTAACGATATCAGACTCCTCCAGCATCTGAAGGAGATCGAGGAGCCCTTCGAGAAGAACCAGATCGGATCTTCCGCTATGGCTTATAAGAGAAACCCGATGAGATCCGAGAGAATCGCTTCATTATCCAGATATGTTATTGCGGATGTGCTTAATCCTGCCATGACATCGTCCGAGCAGTGGTTCGAGAGAACACTTGATGATTCTGCTAACAAGAGAATCTCCGTTCCGGAGGCATTCCTTGCAGTTGATGCTATTCTCGGTATCTACACGAATATCGTATCCGGTCTTGTTGTATATCCCAAGATCATCGAGAAGCACATTATGGATGAGCTTCCTTTCATGATGACAGAGAATGTCATGATGGAGGCTACGAAGAAGGGCGGAAACAGACAGGAGCTTCATGAGAAGATCAGACAGCTTTCCATGCAGGCTGGTGCCGTTGTTAAGCAGGAAGGCAAGCCTAACGATCTTCTTGAGAGAATAGCTGCAGATCCCGAGTTCGGTCTTACTATGGACGATCTTATGAAGGTTGCTGATCCTAAGCTTTATATCGGTCGCTGCCCCCAGCAGGTAGAGGCTTTCCTGAACGAGGTGGTAAACCCTATCTTAAGCTCACATCAGGCTGATCTTCAGGTTGAGGAAGTAGAGCTTAAAGTCTGATAAAAAATAATCACAAAAAGAGGTTGACAACTGATTTCGCAATGTTATAATAATCAAGCTGTCAAGCACCTCTAGCTCAGATGGTAGAGCAACTGACTCTTAATCAGTGGGCCCAGGGTTCGAGTCCCTGGAGGTGCACCAGATATAACCCCCGGAGCATTAGCTTCGGGGTTTTCTTATGTCTTATGATATACTCTGCTTATGAAGATTCATGCTGACAATGAGTATATGCAGATTGCGGTTAACGAAGCACTGGAGGGGATAACCAATGGTCACGGCGGTCCTTTCGGAAGTGTTATCGTTAAAGACGGCGTGGTTGTGGGCAAGGGTCATAACCGAGTTCTTGTGAATCATGATCCTACGTGTCATGGCGAAGTGTCTGCTATTCGTGATGCCTGCAATAACCTTGGAACTCATGATCTGTCAGGATGCGTTCTATATACCACAGGTGAGCCTTGTACCATGTGCCTTTGTGCATGTATGTGGGCGAATATCTCTAAGGTCTATTATGGCTGTACAATAGCTGATAATTCGATGCTCGGATTCCGCGACGGCGACTTTGACAGTATGTTCTCGGGAAGAGAAAAGTTCGACGGATTCCTTGAGTGTATAGACAGAGAATCCTGTCTCGAATTGTTCGAAACATACATGAATATGGACCATACGGGGTATTGACGGTTTATATTTTGTTCACTCTTTATTAAATATAAAACGAAGTAATAAATCTGCTGTTTACGTAGAATCATAATAAGGATGACTCTGTTCGGAGGTATTATGAGAGTTACGGTAGCAATTCTGTTCGGTATATTTATAGCGGCATTGATCGTCAGCGCCGTTATTGCCGGCAAGTCCGTAAAACCTATCGGGCGTTCCTTGAGAAAGCTCCAAGTAGGTATCCTTGTACCTCTTATCGGAAATCTGATCATTATCCTGTCCGGGAAATACTTCTATTCTCTGGCTGGTTACTATATTTACTTCATCGGTATGGACATAGCCGTGTACTGCGCTATCAGGTTCACCATGGATTACTGCGAGATGAGATGGCCGTTCAAGGCTCTTAAGTATATCGTCTGGGGATTGATCGCGGGTGACGGTATCCAGTATTTCCTGAATCCGATATATCATCATTCGTTTACTCTTCAGGCGATCAAGCTTAACGGTTATAATTACTATCTTCTCGTAACCTTTGCTGGTCAGACTTATCACAGAATAGTCGCTTACGGTATGTTCGTGATCGCGCTCGTGCTTTGCATTGTCAAGCAGGTTCGTTCACCTAAGATCTACAGAGAGAAGTATACCGTCGTTACGGTAGCGATGATCTTGTCTTGTCTTCTCGAGACTTTCTATATTTTCTCGAGAACACCGATGGATCTGTCCATGACTGCTATCGCGACATACGGCCTGCTGGTCTTCTATCTGGCTTTGTACTACAGGCCAATGAAGGCTCTGGACCGAATGCTTGCCAAGATCGCTTCGGATCTTAATGAGAGCCTGTTCTTCTATGACCTCAGCGGTAAGTGCTTGTGGGCTAATGAACCGGCGCTGAAGATCACGGGAGTTGATTCTGAGGATTACGAACTGGCAAATGAGAAGATAGTAGATCTGTTCGGTGATGTAAAGAACAGCGGTGATAACTGGGCAGTGAAGAAGGTGTCTGATGACGGTGAGCAGAGATTCTATAATCTTGAGTTCAGGTCGATGAGCGATGATAAGGGCAGATACACGGGATCGTTCCTTCGTATAAGAGATAATACCGAAGAACAGCTTGAGATACAGCGTGAGATATATGATGCAACGCATGATAAGCTTACCGGGTTGTATACAAAGGAGTATTTGTATGAGCAGATAGGGAAGACTTTAAAGTCCGAACCTGATACGAAGTACTATGTAATCTTCTTTGATGTAAATAACTTTAAGATCGTTAATGATGTATTCGGTACGAATTTTGGTGATCTGGCTCTCAAGAGGATTGCAGAATGGTTGATTCAGATATCATCTCCGAATTGTGTGTTTGGCCGTATCGCCGGCGATACATTCGGAGCCTTGATGCCGGTCGATGAATTCGATGAGAAGTATATAGATGATTGTCTGTCTTCATTCGATATAAAAGAAGGCAACAAAGAACACAGGTTAATCATTCACTGCGGCGTGATCGAAGTTACGAATCATGATATGGATGTTTCTGTTCTGTTCGACAGAGCACACCTTGCTATCAATAAAGTAAAAGATGACTACAACGTTCATGTCGCATACTACGATGATAATGTTCGTAATAATGTGCTCAGAGAGCAGATGATCGCTTCACAGCTTAACGAAGCAATTGAGAAGAGACAGATAGTTCCGTATCTGCAGCCTATAGTCGATTCCTCCGGAAGAGTTCTCGGAGCTGAGGCTCTCGCAAGATGGATCCATCCGACGGAAGGGTTCATGGCTCCGGACAGCTTTATTCCGGTGTTCGAACGTAATGGCATGATCGCTGATGTAGATCTGCACATCTGGAGATGTTCTTGTGAGATATTGAAGCGTTGGCAGGATATGGGTCAGGATATGTTCATATCGATCAACATATCCCCTAAGGACTTCTACTTTATGGATGTCCCATATGAGATCATTAATCTGGTTTCCGAATTTGGCATCAAGCCTCACAGACTTCGTATCGAGATTACCGAGACGGCTCTTATGGATGATGTGGAAAACAGAATGAAAGATATCGGAAGACTACGTTCCTCAGGATTCCTTATAGAGATGGATGACTTCGGAAGCGGCTATTCTTCACTGAATATGCTTCAGGATATGCCGGTTGATGTTCTTAAGATAGATATGGGATTCCTGCGTAAAGCTGAAGTAAGCCAGAAGGCCGAGATGATAATCTATAACATCCTTGCGATGGCTAAGGATCTTGATATTACTTCTCTTACTGAAGGAGTTGAGTCACAGTACCAGTTCGAGCAGCTTTCCCGTATGGGATGTAAGCTTTTCCAGGGGTATCATTTCTCCAAGCCCATCCCGATAGAAGAATTCGAGAAGTACAGTAATCTTAAAGAAGCAAGCTGAAGCGGTCTTTGCTAATACACCAAGGTTTTGTATAATCAAATTATGGTATTAGCAGAGAAATTTAAGAATTTATCTACAAAGAAGAAAGCTATTCTTATAAGCTCTGTAACTGCAGTGATTGCTGCGGTCGTGATCATATGCGTGATTCTCGGCAGGGGTTATTACGCGACTACGATGCGTCTTCTCCGAGTTGAGGGCACTGTTAACATCGAAGATGCCAATGGTAATCCAAGATCTGTAATGGAGAATATCCGATTCAGCAGCGGCGAGGCATTAAGTACCGGTTACGATGGACTTGCTTCGGTAGGACTTGATGATACTAAGATAGTTACGCTGGATTCTGACAGCCGTGTGGAGTTTACCAAGAGCAGAAATATGCTTGAGCTTAATCTTACGCAGGGAGGACTTTTTTTCGAAGTTACGGAGCACTTAAGTCCTGATGAGACATTTGATATAAGAACGTCTACCATGACGGTCGGTATACGAGGAACCTCCGGTTACGTTTTCTATGATGATGACGGAAGAGAAGCTCTTGTAATTACCGACGGCTGCGTTCATGTTGTAGCGACTAATCCCGACACGGGTGAGACCCGCGAGACCGATGTCAGCGGCGGATATAAAGTTAAGGTTTATCTTTATGACGAGTCCAGAGCAGAAGGCTCAGTAGAGTTTTTCCTCGAAGAACTTGAAGAGGACGAGATCCCCGGATTCCCTCTTAGAATGCTTGCTGAGAATGCCGCTCTTCTAGAGCGTGTATGTGCGGATACGGGCTGGAGCCGCGAGGAGATCCTGAATCTTGTTAACGGTATTTTGGAGCCCGAGGAGACTGAAGAGACGTCTGAGACATCGGAGCCGGAACCGACTGTGACACCTACTCCTGTACCTGAGGACGAGGATGATCCCGAGCCGTCGGAAACTCCGACGCCAACCCCAAGACCTACCCCGCGAGCAGGCGCTACACCTACCCCGGTACCATCACCGACGCCTTCCGTTACGCCCACAGTAACGCCTACCACGACACCGACGCCTGTACCGACACCGACGCCGAATCCTGTTGTGCCTACGGAAGAAACGACGCCTCCTGATGACCCTTCGGGTGAGACGGATCCTACTCCTGCTTCTTCTGAGGAGACGCCCGCTTCTGAAGAGACACCTCAATCGGAAGAGTCTGAGCCTTATGAGGATCCCGAGACAGGTGAGCCTTATGTTCCTTCCCAGTACGAAGATCGTTATGATCCTGTTATCTGGAATGCTGAGGATTTTTATGGTGAGGCCGGAAGATACATCATTTATGCATGGACTGAAGAGGAAGACGGCGGATATTTGGCATATATGGGAGAAGGAGTATGGTCGCCTGTATATTATGACGAACGTCGGGATGAGCGTGGAATCATTGAAGGTTATTTCCTGACTGATGATCCTGATGACTATGAATCTGCCTTCTTTATTACTGAGATTCTTCGTTGATGAGCTTCTGCTTGAAAGGATTAAGATCAGTTTTCCTCTTCTTGCGATCAAGGCTACGGTAATTAGCGGAGAGGCGCTTAATGATGCGGCCATAGAAGAAGCGGTCCATACGGGTCTTGATAAGGTCGCAGAGGTTATCCCGAGTGGCGTGACATGGAAGGTATGTTTATCGGGGAGATATGAGATAATATCTTTATAGACTTTATTTCCCGGGGGTTCCTATGAATATCGTCGATATTATTCTTGATAAGCGTTACGGCAGAGAACTGTCTTACGAGCAGATAATGTTCTTCATAAAAGGCGTAACCAACAGAAGTATTCCTGATTATCAGACTTCGGCTTTGTTGATGGCTATCGTTCTTAACGGCATGACCGAGCGCGAGATGACGACTCTTACTCTCGAGATGGCGGATTCCGGTGTGCATGATGACCTGTCATATGTAGGAGATGTTACTGTGGATAAGCATTCCACAGGCGGGGTAGGCGATAAAATCACGCCTCTTGTTATGCCTCTGTGCAGCACCTTCGGCGTTAAAACAGTAAAGCTCTCAGGAAGAGGATTAGGTTTTACGGGCGGCACGGTTGATAAGTTCTCTTCAATCAAAGGTTTCAATATCGATGTTCCTAAGGATGAGTTTCCGGAGCTTGTAAAGAAATCCGGTATGGTTATATCGGGACAGACTCCTGATCTTGCTCCTGCAGACAAGATCCTTTATGCTCTGCGCGATGTTACGGGTACTGTAGATTCCATCCCGCTTATCGCTTCTTCTATCATGAGCAAGAAGATAGCCGGAGGCGCCGATGCTATCGTACTTGACGTAACATGCGGAAGCGGGGCCTTTATGAAAACTCCTGAGCGTGCCCGTGAACTTGCAAAGGCGATGATAAAGATCGGAAAACTTGCGAATAAGAAGACTTCAGCCATCATCACTGATATGGATCAGCCTCTTGGCAGAACGTGCGGAAACGTTCTGGAGATGCAGGAAGTATATGAGACTTTATGCGGACGCGGAGCAGAAGATGTTATCGACATCGCTTCCGTCATCTCAGCGAAAATGGTACGTATGTCGGGCAAAGCCGGTTCATATTCAGATGAAGAGCTTCTTAAGGAATGCCGTAGCAGATTAGTCAACGGACAGGCTTTGGAAGAGTACCTTAAGCTTATCTTTTCGCAGGGTGGTACTGTTATTGATGGTACTCCGGTTTATACGGACAATCCTCAGGTCTTATGTGAGGTTACGGCTTCACGTAACGGATATGTCAGTGAGATCAAAGCTGACGAGATAGGTTATTCTTCAGTAATGCTCGGCGCAGGCAGGGTAACAAAGGATGATGTCATCGACCTTGGTGCAGGTATTAGATTCGAGAAGAAGCGCGGCGACGAGGTCAAATCAGGAGAAACGCTTTGTACTTTATATGTTGGGGAAAAATCGAAGCTGAGAGCTTCCGATGATATCGTAGAGAAGATATCCAAACGGATCAGGAATGCTTATGTAATAGATGCTGATAAGCCGGAGTTAAGACCTTCAGTTATTGACGTGCTGGGTGAGGAATAGTAGAATACAAACAAATGTTCAAGGATTGTATTCGCTGATTTATGTCTGAACCTAATGTCACAACTTACATTGGTATAGATCCGGGTTATGCCATTACGGGTTACGGTATCATTAAGAAGATCGGTAATAAACTTTCAGTAGTTGATTATGGGGTTATCGAGACTAAGGCGGGGACGGATTTTCCTGTAAGATTATTGGCTATTAATGAGAAGATCAGATATCTTCTTGAGATGTATAAGCCCGACTACATGTCTGTCGAGGAATTGTTTATTTCGCAGAACAGAACTACTGCCGTGGGAACGGCTCAGGCAAGAGGTGTCGTACTTGTTGAAGCTGCACGAGCGAATATCCCTGTATATGAGTTTACGCCCGGACAGGTTAAGCTTGCGGTAACGGGGTACGGTAAAGCCGAGAAGAAACAGGTTCAGGCTATGGTGAAGACATTGCTCGGACTTAATGAGATCCCTAAGCCTGATGATGCTGCTGACGGACTTGCCATGGCTATATGTCTTGCCAATACAGGAACATTTAATGCTGAGAGAGCTGTATCCGGTTATCAGTACGGAAGATACGGCTACAGTAAGCGTAATGAATTCGGTTGATAGGAGATAAGATGGGTATTTATTCTTACATCAAAGGTACACTTACGGAGAAGGGCGAGGAGAATATCGTAGTCGATAACAATGGTATCGGTTATGAGATAATCTGCCCTTATTCGATCTCAGACACATTAGGTTCAGTAGATGATGAGGTTAAGGTATTCATTTACCAGAGTGTCAGAGAAGATGATGTAGCTTTGTATGGATTCTCGACCAAGCAGATGAAGGATATGTTCTTAAGCCTTATTCAGGTCAGCGGTATCGGTCCCAAGGTAGCTCATTCGATCTGTTCGCAGGTTGAGCCTGACAGGTTTGCTATGGCTGTAATAGGCGGTGACGTTAACTTCTTGACATCCGTTAAGGGTTTGGGTAAGAAAGGCGCTGAGAGGATTATTCTCGAACTTAAGGATAAGCTTAAGAAGTCCGGAGCTGCTACTGCTGCGAAGAAGGTTGTAAGCATACCGGGTAACTCAGGTGCATCTGTACCTGAAGGCAGCATAATATCCGATGCAGTCGAGGCGCGTGTTGTTCTCGGATATAAGGAGCAGGTTGCTGCAGAAGCAGTATCTGCTTCTTATGAAGACGGCATAAGTCTCCAGGATCTGATCAAGAAGGCTCTGAAGGGCCTGGCGAGGTGATTTAAGCGATGGATTACGATCATATGGGATACAACGGTTATGATGACGAGGAACGCGTTATAGGGCGTTCTAAGCAGTTTGACGACAGGGACGAGAAGACCCTGCGTCCGATAACCTTTGAAGACTACAGCGGTCAGACGAAGGTTAAGGATAATCTTAAGATATTCATTAACGCAGCTAAGAAGCGCGGCGAATCCCTGGATCATGTCCTCTTATATGGTCCTCCGGGACTTGGTAAGACTACACTTGCAGGCATTATCGCTTCAGAGATGGGCGTAGGCATGCATATTACTACCGGCCCTTCTATCGAGAAGACAGGGGACCTGGCAGCCATACTTACTAACCTCGGAGAGAATGAAGTTCTCTTCATCGATGAGATCCACAGACTTAACAAGAGTGTAGAGGAGATCTTATATCCTGCGATGGAGGATTATTGCCTCGATCTTATGATTGGTAAGGGACCTTCAGCAAGATCCGTAAGACTTGATCTTCCGCACTTTACTTTGGTCGGTGCTACGACAAGAGCCGGTATGCTCTCAGCTCCGTTAAGAGACAGATTCGGAATGATCCACCGTCTTGAACTTTATGATACTGAGGATCTTATGTCTATCCTTAAGAGAGATGCCGGACTCATGGATATCAAGATCGATGAGTCGGGACTTCGTAATATCGCTTCCAGATCAAGAGGTACACCGAGAATCGCTATCAGACTTCTTAAGAGAATGAGAGACTATGCTCTTTATATGGAGAAGGATGTAATCGATAAGGAAGTCTCTGACTTCGGTCTTAAGGCTCTTGATATTGATGAGATCGGCCTTGATGCAGTAGACAGAAGGATCCTTACATCTATTGCCGATATCTTCAAGGGCGGTCCTGTAGGACTTGAGACTCTTGCGGCAGTTACGGGAGAAGATCCGGTTACGATTGAAGATGTATATGAGCCTTTCTTGCTGCAGAACGGATTCATAGCAAAGACTCCGCGCGGCAGAGTGCTTACATCGCGTGCGTTCGAGCATCTCGGTATAAGCGAACCTGCAAGTTTCAAGGAGCGTAATAAGAATGCTTTCGAGAATCTCTCTATTGATTCTCTCGTGAATAACGAGGGTAACTCATAATGTCGATGCTCCTTCACGCATGCTGCGGGCCGTGTGCCATGTATCCTGTCGATATGCTTCTCGAATCTGGCCGAGATCTTGATCTGTTCTGGTACAACCCGAATATACATCCTGAGTTCGAGTGGAACAGAAGACTCGAGAATCTTCATAAGTGTGCGGATCACTTCAATGTTAAGCTCATTGAAGGCGGTGACGAGTGCATGCAGGAGTACTGGGAAGAGAAGACATATCTTGCTGAGTTCGCGAGCCGTTGCCATATGTGCTATGACATAAGAATGGATGCAGTTGCAAGGTTCGCAGCTGAGAACGGTTATGATTCATTCTGCACGACTCTTCTGGTGAGCCCTTATCAGCAGCACGAGGTAATAGTTAAGACGGCCGAACAGAAGGCTGAACTATACGGAGTGAACTTCGAGTATATAGATTTCAGACCCGGATTCAGACAGGGACAGAATATGGCAAGAGACATCGGTCTTTACCGTCAGAAATACTGCGGCTGCATATTCTCACTTGATGAGTCAGAGTTTAAGGAGAAGATACTTAAATCCTTCGAATAATTATTAAGAAGGTTCCTTCGCAGGAACGAGTACCGAGTAATAGCTTTCGTAGATTACCATTCCCGGCTTAGCTCCGGGGATTTTCTTTACATGGGACACGGGGCAGTAGTCAACTTCGGCTTTGATCTCTCCTGCGTGTGAGCCTGCTCCCTCGGAATGTTCCTCGAGCATGATGCTTTTCGAGAAGAATACTGCAAGAGATGCTGCTTCAAGCACGGCATTGTCTGAGGGGAATTCCTCGCCCTTGTGTGATCTTAAGATAACGTGTGTGCCGGGAAGACCTTTGATGTGGAACCACCAGTCGTCCTTGGACGCGACCTTGAATGTCAGTTCGTCGTTCTGGATGTTGTTTCTTCCGCAGAGTATCTCATATCCGTCAGAAGTCGTGTATTTCCTGTAGGACAAAGCAGTCTCGGGCTTACGCTGGGAGATCTTGCGGTTCTTCTGTGCGGCTCTCTTGGCGGCTTCTCTCATGGCACGGGAGGCGTGTTTGCCGGACTTAGCCATGCCAACCATCCTGTTGGGATCTCCTGCTGCAACTTTCTGCTTTGCATTGTCACGCGAAGCTCCTGCGAGAGAAAGGATCTCCATCTCAAGTGCCGTAATGTCCTCTTCACATGAAGCGGATGCGATAGCCGTCTTCAAAGACCTGAAGTAAGATATCGCTTCGCGGTCTGCTCTAATGTATTCGTGTGATAGCTCGAGCTTACGCTTGGACTTATGGAATCTTTTGTAGTATTCCTGCGCATTCGCGGAGGCGTCGATGACGGGATTAAGGTCGATCGTTATCTCGATGGGAGGATCCTCGTAATAATCTTCGCATGTAAAGCTTGATGCATGATCTTCGATGCGGTATGTGTTCGAGAGTATAAGATCGGCGCACTTCTTGTAGTATTCCGATTTCTGACCGTCTTCGAGATCCTGCTCATGTATCTGAAGCTTTCTTACGGAATGAGAAAGAGCAGTATCGATTATGGCTGACAGTCTCTGTTTCTTCCTGTCGAGGTCAGCTGCTCGGTCCTTGGATTCGTAGAAGCGGTCGATGGCTTCAGATATCGTATCGAAGCGCTCGGTGTTCTGCGTGCTCTCGTAATTGAAGGGGAGATAATCAAGCGGTTCGTTGTTGTCGGAGAAATATACTGTCGGGTCATATGAAGACGAACAGATATCTTCGAAGAATCCGTTAATGTCAGATCTTAATCCTTCAAGCACATCGTCTGTCAGAAGCTTAACAGGAGTTCTGTCGTCTGCGCCGCTTCTGCCGGTAATCCTTCTTGCAAGAGACGGAGAGAGGCCCTTAACGGAGTTAAGCAAAGCCTTCTCGGCAGATCTTCCGAGTTCAGTATCCTTGATGGGAAGCTTTCCTTCTTTACAAAGCTCATAGGCTTCGTCAGGTGTGAGTTTGTCCTGTACAGGCGGATACTCATAAATACGTGCCGGCATTATCTCGCGGTAGCGGTTAACCGACATATCGATGTGTACCAGGCTGTCTATTATCTTGCCTGTCTGGTTGGTAAGGATGAGATTTGAATATCTTCCCATGAGCTCGCAGATAAGCGTATAGGACTTTCTGTCGTGGAGTTCATCGGTATTGCTTACTTTGATCTCGATTATTCGCTCGTAAGAAGGGCAGGTGATAGATTCGATCTTCGCCCCGGACAGATACTTACGAAGGAGCATGCAGAATGAAGGCGGCATCTTCGGATTCTCTCGGTCGGAAGCTGTGAGATTCATTCTTACTGAAGCAGGATTACATGAAATAAGAAGCTTCTCCATGCGAGCATTGGCACGGATATGAATGATTACGGTCTGCTTGTCCGGCTGGAATACTTTATCTATTCTTGTTCCCGCAAGAAGGGAATTAAGTTCGTTTGCCAGAAGGTGAGAAGTGATTCCGTCAAATGGCATCGGTTATTTTCCCGAAGAAGGTGTAGATTCGCCGAAGCTTAAAACAAGTCCGATGACCCAGATAATGCCTACGATGAGAAGCTCGAATCCCAAGATCTTGAAGAATCTGTCGTAATCATTCCAAGCGAAAAGCAGATCCAGAAGAACAAGTACTGTTATGACAAGCGTTGACATAACAGGCACGAATGCACGTGTCTTCGAGAAAGCGTGGTAATAATCCGCGAAAGTAGAAGCTGCAGAAGAAGATGACTTGGAAGAGGACCTCTTCTTAGAGGAACTTCTTGACGAAGATGATGAAGACTTTCTTCCTGATGTAGATCTTTTCTGCGCCATTTACGGAGATCAGATGTTCTCGCCCTTCTCCTTGAGAAGCTTCTTGATCTTCTCTGTAGGATTGATGAGGTTGGACAATGATGCGTCGTGGTTAATAGCGTCGATAAGGAGAGCTACGAACTTGCACATGTTAACATCTGCGAACCAGGGTGCTTCGAGAAGCTCAGGTCTTCTGTAGATGAGGTTAGTAGCGAATACCTTATCGAAGATTCCAGCTTCATAAGCCTTGTTGAAGTTATCGATACCTTCTGTGAAGAGACCGAATGTAGCAGCGCAGAATACCTTCCTTGCGCCTCTTTCCTTCATTGCCTTGGCGATGTCGAGCATTGAGTCACCGGATGAGATCATGTCATCTACGATGAGGATGTCCATTCCTTCAACGGAATCACCGAGGAACTCGTGGGCAATGATGGGGTTTCTGCCGTTAACGACAGTTGTATAGTCTCTTCTCTTATAGAAT
>JAEEGL014169216.1_pt1 | contig 13060 bp, 6 predicted proteins | sample 9134231 | NCBI WGS metagenome assembly JAEEGL01 (sample SAMN16246548, study PRJNA631951) | gut metagenome | biome: gut microbiome; feature: rumen; material: fiber-attached | host: Bos | place: Iran: Karaj | collected 2018-10 | reverse complement strand
TTGTTACCGAAGCGGTGGTTTTACCTGCACCATTGCAGCCGGATATTATGTAGAGTTTTTTAGTTGGCATAGGTATTTTTATTTGAGTGTAAAGATATAAAAAAAATCTAAGTTTAAATAAAACTTTCGTATTCTTGGAGGTAGGTTACTGCCTTTTCTAAATACTTCTTGTCGATGTCGTCGAATGTAGCCAAACTATCGCTGTCGATGTCTAAAACCGCTGTGATTTTGCCCGATTTTGAAAACACGGGAACTACAATCTCTGATTTAGAGAGCGAACTGCACGCAATGTGTCCCGGAAATTTGTCAACATCTTCTACCACAATGGTTTGCTCTTTTGTATAAGCAGTGCCGCAAACTCCTTTGCTTTTATGAATGCTTAAACAAGCAGGGTCGCCTTGAAATGGTCCCAGCAGCAAATAGTCGCCATCCACTACATAAAAACCTGTCCAAAAGAAATTCATATTTCGGTGAACCGCCGCCACAAAATTAGCAAGCGAACTAATTCCGTATTTTACACCCGAAACAAGTGCTTGAATTTGAGGAACAATCTCCTCGTATTTTGATATTTTTTCTGATTGTGTCATAATGTTTTTTTTTAATCGATTACTACTATCTTTTTTCTTTTTCAAATGTCGAAGAACCGAAGCAAACAATGTTGCTTCAACTTATATGCATTTGATTATGTTAATTATTACCATAAACCAAGTCCCGAAAATAGCCAAACGTTTTGTCCACCAAAATGCGACGGTCTAAACCGACATTGCGTTTTTCGCAAGATGTTTCAGAAACCATTGCGCACGAGAAACAAGCCGCATAGTTCAATTGGTCTTCGTTTTCCCAACATATTGGGTCAGAGGTACAATTAACGGCTCGTTGCATCGCTTTTTTGATAATATTTTCCATTAAGTCAGGCTGTCCCTGCCATACAAGTCCACCCATACTGCCTTCTGCGCCATCGGCTGTATATATCAAAACACCACACATTCGTTTTGAGAAATAGAGCCTTTCACTTAGACTTGCTGTGGGATAACCACACGAAAATTCAAGTTCTTTCATCAAGATATGCGAAAATGTATGCAAAACCAAGAATTTATCAATGCCACCACTTTCCATTTCCTGATAGATGGCTTGATATGTTTCATCGTGGTTTTTCATTTCAGCATAACGATGTTTGAATAAATCGTGATTATCATCAGACCATTTCTTCAAGGTTTCTTCATTGAAACTAAAAAACAATCCCTCGCCAAAACTCTGAGTTGCAGGGATTGCCAACACATCCTCAGACTTGCCGCTGAAAATCTTCATCCTCTTTGGGTAGTTGATTGTACCATCATCGTTCAATTCAGGTTGGGGCATAGATACACGCGAGAAATTGATTTGTGTGCTACTAATGCCAAGAGTGTTGATCTGTTGGATTTTGTGGAAATAAGGACGCAATGACTGAGGCAATTCGATGTCGTTGAATATCAACTTATCGTTGCCTTCCAACGATTTACTGTTGGTTTGAAACACATTGAATTCCGTTAAACGATACTGTTCTCGTAAATCATCGCATTGTTCTTCTTGACCTTCGCCAAGGAATGTACTTATGATAGTTTTCGCTTCGGAATCCGAAATTACTACTCCACTGTCGTCTGCTTTTTCAATAAAATCAGCATAATTATTTGATTCATAACAAAAGCATTTATTTACATACTCTTCTTTTGTCATACTTTGATGATTCTTTATATAATTTGGATACCACCTATTTTCCAAAAAGGAAAGAACTTTCCGCATAGCATCATTCAATGAACTGCTTCCATTGAGGTAAATGTTAGGAATGTAGAGGCTACTAAAATTTTCGGCATAATAGACACTATTGCTTGTTACCAAAGCCCAACGCATCTTGGTCCGTTCTGTTTTTTGCATACATACAACTTGGTCACGTTTGTTTTCCCACGGGCGGTCGCCCGGACATTTTGGTTGCAAGTTCATTATACCTTCAAGGCTGACAGACTGCTGACAATGTTTGCATTTGAGCATACCAAAACTCTCGGCGTGGCTACGATTTTCGAGCCATTGAAGTTCGTGCTTGCCATCTTTACTTTGGGGACTTGGGCAAGGTTGACCTTCATAATTAAAAAGGACAAAACCTTCTTCTTTTACACGGTTACCTTGTTCAAGTTTCGCAGAAAAATATCTATCCCACGGAACATCAGAAATATGACCGTTTGGACAAATAAAAACCATCGAAACCTGTTCCAACAACTCGTGTATTTTTTGCTTATCTTCCGGCAAATATTGATTAAATAGTTTTCGATTCGTTGTCAAATAAGGATCACGAGGTGGTGCAAAATACCTAAGGTCTCCACCGTTACAATTATTTTGAACCCATATTTTTCCCCACTCTTCCACAGGTTTCAATAGTCTGCTTGGAGAACGAGAAAAGAACCAACGAGGGAACACAACTGAGGGAACAGTGAACATACTTTCGGATAATCCATCACCACTTTCCGAATGTTTATCACAATACCTTTTATTGATTGGATGATTTTTTATGTCACATCTATTATAGGCATCGAGCGAAATATGAGGAATTGCAACTAAACATCGCAAATTAGTCATTCCTTCCGCCTTGTCAGACCTAAGGAAATTGACAAATCTATCGTCTTCAACAAGTTCTACTCCTTTGTCTTCCAAAATTTTGGTAGGATTGAGCGGCTCGTCCTTATGTTCTTCGAGATACTCGGTAACAACCGAGACGTTTTTCCATTTTGAAGTGGACAGTGGCATAACAAATCCACCCCATTTAGTGGCTACAATAGAGCCAACACCTGCGGTTGAGGATAGCAACTTGTACTTTCCTATGCCTTGATTAAACTGCTTATCGTCTTTGATTTCCATCGTAATCTACACTGATATGAAGCACTGCTTCGGGTTCAACAATACGGAGCGACATCGGGACAGTCCAAATATTCGCATCGTTTGATTCTTCAAAGTCATTGGGCATACTGAATAACGCCGTAGCCTTCGTATATTTTGTGTCACTATATACCAAATCATTGGATTCGGACGCCTTGTTTTTCCATTGCTCTAATGCCTTATCAACAAAACGAATGATATTGTCTTTCAATGTTTCGGTGAGAAGTCCCTTTTCCAATTGGCTTAGATAAGGATTCTGCATACGTTCATACCGATGGTTAAAATAGTCGGAAACCTTTTGTTTGATTTTACAACTCAAATCACCGTCATTGATACGCGCTGCATCTTTACCATTAGCAAGTTGGTTAAACGACTGCCTTACAATAGCCGCAAGATACAATGCAAGGTATTTCTCTATTGATTTCTGCGAAAATGGCGTTATGGAAATTGGTTCAACGTAAAAGTAAAGTTTTTCGTGGAATTCCCTAAACTTTTCGTAGTGAGACACATCGCGCGAGCGGAACGGATTGTGTAGAGTAATTACCAACCCTTTCTGCTCTCGTGCTACACGCGAACTTGCCTGTATGTATTCGGCAATATTGCGTGGCATTGAATTCATAATGATGGAGTTAAAACGTCCAACATCCAATCCAACCGAAATCATATTGGTTGCCAAAATAAAATCGGGTGGCGTTGTGCCATTAACCCAACTATCACCTATTTTGTGGGGAAGTCGTTTTTCGACGCTCCAATTTTGCGCTACTTCGGCAAATTTTTCGTTAACCTCTGCACCTGTCAATCGACCTGACAATTCCGCCTCTTTTAAGTCTCGCATTGAGTAGAAACACTCCAAAAGATTGCCAAAGGGCAACACTCTTTTGAACAATCGGCGAACATATTTTGAATATTCAGTATAGAACATTGCGTCTGTTTTGCCTACTTCTTTAAGACTGTTGAAGTATGCAATAATGGAGTAATAATAATTTGCGACATTCTCAAATCCATCATCTTGCGAATGTTCATATTCAAAAATTGCCCGGTGAACCAACATAATTGCAGACAAACGCATATGAGTTGTCATTTGCGTTCTGCCTGTGGGCATAATGCCGATATACTTGCGTTTGGAAACGAACTTGACCTGACCATCTTTTTTTGCACGCTTATAGAAGGCAAAAAATGAATCATCATAGTCGATACCATTGTGAGGGAAAATATTCAAACCACGGTCGTACAATGCACGTATCTGCAACTCTGTATTGCGTGTGGTGGCTGTTGAGGATATAATCTTAGGTCTTGTGCCATCCTCTCGTGTACACAATTGGTCTATGGCGCACTCAAACAGACTCACTGCCGAACCTAACGGGCCAAGCAACAAATGCAACTCGTCTTGAATAATCAAATCAGGCGGCAAACATTTAATACACTTGCCAAAGATTCTCCGTGAATCGTCTGTTGGTTTGGAAGTAGAAACACGATGCGCTATTGAAGCGAACTTGTCAACCGTGCCAAAAAGCAATGTTGGCGGCTGCTTATAGATATGCTCATCGCACAATCTTACAGGCAGATAATCGGAAAATGTGCAGGTATCATTTTCGTTTGCACATTCAAATCTCTTTTTGGGATTTGAATATGTCAATTTAGAGCCACACCAAGGACATCTGTCTAATGGTATTTTTGTTTGGTTCTCACCATCTTTGCGGTTTTTCCATTTAGTAGCCTCATCGTCCAATCCCTTCTCTTTATTTGGCAGAGAATTGTCTCCGACATACAAGCCTATTGAAATCTGCTCTTTGCCAAGAGAAAAATCATTATTGGATTCGCCCCAAAGCCGCATCTGCTCCAACGCCAATATCAGACGCAATGCCCTTTGAAACTGCTGAGTAGTGAGCAAGCGGAGTGTATATCGCATAATAGCGGCAACTCCACCTCCTTTTTCTTTGTACATCCTACGACGGAAGATGATACAAAAGGCTATAATACCAAGATAGGCTTCTGTTTTGCCGCCGCCGGTGGGAAACCACACCAAATCAACAAGTTCATTGCGTCTTGACCAACCTGAATCGTTTGGATTCTGAATAATGCCGTCCAAATTCAACAAAATGAACGCCAATTGGAAAGGTCGCCACGCAGCGTGAGAATCAGAAGAAAATATTCTATCATCTGCGGATTTGTAGAAATTTTCATCTATATCACCACTATTGTCAAATACTATTTTCTGATTGTCCTTTTTGTTGTGCCAAAGTTGCATAAACATCGCCGAGTTCATCAGGCGAAAACAATGCATATACTCACTATTTTTGGCAAGAATGTTCTCAATATTATCCTTCATACGAAGCATATCGTCTTCGCATTTTGCAAGGCTATCATTTGCAAATTGCAAGTCGTTGCCATCAGTGATGTGCTTCTTGTTTTCACTAATCCACTGACCATAGAGATCCACAAAACCTTTCAATCTTGCAATTATATCAGAATCCTTGGCATCAGAAAAGACCGATAAATATTTGAATTGCAAACATCTATCATCTACAAGATAAGGTTGTGGTACTTCTGATTGATTGTCTTTTACATAATCGCCATATTTTTTACGTGGAATAGGTTCAATATCGGGAGTTTCAAACGAGGGAATAAACTCTGTCCAAATATGGCTTACTTTGCCATCGGGATTGGTTTCCCAATCAATGGAACAAAGATGCCCCACTCCATAGTCGTGGATACTTCGGTAGAGGAAATTAAGTTTGTCTTCGTCTTTGTTGACATCTTGATAAGTACCATCAGCAAGGTATGAGCATAAGGCTTTGCTCTCCAAATCAATTCTCACGCCGAACACACAAAACTTATTAACTTCCTCATTAACAATCGACAAGTGATTTTTTGCAGATTCTTTGAACTTAGTAGAATCGTTTACAACGAGAACTTTTAGATAGAGATTATTATCAGTATTGTCCTTACTGTTTTTGGTAACTTGAAGCCAAGCCGACAATGCAAGTTCCTTACTCTGCGACACTTTAACCTTAAAGAAATGTTCCAAATTCTTGTTTTTGGCAGGAGCGTATATTTGCTTAGCAACACTGCCGCCATCAGATTGAATTCCGTCGAGATTTAGTTTAATAGAAAAATTGTGTGATTGCCAAAAACCGAAACTCTTATAATCGTATAGGTCAATCAAACTGTCGAAATAAGACATAAAAGTCTCGTACATTTCGATTGTTTTTATCCTATTCTTTACCTGATTCAGCATCTCATCGCTTAGATACTCGTCATTAGATTGGAGGCGGTTAAGCATACGGTTAAAAAGGATTTCACGATAAGAAAGTAAAAACCGAACGCCATCTTTTATTTTTAAATACATTAAATACATCGGATCTGTATCTCCGTTAACAATGGCAATTTTTGCCGCACACTCCATATTGACTTGACGTAGCAAAGTTTTCACCTGAGTTACTTCATTAGACGGAATGAAATTGGTTTTCAAGCGTCCTGAGTTATAAACAAAGTAGTGATTCAAAGATGGGTTTTCTCTGAAAAACTTTTCAAACTCTTTTACGTTGTCATTGATAACGACACATACTTTTGGCTTGCTTTCATCAGGAATTTTAGTATAATATCTTCCTGATACAGTGATTTTTACATCATTAGCAATATCGGTTTCAGGCAAAAGGCAGCACGAAATGCCCATAGTATTGGGGAAACGGCGGCTAAGCGAATAAATATCCTCGTCGTCAAAGTCATTTCCGGAATCACCATTTTGTTCGTTAATGTCTGACCGCAACATATTATCATCTTCTTCACGCCCATCGGTTGAAATATCTTCGTCATTAGATTTAGAAGATGAATCATCATTCTGAACATTGTTATCTTCCTCATTTGATTTTTGAGGAAACAAAATAGCCGTGCTATATATAGAACCGGGAGTTGTATTAACGATCTCTCCGTCAACGTTTTCGCCATTAGACATTTCGAGAGAAAACCTTCCTCTACAACCATTAGGACCAATCATCTGTTCGCGGATGAAGGTCTCCAATTCGTCTCTTTTTGTTGTTATCAAATCGCTCATAATTATTGTATTTTAGCAATTTTGTTCAAGTGTATTTTTTCGTTTAGCAACTCAACAATTGCTTGTAATTCACTAACATTAGTCAATTGAAGCACGTCGTTGATTTCGCTGCTGTTAATCTCCTCAAACAAATCATTGTCGATTTCTGAGAATAACGTGCGTAGTAAAAAATTTGTTATCATTGAGTTGTATGACCGAGTATCCCTTTTCGCAGACAGTTTCTTGCTTCGCATAATCGAAAGATATGGAGAATTCTGTAACAAACCGAGATAATCAAACAATCTTCGCTGACATATTTTTTGCAGTGGCAAAATCATTTTGTCTTCGAGATCCGCCCAACGTCTGAATTGGTTACTTTGGATACGCTCGTTTGGTTTGAGACCGCTCATAACGGCGTCGTATACTTGTTTGAGACCCTCACTTTCGATTTTTTTCTTCAACAATATTTTCCACAACGCTACGTCAGAATCTCTTTCCAACTCACTAAGTTTACCCAAACTGAAAAAAGTTTGACGTACTATTTTTTCTCGTTCATCGGATTTTGTTTTTTCCCTCTCAATTATCGAACCAAGTTCGGCTGATATTTCGTCCAATTTTTGCATCTTGGTAATTGAAGTCAATAAATCCTCACGCTTCAAATCGTTTAGGCGAGCCATTCGTCTCTCACCTTCAACCTCGCAAATTACGTAATCGGAATCTAATATGTTAAACTTTTGTCCGTTTTCATAAATACCCTTGACATAAGTAAGTCCACGGCTTGTACTTTCATCGGAGAAATCTGTCTCTACTCCTGTAACCTTAGTTATTGTAGGCTTTTCAGGCATACAAATGCTGCCAAACAACATTTTGCGTACTTCGGAGCGCAAAATTTGATACTTTAATTTGTCGTATTCATATTTATCCCACAGATACATATCAGCAAACACAAAGCCTTGTAACACATCACAGATATACTGTCCATTGCGCACCGTGTATGGGTCAAACGAATTTGGATACTTAGCATATAGTTGCTTAACGTAATGTGGTCGATATTGCAATACTATCACACATTCTTCTTTGATGCCGTTGCCTGTTCCCTTAATTGGTTTCAACGCTGAATAATCGTAGTATTGTATAACCAAATCGGACTTAAATGATTTGAACAATGAAGTCAGAGCCTGCTTTACATCAGAATCAGTTTTTTTGTCCAAAACAACAGCAACTCTGTCGTTTTGTACGTAGTGCGACACTACGTCCTGAATAAACGGCAAGATGTCGTTTATAACTTCTCCTTTCTGCCATTCAAATGAAAGTTGAAAATCTTCTTCGTCATATTCAGTGTATTCTTTTGACAGATACTGCTTATAGAGCGTAGAAAGTTCGGTATTTAAACACAAAGCAAACTTGTTACGTTCTTGAATCTTATATTCTGCGGTATCCAACAGACTGCCCAACACTTCCTTAAACATCAATTGGTCGTCAGGAAAATACTTGTGTTCATAAGCATTTTTCCTATTGAAAAGATAATTGGTTTCAGACTCATCGAAAACAATAAAATGTTTGTATTGAGAGAAATCCTTGTCAGTAAGAGCAAGATAATTTTTGCTCAATTGTTTGCCCCTGTTCCAAATAGAATTCAATCTAAAAGGCTTCTCTGAGAAATAAAATACAAAACAGTTTTTTACACCAATATGATATGCGGAGTTCCAACGGCTTAAAGCATCGGATTCAAAAGATTTAACTTTGTCGTTGTTTGTATAAAACAAAAACAAATTGTCAATTAATACATTTTTTTCATTCCTATATTGTTTTAGTTGCGATCTTATAGCGTCTTGGTCAAGCGAAAAATCCATAATCAGATTCTTGTCAGTAAACAGGTCGTTAGGTTCGCCAAAGAACTCCTTGATAAAAGGATTTTTGTCCGCACGAGGCACTCTTATGTCATTTTCTGTGCAGACAATCATATTTTTATGTCCGCTTTCACCAAGTAAATTGTCCGTAACGTTGCTAAAAACCTTTCTGAGATATTGTTTGCACGGATAAATATATTTTTTATAGTGTGTATCATCACCCATACCCAAATTAACATTACGATTTGTTTTTTTAGCAAGCAAAGCACGTGTATCATTATTGTAATAAAGCGATAGTTTGATAATGAGGAATTTCAACAATACTTCGCGAGCCCATAGAGGCGAGTGTGGAAGATAAATAATCGGATAGCAAACGGAAGTTCCTTCGGTTTGTTTATTGATATAATAATCCACAATGCAATTTATCACATTAAGAAATCTACGGGCATCGTCGCTTTTAGTGTGCCACATTGCATTGAGGATAGACTCAACTTCCTCTGATGATTTGTTTGCAATATTTTCAAATTCAGTTGTCATATCGTTTAATTTAGGTTTTTGTCGAGAATTAATAGTTCTAGGTCGAACATCGCACGTGTCATACCAACATAGAGTTCAAACTGATCGATTGATTCTTGATTATTGAGTATAAGAATTACGTGTTTTGTTTCCAAACCCTTATAGGTCAAGATAGAAGTAAGGCATAGCCTGTCTTCATCTTTTTGGACATTTTCAGGTGTAAGTTCCTTAATAAGTTCTATATCAGACAATCGCTCAAACAATCTTCTACTATTGGAATCTGTCAAAACCACATACTCATCCCATTGTTTTTGTCCGCTCTTCAAATCAGACAATACTTCTTTAATCCGTCTAACCAATTCATTAGAACCTTTGAAATGTGAAACCTTAATTGCAGGGTCATTCATTGATTCTATCTCCTTGATTATATCAATAACATTTGTGGCAGTCAAAATTTTGTTGGCATCATCAACAATTTGTTTATTGTTGGGCACACGTTTATTCTCATTAAGAACGAAATGTGTTCCACCCCGAGCGATATCTTCTGCGTAACTATCCAACTCCCTAAGTTCTTTTCGATAGCCTTGCTCGGTATCAAAAAACACGAGGTATCTTCCTGTGGTCAATCCATTTCCGTTGATTGAGGATAGTGCATTGAGAACATCGGCAGCACCTTTGTCAAAAATATCCTGCGCCTCATCAATAACAATATAATCGTAAGGCTGAAAGCCATCGGATGCACGAAGGTGCAACATAAGTTGCTTGATTTTATCAACGAGAACAGACGTGTCGCCTTGAAAATCTTCGTATGATACAAACTTATGTTTAGGATCACGTTTGAAAAGGAAGGTAATGTATTGACAAACCTCGCAATTCTCCAACCCAACTTTTAGCAATTGGTTGCGAATGGTAGCCGCCAATAGATTATTCCAACAGAGATATACACCTTTTAATGTCTTGTATCTACGAATAAATGCTTTTGCAATTGTTGTTTTGCCCGTTCCCGGACCACCTTCTATAATAATACGGTGATTCTTCTCTAAACTTTTAAATGTGTCCAAATTTTGAATGTTGAGCCATTCAAGTATGCTTTTATAACTTGTTTCGGTATACCTATAATCAGTTTTTATGGTGGAGGTCAAATAATGAATAGCGATATTGACCTCGTCATTGGTCAAATCTGCGAAATACCAATGCTTTTTTTCCTTATCAGTATTTAGAACAGACAAACAGAAGTCTGCAAAAGATTGATTACAATCATCTTGATAATATGCCGACCACAATTTGTATCCCAAATCTAAACTTGGATGTGCACTTGTTTTATTAATTTTGGAATGAGGAAAAGCGCAAACAGTATCAATAAACAACTGATTACTATTTATTATCTTATTATTGATTAAAGCATATTTGTAATCATCAGCCTGTTGAAATGGCGACCTGTCCATAGTCATTCCTTCTCCTTTTGTAAAGAAGTATTGACCGTTTTGTATGCCAACATTTCCGCCTTTTACCTCAACCACAACCGCTCCTTTTGCGCATACTAAGAAGAAATCTATCTGAATTTCGGATTGTCGACCATTGCCAACTGGCAACCTCAGGTCGTGCCAAAAATGCCAAGTCAGTCTGCTTCGTTCGCAGTCTTGCCATATTCTACGGTATATATCAATTTCACCATACAAGGGCGTTCCGTCATTGTGTTTAATTACGGAATCCAAGTTGTTGAGGTCTTTATAATCGTGACTTATTATTGGCATACCAGTTAATAATCTTTTATCCTGACATAATCGCTATGCAAATATACAAATAATAATAATTACATTATAATTGTTTTGCAAAAATCGCATCTTTATTGACTCTTTGTCTTTATTGATTGTCGAAAGAAGGATGCATTCTTTTTGCATCTACGCAAAAAAAATCAAACCAAATTCTCGTGCGGTTAATTTAAAAATGTCAAAATTTAACTTTGGAAAGTAAAAAATGAGTGGTAAATTTGTTTTTCAAAAGTAAAAAATGTATATTTGCCGTGTTAAATTATAAGATTATGGAAAATCTTTTTAGAACATACGGACGACTTTTGGAGGCAACGGATTTCAGTTTTACTCGTTATTTGTATCCGAAAATCAATTGGGACAACCGCCTTATTGTTATTAAAGGAGCAAAAGGTGTTGGCAAGACTACTATGATTTTGCAACATATCAAACGCTCGTTTCCTAAGCCCGAAACTGCTCTTTATGTTTCGCTCGACAATATTTGGTTTGCCAATCATTCTTTAACCGAACTTGTTGAATATCATTATACTCACGGTGGTACTCACTTGTTTATGGATGAGGTCCATAAATACAAAAATTGGCAGCAAGAGGTTAAAAATATTTACGATTCGTATCCCGATTATCATTTGGTGCTCACAGGGTCTTCGATGTTGAAAATCAATGAACATCTTACAGCCGACCTTTCGCGTCGTTACCGTGGATACACTATGGAAGGACTCTCGTTTAGGGAGTATTTACAGTTGGAAGGTGTTGCCACTCTTGATGTTATTTCGTTTGAAGATATTTTGAAGAATCATTTTACCTTGGCCTCGCAGATAACGTCAAAGGTGAAGGTTTTGCTATATTTTGAGCGTTATCTCCGAACTGGTTTTTATCCTTTTTATCGCGATGAGGGTGATGGTTTTTTTGATCGTTTGCAACAGACTATTGAAAATATCGTTAGTGAAGAAATTCCTTCGGTTGGTAAAATTGAATATGATTCGGTGTATAAGGCAAAACAATTTCTTGGCATTTTGGCTGAAACTACGCCATATACACTCAATATTTCATCGATGTGCAATGTGATGCAAACATCGCGCAATAATGCTTTGAAACTTATCGACTTGTTGGATAGTGCCGCTTTGATCCGCCGTCTTTATGCCGAATGTTCAGGGGTTAAGATACTCGTTAAACCTGAAAAGATTCTTTTTGCTAACACCAACCTGATGTATGCGCTTTCGGGTAAAGCCGATGCTGGTACTGTCCGTGAAACTTTTCTTGCTTCGCAACTTGCTCCTTTTCATCGTATTGCTATGCCTCAACAGGGTGATTTGCAGGTGGATGACAAATGGTTGTTTGAAGTGGGCGGCAAAAAGAAGAAGTTTTCACAAATTAAAGGTATTGAGGATAGTTTTGTGGTAAGCGATGATATTGAAATTGGATATGGCAATAAGATTCCGTTGTGGTTGTTTGGGTTGATGTATTAAAAAAGCGTTGCACATCGCTATGCAACGCTATCAATTATTGTTTATATTTTATTTCCATCCTCCAATCCATCTATTCATATCGGTGTCTTTAAATTCGTCGGCTTTGCGGATGTTGGTGTCGGAGGGTTTGTTGAAGAGGAATTTTTCTACAAAGCGCTGAACGGCGTCGTTTTCGGAGTCGCACGCCATACAGTGAGGATGTCCGCCTTCAAACACGTAGCCAAAACGGTCGGAGATTCCAAACTTGTCCCAAACTTTGGAGGCGGCTGCTGTGGAAACGTATCCCGAATAGTCGCAGAGCCACGGATAGTCTGAGTTGCCAAGCACCAAGACGGCGCGGGGTGCAATCATCGAAATTATCTGGTGGTGGTCGTAGGGCAGACGGTTGAGTTTTCCGTTGAAATTATCCTTAAACGAGGGGGCGAACCAAGAGTAGTTGGTGTTTTCCACACGTTCTACATTAACGTTGGTAGTGGCTGTGTGATAGTCGCTTGCACGCCACGAGTTGATGCCGCCGCCACC
>JAEEGL011831724.1_pt1 | contig 13060 bp, 12 predicted proteins | sample 9134231 | NCBI WGS metagenome assembly JAEEGL01 (sample SAMN16246548, study PRJNA631951) | gut metagenome | biome: gut microbiome; feature: rumen; material: fiber-attached | host: Bos | place: Iran: Karaj | collected 2018-10 | reverse complement strand
TACCTGACACTGTGTCCGTGATCTGAATCTTCTGATCATTGCTGTCGGAAACGTCTCCGGCATAAACCCATATGGACACATCGAAGAATCTGTCGCCATAATCGGCATCCTTCTGGCTTGAACCGTTCTTGATCCAATCCTTGATCTTGTCCTTGTCGCTGCTGTCTACATCGTCTTTCACGCGAAGGACCATATTAAATGTCTTTCCTATATTCTTAACCACAAAATCCTTAAAGCTCTGATTATTGTTATAACAGTGCGTGAATATGGTCGCAGCCTTGGAATTGTCCAAACCGGAAACAGCTACCTTGTATTCGCTCTTGTCTATCTCACTTGTGGATTTATCCTTGTCATATTTAACAGTCGGTGAAAACGAACCTGTTGTGAAATCGATACCGGAGAATGTGACGTTATTGGCACTGGGGCTGTACTTGTATGTCAGGCTGGTACTCCCCTTTGCCTCACCTTTCCCGCCATTTATCACCACATCGGTGATGGACAGCTGGACTTCCTTCGCTCCCTCATCAGGCAGGTTCTGAAAAGACCCGGATGCGCTGGTGGTATTAACCAGCTTAGCCTCGCTTGTTGCAGTCGTGGTCCCGTATGTGTCGGTTACCGTGATCTTATTGTCTTTACTCTGATCCAGGGTGACTGCATTACCATCCTGATCCTTGATGCTGCTTATCGCCACATCCCAGTTAAGATTGTAGTCCGCATATGCCACTACCGCCATGGCCGAAAATGAAAGCACAAACACCAGGCATACAGCTATCAATGCGAAAATCCTTTTTCTTAAATTCTTTCTCTTATCCATAATTTTTCTCTCCAAAAATACGCCGTCTCCAATGCGGCCTTTATTATGTTAACACAAAAAGACCACTATTTTCAAGCAAAAACTGGATTTTCAACATGTTGTAACCGGGTGTATTATGGAAACTACATCTTGTAGATTTTTAAGGGCCGCACCAATATAAAGTGCGGCCCGGTCCTATCCTTTATGTCTTTCATATAGTTATCGATGGATGGGATGTGGGACTCACAGGTTTTATTTTATAGTGGCATTCATGCTTCCCATGCGATAGCCATGCATATCCATGGTCACAAACATGAATCCCAACTCCTTAAACCTTGCATAGACTGCTTCTCTTACCTCTTTTGAGGAAAGACGTTCGATATCCTTTTCAGGCACTTCTATCCTTGCCATATTGCCGTGGAGGCGTACCCGCTCTTCATAAAAGCCAAGCTCAATAAGGAACTGCTCGGCCTTATCTATCATGTGAAGTTTTTTCTCCGTTATCTCTTCGCCGTATACAAATCTGGACGCGAGACAGGCATAAGCAGGTTTGCTCCACGTAGGAAGTCCCATGGCCTTTGAGATCAGACGTATGTCCTGTTTGGTAAGACCCGCTTCACGAAGAGGACTTTTCACCCCAAGCTCATCAACTGCCCTAAGACCCGGTCTGTAGTCACCCAGATCATCCATATTGGAGCCTTCAGCTGCATAAGATATCCCGTTCTCCTCTGCTATCTGCTGTATCATGGAGAATATGCCCCTCTTACAGAAATAGCACCTGTCGGGGCCATTGTGCCGATATCCTTCCTCCTTCATGGGATCGAATCTGAAAACAACATGCCGGATACCTCTGTCCTTGCAAAACTTAACCGCTTCCTTTAGTTCGCGCTCCGGCACAGATGCATCCTCACCGGTTACCGCCATGGCTTTTTCTCCAAGGACATCATGTGCCACTGTAAGCAGTAGTGATGAATCCACGCCGCCGGAAAAACCCACGGCAAGTGAGCCCAATCCTCTGATATAGTCTTCAAGTTTCAAAAGCTTTTCAAGCAGCTGTGCCGAGAGCTGTTCCTTACAGGTATTAGATGCCATGATTTCTCCAACTTCATTCCGACTCTGACATATAACAACTATCCATAACACTATAACACACGAACCCGGCGGCTGTTCTTCAAACCTTATACCAGCTTAGCGTCGACTTTACAACCTCCGACATGTGACACTAATTGAGGGCTTCTTTTAGTACTGACAGATTATCTTCCATTATCAGAAGATATGAGGCACCATTCTGTACATCGGCCGAGGTTGTGGACTGCATGGAATCCATGGTGAGGATCTTCTGATCCTTTTTCTCAGTATTCTCCACTATGGTTTCCGCGATCCTGTGATCGCCTCCTTCTATGGTCATGACTGCAGGAAGTCCAAGTTCATCAACTTTTCCCGCAAGGAGGGTTATCGTCTCAAAGCTGGCCTCGGTCTCAGCCGAGCATCCGACAAAGGCAGCATAGTAATCAAGGTTGTAATCGTCAGCCAGATACCTGAAGGGAAAACGATCGCCGAATAAAAGCGTATGGTACGAGGCTTCCATGACTACGCTCCTGTACCCTTCATCAAGAGCATTAAGTTTTTCGATATACGCGTCGGTATTGCTTTTATAAGTGTCTGCATGTTGGGGATCTATGCTCTGTAAAGCCCCGGATATGCTCGAAACCAGTACCTTTGCATTTCCAAGAGACAGCCAGACATGTTCATCGTATTCGACCTCTCCTTCTTCATGCTCATGGTCATGATCATGCTCCTCTTCCTGCATGCCTTCAACTACCTCTTCCTCCTTGACCGAATCTCCCAGAACATCCAGCAGGTCGATCACTACCATATCCTTGTTTACGGCTTCTTTCAGGGCATCTTCAACCCATTCATCCGACTCGCCGCCCACATATATGAACATATCGCAGGTAGCGATCTTAAGAATATCATCCGTTGACGGCTGATAGCTGTGGAGATCCACACCGTTATCAAGCAGCATGGTAACCTGGACATCTGCAGGATTATCACCAAGGATGCTTTTTACCCAGTCATATTCGGGAAAGATAGTGGTGACGATCTGAATCTTATCGTTATCTGCCGAAAGACCTGCCCCACCGGAACCGCAGGCACAAAGACCGCCGACAGCCATCATGGCGGCAACTATAATAGATAGAAATTTTCTCATAATCTTACCTCCGTAAATCATCGATCATTCACATCCGTATTATCAATGCATATACGGGACGGTTTAATCGTTCAGTCTCACCTTTACAGAAACCAATGTATCCTTCCGATGATCAAAGATAAAATTCAAAAGGTAAACCAGGATAAAAAGAGCGGGAATGATGACTGATGCAGAAAACAGTATGCCCCCGCCCATGCTTTGGAGAGCATCCTCGCACTGCCGGATGCAGGCGCATATGGGACAGTCTTCTCCGTTGCATTCGTGATGAACCTCCGATGCAATGAAGAAAACAAAGAACAATAATATGCAAAGCAACAGCATCGCCCACACAACTGTGGCGATCCTCATATGTTTCGATGTCGCATTCTTATATGATACAACCATCCGCAAAGCTCTCCGATCAGTAAAAATCAGGGTCTCCCATACATCTTCCTGTCATATAAATATGAGAACCGTTCCCAATTATACTACCGAAGTATTGCTTTGCCAACAATATTATTTATCACTGATGCCATCCCGCGTCTGATCGATGGCACGAAGCACACAGTATTTAACAGAACTCTCATCCTGCCGATCTTCAACTCTTTGTCAGGTGACATGGAAACTATCCCGCCGGAGAGATATCCCAGATAAAGGGGCATGAGTGGCAAGACACAGGGTGAAAAAAAGCTTAGAAAGCCCAGTAACAATACTGTAATGACCGATATGCTTTCAGTTATGGCAGGATTCATTGCAAAACCAGATGTTTTGAAAAAATACTAAGATGTTACTCAGTAGACGACTTTGTTCCTTCCGGATTCCTTACCAAGGTACAGCTTCTCATCGGCTTTCTTGATAGCCTCCTCGGTTCCGAACCGACTGCTGTACTCCTCTACTCCAAAGGTCATCGTTATATTGAACTCATGATTGAAAAATTCGAAAGTGTAATGCTCGATCTTATCGCGAAGACTCTCAAGCATGGCATATGTATCATCACCGTTTGAATCGGAGAATACAAACAGGAATTCCTCTCCGCCCCATCTTGCCACATATCCTCTCTCACTCATGAATTTCTCAAATTCACTGGCAAGGGTCTTCAAGACGTAATCTCCGCAGTCATGACCTCTCGTATCATTGACCGTCTTGAAGAAATCGATATCTCCTATGGCTACTGTTATAACAGCGTCCTGTATATGGGACAGTTCCTCAAACTTCTCTCCCACAGCCCTTCTGTTCATTAGACCTGTGAGAGGATCTACCCCGGCAATATGCTTAAGCTTTTGATTATAGAGCAACAGCTTCCTCTCATCATTGACGGTCTGGGAACAGAGGAAATAAGCCACTATGCACAGGCAGGTGCTGAATACAAGGACATTCATTATGACCATGCCCCGGTATGCGGCAGATGCCTCATCTATGATCATGCTCGGTGCCGAACAATATATGGCAAGAGATGCTATGAGCATGGCTATGATAAAGCTTATAACAGCCTTCTGCCGTACACTCTTGCTTGAATCATACCAGCAGGCCATGATGCCCAAAAGCATATAGTCCTGGAAGGATGCCTTCCAACCCAGAGCAGGTCCTGTGGCATAACTGATCGCAAACATGATCAGCAGGAACCCCATCGTAATGGTATATCCTCGCTTAAATCTGTATGAGATGACCAGAAGAAGGAACATCAGGATAGCTGCAACATAGAAATAGAGATTGTATGGATAGAGGGCCTGAACCTGGCAGATGATCCCAAAGACGAGAAACAGCATCATAACAATGCTTGCAAGAAACCTTGTAAGTATCATTACCCCGTTTGCTCTGTCCTCGCCGCTTCTGTCGCTTCGAAGAATTTGAACTATCTGTAATAAAGGATTCATCTTTCTTCCCTACTTTGCATACCGAAGCAAATTATACCACTATATTTAGTATTAGTCTAATAATTCTTTCATATTTGTGATATAATCTATGCGTTTTATTATAATACAAAAAACAAGCCAACAGAAAGGATCATAATGATTGCATCATTAAAGAAAAACTGGAAAGGGATGGTACTGATGCTGGTATCTGCCCTGACCCTTGCTATAGGACAGTTCCTGTGGAAAAGAGCGGATCTTTCCAATATAGCAACGGATATCAAAACCATAGGCGGGATCATACACGTGATACTCCAGATCGCTCCGGGCTTCATAGTGTATGTGATAGGCGCAGCTGTCATGACCGTGGCGCTGGGATACGGGGAATTGTCCGTTCTGCAGCCCATGAACTGTATGAGCTATGTTTTCGCTCTTATAATCTCGGCGATCTTTCTAACTGAACCGATAACGCCCATGACGATAGCAGGTATCATGATAATCATCTGCGGAGTATTTCTCATAGGAGGGTCCAGCGAATGACACCACAGAAAGCTCTTATTCTCGCAGTGATCCTGCTCATAGAGACCGGCGTTGCTTCTTTCGCCAGTTTTTTCCTGAAGAAAGCCTCCGGCTCCGACAACAAGATAGATATAATCAAATCCCCCTACTTCTACCTTGGGGGCGTACTGTATGTGGTCTCATCCTGCCTCAATATAGTTCTGCTGCAGGTTTTGCCCTATGCAGTTGCCATATCACTCGGTTCACTTACCTATGTATGGACGCTTTTCGTATCCCGTCTGCTGCTAAGCGAAAAGATCACTAAGCGCAAGGTGCTTGGTATGTGCGTTATCATCTGCGGAGTTGCTCTGCTGGCAGCAGGACAGGTCTGATTTGGATATCAGACTCCCGGAGGATTTCATAAAGAGAATGAGGGAGGAGCTTTCTGATGAAGCTCCTGCCTTTTTTGATTCTTATTCCTCAAAACCTCTGAAAGCTTTAAGACTGAACACTCTTAAGCTTGGCTCTTATGTCCCGGACTGCCTTAAGGGCCTTAAAAGGACACCCTGGGAGCCATCCGGTTTTTACTATTCCGACCTGCTGCCTTTTGGCAAGTCTCCTCTCCACAGTGCCGGAGCATATTATATCCAGGAGCCCTCGGCAATGGCTCCCGTGACATATCTTGATATCGAAAAGGACATGTGCGTCCTCGACCTGTGTGCGGCTCCCGGCGGAAAAAGCACCCAGATCGCATCATATCTTGAAAACACAGGTCTTTTGATCTCCAATGAGATCATCCCGCAAAGGGCAAAGATCCTTTCACAGAATATCGAGAGGCTGGGTATAGCAAATGCTCTTGTAATAAACCATGATCCCAAAGAGCTTTCTCTTATGTTTCCATCTTCCTTTGACAGGATCCTGGTAGATGCGCCATGCTCCGGAGAAGGCATGTTCAGAAAAGACACCGTAGCAGTGGACGAATGGTCTGATGATAATGTGGCACTTTGCAAAAGGCGTGGAAAGGAAATACTTGATGCCGCCGCCATCATGCTTAAGGCCGGCGGGATAATGGTCTTTTCCACCTGCACCTTCTCCCGGGATGAAAATGAGGATCAGATCCTGGATTTCCTTACCGATCATGAAGACTTCGAGCCTGTACCCATGGATACTCTTGAGGGAGAAAGATGCGGCTATCTTGCCGGGACCATCCGTATCTGGCCTCAGGATGGCTTGGGCGAAGGGCATTTCATCGCAAAGCTGAAAAGAAAGGGCGTCCTCAAGCCGGGTTACCCCCTCCAGCGCGAAAGGACTGCGAGTTCTCTGCCCCGCCGATCTTTGAAGCCTTATCTTGATTTCATGGATGAGTTCATAATTAATCCCAAAGTAAGGGACAGGCTATGTGATATCGATAAGCTTTTCCTTTTCAAGGGAAAGCTGCATCTTGCTCCGCATCACGGATTCCCCATCCTCTCCCACATGAAGGTGTCAAGGGCAGGATTGGAGCTTGGCGTCATTAAAAATGACCGTTTTGAGCCTTCTCATTCCCTTGCGCTTGCTCTTGATCCAAAGGATGTATCTAACAGCATCGACTTTGCCGAGGATTCGGATGAGGTCAGATCATATCTTAACGGCCAGACCCTCAGGTCGTCCGCTTTTTCTGATGATAAAAGAGGATACTGCCTTGTGTCAGTATCCTCTGTATCTTTAGGTTTCGGTAAATTATCAAACGGAATGCTCAAAAACCATTATCCGAAGGGTCTTAGGATCAATTACTGATAGGCCGCCCCCGGTCAATATGGTGTATTGAAGGGCTTATCGCTGTCATTATCGAATGAGGGTGTACCGGCATCCACAGACGATGTCCCCTTCTCTCCCGTAAAAGGATCATCAGGATATGCATTGGCAGTATCCGAGGAAGCGTATGTATCGGCTGAATAGGATGTATCCGTGGAATAGGATGTATAGGAATTATCCTGCACATAACCTGTATCACTGCTGTAATCCGCATACCCCTGCTCACCGCGTTTCAATGTAAGATACAGATGAGCTTCCGTAGCATAAATATAAGGATATACATAGAAGATGCCCAGGATATTTAATGTCAGGATGGCTAAGATGATCCATCCTATGAATGAAAGATCCAAAACAAAGCTCTTCCATTTATTGCCGTGCATCATCTTCTTTGTGAGCTCAAATGCCTCCTTGGTGCTGATATCAGGCTCGTCTGTGAGTATAAAGGGTATCATCCTGTATTCGTATGACTTTATGATACCGGGAATGATGAGGAGCAGTGTCCACAGGAATACCTTCAGCCCCATAATGAAGCATATCTTTACGATATTGAGATATGATCCGCTGAAAGCATAGCCTACATGACCGATATTATATTCCTCGTTCTCTGCGGCTTCCTTGTTGAACTTGTAACACCCTATGGAAACGGGCGTGATGATGAAAACGGTTATGATGAGACTGATGACCGTTGCAAAGAGGATTATCCCGCCTAATATGGCAAATACCAGTCCGAGGTTGACACTGCCCGAGATATCCTCGATTATCTTATTCATATTGCCTGTATCACCTTCAAGCAGATCCTCAATATCTATCTCTATCTCTTCGTCAAGATTTGAGCTGTCGTCAGAGTAGTATGTGTCGACCTTGTTGGAAAAACTGGTTTGGAAACCGCTTAATCCTCCTATGCCTCCCGATACTATGGTTATTATCAGCGATACGAGCACACACTTCCAATAGCCGCCCTTTAATGTATTACGTCCTCCGGCCTTAACCTGGCCTATAGTCCAATTCATAATGTTCCTCCCTTTGGCAATTCATGCAAGATGGCATATCAATCCTCATTATATTGAGGAGAAACCAAATGTCAAATCTATTCCTGATCACTGTCTCCTGCCCAGTAAAGTGCTGCTCTGACTGCCCTGTGCCACCCTTTTATCATCTCAAGCCTCCTGGTGTGGTCCATGTCATGAGTAAAGGTACGCCCCAGCGCCCAGTTATCCTTTATCTCATCCTTATCCTTATAATATCCCACGGCAAGACCTGCCAGATAGGCTGCGCCTAAGGCAGTTGTCTCTATGCACTTGGGTCTTTTTACATCACATTCGGATATGTCAGCCTGGAACTTCATAAGGAAGTTGTTTGCCGATGCTCCTCCGTCAACCTTTAATTCTCCGATCTTTACACCGGCATCCTCCTCCATCGCACAGAAAACATCATAGGATTGATATGCTATGGATTCCAGAGCCGCTCTTATGAACTGTTCCTTGTTGCAGCCTCTGGTTATGCCGAACACACTCCCTCTGGCATACTGATCCCAGTATGGTGCTCCCATACCCGTAAAGGCCGGCACCACGTATACTCCTCCCGTTCCCCCTCTGGCATCATCCGCATATTCCTCAGACTGTGAAGCGCTCTTGATCATCCTCATGGAGTCTCTAAGCCACTGCACTGCAGCCCCGGCAACGAAAACAGAACCCTCCAGGGCATAATCGGGTTTTTCACTGCTCCCCGCCGCTATGGTGGTCAAAAGTCCGTTCCTTGATGATACGGCCTTTTTTCCCGTATTCATAAGGATGAATGAACCCGTTCCGTATGTATTCTTCACATCGCCCTCGTCGAAGCAGCATTGACCGAAAAGAGCTGCCTGCTGATCTCCTGCGGCACCTGAAATAGGTATCCTCCCACCGAAAACTCCCTCATCGGCATATCCGTATATATAGCTTGAGGGCAAGACCTTGGGCAGGATGCTCTCCGGTATATCAAAAAGCTTCATGAGATCCTCATCCCACTTAAGATCATGAATATTGAAAAGCATCGTCCTTGAGGCATTGGTATAGTCCGTTACGTGTACCAGTCCTTTGGTAAGCTTCCATATGAGCCAGGTATCCACGGTTCCGAAAAGCAGATCCCCTCTTTCCGCCATCTCCCTGGCCCCCTCGGTATTATCAAGGATCCATTTTATCTTGCTCGCAGAAAAATAGGCGTCCGGCACGAGTCCGGTCTTATTCCTTATCATGTCCGAATGACCCGCTTCTACCATGGAGTCGATCATCCCCGCAGTCCTTCTGCACTGCCATACTATGGCATTATAAACAGGCTCTCCTGTATTCTTGTCCCAGAGGATGGTTGTCTCTCTCTGGTTCGTTATACCTATGGCAGCTATGTCATCAGCCTTGGCGCCGATAAGAGCCATGGCCTCTGTAGCTACGGAGAGTTCCGATGACCAGATCTCCATAGGATTGTGCTCCACCCATCCTGGTTGGGGATAGTACTGGGTGAATTCCTTCTGAGCAACGGACTGTATCATCCCGTTCTTATCGAATAATATACATCTAGAGCTGGTAGTTCCCTGATCAAGGGCCATCACATATTTCGGCATATTCTCTCCTCCTTATCTTTTCCCGGCAGCTCCCGCATCGGCGCAGGATACTATATCAACTCCGGTATGAGCCGCATCCTTTAATATGACATCTCCCACACATATGGGTGCATCCGCCACGACTTTACTGAGATCTGCTATCACATCATATACCTTTTCTCTTGGTATGGTATCTGCGCTCTTAACCGGCAGTGTTTTACAGTCTGCTCCAAGGAGCCGTACGGTAGTAGTGACCGTCCTTTTGGGAGCTGTAAGCTCCTCTGTTGCATACTTGACTCCCCTGGGGCAGAGATTGCCGGATACGGATACGCTTCCGTCATCACCAAGCCTTGCCGTAAGGCTGCAGCCGTTGGGACACATGATGCATGTAAGTTTATCCTCATCCACTCCCGGTCGGTATACGTTTTTCTCTTCCGAATCCACATATCCCCCGGGATTCTCACCCACACTGCCCTTCATCACATAGGCTGCGGCATTTCTTCCGGCATTGGATGCTTCCTCGGATACATGATCCACTATGTCATGTACATGGAGGACATTGCCGCAGGCAAATACACCCTTTATCGAAAGCATCAGATCCTGTCCTGTTTCGGGTGCGTTCAGCCTTTCATTCATTTTAGCCCCGAGCTTGCGGGTGAGCTCATTCTCCGGTATGAGACCCACTGAATAAAGGACGGTATCGCATTCCACGTATTCTTCCGTACCGGGGATGATGTTATATCCTTCATCCACCTTGGCCACATATACCCCCTCTACTCTGTCCTTTCCCTGTATCCCGGTTACCGTATGGGAAAGCTTAAGGGGTATGTCAAAGTCTCTAAGACACTGGATTATATTTCTCTTGAGGCCTCCGGAATGGTCCTGTATCTCAACCACCATCTTTACCTTTGCTCCCTCAAGGGTCATCCTTCTGGCCATTATGAGTCCTATGTCACCGCTCCCCACTATGACAACGCTCCTGCCGGGCATATGACCATTGATATTCACATAGAGCTGGGCAGTACCTGCGGAGAATACACCCGCTCCCCTGAATCCGGGGGTGTTCATGGAGCCTCTCGCTCTCTCCCTGCAGCCCATGGCCAGGATCAGAGCATCGGTTTTGATCCGGTACATGCCCTTGTCCCTGTTCATGCAGGTTACGATCTTATCTCCATCCTCATCAACCCCAAGGTCCACAACCATGGTCTGAAGTTCATAGGGGATATGAAGGTCTTCGATCTTCTTTTCATATCTGGCGGCATATTCGGGACCGGTGAGTTCCTCTTTGAAGGTATGCAGTCCGAAACCGTTATGTATGCACTGATTGAGTATGCCTCCCAGTCTTACATCCCTCTCCAGGATGAGGATATCCGACACTCCCGCATTGTAAGCAGCCTCTGCTGCCGCCATTCCCGCAGGACCTCCTCCGATGATAACCATGTCATGTCTGATCATATATCATCACCGCCTTCCTGCCTGCCATCTTCCCTCCATGGCTCTTTATTCAATCCCTTCAATATACCGGAACCCCTGTCCGCCTTGAGTATGTTCACAGGATCCAGGGAGAGTTCTCTTGACAGTATGTCCACAACCTTTGGCTGGCAGAATCCTCCCTGACATCTGCCCATGCCCGCCCGGACCCTTCTCTTTACAGCGTCCACTGTCCTTGCACCCACCGGACGCCTGATGGCCTGCAGTATCTCAGCCTCGCTTACAAGCTCACATCTGCATATGATATTTGCATAGGCAGGATCCTCTGCTATAAGGGAATTCCTCTCTTCATCGGATGCAAGACTCATGGAAGGTATGCCGGATCTTTCGGCGATAAAATCACTCTTCAGATCTGCCGGGTCTCTGTCGTTCAACAGCTTTGCCACATATTCTCCTATGGCCGGGGCTGCAGAAAGACCCGGGGATTCTATCCCTGCAACATCTATGAAGTTCTCTGCATCGGGAGCAAAGCCTATGATGAAATCTCCGCCTTTCTCCTTGGCCCGAAGTCCCGCAAAGGATGTTATGATCCGGCCTTTTGGCACATCCGCCACACTCCTTAAAGCAGTTTCCAATATACTCTCAAGTCCCTCTCTTGTGGTATTCACTCCTTCTTTATCATCAGCGGTATCCGATGTGGGACCCACCATGAGATTGCCGTGAACCGTAGGTGTCACCAGCACTCCCTTGCCTTTTTCCGAAGGCAGCTGGAACAGGGTATGCTTCACATATCCTCCTGCCTCCTTGTCAAACAGACAGTATTCTCCCCGCACGGGCTTTATGGAGATATCGTCTCTGCGGCATGCCATGGCATGTATCCTGTCGGCATATACTCCTGCTGCATTGATCACATATTTTGCTCTGATATCCCCGGCTGAAGTAACAAGTATGTATTCACCGTTTTCCTCTCTGATATCCCTGACCTCGGCATCCCTCCTGAACTCCACACCGTTAACTGCCGCATTCTCGGCCATGGCACAGGTGAGCATGAAGGGATCCACGATGGCACCGCCTGGGACATATAATGCTTTATCCACTCCCTCGGCTACTGCCGGCTCCATATCAAGGATCTCATCACGGTCTATGATCCTGAGGCCCTCTACTCCGTTTTTTATTCCCCTGTCATATAGTTTTATAAGAGCTGCCTCATCCTGATCCTCTCTTTTGAGGACCAGGGATCCGTTTTTCCTGTAGTGAAAATCCAGCTGCTTAGAAAGTTCCTCCATCATGAGTGAGCCCTTAACATTCATCAAAGCCTTCATGGTACCGTTTGGAGCATCATATCCCCCGTGTACGATGCCGGAATTGGCCTTTGAAGTACCCTCACATATATCCGTGCATCTCTCCAAAAGCACCACCTTGCGATCGTACATGGATAAATACCTGGCGATGGAGCATCCGATAACTCCCCCTCCTATTATGGCTGCATCATACATATCCTATCTCCCTCTCCTTTTTATTATCTTCTCCCATCCTCTAAACCCTGCCATCCGCCGGAAAACCATATATCATAATTTCTTATTGATATTTTTTTGCAAGGCGGGAAGCAGATATTTTCTGCTTGAAGTTTTTTCTCGGCTATGTGACTAGGAAAGTGCGCATAGGTATTGGCCCATCACGGGGACGGCAGTATTCACATCCATGTTCAGTACTGCCTCTCGCGTACATCCATGTACGCGAGCCCCTGGTTTTAGGAGCACTTTCCAGTAACATCACGCCTCGAAAAAGTACTGCGCAGAAAACACCTTCTCCCGCCGTGCTATATGCATTGCCGGCAAATGCAATAAAGTATATATTTCTAAGTGCTCGCCGCGTGCTCCATGGCAAATTCCCAGAAAGCCTCGCAGGCCCTGGGAAGCGTACGCTTG
>JAEEGL011280357.1_pt1 | contig 13060 bp, 13 predicted proteins | sample 9134231 | NCBI WGS metagenome assembly JAEEGL01 (sample SAMN16246548, study PRJNA631951) | gut metagenome | biome: gut microbiome; feature: rumen; material: fiber-attached | host: Bos | place: Iran: Karaj | collected 2018-10 | reverse complement strand
CTTTTTACAATCTAACATACCTGCGCCAGTAGTTTCTCTTAATTCTTTTACCATACTTGCACTTATCATATTATCCCTCTTTCTATTTTAAAGCATTAATTAATTCATCTTTTTTCATTTTTGAATAGCCTTTAATTTCTTTTTTCTTAGCTAATTCTTTTAGTTCTGTTACAGTTAAAATGGTTAAGTCTATTTTTTCCTTTTTAACAGTTTTAGTAGTTTTTGCTGGCTTTTCTTCTTTTTCAACTACTGTTTCTTCTTTTATTTCTTCTTGTTTAGTTTCTTCAACTTTTTCTTCTTTTACTTCCTTTTTAAATTCTTTTTTTGATGGTTTTTCAAATTTAACTTTCTTAGTTTCGTCTTCAGTAACATAATCTACTATTTCTTTGTTTAATGCTTCCGCAATAGCATTATTTAAGACCCCAAGAATAACTTTAATAGATTTAACTGCATCATCATTACCTGGAATAACATAATCTATGTTATCTGGATCACAGTTAGTATCAATTAAACCAAATACTGGGATTCCTAATTTATTTGCTTCATGAATAGCATTATATTCTTTAGTAGAATCTACGATAATAATAGCTTGTGGTAATTTTTCCATATCCCTAATACCACAAAGATTCTTATTTAATTTATCATATTCTTTTTTAAGTCCTACTACTTCTTTCTTTGGTAACTTATCAAAAGTACCATCTTTCTCCATATTTTCGATTTGTTCTAGACGATATACTCTATTTCTAATAGTTTTGAAATTTGTTAATGTACCACCTAACCATCTTTCAGTCATATAGTACATACCTGTTCTCGCTGCTTCTTCTTTACATACTTCTTGTGCTTGTTTTTTTGTACCTACGAATAATACTTTTCCACCATCAGCTACGATATTTTTTAATTTTTCATAAGATACTTCTAATGCATCAACTGTTTTTTGAAGATCCATGATATAAATATCATCTCTTGTAGAAAATATGTATTCTTTCATTTTTGGATTCCATCTTTTAGTCTGATGACCAAATTGAACTCCAGCTTCTAATAAGTAACTCATCGCTACTACTGCCATATTTTCACTCTCCTTTTGTTAATTCTTCCAAATACCTCTTCTTTAGTAATCACCTATTGGCACTAGACGACTAAATCAGTATTTGTGCTATTTTTTGAAAAGCCATAAATATATTATCATAAAAATAATTCTTTTACAACACTTTTTTCTTTATTTTAAACTATGTTATTAATTATATTCATAACATGTTTAATTAAATTTTCAGAAGCAAATTTATCACCAACTTTAGTAATAGAAAACGTTTTATATCCTATTCTATTTACAGATGCTCCACAATGATATGCTATATTATTGTCTAAGATAAAATATCTATCATGAAATGTAGTGTTATATATAACTTTTAAATTATGATATTCTAGATTATATTTATCAATATCTTGTTTAGTTAATAGATTATCTTTCTTAGTAATAATAGTAACTTTAATATCAAGTCTTTTAATTATATCTAATGTAGTAGGATCTGCATAATTATCTACAATTATCAATTCATTTTTTGCTTCATTAAATATTTTATATATCTTATAGTAGGCGTCAAACATTTTACCATGAAAATATATTTCTGTTTCTTTTTTCTTTTCATCTAATTTATTAAATGATTCAGTTAATAATTTTATCTTATTATCATGTTCTAGTAATTTTGTTTCTACATTAGATAATCTATATTCATTATCTCCTACGTAATGTCTCATTGTTACAAAAGCTTCCATAATCTTTATACTCATATTAATAGCATTGTTGGTATGTAATATACTTGATAACATGGCAACGCCTTGTTCTGTAAAAACATATGGTAAATATTTTCTATGCTGGCCTCTTCTATTCTCTAAGGTTCCAATTTGGAACCTTAGAGAATCATATTCTTCTTTTGTTAATTGAAACATGAAATTATCTGGAAATCTTTCCATATTCCTTTTAACAGACTTATTAAGATCTTTAGTGCCGTTAACACATTCATATAACTTGGATAAATCAGAATCAAGCATAACCTGCTTCCCTCTTATTTCATAAATTAGATTTTCAATTTTAGTATCAGCTTTTACTATAATATCATTCATATAATCCCCCATTAGTAAAATGATTATATCAATAAATTTTATAATAAACAAATGCTTTTACTTATAGTAAACTTTATGTAACACTATATAATAATAATCATATGCTATCTATAGGTGGATTATGATTAATTGGTTTATGAATTTAAATTACGTATATCAGGCATTAATTGCTACTTTATTTACATATTGTGTTACGGCTTTAGGAGCAGCCTTGGTATTTTTCTTTAAGAAAGTTAATAAAAATCTATTAGACGCTATGTTAGGAATATCTGCTGGTGTTATGATAGCAGCTTCATTCTTTTCATTGTTATTACCTGCTATTGAATCATCAATATCTAATATTTTTATTATCATACTTGGATTCATGTCTGGGGGAATTCTATTATTTATTGGAGATAAAGTATGTGATAAATTAGTTAATGAGAGTAATAAAAGAATACTTATGTTAATTATTTCTATTACTTTGCATAATATTCCTGAAGGAATGGCTGTAGGAGTTGCTTTTGGTAGTACTTTTTTTGGACTAGATGGTGCTACAGTATTATCTGCTTCTATGTTAGCATTAGGGATTGGTATTCAAAATTTTCCTGAGGGAACTGCTGTTTCTGTTCCTTTAATAAGAGAAGGTGTATCTAGAAAGAAAGCTTTCTTTTATGGTCAATTATCGGGTATTGTGGAACCTATTTCTGGTGTTATTGGAGCATTACTTGTTACAAAGATTAGAATATTACTTCCATTCTTGCTTTCTTTTGCTGCAGGAGCAATGATTTATGTTGTTGTGGAAGAATTAATACCAGAAAGTCAAAGTAATGAAAAAAAAGACCTAATGGCCTTATTTACTTTAATCGGTTTTAGTATAATGATGTATTTGGATATTGTTTTTGGATAAGCAATATCTTTTTTATTTAAATGATGATATATATGCTTCTGGTACAGTACCATTAATTAATTTCATAGATAATGGAATACTATTAGGAATAGTTACTCTTTCTGATATGAATGGTAAGTTTATTTGGCTGGATACTTCTAGATATATTCTTACTTCCACTAAAGCATTATTTATTCCATATGGTTTTATCTCTGTTTCTATATTACTTATAACATCTCCGATAATATTTAATTTTAATTTTACTTTAGGAAATATATTATTTAATATGGGATTATTAAATATTACTCCAAATGGTATTTCAGCTATTATACCTTCCTTTAATAAATTATTATCGTAATCTTTTAACATATCATTAAATGCTTCAATATTACCAGATTCTATCTGTCTTAAACTATATTGTATATTATAAGTTATTTGATTTAATATTTTCGTTACCTCTTTAGAATTATAATCTATCATTTGTATTTCATCATTATTATTTTTAACTATTTCAAATAGATTATCGGTATTCATATTATTAGTAATTTCTCTTGTCACTGATGAATTAATTATTAAAGTTATTATTTTTCTAGTGTCAGAGACTGCTATTGGTAATAGTACCTTATTGGCTTTCTTACCAAAATAAGATATAACAAAGAAAGAAGATATTATAGATAGTATTATTATAAATAATAGTAATGATAAGTATGAACCTAATTTTATTTTTTTATAAGGTTTTAGTTTCATCATATAATATTATATGAAAAAAAAGTAGAATTATCTACTTTTTACCTCAGTATCTGCTTCACTATAAATCGTTACTTGTTCCTTGTCATTTGCATAATCTATTAATTTTTCAATTGTTTCAGCTGTTGGATTGATATATTCTTGTGGAGTAATTCCCATATTGATTAAGTCTTCATATGGAACATTTCCTATTTCACCAACAATTGCATCTTTCTCTTTTACATATTCATTTTCTTCCATATTTACATCTCCATATTGTGATATACGTTTTGTACATCATCAGATTCTTCTAAAGTTTCTATTAAAGATAATACTTTTTCAGTTGTTTCAGTATCTAACTTTATATAATTATCTGGAATAAATGTTACTTCACTAGTAACTATTTTATCATATCCTAATTCTTTTAATTTTTCTAATACAGAAATAAAGTTTTCTGGTGTTGTATAGACTACGATATTTTCATCTACTTCCATATCAAGAATATCTAAATTTAAGATATCTTCCATTGCTTTATCTGGGTCATAACCACTTTCTAAGATTATTAATCCTTTTCTTTTAAACATATAACTTACAGAACCATCTGTTCCCAAATTACCATTCTTTTTTGTTAATGTGCTTCTTACATAACTTGCTGTTCTATTTTTATTATCTGTAAGACAATCTATCATCAAGGCTATTCCTGATGGTCCATATCCTTCGTATCTAATAGATTCATAATTTTCAGCATTATTCTTATTTTGAGCTTTTTGAATTGCTGATTCTATATTAGATTTAGGCATATTCTCTGCCTTACATTTTTCAATAACCATTCTCAATTGAGAATTATTATTTGGATCAGCATCACCACTTTTTGCTGCTACATAAAGTTCTTTAGCTAATTTTTGAAATATCTTTCCTCTTTCGGCATCTATTGCCCCTTTTTTTCTTTTAATAGTAGACCATTTTGAATGTCCTGACATATTTATCCTCCTTTAACTAATATATGATAAGATAATTGGAGCTAATATGATTAATAGCATTAAAGGAATAAAGAATAATACGGAAATAATACTAATTCTTACTGGAAGTTTAGCTATTTTTGCTTTTACTTCCATTTTTCTTTTTTCTCTTAAATAATCAACTTGCTCGTATAAATTATCTATTACACTATTTCCAAAGATATTAGATTGATTTAATAGTAATATTATATTATTTATATTTTCTGATGGAATTCTTTTTTGCATGTCAGATATAGATTCGTTTAAACTTTTTCCATATGTTACTTGTCTTAATGCTTCTTTAAATTCCATAGATAATTCTCCGGAAACATTGTCAGTAGTTATTCTAATAGCTTCAAGTAAATTTCTGCCTGTATCAACAGATAATGTTAATACTTCAAAGAAGTGCATTGCTTCTTTTTCCATAATAGTAGTTCTTTTTTTTATTTTTAAATCTAATACTATGTAATCATACAAGTGCATATAGAAATATACTGCAATTGGAGCTAAAATATAACCAAACTTTGATATATATAATAACACAGCAAATAATAAAATGGAAGTAAAAAGTCTTATATTTAACACTTTATATATATCATATTTATTTTTTGTACCTAATTTTTCTATTTTTCTTTGATATGTATCTATTGTCTTTTGTCTATATACTAATTTTACTAATTCTTCTCTTTTCATTAATAATCCACCTTCATTATTTTATTTAGAACAAATAAGTATATAGCAAACATTATAATTATGAGTCCTAATATTAAATATCCTAGTGTACTTTCAAATAGTGGATCAAAATATGTAGGACTTAATATATAGATAAATAATGTTAAAACAAAAGGTACAATGGTTAATATTTTAACTACTAAATTAGATGCTGTGGTAGTACTTTTTAATTCTTCATGCATTTTCTTTCTATCAAATAAAGTTTTTTCTATTGAATTAAATACTTTTACAATATTACCACCAGTTTTATTTAAGGTTATTAATGATGTAGATACATATGTAGCAGAATCAACATTAACTCTTTTATTAAATCTATCAAAAACAACATCTATTGTTAATCCATACTGCATTTCTTTATATATTTTTTTAAATTCATTCTTTAGTGGTCCGGTTAATTTTTCAGAAGCTATTTTAACAGCTTGAATAGTACTATTACCAGCTTTAAAGGCATTATTCATAATAATAATAGCTTCAAGCATATCATGTTCCATTCTTTTGTTTTTGCCAAGGCCTGTTATATATAATATGATATCTAGAAAATTGAATCCTATTATAAATAGACAGATAATATCAAAAAGATGTATTCCTGTTTTTCTTATACCTGAAGCAAATAAATAAGATACAATTAGAAATAGTCCTATGATTATTTTATTAGTCACAAAATCACAAGCTTCATCTTGTTCTCCCATAGTATATCTTTTATAATAGTTTACCAATCTAGGAAAAAGCTTTTTTATTTTCTTTCTTTGACTTTCTATAAAACTATTATAATAATATATTAATTTATCAATTATGGAATAATCTATTGTTTTAGAATTTATGCTATATTTACTAACTCTTTTTATTAGTTTATAAGAGGATATAGCATTTATTATGAGTAATATACCTGTGATAATAATGACTACTAAAAAGACTTTTATCATCACATCTATACAAAATTGTAGCATTATTATCACCCCATTTCTTTCTTCTTTTAATTAAGCTAGAGCACTATATACCATATATTTGGCTACTAAAAAGACAATTATACATATTATAGAAATAATACCAATATAAGATATTAATCTAGGATAATTAATTTTTTCGTCCATTTTATTCACCAAAAATATTGGTTAAATCAATACCCTTTCTTTTAATTTTATTATAAATGTTAGGAACATAGTTTTGTTGAGTAAATTCACCTTCTACTTCACCGTTTTCTCTGATTCCTACTTCTTTAAAACTAAATATTTCTTTTAATTTTACCATTTCTTTTTCTATGCCAACTACTTCTGATATAGATGTTACTTTTCTTCTACCATCATATAATCTATCTATTTGAATTATTATATCAATTGCTTTTTCTATATAGTTACGAATAGCATATACTGGTAATTCCATATTGTTCATTAGCATCATTGTTTCTAATCTGTTAACAGCATCAGCACATGAATTAGAGTGAAGAGTTGTAATAGATCCTTCATGTCCAGTATTCATAGCTTGCATCATATCAAACGCTTCTTTTCCTCTTACTTCTCCGACGATAATTCTATCTGGTCTCATTCTTAGAGCATTTCTAACTAAGTCTCTTATTGTTACTTCTCCACTACCTTCATAATTTACAACTCTTGTTTCTAGTGATATAACGTGTGTCTGATGAAGTTTTAACTCAGCAGCATCTTCAATAGTAACTATTCTTTCATCTTCTGGTATAAAACTACTTAAAATATTTAATAGCGTTGTTTTACCTGTACCAGTACCACCAGATACAATAATATTTAGTTTACTCTTTACACAAGCATCTAAAAATGTAGCCATATCTGCTGTCATAGTACCATTTCTTAATAAATCCTCGATAGTATTTAAATTTCTTGAGAATTTTCTAATGGTTATTACTGGACCATTAATAGAAAGCGGTGGTATAACAGCATTTAGTCTAGAACCATCGCTAAGTCTAGCATCAACCATTGGATTAGCGCTATCAATAGTTCTTCCTAATGGTTCTACTATTCTTTGAATAGTTCTAATTATATGATTATCATCTACAAAAGATACTGTATTATCTTTTACTAATTTACCATTTATTTCTACATAAATATCATTTGGTCCATTTACCATAACTTCTGTTATAGAATCATCATCTAATAAATCTGTTATTGGTCCATAACCATTTATTTCTTTTTGAATTAAATTAAAGATATATTCTCTTTCTATTGGCGATAAATCGTAATAGAATAAAGTATCATCTATTTCACCATTAATATATTGTTCTAGAGTAATTCCTGTAGGTATTGTATTATCTATTAATCTTTGAATTATCTTTGTTCTTAATTCTTCTAGTTTTGTTTTATCAGGGAACACATCATAATCTGCTAATGTTGGTTTTTCTACGACATTTGTTTTTACATTAAAAGCTTCTACTAAAGATTTCTTACTCATCTTGCACCTCTTTCTTAGTAATAAGGGCATTGGCCATTAATTTTAAATCATTTATTTCTCTTGAATATATTTTATTAATAGTTTTATTAAGAGTAAGTATCTCGCCATTTAAGTAATATTTATCAATATTTTTAATATAAAATTTACGAGACAAAGTATAATCTATATTACCATCTATCATATTACGAATATTATATATATCGATATAATCTTTTCCTGTATCACGTGAATTATTTAATAATATATAATAATTATTCATACCATTTTCTCTTAAAATACTTAAGATATTACGCATATTTTTAATATCTACTAAATCATTTGTTAGGATAAATAAGTTATTAGTAGATTTATCTAAAGCAGTTAAGCTTATTTCGTTCAAGACATGGTTAGTATCTAGTAATATTACATCATATAATGATCTAGCTATTCCTATAATTCTATCTATATATTTACTTTCTATTTTGTTAGCATCTCTTGGATCTCTTGGAGCTGCAATTATATCAATTCCTTTATTATAACTAATTACATAATCATCTAATGAAGTAAATCTATTATTAGAAATAGCATCTACTATAGTATATATATCGCGATTATTATCTATATTCAATAAAGTAGCTACTCCTCCACTATATAGATCTAAATCAATAACTAATACTTTCTTTTTCATTTGGTAATATATTCCAGCTAAGTTAAGAACAGTAGTGGTTTTTCCTACTCCGCCCTTAACAGAAGATACTGTAATAATTTTACTAGAATTACTATTCACACTAATCACCTTTTATTCTTTTTATAATCTTTTTATCATTATCTATATAACCTATAAAATGAGATTTTAAATCATAGATATTTTTCTTACTGATAATACCTTTTATATCTTTTTTTAAGATAATATTTATTCTATTATCTTCAGTTGTTAAACTGATTTCTAAATTAGAATCATTTAAATTAGCTAAATAATTAACTAATTCTTCCAAATTAGATTCTTCTTTCTTATCTAGTGCATAATCTACTAAAATTCTATTAATATTGTCTATTTCTAATCTATTAATTATTAGATTAGATACATCTATCGTTAGAATAAGCAAGATAACAAATATTGGTAATAGTAGAACAAAGAAAGTTAATACTTGTCCTCGATTATTCATGAGGTATATACCTTTCAACTTTTATTTGATATGGATTAGATATAATTCTTTCTAATCCAAAATTAAATATTTTTACTTTCTTTGTTATAGTTATATCCATATAAGTACTTTCTTCAGATATGGTTATATCTATATCTTTATATAATTCTTTTATATTATTAATATCTGTATCTTCTTTAATAAATTCTATAATATCTGAACTATCATTCTCTAGTTTGCATTTGTTAGAAAATATTAGTCCAAAATCAATAATAGCAAATAATAACATTATCGTAATGGGTAATATTAGAACGAATTCAATTAATGCTTGTCCTCGATTATTCATTCTAATCACCCACTCTCCTAGAATAATTATATCATAAAGTTAAAAAAAAGGAAGAGTTTACTTTCCTTTTTTAGAATTATTATTTATTTTTTTATTTCCTTCTGTCTTAGGAGATTTTTGTGGTTCATTTTTAGGCTTATTATCTCTTGGATCAGAACGATAATTATTTTGTGGGGTGTCTTTCTTAAATTTATTTATATCTTTATTGGCTTTCTTTTCTTCTTCGTCATCATCTTTAAAGATTAAATATATTAAGGCTGCTATAACAAGAAGAATAAGTATTATCATAATAATTTTAGAAAGATCAAGGCCTTTTTTATCTTTTTTCTTAATATCAGTTTTAACATCATCTGTTTTTCCATCAGTAGGTACATTTACTGTTTTGTCTTCTACTACTGGATTATTATATGTAGTACTTGTTTCTGTATTTGTTACTGGAGTAGCAGTTGGTGTAGATTCTTCTTCATCCACAACTGGTTCTACTACTGCTTCCTCTTCTTCAGGTTCTTCTCTAACTACATTAACTTTATATATTTGAACATCACCATTTTTAGCAGTTACAGTAATAGTATATTCATTATTACCATATTCTAATGTTTCTGGTCCATCGATAGTTTTAGATGCACTATCGTTTTCTAAAATTACATCTAAATCAATTTCAGTTGTATCAGATGATACTGATGTTTCATAATCATATTTTCCTTCAGTTAATTCTATATCTTCGCCATTAATAAGAATTCTAGATACATTAGCATTATCTGAAGCATTAATAGTTATATTTACTGATACATCTTCATCTACTAACTCTAATTCTTTTCCTCCATTAGCAAATCTATTATTAGAAATTCTAATAGTGTAATCTCCTTCTTCTAAGGCCTTATATTTAAGAGTTAGAACTTTATAATCAGCATTTTTAAGTTCTGCATTAGAAACATAGGTGAAAACATTTCCACGTCTATTTCCATATAGTCCTTCTGAAGCTACTGATACACCTAATAATTGCATACCACTAGCATCACTTTGTATAACTCCTTCAATACCATTTAGAGCATATTCACTAGCTGATACAATATAATCTATAGTAAATTCTTCACCAGTATTAATAACTGTATTATTGTTTTCTAATCTAGCAGAAACAGTTCCAGGTTCTTCAGGTACCTCTATATCATTTAAGATATTCAAATAGTATGTAATATCTAGGATATCTACGATATTATCTTTATTAATATCTTTTGTTACATTATCTATTTCATTATAATCAAAGGTATTATCAATAAGAGCTTGAATATCTTCTTGTGATAATATTCCATCATTATTGAAATCTCCTATGAAAGTAATAGTGTATTTGATTGTTAAACTATCACAACAACTAATACTTAGAACCATTCCATTTTCTAACTTAATAGTCTTTAAATAATCTTCTAAAGTTTGTTCCTCATTTTCGGTATATCCTGATGTAACATCTTCACCATTTTTATTAGTTATTGTATAAGTTATTTCACTATTCTCTGTTAATTCAGACATAACTTTATCTAAATCATAAACTGTTGGAATATTTTCACTATTTGTAATTGGATTTATATATAATAATCCTTTTTCATTAACAGTTTCTACGTTCCAATCAATATTGTTACTACTTAGATAACTATTGATTACATCATCATTATCTTCTAATTCTCCATATTTTATTTTTATTTCTTCATTAATTTCAGAAACAACATTACCTTCTTCATCGGTTAATGATTTATTTAATGATAATTGGTGAGGTCCATATAAATGACCCATCATGTCATAATCATCAGTTGTAATATAGTTTTGTAATTCAGTTCCAAGGAATTCTTCTTCTCCAATAAAGTAGTGTCCTTCTGGTGTTATTCCACCCATATTTAGTTTATATATGACAATAAATGAACTAACTCCATCAGGTAATAGATATGTATCATCTACCTTTGGTAAATCATTGTTGCCTTCTTTTAGCATATAACTAAATCCTTTTTCAAAATTGAATACTTCATTATAATTATTACTATCTAATATAGTGAACTCTTCTTCATTATAGTATCCCAAAGATACATCAATATCATATGTTCCATCAAATCTAATAACAGTAAATAATTGTAGTGAATATCCATAACCATTATTTAATTCTTCTAAAGATACTGAAACAGGATCTCTATTAGATTCATCATAAGTTTCATCTAAGTATGTATATTTTTCAGAAACTTTAACATATAATTCATGTTCTTCTTCTAATTCTTCTTGATATGTAATTTTAATTTGATTGTTATCTTTATCTAATTCTAACATTAATTTTGACTCTTCACCTTCATAGGCAAATACTGTTGACAAGCATGACAAGTTAGAAAAGATTAACGCTAATACCAAGAATATTTTTGTTATTTTTGACATTTTTTGTTTTAATTTTTTCATTTTTTCACCTTTCCTTTTCTAGTTATTTTTTTAAATGTTTCCCCCGGATTTGTCACCTCTTTACTATGATTTCAACTATCATCAAATTAATTATAGCATACTTGTCTATCTTTTCTAGTACGTTTACACAAATTTGACACTTGGTAATATTTAGTAAAATAAAACAGTAAGATTATTTTCTTACTATTTTATTTTTTATTTCTTCATTAATTAAGTTAATAAATTCTTCTTGTGAAACTGTCTTAGTTTCATTTTCTCCATGGAGTCTATACGAGATAGTTTTATTCTCTTTCTCTGAATCACCCAATATTATAGTATATGGAATTTTTTTAATTTGAGCTTCTCTTAATCTATATCCTAATTTTTCTTCTCTATCGTCTAAGTTACATCTGAATCCTGCTTCAGTTAATTTATCATATACTTCCTTAGCATAATCAGTATGAATACTAGAATTTACTGGTAAGATATTTATTTGAATTGGTGCTAACCATAATGGGAATAATCCAGCATAGTGCTCTATCAATATACCAATAAATCTTTCTACTGATCCATATATAACTCTGTGTAACATGACTGGTCTTTTCTTAGAGCCATCTTTGTCAACATATGTTAAATCGAATCTTTCCGGTAAATTCATATCTAATTGAATTGTTCCACATTGCCATACTCTTCCTAAAGAGTCTTTAATATGGAAATCTAATTTAGGTCCGTAGAATGCTCCATCTCCAGGATTAATCTTACATTCTCTTCCTGCTTTATGACAAGCTTCCTCAAGAGCTTTTTCACTTTTGTTCCAAACTTCTATATCTCCGATATACTTTTCCTCTGGTCTTGTAGATAATTCAATATTATATGTTAATCCGAATATAGCATACATTCTATCAATAAATCTGATTAGTCTTATTACTTCTTCTTCAATTTGATCTTCTCTCATAAAGATATGAGCATCATCTTGAGTAAATGTTCTTACTCTAAATAATCCGTTCAAGGCTCCGCTTGCTTCATGTCTGTGTACTTGGCCTAATTCTCCGATTCTCAATGGTAGATCCTTATATGAATGAAGTGAATTCTTATAAACTAGCATTCCTCCAGGACAATTCATTGGTTTAATAGCAAATGTTTTTTCATCTATTTCACTAGTATACATATTTTCACGATAGTTAAACCAATGTCCTGACAATTCCCATAATTCTCTATTTAACATTATTGGTGTTTTGATAAATTCATATCCTTCTTTAGTATGTTCTTGATACCAGAAATTTTCTAAGATATTTCTTAAAACCATTCCATTTGGTAG
>JAEEGL016733272.1_pt1 | contig 13061 bp, 10 predicted proteins | sample 9134231 | NCBI WGS metagenome assembly JAEEGL01 (sample SAMN16246548, study PRJNA631951) | gut metagenome | biome: gut microbiome; feature: rumen; material: fiber-attached | host: Bos | place: Iran: Karaj | collected 2018-10 | reverse complement strand
TTCAGACCTTGATCTTGTTGTTGCTGGTTCTGAGAAGGCTGTTGTAATGGTTGAGTCAGAGGCTAACTGCCTACCTGAGTCTGTAATGCTTGGTGCTGTTATGTACGGTCACGAGCAGCAGCAGTCTGTAATCAAAGAGATTGAAGAGTTCGCTAAGAAGGTTAACCGTCCTGTATGGGATTGGGTAAAGCCAGAAGAGAATACTGCTCTTATCGAGGCTGTTAAGGCTGATGCCGAGCAGGCTGTTGGCGATGCATTCAGAATCGTTGACAAGCTAGAGCGTCAGGATAAGCTGGCTGAGATTCAGAAGAATACAACTGAGAAGTTAAAGGCTGAACACGAAGAGTGGGCAGAGAAGGATAACGAAATCGCTAAGATTTTCTTCGAGTTAGAGCGTAACATCGTTCGTGAGAGAATCCTTTCAGGTGAGAAGCGTATCGACGGTCGTACCTTAAGAATGATTCGTCCTATCACCATTGCTACCGGTATTCTTCCACGTGTTCACGGTTCTGCACTATTCACCCGTGGTGAGACTCAGTCAATCGGTACCTGTACCTTAGGTTCAGAGAGAGATGCTCAGACCTTCGAGGATATGGCAGGTGTTCGTTCAGACAGATTTATTCTTCACTACAACTTCCCTCCATACTGCGTAGGTGAGATTGGTCTGATTGGTTCTCCAAAGCGTCGTGAAATCGGTCACGGTCGTCTAGCTAAGAGAGCTCTAAAGGCTGTTCTACCAGAGATGGAGAATTTCCCATATTCAATCCGTGTTGTTTCAGAAATCACTGAGTCAAACGGTTCTTCATCAATGGCTTCTGTATGTTCAGGCTGCTTATCTCTAATGGATGCAGGTGTTCCTATTAAGGCTCCAGTTGCTGGTATTGCAATGGGTCTTGTTAAGGAAGACGACAGAGTTGCAATTCTAACTGATATTATGGGCGATGAAGATCACTTAGGTGATATGGACTTCAAGGTAGCTGGTACCCGTGATGGTGTTACCGCACTTCAGATGGATATCAAGACCGACGGTATTACCCGTGAGATCATGCAGAATGCATTAACTGATGCTCATGCTGCAAGAATTCACTTACTGAACGTAATGCAGAAGGCAATTCCTGGTCCTCGTGAGACTCTGTCTCCTTATGCTCCACGTGTAGTAACCATCAAGGTTCCTGCAAACAAGGTTAAGGAAGTTATCGGTAAGGGTGGATTCAACGTTCGTTCAATCCAGGCAGATACCAATTCACAGATTGATATCGAAGATGATGGTACCGTAAAGATTTCTGCTTCATCATTAGCATCAGCTGATGCTGCAATTAAGCGCATTAATGATCTTTTAGTTGAAGTTGAAGTTGGTCAGGATTATGATGGAAAAGTTGTAAGAATCACTGATTTCGGTGCTTTTGTTAACATTCTTCCTGGCAGAGATGGTCTAGTTCATATTTCTCAGATCACCGAAGAGCGTGTTGAGAACGTAAATGATTATCTATGCGTTGGTGATGAAGTTCGCGTTCGTGTTCTAGATATTGATAACACCGGTAGAATCCGTTTATCAATCAAGGCATTAGCTGAGGCTGAGAATGCCAAGGCTGAGGCTGAAGAGCAGAAGACAGAGCAGGATTCAGCTCCAGAGGTTGATTTAGACGAAGATGCTGAGCCTGCAGAGAACACATATGTTCAGGCCTCTTCAGAGGATTTACCAAATCCATATGAGAATAGCCCACGTGAAGAGTAATTCTTTGCTCGTGCTATGTTAAATAAAACAAGGCTCGTTAATAATACGGGCCTTTTTTGTGAGAAAAAAAATGACAAGTACTCAAAATAATAATAGAGAACAGTTTACTTCCAGACTCGGTTTTTTACTTATTGCTGCAGGATGCTCAATCGGTCTTGGTAATGTATGGCGTTTCCCTTATATCACTGGTCAGTATGGCGGCGCTTTATTTGTACTTATCTATATAGCTTTCCTGATTCTTCTTGGTATTCCTCTAGTGACTATTGAGCTTTCAGTAGGTAGAGCTTCAAGAAGATCTATTGGCAGATCCTTTGAGATTCTGACTCCTAACAAGAAATGGTATCTATGCAAGTATTTCATGATTCTTGGTAATTATGTGCTGATGGCATTCTATACCATGGTTACAGGCTGGATGTTCTACTATTCAACCAAGATGCTGTTAGGTGAGTTTACTGCTGCTCCTATGAGTCAGGGCGATTCTGGCGCTGTATTCGGCGGAATGTTAGCTGATCCTGTTACTCAGATTATCTGTACTGTTATTGTTACCGTGGTTGGTTTCTCAGTCTGTGCATGCGGTGTAAGAAACGGTGTTGAACGTATCACCAAGCCTATGATGGTTTTACTGTTCATGATGCTGTTATTCCTGTCTGCAAGATCATTCTTCCTTCCTGGTTTTGAAAAGGGCTTAGAGTTCTATCTGATGCCTGATTTTTCAAAGATTTCATCTCAGAATCTGTATGAAGTTCTGTATGCTGCTTTAGGTCAGGCATTCTTTACCCTAGGTTTAGGTGTCGGCTCTCTGCAGATTTTCGGTTCATACATGAATTCGCATAAGTCAATTACTTATGAGGCAGCTGTTATTACTCTTTTAGATACTATTGTTGCGATTTTAGCCGGTATCATTATTTTCCCTGCATGCTTTAGCTACTCTGTTGAACCTGGTCAGGGACCTGGTCTGATTTTCGTAACTCTGGTTTCTGTATTCTCAAATATGGCTGCAGGTCAGATCTGGGGTAGTATCTTCTTCATCTTTATGCTGTTTGCTGCTGTATCAACTCTGATTGCAGTATTTGAGAACATTGTCGGTATCAGCATTGATGTATTTAATGTTTCAAGAAAGAAAGCTGTTATTTATAACTGTCTAATTATCCTGATTCTAGCCTTACCTGTAATTCTTGGCTTCAATGTATTATCAGATGTACATCCTATGGGTGAGGGAACTGTAATCCTTGATTTATATGACTTTATTCTTTCTCAGAATATTCTCCAAATTGGTGCAATTATCTACGTTTTATATGTCTCATGGAATTATGGCTGGGGATTTGATAAATATTTAAAGGAAACAAATAAAGGTTCTGGATTTAAATTAACCGGAAAATTTAAATTCTATTTCAAATATGTATTGCCTTTAATTGTTGTTTTCCTTCTAATTCAAGGCTATATATCAGTTTTTAATAAATAATAATAACGAGAAAAATAATTGTTATGGATACAAAGGTAAGAACAAGAGAGGTCTTCCGAACCAGATTAGGTTTCCTTCTGATTGCTGCAGGATGCGCTGTTGGTATAGGAAATGTTTGGAGATTCCCTTATATCGTAGGACAGTATGGTGGAGCATATTTCGTTCTTTTATATCTGTTTTTTCTATTGTCTGTAGGTATTCCTTTACTTACTGTTGAACTTGCCATTGGCAGAGCTTCAAGAAGCTCAATGGCATACTGTTATGAAAAGCTTGAACAGCCTGGTACCCACTGGCATTTCAACAAGTGGTGGCAGTTCTCTGGTAATTACATCCTGATGGCCTTCTATGTAGTAGTTGCCGGCTGGATGCTTTTCTATTTCTGCAACTTTGTTTCCGGAAATATAACTCCAGGCATGACAAGAGAAGCTGCAGGTCAGAATTTCGGTGAGCTACTGGCAAATCCAGAAACCATGTTCCTTTGTGTATTCATTACAGTTCTTTTCTCATTTACTATTGTTGCCTTGGGCGTTATTAAAGGCGTTGAGCGTTTTACCAAGCCTCTGATGATTGTATTGATTCTGCTTCTGTTCTTCATGGCATGCAGATCATTTACTCTGGATGGTTTTGAAGAGGGTATTAAATTCTATTTAAAGCCTGATTTTGAGAAATTCGAGCAGAATATCGGTGAGGCAATCTGGGCTGCTATGGGCCAGGCATTCTTTACCTTATCAGTTGGTTTTGGTGCTATCGCTATCTTCGGCAGCTACATGTCAGAGCGTCACAGAATCTTAAATGAGGCTGTATTTATTGCCACATTTGATACCATTATCGCCTTATTATCCGGTTTCGTAATTTTCCCTGCATGTTTTACCTATGGCATCAATCCTGATGCAGGTCCAAATCTGCTGTTCATCACCATGACAGTTGTATTTTCAAATATGACCTTTGGTACCATCTGGGGAAGCCTGTTCTTCCTGTTCATGCTGATTGCAGCTGTATCAACCATGATTGCTGTATTTGAGAGCTCAATTGCAGGATGTATTGAGCTGTTCAAATGGTCAAGACTAAAGGCTGTAGTTATCAATTTCGTAGTAATTATCGCCTTAAGCTTACTGCCAATGCTTGGCTTTAATGTTCTGTCAGATGTTCATATTATCGGCTCTAATACCGGTATTCTGGACTTCTTTGATTTCCTTGTATCTAACAATATTCTTCCAATTGGTTCAATTGTGTTTGTATTGTTCATCTGCTCAAAGAGCGGAATGCAGTGGGACAGATACATCAAGCAGTGCAATATTGGTAAAGGCTTTAAAATGCCTACCTCTCTGTTTATCTACTACAAGTACATTCTCACAACTATGGTTATCATTGTTCTTGCAGTTGGATACTACAAGATTTTCGGTAGAGCTTAATAAAAATAATTTTACGATTTAGGATTTTCAAATGAACGAGAAAAGAGAGCAGTTTAAAACCAGACTTGGTTTTATCTTGATTGCAGCAGGATGTGCTGTTGGTATTGGTAATGTCTGGCGTTTCCCATACATCACAGGTCAGTACGGTGGAGCTATCTTCGTACTTATTTATCTGTTCTTCCTGATTGCAATGGGTATTCCTCTTTTAACTGTTGAGCTTGCAATCGGTAGAGCATCAAGATCATCAATTGCAAAGTGCTATGAGAAGTTAGAAGAGCCTGGCACCAAGTGGCATGTTAACAAGTGGTGGCAGCTTGCCGGTAACTATATTCTGATGTCTTTCTACGGAATCATCACCGGCTGGATGCTTTACTATTTCCTGAAGTTTGCATTCGGAACTGTTGAGTCAAATCTGCCAAAGGATGTTGCTCTTGAGGGCTTTATTTCCTTACTTGCTGATCCAGTTACTCTGTATATGTGCATGGCAGCAGTTGTAGCATTCTCATTTATGATTGTGGCTTTAGGTCTTGTTAAAGGTGTTGAGCGTTATACCAAGCCTTTAATGATGATGCTGATTATTCTTCTGGTATTCATGGCAATCCGTTCATGCACCATGTCAGGTTTTGCTGATGGTATTTCATTCTACCTGAAGCCAGACTTATCAAAGCTTGAGAACAATTTTGGCGAAGCAATCTGGGCTGCAATGGGGCAGGCATTCTTCACCTTATCTACCGGTATGGGCGGTATCGCTATTTTCGGTAGCTATATGTCAAACCGTCACCGCCTGTTAAATGAGGCTGTGTTCATCGCCGGTCTTGATACTGCAATCGCTCTGCTTTCAGGTTTTGTAATCTTCCCAGCTTGCTTTACCTATGGTATCAACCCAGATGCAGGTCCAAATCTACTGTTCGTTTCAATGACAACAGTATTTTCCAATATGTATCTAGGCTCTATGTGGGGAACTCTGTTCTTCCTGTTCATGCTGATTGCTGCTGTATCAACACTGATTGCTGTGTTTGAAAACATTATCGCTGCAAATCTTGAGATGTTTAACATCAAGAGAAAGAAGGCTGTTTTAGTTAACTTCCTGGTTATTCTGATTCTGGCTATTCTTCCAGTATTAGGCTTTAACGTTCTTTCAAATGTTTCAATTCTTGGTAACGGCACTGGTATTACTGATTTCTGTGATTTCTTAATCTCAGCAAACGTATTACCAATCGGTTCTTTATTATTTGTTCTGTTCATTACTTCAAAGCGTGGTATGAAATGGGAGAAGTACATTAAAGAGTGTAATACAGGTATCGGTTACAGAATTTCAGAGAAGTTATTTGTTTACTACAGATACATTCTTACAACTGTAATTGCAGTGATCTTATTTATCGGATACTTAAAGGTATTTAACATAAGTCTTTTCTAATTGTTGATAATTCAACGAATTTATAAAATTTTTTCTATAAAACCGGCTTTAACTTTGTATAATGAAAGAGATACTATTACAAAAGTTAAGCTGGTTTTTTTATGAAATTATCAAACATAGTAAAGTCTCTTCTGTTAGGAACCTCAATCTGTTTCCTTTCAGTAAATTTTAATTGCTCATATGCGGCTCAGGATAAAAGCAAGCAGACTGTGCAGACCCAGAAAAAGGCCAAGAAGACTAATTCTACTAAAAAGACCAATTCTGCAAAAAAGACCAATCAGTCTAAGAAATCAAAGACCACTAAGAAATCAAACAGCGCAAAATCTGCAAAATCAAATAAATCCAAATCTTCTGCAACTACTAAGAAGGCTCCTAAGAGCAACAAGAATTACTACAAGGCTCCTATTGCCAAGGAAAACATTAGACAGAGCTATATCCCAGGTGATTTAACTACTGAGAATCCTTTAATTGCAACCACACCAAAGCTTATAAATCAGAGAAAGTATTTTAAGGATGCAGAGACTGCTGCCAAGAATGGTGATACAGCAGAGGCAATGCGTATCAAGAGAAATCATCTTGAGGATTATCCTTTAGCTCTATGGGTTGATTACTGGTATCTGACCAACAATATGGATGTTTCAAAGTATCCTAAGGCTGTGGAATTTATGAACAGTAATGATCACAGAGAATTAAGTGGAATACTTAAGAACAAATATATTGATTTCATGGCAAGACAGGGTAAGTTTAAGCAGGTATCAGATCTTATTGGCAAGAAGAAACCATTTAATGATAATCAGGACTTAACTGCAGCTCAGCAGACTCTACAGTGCAGATACTATGAGGCAAGATGGCGTCAGGGGCTGGCTGATATGTCTGCTCAGATTTTTGCCAACAAGATTTATATGCAGCTAAAACCATATCCATCAGGATGTTCAGGACTAATCTATGTCTGGGGCCAGAATGGAAATCTGAACGACACTAACCGTATGGATAAGTTCGAGAGACTGTATATCCAGAGAAGATATGCAGATTCAACCAGAAATCTTGCAGCAGAGTTTTCACCTGATTCCAAATTCAAGAATCGCATCGATCTTGCAATGGAGTTATATGAGGATCCTTCTAAGATCCTGACAGAGGAATATCAGCCATCAACAGATGATGTTCATCGTGTAGCCGTACTGGCATTCAAGCGTTTTGCCAACCTGAAACCTGAAGATGCAAATCCTCATTTTGAGTATTTCTGCAAGAAGTTTAAGGTAACTCCAACAGAGCGCCTTGATATTATTCAGATTATTTCAAGAGGATTCCTTGGTAGAAACGCAACTTTAGAGGAAGTTACCTGGGTTGATAAGCATCTGCCTGCAATTGAGTGGTCTGATGAAATCAAGATCATGAGAATGCGTAAGGCAATCTGGTTTGGTCAGTGGCAGGTTGTTTACGATCTTTATAATCATCTGAATCCAAATGATAAGAAAGAGATCAACTGGAAATACTGGAAGGCCAGAGCTGCTTATGAAATAGGAGAGAGAGACCAGAGTATTCACCTTATGAAAGAGGTGGCAAAGGATCGTAGCTTCTTTGGATTCTTAGCAGCACAGGAATTAGGTCAGCAGCCTCCATTTAACCACGAGCGTCTTTCATCTACAGCAAAATGGCCTGATACAGTTCTTCATAACAAGGCTGCAGTAAGATTCTTTGAATTTAAAGCCTTAGACAGTGCAAATGCAAGCATTGAGTGGAATGAGGTTGCAAAATACGGTACTAACGATGAAGCTATGGTAATGGCTGACTGGGCTTTAACCTCAGGCAACATCAATTATGCAATCATGTCTGTTATTGCAGGCAAGAGATGGGATGCTCTTGATTACAGATTCCCTAAGGCTTTCCTGAATCTGTATAAGAAATACTCTTCATCAACCAATGTACCAATTTCATTCCTGTATGGAATTTCACGTCAGGAGAGTATGATGAATCCTAATATCAAATCTCCTGTAGGTGCAGTAGGTTTAATGCAGCTGATGCCTGAAACTGCAAGAGTGGTTTCTAAGAAGAACAACTGGGATTATAGCGGACCTAGAGATCTGGTAATTCCTGAGAACAATATACGTCTAGGCTCTGCCTACCTGAAGGATATGTTAGAGAGATTCGACAATAACAGAATTCTTGCTGCTGCAGCTTACAATGCTGGCCCTAACAGAATCCCAAGATGGAAGTCTTCAGATGGAAAGAAGCGCGATACTCCAATGTTTATCGAGAACATTCCATTTAAGGAAACCAGACTGTATGTACAGAATGTTCTACTGTACGATGTGATTTATAAGAAGCTTCTGACCGGTAAGACAGATCTTCTATTAAAAGATAATGAACAGAAGTACAGATATTAGAGTTAACATACTGAGTTTTAACGCATAAAATCTTTACAAAAAGTTAAAATTTGGTATTATATTATCTGTTGTGCCCAGGTGGTGAAATTGGTAGACACGCTACTTTGAGGGGGTAGTTCTTCCGGGAGTACGAGTTCAAGTCTCGTCCTGGGCACCAAACAGCCCTCTATCCTTTCTTTTTTTCAAATCTTTTTTCAACGAATACGGCAAATTTCAACAATTTGCTTTGTTAATGGTTTTGTCTTGCAGATACAATGAAGTGAATATTTTCATGGATTCTGTATGCTGATATTTGCCTTACTGTTACTGTATTTAATCTGGGGAATGAACTGGACGGTTATGAAGATCGCCTCAGGTTATTTTGAACCGGAGTTATTTGCAACCTCAAGATTCCTTGTTGGCTTTATTGTTCTGCTTCCACTGATCTATTTCAATAAGGTTCACAGGACTAATTTTATAAATATAATCAAAGATGGTCTGGGACAGAATAAAACTGAACAGGGGATGGAGAATTCATATCCTGAAAGCCATAGGTCTCTTATCTCAATATTAAACGGCAACTCTCTTTTCTGGATTGCGATTGTAGGCATACTGCATATAAGTTATTCAAATGCCGTTGTACAGATTGCCATAGCTCATCTTGGAGCCAGTGTTTCCTGCGTTCTCAATTACACCATGCCTATATTTGTGGCAATCCTGTCCTATGTCGTACTGAAAGAAAAATTCTCTTTTGTAAAAAGTATGGGTATAGGAATAGCTTTCATTGGTCTTTTCATCATCATGAATTTCCGAATGGAAGGTGAACTATCAATGATGTTCCTTGCTTTAAGCGGAGCATTGTCCTGGGCGGTTGCTAATCTTATTATCAAAACGAAATTAGGCGGGCTTGATAAGCTTGCTCATACGACACTGCAGCTTGGATTTGGAACCTTCTTTCTGATTATCTACTCATGCATTGTTGTAAAGAGTCTGCCAATATTCAACCTTACATCCATTCTCTGTCTTCTGTATAACGGAGTTCTGGCTTCAGCTCTATGCTTTGTTCTATGGAGCTTTGTTGTGGATGTGATGGATCCATCCGCACTTGCAGTAAGCTCAATGCTAACTCCACTTATTGGCGTTTTGGGAGGAGTAGTATTCCTGTCAGAGAGATTCTCTTCAAGAATGGTATTGGGAATGGTGCTGCTTCTATTTGGTGTCTTTCTGGTTCAGCTTGTAGTAAGACGCCAAAAGAAGAATTCAAATTAGATTTAAAAGGACAGTAGTAATCTTTAATCCTTAACTGTCAGCATTCCTGGCTTGTCCATGACTTTAATTGAGTCTGCCTTTAAAAACAGCTCTGTAAAGCCGTTATGCTCAAAATATACAGCGTGACCTGATACTCTAACCCAGGTGTTATCAGGAGGAATTTCTCCATCATAATCGATGTACATTCCAGCATAGCTGTCGTTATAGCAGCAGCCAGGACCTAATCTGTATACAAAAGGAAATTCTTTTCCTTCAAACTCCGGATCATCAAATTCACCTCTCTGAAGATTACCTTCGAAGGTAATAATATCGTCTTTATATACTTCTTCAAGATTGGTGTAGATATCATTCATGGTGGTGATGAACAGCTTATCCTTGATGACAATTTCTCGGCCATAGGAACTGCTGGTCAGAAGCATGACAATAAAAAGAGAAGATAGCATCTTTTTAAATAGCATTTGAGCCTCTCATTTTTTCAATCACAACATGAACAAGGAATAGGGCAACATTGATTAGAACAATGGATGCGCCTGTTGGAGTTGAGAACTCATATGAAACGTACAGTCCTGCTGCAAAACAGAATAGACTGATTGCAAGAGAGTAAAGTACGACATTCTTAAAGCTTCTGCAGACTCTCATAGCTGTCAGAGCTGGTATTACAATCAGATTTGAGATTAAAAGTGCACCCATCATTCTCATTCCTAAGGTGATGATAACGGCACTCATAAGAGCTAAAGCCAGATTGTAATATTTAACCTTAAGTCCTGAGGCCTTGGCGAAGGTCTCGTCAAAGGTAATTGCAAAAATCTTTGGATAGAAAAGAATGTACAGAACAATAATCACTGAGCATAGGAAGATCGTTACATACATGTCTGATACTTTCATTCCCAAAATTGAGCCGAAAAGATAATTGCAGACATCTGTATTCATACCGGTGGTAACTGACAGGAGCATTACACCAAGAGCCAGTGCAGAGGTTGAAATCAGAGCAATTGCCGCATCAGCCTGAACCTTTGATCTCTTGGATAGAGATAGAAGCAGGAATGCACAAATCATTACAACTGGCAAAGACAGATATAGAGGAGACTGATTAAGTACAACCGCTAAAGCCAGTGTTCCAAAGCCAACATGTGATAAGCCGTCACCCATCATAGAGTAGTGCTTTAAAACCAGACTGACTCCGATAATACTTGCACAGGCACTGATAAATAAACCTGTAATAAAAGCTCTTACCATGAAAGAGTAGGAGAACATTTGAATTATTGAATCAATCATACATGATGCTCCATAAGACTCTTAAAGGTATCTGTTTTTATGAAGTCTTCGGTTTTACCAAAGAACTTTAATTCGTGTTCTATGCACAGAACACTGTCTGCTTCTTTTATGATTCTCTCAAGATCATGACTGATCATCAGGATTGAAGTTGAGAATTTGTCATTTAACTTTCTGATGCTGTTATAAAGACGAGACTGGGAAGTTACATCAAGACCAGCAGTAGGTTCGTCAAGAATCAGAAGTTTGTCGCTTGCGACAAAGGCTCTTGCAATCAGCACGGCCCTTTTCTGTCCGCCGGAAAGATTAAAGTAGCCCTTATCCAGTAAATCCTCAAGTTCAAGCTCTTCGATAACAGTGTTGATTCTTGCTTTGTCAGCCTTTGATACAAATGGCAGCAGGTGATGTCTGCACAGACCGCTGATTATGACTTCCCTTGCAGTTGCAGGGAAATATGAACCATCATTATTCTGCTGTGCTACATATCCTGTAGTCTTAATCGATTTATCAAAAGAGAAGTTTCCCTCATAACGCTTGTTCTCATGAACAAGTGTTTTTACAAGGGTACTCTTGCCGGCACCGTTAGGGCCAACCACTGCAAGATACTGACCTTTGCTCAGATTAAAGGTTATATCCTTTAATACCTGGGCGTTGTCGAATTTAACTGAAAGATTATTTACGTTTAATATTGTCATATTCAATTAAGTAGTAGCTCTCGCTACTACTTATACATTGTTAGTTTAAAGCGGCTTTGAGAGCTGGAAGATTGTCATTGAACAGATCTGCCATGGTTCTTTTGGCCTTAAATTCCTCAACAGTAATATTATGACCGGTATTGAAGGTCATAACCTTTGCATTAACACTCTCTGCGATAGTTGAAGCAATATTGTCTGAGGACAGTTCAATTTTAAAAATAACAGGAGCCTTCAGCTGTTCAGCCTTGTCTATCAGGAATTTGATGGTTGAAGCTGAAACCTCTGTTTCATTTGAGCATCCCTTGAATGCTGCATAATAATTCAGACCGTAGTCTTTTACAAAGTATAAAAGAGGGAATCTGTCACCAAAAATAAGAGTCTTATTCTTTGAACTAGAAATAATTTCACTGTATTTCTTGTCCAGTTCATTGAATCTGCCAATATACTCAGCAGCGTTCTTTTCATAAAAATCCTTGTTTTCAGGATCTAATTTTACAATAGCCTGACAAAGTTTATTTAAGATTACTACATCGTTTTTAGGAGAAGTCCAGACATGCTCGTCGAATTCGTGTTCTTCGCCATCTTCATGTTCGTGTTCTTCTTCAGCCTCGGGCTGCATGCCCTCAACTTCCTCTTCATCTCTTAGTGAAACTTCTTTTGTAAAGGCAAAGGTATTTAACTTATTAAGGTTATCCTTTAGGAAGTTTTCAATCCACTCGTCATTCTCGCCGCCATTGAATACAAACAGATCTGACTTCTCAATTGCAATAAGATCCTTTGGTGTCGGCTCGTAGCTGTGAGCTTCTGCTCCAATCTTAAGGAGCATGGTTACATTAGCCTTATCCTTGGTAATGTTCTTTACAAAATCGTACTGAGGAAAGTTTGTTGCGATAATGTTAAGTTCTTTTGCAAGTACGTCTGGTGACCAGGCTAGAATCATTAAACCTGAAGTAATAGCTAATACTGATTTTAATTTATTAAAAAACATATAGACCTCGTAAAAAACTGGATAAACAAAAACTAAATATGAATCGTTCCTGTTTATTCCGACTTCTTTACACGGTTTGTAACTGGTGTAGCCCTGATAACTGTTTTCTTATACAGGATGACTGTATACAGAAAAATTACGAACGCAAAAAACAGAACTGTATTGTTTAGGTTTGCTCCAAGAGGAGTAGGGGATTCGTCGTTAATAAGATGCAGTGAGGTGCAGATGACACAGTGCTCTTCATGGTCACAGTGGTGAGCTGCAAAACTGGTCTTATAGAAAATGAAAAAACAGCTAAATGCAAGAAATGCAATGATAAAAAAATATGCTTTTACCTGTTTTTTACTATCATAAAAATACATTAAAGTCCCCGTTATCAAACCTGATAATTATGTCACATATTTTCTGTTAGTATATGCTTACTAATAATAAATTTTTTCATATTTTT
>JAEEGL014392811.1_pt1 | contig 13061 bp, 9 predicted proteins | sample 9134231 | NCBI WGS metagenome assembly JAEEGL01 (sample SAMN16246548, study PRJNA631951) | gut metagenome | biome: gut microbiome; feature: rumen; material: fiber-attached | host: Bos | place: Iran: Karaj | collected 2018-10 | reverse complement strand
GGCGACACTCGTGCCATTCAGACGTGCCAGAAAGACCTCAGGCGAGGTGCGGATGACTTTGCCCTTGCCGTCCAGATGAACAATCGTGTCCCCTAGGGAGATGCCCGTATGTTCCGCAATCTCAGCTGTGAAATTGCAGAAGACAGGCGTGCCAGGAGCCAGCTTGACCAGCTTGTCGCCATTGACCTTGTTCTCTTCAGGGCAGTCATGTTTGTGGCGTCTTTGGTGCAGTTCGTTATTGGCCCCCAGAAAGGAGTCAAGGAATGCATCAACTAGTTTGTCTAAAAGTGCCATTTGGGGGTAGTTCTTGATTGACTCTGCTTTCATGAGGGAAAAAACTGGCAGTGTTATCTTCCTCTCATAGGAAATAGAGCGTTTTAAATGCAAATTAATCAAAGAGCACTTCAAGCCTGTTCTAAACAAGCCTCAACTATTTTTTTAGCCTTTTCCTGCTGTTGAGCTTCTAGTAATTTGGTTATTTGCTTTTCCCAATCAGAGCCATCGGGCTGGACATTCTTCGACTTAAGCCAGTTGGATGCTACTGTCGCCAAAGTGGAGACGCTTAAGCCTGCGTCGCGAAAACCAGCCTCGTATTCATTTATGCTGGGTTGGAGCGGGCAGCGCCCGTATTGTTTGTATAGCTCCATGGTTTTGGTTGCAGAGAGGTCCTGTTCCATGGCGTATTTTGAGATGAAATAGGCCAGCAAATCATGTGAATAGGTATTCATCTGCTTGTCGAACCACTCTTTGCCAGGTAGTTCGGTAGGCACTTGAGGCTTCGGTTGAGACTGTGCCTGGGAAGATGGCGCCCCTGTAGGAGTTTGGCTGGAACGGGACGGACGTGCAGATGCCTTGCTTCCAGAACTTCCTTGTTTTTTATTGCCAATAAGCGAGTAGGTGACAGCGCAGCCAGCTACGAAACCAACTGAAAGAATCACGAGTGGAGTAATCATTTGGAATTGTTTCCTTCTGTTTGAGGTTGTTAGGCTTTTCCCATGGAGATTTCAGGCGGGAATAGGTTTGTGAAGATGCGTTGCAGTTCACTGATGTATTTTTCTGTGGCTTTTGCATCCTCCAGTATCTTCTTAGTGTTCTCAAGCGTCTCCTTGCGTGTGGAAGCATCCTGTTCGAGAAATCCCTTTTTATTATTGATATTATTTTCAATGCTTATTGTGAAACTTTGGAAAGAATCAGCGATACGTTTGTCTATGTTGCTTTCAAGCTCATGTATGCCACTTTGCAGGTTACCCCGTAAATCGGAAATGGCTTTATCTATGATTGTTTTCACCTCGCTCTGCTTGGTTGATCTGAATGACCATTTTGAAAGGATAACTGAGACGTCAGAGGTCATGTCACTGATCAAGTTATCCAATTTGAAAACGGTGGTATCCAAAAGGCTTTCCAGAGGATTGAAATCGACATTTCCCTTGATTTCATTCTGTGTAAATAGGTTACGAATTTTGGTAATTGTGATTTTCAGTTCATCCTGCAGGCTCCTGGTACAATTATTCAGCCCTTCTGCTACGATTCCGTATGGACCAAAGAGCTTCGTACATTCATCGCGGAAGAAGAAGGGAATGCTGCGCAATTGTTCAGCTTTCACGCATCCATCGACTTTCGTCATAGCTCCCCTTGAAAGATGATCTACGGCCTTGTCTGCCTTTTTGGCGATTTCATCTTTAACCAAACTGAAAACCGTTCGTTCTACATCTGCTTTCATTGAACCAAGCTGTCTTGTGAAGGATTGCAAACTATTCTTAAGTGCGGCGATTTCCTCCTCAATTTCGGCATCGTCTTTTTGAGCATCCTTTATGAGCATCTCAGCCTCGGTTTCGGTTTTTATCGCCTTTTGAATATGCTGTTAATAGAGGGTGTTTATGGCGGTAACGCCAGCAATGATGCGCTTGACACCCGTATTCTGGTAAAGCCGTTCACCGATGATGTTCCCCAATTGGTCAGGGTCGGGGTTGAAATCCTCTCCGACATTTTCCAAATGATAGACTTGGTCTTCGTTCAGGTCCATACCTTGTTTTTCCATATTCCTAAGCATGGCAATCAGAGCCGAGTAGCCGCATATTTTCTCGTCTCGCCCGAAGAGATTCTTCGCTTTGAATTCCTCCTGTGTACCGAGTTGTCTAATATACGCCTTGGTTTTTTGCAGGTCATCATCGGAGATATCGTCGATTTTGTTGATGACCCACACGCGGTTGGTTGGCCTTGTTCCAAGCAGATGAGTGTCGAAGAACTTCAGGCTGCTCTCATCCAGACCCTTGTTGGGTAGCAGGAAAATCAGCGCGTGGGTGTTTTTAATCCATTTGGTGGTTTCGCGGGAATTGATGACATTCGGATCGTTCAAACCAGGAGTATCCACGATGCGGACATCCTTTATGCTCTCATTATGGATGAAGATATGCACGTCTTTGACAAACGGCGTATATTTCCCTTTCTTGGATTTAGGGTCGGAGACAAACTCTTCCAGCTTACGCAAATCCTTCTCTTTGTGCGGAGGAGCTCCAATATAATCATCCTGGTCAATGCCATAGTCCTCTGCGCAAAGTTGGATGCGTTCGTTCAATTGCTGAAGGTTTTCCTCGTCCAGGTTTTCAAGAAGAGCATTCCATTCTTCCTGGTCATAGTAATTGACGATGAAATGGTTATTTTCGTCTGTGTATTCGATGAAGTTTAGCTTTGCAGTCATCGGCGTGTCGAAGGCGGGCAGGATGTCCTCGCCAAATAGCAGGGCGTTCAGGAAGGTTGACTTGCCAGCTTTGACCATGCCACAGACAGAAATGGTGAACTTCTCCGTTTTGAGACTGTCGAGCTGTTTGTCAAAGTCTTCAACAGAACGCTCGGCTGTAGTGCCGTCAATATCTGTGAAACTAAACGGGAGAAGATTTTCTTTCTTGATTAGTTCTGCCTCTTTTTCAATCTTTCGCCAGTCCTTCTCAAATTTGGAGGTAAGGACGGAGTCGGATTGCACATTGCTTTCTGGAGGCTCTGGAGAAACTGGCGCGTCGAAAGTGCTTGTTGAAGCGTCTTCAGGCTTTGGATTGTTTTTTGCAGGCGCAGGAGCTGGAGCATCCTTGAGACCTGAGGGCTTAACGCTTTCACAACTGGTAGGAGAGGCTGTTGGGATTCCAGTGAGGTTTACGCTTGCTCCTAGTGTCTCCAATTCTTCTTTCAATTTCAGGGCTTCCTCTTTGTCTAGGTCCTTGATGGAGTATGGCAGCTCTTCAATGGCCTCCAACACCTGGTCACGCTCCATTTTAGTTGCGTTAGCAATCAGCTTGGCTACCTTAAGGGGTTTGGGGCCGACAGCGTTTAGGACAAGGGTAACATTGGTGGCAGGTGAAGCCAGCTTCTGAAGCTGAACTTCAGCCCCCAGAACTTCTAATTCCTCTTTCAATTCCGCAGCATCCTCTTCGGACAGGTTCCCGATGGAGTATGGCAGCTCCTCAAGTGCCTCCAGCACCTGGTCAAGCTCCTTATTCGTTGTGATGGCAACCAGCTTTGCCACCTTGATGGTCTTGGGACCGATGTCAGTCAAGACAAGCGTTGCGCCAGAGGGCATTGATTCTTGTTTCTGAGTTTCAACTTCAGCTCCCAGCGCCTCCAATTGCTCCGCTAATGCCTTTGCTTCGGCTTCCCCCGCATCATTGACCACTGTGAACGGCAGCTCCTCCAGGGATTCCATGACTTCGTCTAACTCTTTATTTGTGTGTTTAGCAATCACTTTTGCCACGGAAAGAAACTTGGAACCTGTTGATTTCAAAATGAGTGTGAATTGATTCATAATCGTTGTATTAATTCTGTTGATATATTTAGGCGACTGATGGCTTTGTTCAAACATCAATTTTTTTGGAGTTTGACTATGGCACCAGCTTCTTCAAGTTGTTTTTTGATGGCTTCGGCTTCAACCCTGGAAACGCCAGTTTTGACAGGACGCGGACATCTTTTAACCAGTTCCTTGGCTTCCTTTGCATCCAGGCCAGTGATGGTGCGAACGACCTTGATGACCTTGGAGCGGGCGTTTGGAACAGCGATTCTAGCGGCGTTCCAGTCGGCTTCCTTGACAAAGGCTGTGAGAGTACGACCATCTTCGGTCTGGGCTTTGAATATGTAGCGATTATTCATTTTGACTTTCGCTGTCACTACAGCTTCCACACGGGTGGTTTTGGTATCAGAGAATGACCATTTGGTCTTTCTCTCGTTAACTTCGGCCAGGATGACGTCGTACTTGGAAGTATCGATAATATCAAGGATGCTCACAGCTTGCGGGAGAATAACGTTGAACTCGGAAGAATCGTCTTCAACTGGGATATTATTGTCAGATGTTGCGCTTGTTTCCGTTGCCAAAATACCAACTTCGCATCCCAATGTCTCAAGCTGTTTCTTGAGTTCCTTCGCCTTTTCCTCTGAGAAGGAGGTTTCCAGAGTATAGGGCAAATCCTCGATTTTCTCGAGAAGTTCTTCCAAATCCTGTTCCGTGATCTCTGATAGGAACTTGGCAACTTGCAGGGATTTGGAACCAACTGACAACAGGGAGAGGGTATAGGTTACGAGTTTATTGGATATGTTGCTATCCTTTATGTCCGTCACTATATCTGCTTCCTGTATATCTGCTTCCAGTTCAACCTTGGCCCCCAAGGCTTCAAGTTGTTCTTTGAGCTCCGTTGCTTTATCTTCGGGGAAGGAAATATCCAGGGAATAGGGGGCTTCTTCTTCAAAGGCCTCAAGAACCTCGTCCAGTTTCCGTTCTGTCAGTTGAACTACCTGTCTGGCCACTTTCAGAGGGCTTTTTCCAATATCTGTCAAGATAATGCGATACGAGGCTGGTGGTTTGACAACTGGTGTGGCATGCATCTTAAGCTCAATGCCTGCACCCAGTTCCTCTAGCTTCTCCTTAAGCTCCTGCCCTTGTTGGACTGGAGCATTTTCCTGAAGCGTCACAGGCGGCTCTTCAAGCTCTTCCAAGAGCTCCTCCAGATTTTTTCCTGTTATTTGAACAATCACGCGAGCGATCTTCAAGGTCTTTGTGCCAGTGGAAGTAAGTATCACGTCGCATGTTTGGCATGAGGTGGCAGCCGCAGGTGCTTGGACTGGGACTTCAGGTGTCTCTTCCGCTGCGTTTTCGATGGCATCGACTGCTTCGCTCAACGCTTCAAGCCGTTGAGTCTCCTTTTTCATAAGCTCTTCCACCTTTGCATTGAAGAGCTTGTTTTTCATTTCAGAATCAATCAACTCCAAAAAATGATCTTTGGCCTCTGAGTTGTAGATATTCATAAGTGCCTGACGTTTTGCCCTGGCTTTTTCCTCGACGCCATCAACATACCATGGCCCACCAAGACTTAATGACATCTCGACAACTATCTTGACGAAAGAATCTCGCAGACTTCCCTGCGGAAATATCTCAAGCTCAGACCAATTATAACCAAAAAGGCTTTCATGCAGGCACTTGTATGCATTATGAACATTTTCGATTTCCTTGAAAGCCTCTTTTTTGGTTGAATTTGGATTGAAAAATAGCCCAAATGGCGATTTTGAATTACTAGTAATCGTAAATCCATGGTTGGTACCAGCCCTGATTATTTCTGCTGTAATACTTTTCAGTTCTTCCGCGGAAAGGCTTGCCAAATCTTTTTGGCAGAGGACCTCGATTTTACTTTTTGAAAAAAAGTGTTCTTCTTCGTTATAGATTAAGCTATATTCATTGTCTCCAAGTTTTTTCAGAAATACCTTGTAAATGCACTCTGCCGCCTCCTCACGGAAAGCGTTCCAATCGTTTAGTAAGCCACGCTGCAAGTCGTGTTCCTTGATTTCACGTGCACTATCAATAATTGAGCGAATGGCGGGGAAGAAAGAGTGCTGAAAGCGCTGCACCTTTATTTGATCGAAATGGGATTTCAGTTTCTGGCGGAAGGCAATCAGCTCGACACGGAACTTCTGTAAGTCAAGAAGAACGTTGAAGAGGTTTTCTCTTGCTTCCGAAAAGTATTCCTTTTGTGAGGCAGAACGGAATTTTTCCAATGGAAGAGATGAATAGAGCAGCACGCCTTGAATGGGGAGCTGGTGTTCATTGACCAACTTCTGAATGCTTTTTTGGACAGTACTACGTTCCGATGGTGACTTTGCGTCTGCCCATGTCAGGATAACGTAAATGCGTCGATGGGGATTGATGACATCCTCCTTTTGATTGCAGATTTGTGTTAGTCGCTCCAGGGCATCACCCTGGATAACGCCTTCCGTGATGTTGGTCAGAAAAAAGACGACATCGGCTCGGTTGACGGCCTCCTGGCTTAGGGCTGTGTCTTTCTTGGCCACTTCCTCCGCCTTGCCGCTGACTGAGCCAAAGCCAGGCGAATCCATAAACTCCAAGTTTTTCGGGCGTTCACAAGGGTATTGGACAAGGAAGTGCTTAACTTGGTTGTCACCATCCTGAACCTGCTCTTGGTATTGTTCACGGGTGATGCTTTTGCCATCTGCGTCGTAAGTTTCTTTCTCTCCATACAAGAAGCTTGTTACACCGTGGGTCTTGGGAGTGATTTCAACAGGTGCGACTTGATCGTTTAGAATGGAGTTTATGAAGGTGGATTTGCCACAGCTGAACGCTCCAACAACCGCGACTTTCAAGTTTTCATCCGAGGTCTTACGCATTCCTCCTTGGTTGTCTTGTCCTTCAAATGCTTCCAGATCGCGTTTGACACGCTTGATAAACTCATTGCCTAGCAAGTCATTGTACTCCTCCATAAGGGAATGGATTCGCTTGACGGTTTCAGGGGTGATTTGAGTGATGGCCATTGTGAAATATCTTGATGTTTGGAGAGAAAACAATTATGGGGAATACCCCGGCAAAACTAGTACTCAATTGAGGTAATTACAACCTATTACCTCAATTGAGTACTATGGAGTACAGAGTGCTCAGGCAAGCATGGACTTGAGTTGAGACAATTCCTGTTTCGTTTCAGTTTGCTGCTTGCGGAATGCCTCAAACGCCTCCATACCCTTATCCTGCAATGTGGAAAGTTGATTTCGCTTCTCTGTGATGTTGTCCATGATGGGCTGTAGAATTTCGGTTTCGAACGGGGTTTCCAGAGAGAGAATGAAGGACGCGGTTATGCTGCTGGCCTTTTCGGCAATCAGTGCTTCCAGTGCGTTCTTTTTTACACTGCTAGCAACCATGCTTCCAATGTGCTCTAGGGGATTGATGGCTTTTAGGGCAGCGCCGACGCCGCCCAGGACCTGAGTAAGTGTGCCTCCAAATGTCTGCGAGGCAACTGTTGTTGCTGCCGTTTTGGCTGCCACTTTGCCAGCCGTTTTGGCTGCCACTTTGCCAGCCGTTTTGGCTGCCGTGCTTGCTGCTGCCTTGCCTGCAGCTGAAACGGCTGTCTTGGCCGCCGCGTTGGCAGCACCGCGTGCAGCCGCACCACCTGCCGCCTGTGCAGCATTGCCTGCTACTGCGCCGCCAGGGATGATCCATGCAGTGGCAATAGAGGTGGCGATGGTGACCGCGATGTCTTTGTAGGAGTCAATGCTCTTCATCTTGCTTTGGATTTCATCACCGATGCTTCCCAGGCCAGAGGCCGTGAAGTTGGTCAGCCCTAGATACTGTTCCGCCTTCTTTTGCAGGAGGATTGTCACCTCGTCGTTCATTCTGCCGATTAATGTTTCGCGCTCGCTGTCATTCTCGACTCTGCTGATGGACGGAATATAGTTGGACAGGACGTTCTTTACATCAGTGGTGACATTTTCCTCCAATACATCCATCTTTTCCTCGCGTTTGCGAAGCTCATTCTGGAGCGCATTGAGTTCCTTCTGTGTCTTTTCCAGCTCGGTGTCCAGCTCAGACTGGTCGTACTTGGCGACTTTCAGGCGTTCTTCAAGAAGCCCTGCCAGGTCTTGGCCAATACCACAGAGCATCTGCTGCTTGCGTTGCTCGTGCAGGGCAGGCAAATCCTCCAGCACAGCCTTTTTCAACACTCCATACAGTTTTTCTGCGTTGCCTTTTTCCATGGCAGAAATGGTAAACACCTTTTCGTTGAGGTTGGACATCTCCATGCGTCCTTCTTGCACGGTTTTCTCCAGCAGTTTGACAATGGAGGAACGCACGATTTCTCCTTCGTCTGGAGATTTGCGGTCGCTCCAGGTCAAGGCGAAGACAAGATGCTTCTGCAAATGGGTCAGCTTTTTGTCGCATAGGAAGTCGAGCAGGTCTTTGTTGATGACGCCATTGGTGATGTTGATGCACACTACGGCTGCATCAAGCATGCTTAGGTAGGCCTTGGTAAGCTCCGCCTCATCGCCGACTGCCGTATGGATTCCAGGGGTATCGACGAAGATGCAACCAGATGGAAGAACTTCGCATGGAGGAACTTGTACGACTGCAGCCTGGGTGTCAGTCTCACCACGCAAGATGCTACGAAAGGTGTTGAAGTCAATCGTTTCCCGCAGATTGTTGTCTTCCTTAAAGTATTTGTTGCGTTCCAGGCCAATGGTTGGCTCGATAAGGCAAAGCGCCTTCGTGGTCGGAGCAATGTTGGTGGGAAGGTTAATGCCAAGTATGGAGTTTATCAGGCTGGTTTTCCCTGCACTGAACTCGCCGATGAAACCAATTCGTATTGTGGGAGCATTGGCCAGAGCGACGACGCGCTGGTTGATGGTGTCAAAACTGTATTTTTCAGCTAGTTTCGTGATAAGGTCTTTCATAAGATACTCCACTTGTCTGGACAAAGTTAATTTGATGTATTGAAAAACTCAAACAAAGAAAAACATATAGCAAATAACCCTGTCCAGTACAAAAAAGGTGAACAGTTAGTTTTCTTTTGTTTCCGGATAGAAGGTATCCCATTTCTCAAGAAAATCGACTTCTTCGGGTGAAACCTCGTTGTCGCTATGGATGACGGCTTCAATCAAAGCACGGAATAGCTTTTTGTCAACACCTTCCACCTTATCGACCTCTTTCTTCGCCTTCATGAACTTGGGTGGATTTGCATAGTATTCATCCACTTTCGCCTTTATCGCAGGGGAAAACTCTTGGTTCCCGTTGAGCTCCTTGAGAAACAGCATCAGCTCTCCGCTTTCGTCTGAGGAAATTGCACCGTCACACGTTGCCGTGGCCATGCCCATCGCGGCGCAGGCAATAATCAATTGGTCGTTTGTTTTGATGCTGTCATACTTTATCCGTTTTGTCTTTTTTGTTGGAGCCGTTGTAGTAGGAGCAGTCTCCTTGACGGTGCGTTTTTGACGTTCGTCTTCCAGAGATTTGAGCATCTGCTCATTTTTACTGGCCTCCTCTGTGTTTTTCTTTTCGTTTTCCATGTCTTTATTGTAGGCATCCACGACTTTGCTGCCAGCGGCAACGGCACCAGCTGCCAGAGCAGCGCCGACTGGCCCGCCAACGATAAATCCGCCAACACCTGCTAAAAGTGTTTTACCCCAGCCCATTGTTTGTCTCCTTGTGTTTTGTTTTTTGATGGTTTGTTTTGAAGTAGTTGTTTTTCTTTGCCAGCTACTAGAGTTTTTTGACGACAATATTCCGAACATCACTCCAATTGGTGTGACGGTGTAAAAGGTAGTTCTTGATTTCGCTCAAGGTCGGTGAGCTTTTAAACGAGTGATATGTTTCGCTCGTTTGACTCATGCTCCATTGATTGTTGACCTTGGCGTTGCATGTGACGTAAAATCTGAAGTCAGCCATATTTGTTTTCTAGGTGGTTGAGTGGTTTTGACTATATTGTATGTCTAATCTTTTAGTAGCATACAATACTTTCTCATATACTTATACGAAGGATTATTTCACATCTTACAAGAAAGATGAAAAAAAGTGTTTTTTGAATATTAAACTTTGGAGTTTGGTGGATTGGGGGTCTTTTGAGGGGTGAAATCCCCTCTCTGCCCTGGTCTTTTCCATTTATATATTTGGTGTTTATTATAACAGAAGAAGTATGACAAAAGGTGTCAGGGCTTTTCATCAGTGGCTTGAACTTCCCACTTGCACAGGGCAGCATGAAGAACGTGTCCTCTTCAACCGTTGAATGACGATAACAAAGAGTTTCTCAGATGGCTTCTGGAGGGGATTCTTTGTGGTTTCAATTACTTCATCATTTTCACGGACAATGAATACATGGCTACATATCCCCGTAAATTTCCCGTCGTTCAACATGGACCGCTTTCATCCATAGCACGATTATTTCCCAGATTACCTGACTGGCCTGCAAAAAGAGATGCTACAGGACACATGCTTCAAGCATTGTTAACACATTATTTGCTGCATTGAAATGGATTATGCACATGTACATTGTCAATGCCATCCCTGATAGTTATATTGCAGCTTGTGATGCCAAGGAATACGCGAACACTTATGTGGATTGCTATTTGAAAATAAAACTCAAGACAATAAGGCTACTGACGAATAAGCAGGAAGAGACAAGCAAATAGAAGCAATAGGTACGTGAGTGGAGGGTGGTGACGATGACAAGGGCGTCGCCACCTCCTAGATAGTAGGCGTGGTTTTGCGATGACGCAGGGGTAACGACGACGGTCACGTCGTCGAAAAATGTTGTGCAACGCCACCAAAAACGGAAGATTACTCCGGCACAACTACTATGCGGTAGTACTACAAAAGTGATGGTATGATGGTATGTTTTTCCGACGAAGTGACCGTCGTCGTTACCTCCTCGCGTTGAGTCGTTGCATGACGAGCTGGAGGTCGTGCCAGGCGTCGCGTTTGGCGGCTTCCTGGCGCAGGAGGAAGGCGGGGTGATAGGTTGGCATGACGGGGATGCCCTGGTAGTCGAGCCAGTTGCCGCGCAGGCGCATGATGCCGCGCTGGTCGTTGAGAAGATAGTGGGCGGCGGTCGCCCCCAGAAGGACGATGACCTTCGGGCGGATGAGATAAATCTGCCAGAGGAGATAGTTGCCGCATGCAGAGGCCTCTTCGGGAAGCGGCGTGCGGTTGCCTGGCGGGCGGCACTTGACCACGTTGGCGATATAGACCTGGTCGCGACGGAAGCCCATGGCGGCAATCATCTTGTCAAGGAGCTGTCCTGCTCGTCCTACAAAGGGGCGTCCCTGGAGGTCTTCATCGCGCCCAGGTCCCTCGCCGATGAACATCAGGTCGGCCTTTGGATTGCCTTCACCGAAGACGGAGTTGGTGCGGCCAGCCCCCAGAGGGCATGCGCGGCAGAGTGCGACATCCTGTGCAAGGGATTCCAGCGTCGGTTGTGTTTCAGGTTGGTCAGTCATGCGTAAATCTTTCCGTCGGAAGATTGGAGGATGGTGTCAATTACGAGTTGCGAGGCGTGGTTCCAGCGGAGGAGGGCGGGGGGTTCGGTGGTCTTTATGTCATCGTCTTCGCCTTCTCGCGAGAGCATCATTGACGCGAGCTTGCAGTTGGCGACGTTGTGGAGGCGGAGCACGTCGGGCAGGCGTCCCGCGCCCCAGACATTCGGGTAGTCGATGGGCTGCGATTTCCTGAAATAGGGGTGCTCCTTCATGTGGATGCGCACGCTTGACAAGAGAAGGTTCTGGATGGGGGCATCGTCTTTGGAGCCGATGAAGCTGCCGCCGCACGCCTCCGCCACGATGTCGCTGAAGGCGAGGTCGCGGATGAGCGATGTGTGAGGAGCCGCCTCGTTTTCCGTGCCGCTCCAGACGAAGAATGGGCGGGCGACATTCCGCATGACGACATTGGAGAAGGCGATGCGCTCGATGGGGGTGCCGAAGCGGAAGTCTGGCCGTTTGACAGGGGTGAGGGAGAGGAGGTCTAGCCCATTTTTCGAATCGTGGATGACGATGTTGGAGAAGGAGCAGTCTCGTATGGGGGCATCGCCCTCGTAGCCGATGCGGATACCGCAGGCTGTGGAGGCGAAGATGCAATTGCTGACCACCACACGCTCGCAGGGCTTCTCCACGCCTATGCGGGATGAATCGGACTTCAGGGCGATGCAGTCGTCGCCTGCGGCGATGTCGCAGCCTGAGATGATGACATTGCTGGAGCAGTCGATGTCAAGGGCGTCGGTGTTGGGGCCGAGGAAGCTGTTGCGGATGGTGATGTCCTGGATGCGCACGTTGTCACAGCCCTGCGGCCAGACGGTGTAGGCGGAGGCGTTGTTGATGCGCACGTTTCGGACGACGACATTCCTGCACTTCCAGAAGCTGATGACGACGGGCCGACCGCGCTTTGGCTTCAGCACCCTGGAGCTGGCTGGGAAGGCGGGGTCATTCTCAACAGGGGGCATGCCGTCGAAGCAGAATTCCTCCCAGAAGGCTTCGCCCGAGCCGTCAATGATGCCGTCACCCTCTATGATGACATCCTCCTGGTTGTAAGATACGATGAAGGTGTGGGGGAGGTAGTCGTAGCAGGGGCTGTCAGACGGGAGGTTTAGGGTCTGGAAGATGTAGGGATTCCGTGTGAAGTCGGAGATGTCCGTGGAGGCCTTGAGGGTGGATCCCGCCTCCAGATGGAGGGTCGTATGGGAGGGCAGATCAATGGTGCCGCAGAGGTAGCAGCCTGGGGGCACTACGATGACAGTGTGTTCGGAGGCTGCCTTGGCGGCATCGGTCGCGCGTTGGAAGGCTATTGTATTCAGGGTTTTGCCGTCTCCGACGGCTCCAAGGTCACGGACATTGATGCGCATAATCACTTCTCCAGGAGGAACTTCAGGGCGACTTGAATCCACTGGTCCCAGAACGACCAGGTGTGGATACCAGGGCCTTCATGGTATTCATAGCCAGGATAGCCGATTTTGAGGAAGTGGTTGCGGAGGTTCTGGTTATTCTGGTAGAGGAAGTCCTCTGTGCCGCAGATGGTCATGATTTTGGGGGGATTCGCGGCGTTTTTTGCGGATTCAGCCAGTGCGAAGAGGTCGTTGCCCTCGCGGTCGATGATTTCGTTTGAGCCGAAGATGTTGGTCATTTCAGGAGTGGCGCGGACGTTGGTGAACCAGTCCTTGATGTCGGCGACGGAGGAGATGCCGACGGCCCCCGCGAACTTGTCGGGCTGCTTGAGGGCCAGCTTCAGGGCACCGTAGCCGCCCATGGAGAGGCCTGCCGCGAAGGTGTCC
>JAEEGL011551446.1_pt1 | contig 13061 bp, 9 predicted proteins | sample 9134231 | NCBI WGS metagenome assembly JAEEGL01 (sample SAMN16246548, study PRJNA631951) | gut metagenome | biome: gut microbiome; feature: rumen; material: fiber-attached | host: Bos | place: Iran: Karaj | collected 2018-10 | reverse complement strand
TTTTGAGGTGCCGGAATAGAACCGAGATCACGCATAAGTTGTGAAACAAGTTTTGTGGTGTAAGCAAGTTTTCCGAATGCTTTTGTATAGGTCAGTCCGTGGTAACTCTCATCTGGTGTGGTAAGACCGGGAAACTTATCAGCATAGTTTTCCCAATTGAAGTTACCGCTGTCAACGATGCAGCCTCCCACCTGAGTGGCATGTCCGTCCATATATTTTGTAGTGGAATGTGTAACGATGTCACATCCCCATTCAAAAGGACGACAATTGACTGGGGTAGCAAATGTATTGTCTATGATAAGCGGAACGCCATTTTTGTGAGCAATTCTTGCAAATTTTTCGATGTCAAGAACCTTGCATCCTGGATTACTAATAGTTTCGCCAAATAGAAGTTTTGTATTTGGTCGGAAAGCCTTCTGAATTTCCTCTTCAGATGCTTCTTGATTGACGAATGTACAGTCAATGCCAAGTTTTTTAAGAGTAACTCCAAAAAGATTATAAGTGCCACCATAGATTTCGTTACTGGTGACAAAATGATCTCCTGCCTGACAAATATTAAAGATGGCATAAAAATTAGCAGCTTGTCCCGAAGAAGTGAGCAATGCCCCCACTCCACCTTCAAGTGCTGCGATTTTTTTTGCGACAGCATCATTGGTAGGGTTTTGAAGGCGTGTATAAAAATACCCTTCTTTTTTTAAATCGAATAACATTGCCATCTCATCACTGTCATCATATTTAAAGGTAGTACTCTGAATAATTGGCAGCTGACGAGGTTCACCATTTTTGGGTTCATAGCCACCATGAATACACAGTGTGGCTGTTTTTAGATTATTTTTCATTTTATATTTATTAAGTTAAACGTTATCATTATTATACATATTAATTTCGTCGAGTTCCTGCTTTATAAAACGAGAAGTTACGCCCAGTCCAGAGCAAGCAACTTCCTGCGGTGTACCAGTTACAATGAGCTGTCCACCTCGTTCGCCTCCTTCGGGACCTATATCTATGATATAATCAGCATTGACAATAACATCAAGATTATGCTCAATGACGATTACAGTGTTACCCTTTTCCACTAATTTATGTAGAACATCAAGAAGAGCTTGAATGTCAGCAAAGTGAAGACCTGTAGTCGGTTCATCTAAAATAAAAACAGTCTTTCCCGTATCTCTCTTGGCAAGTTCTGTCGCCAATTTCACACGTTGACTTTCACCTCCAGACAACGTTGTAGATGACTGTCCCAACTTGATATAACCAAGACCAACCTGCTGCAGCACCTTAATTTTATGGAGTATGTGTGGTTGATTTTCAAAAAACTCAACAGCTTGATTAATAGTCATGTCAAGTACATCGGCAATGGACTTTCCCTTAAATTTGACTTCCAATGTCGGACGGTTGTATCGTTGTCCATGACAAACCTCACATTTCACCTGTATGTCCGGCAGAAAATTCATGACAATATTTTTATAGCCATTTCCACTGCATGCCTCGCATCTTCCCCCTTTCACATTGAAAGAGAATCGTCCAGGTTTATATGCCCTTATTTTTGATTCAGGGAGCTCAACAAATAGATTTCTGATATCATTGAAAACGCCAGTATATGTAGCGGGATTGGAGCGTGGTGTTTTTCCAATTGGCGACTGATCAACACATACGACTTTATCGACAAATTCAATACCCTCGAACGAGTCGTATTCCAATGGTTGCTTGAGAGAACGATAAAAATGTTGAGATAATATAGGCTGTAATGTCTCATTGACAATTGTGGATTTTCCTGAACCACTGACACCGGTAACACAAATAAACTTACCGAGTGGAAAATCCAAATTCACATTTTTAAGGTTATTTCCTCGCATCCCTCTTATTGTCAACTTATAGTTTGACTCAAGACGCCATTCTTTCTTATGAGAATCGTTCATTTTTTCTTCCCTTCTAAGCCAACGAGCCGTTATAGTGTCAGAACGCATGAGTTGTTGAGGGGTGCCTTGGAACATCACTTGTCCGCCCTTTCTTCCTGCAAGTGGTCCTATATCTACAATATAATCCGCCTTTTGCATAATGTCCCTATCATGCTCAACGACGATGACAGTATTACCTATATCCCTCAATTGCTTGAGAGAATTAATCAGACGCTCATTATCTCGCTGATGAAGCCCTATGCTTGGTTCATCCAAGATATAAAGAACGTTAACGAGTTGCGAACCAATTTGAGTAGCCAGACGAATACGCTGGTTCTCACCGCCAGAAAGAGAAGCCGACGGTCGATTTAGTGTGAGGTAGTCGAGTCCAACATCAAGCAAAAATTTCAGCCGCTTATTGATTTCTTTTACGATTTCCTCAGCAATCTTCCATTGTCGAGGTTCCACATGCTCTTTAATATGGTTGGTCCATTCATACATCTTAGCGATTTCAAGGTTTGCAACATCAGCAATGTTCATATCATCGAATTTATAATTCAAAGACTCCTGCTTGAGACGTTGCCCATTACATTGTGGACACACACACAGAGTGTCAAAAGACTCAGCCCAACGTTGTACCGTAGTAGATTCCTCTGCTTCCTCAAGCTGATGAATATATTTCGGCAAGCCTTCATATTGACAAAAAAGGTCTGTATTTGTCTTAATCTTGTTTTTGTTGATGCAAATACGTTCATCACTACCATAAATGATATCGTTGACTGCATCTTCAGTCATTTTATCAATTGGTGTATCAAGGTCAAAACCATGTTTTTCCAATACAGCCTCTATCTGCCAGAAAATCATAGTTTTTCTAAATTTACCTAACGGAGCAAGTGCGCCTTGGCATACTGAAAGAGATTTATCAGGAATAATCTTGTTCTGATCAATAACACCGACAACCCCAATGCCCTTACATCTCGGACACCATCCTTCAGGAGAATTAAAGGAGAAATTATTAGGTGCCGGATCGGAGTAACTGATTCCTGTGGTAGGACACATCAACTTACGACTGTAATATTTGGGTTGCTGGTTATCCTTTCTCATTATAAGAAGTAGTCCACTGCCAATATCCATAGCTTTGGCAATACTTTTCATGAGACGATCTGTATCTTTCGGGTCAGGAAGCAATTTATCGACAACTACTTCAATATTATGATTCTTATATCTATCTACTTTCATCCCAGGTGTAATAGGTAAAAATTCATCATCAACCCTAACGTTCAGAAAGCCTTTTTTCCTAAGACTGTCGAAAAGTTCACGGTAGTGTCCTTTTCTTGACCTTACAACAGGTGCCATCAAATATACAGGAACTCCTTTGTATTCCTCAAGCAAAAGATTAAGAATCTGCTCATCAGAATATTTTACCATTTTTTCTCCTGTGGCATAACTATATGCAGTTGAGGCCCTGGCAAACATAAGTCTTAAAAAATCGTAGATTTCCGTGACTGTACCAACAGTAGACCTTGGATTTCTGTTAACAGTCTTCTGTTCAATACTAATTACGGGACTTAAGCCTTGAATATCGTCAACATCGGGGCGTTCTAATCCACCAATAAAATTTCTTGCATAAGCAGAGAATGTCTCAATATATCTTCGTTGACCCTCAGCATAGATTGTATCGAATGCCAAACTGGATTTACCAGAACCACTTAGTCCCGTGATGACGGTAAGTTTGTCACGCGGTATGGTAACATCTATATTTTTAAGGTTATGCACCCTTGCACCTATCACTTTGATAACATTGTCTTCATCAAAGTTATTATGCAAAGAATTATCGGTTTTATCGTTCATAAAAGGAGGAAGAATAAGAAGAAATAAAATGCTATTCGAAACGAAAATCAGGATTCTGTATTTGAGTCAGCATCCTCCCTAAATCCTTTAAGAACATTTATGACCTTTTTAATTTTGTAATGTAATCCATCACTTCCAACTGCGTCAATATAAAGCAGGTATGCGCCATCTTTAACAGGCTTTCCATTAACCATACCATTCCATCCTTTTTCAATATTATCCAAAGTAAAAGTGTGGAGTTTTTTTCCCCACCGATTGAGGATATAACCTTCTACTTTAACAAGAGACTGACATTTAATAACAAGTTCATCATTAGCACCATCTTGATTAGGTGATAAAAAGTTTGTACATGTTAGCTTGGACTCACTGATAACAATTGAGAATAGATATTCTTTGTCGGCAATGGTATCATTCAACTCTGAATTAATAAAAGTAGGAGTGAATTTAATGGTATATCCACCGGATTCCGTTAGAGTGTATGACGTGTTTTCATCAAAACGATCTAAAAGGGGTTTTGCTTCCCCCACATCACTTTTGAAGATTTTCCATTCGTAGAAAACCTTGTCATAAACATCTTTATTATATATAAGATTTGCTGTACATGTAATATCGCATGGCGCATTCGTGGACATAGATTCATTGGGTTTCATTTCAACAAACTCACCTTTTTCTGTGTTATAAAAGGAGACAGAGGGTTCAGCATAAGGTTCTTCTTCTTGTGCATAAAGAGGTGTTGAAAGTAAAAAAGCAGTCAATGCAATGACCTTTATAAAAAATCGATAATTATTCATATTTCAAAAGTATAAACTATAAAAGTATAAATTATTTGCAAAATTACAAATTTAAAACGATAAATGCCACATAAAAATAATAAAATAAAAACAAATTATAATTCTTTTGGCATAATTATAAGTTTTTATTAACTTTGCATTTTAAAAGTACTGGGGATTATAAATGAAGACTCTTAATGATAAATGTATGTTACTTCACATAATAACACCCAATTCAAAGAAAACAAGTATTCAACAATAAACCTGTAAAATCATGTCATTAAAAAAGCTCCTAATAATGGCAGCATTTGCCATATCAAGTCAGTTAATGATTGGTCAGAACATCGTGAAACATGAAGTCCAGGCCGGAGAAACACTTACTTCCATAAGCAAGAAATATAATGTAAGTATCAAAGCAATCCAGCAACGTAACAATCTAACAACTGAAAACATACGCGCAGGCCAAGTGCTACAGATACCATCCAATAAACCAACGGCACAATCTAAGATATCATCGGTGCAACCATCGACAAATACAGTATCATCATTGTCTCGACCTGTAAAAATCAATAGCATGGCCGTTACAGCCAAACAGGTGAATGTAGAAGAAAAAGTTCAGCAGGTGGTTGTCCCTCCAGTTGAGATACCTCGTTGTAAATTGACATATCTTACAGAGTCGAAAACAACTATATCAGCGATATGCGCGAAGTTTGGAGTCAGTGAGTCCGCTTTAAAATCAGTAAACCCACACCTAAAGAAAGAAAAAATCAAAAAAAAGGTGTCTGTATGTATCCCCTATACACAGGCTGAAATAGCTGACATTCAAGCTCGCGCAGCTGAAGAAGCCCGCAGAAAAGCAGCAGAAGAAGAACGGCGGAAATTAGAAGAGATGGCTAAAAAGAAGTTACAAAACATCAACGTAGCCTTGATACTTCCTTTTGAGTTAAGCAAAAGCGACAAATCCAAAGAAGCTATCAAAATGATAGACTTTTACGAAGGACTACTGTTGGCCGTAGATGACTTTAAGGAAGAAGGTGCAAATATTAACATCCGTGTGTTTGATGAGGATGAAACCCCCATTGTAACGATATTAGACAGTCTTCGCAACCATCCTTGGCATCTGATAATCGGTGCCAAATCATCAGCATACATCAATGGTTTGCGAGAATACTCAAAAAACAACCGTATACCATTAGCTGTTCCATTTTCGTCTAAAGAAGATTTGACGATTGGATATCCACATTTATTTCAAGTAAACACAAAAGCTTCCGCTTACTACGACCGCGTATACGATGCCTTTATTAATGAAAATATTGGTAACAACGTGGTGTTCGTAGATTGTGGTACTACAGATGACGCAAGATACATAGAAGGATTCAAGACGGCCTTGACAAATCGTGGCATTGCTCAGTCTGTTCATACCCCTAATGAACTGAATGACTTATTGTCACATACTGGCGGCAAGCATACAGTATTAATACCGACCTCAAAAAAAACAGAAGCATTCAGAGATATTATCACAGTACTTGACGAATTAGACGGCACAGTAGGTAGTACAGTTTCATTGTTTGGTTATCCAGAGTGGTTAACCTTCTCTGCCGATAATACACGTTCACTCAGAAAATATCATGGGGGGTTCTATACGACATTCTATGCAGACTTAACTTCAGATGATGTGCTGAAATTCACTCGTCGTTTTAAGACAAAATTCAAACGAGACCAATATAATACACGCCCTCTATTTGGTTTGATAGGCTATGATGTTACTCGCTTCTTTGTTGGAGGACTTCATTTGTTCGGTACAGAGTTTATTCCATATCAAGGAAACATTCAAATGACCGCACTTCAGAACCCTTTGCTATTTGAACGAAATGGTTATGATGTTAATGGATTTATTAACAAGAATATCAAAATAATTCACCCTTAATTGACATCAATTGATTTATTTCACTCTTGATATATCAAGGAGAAAATGAGTTAAGTAGTAAATTATAACAGTTCACCATGTTTTGTAAATTCATTTGTTTAATAGTCACATTCTTCCTAAGCACTCAATTGTATGGCCAAGTTGGAGAACATCGTTCAACTTTCAGTGTTGGCTTGAATGGTGGTGTGACTATGAACACGATGAATTTTAGTCCCACAATTAAACAGAGTCAGAAAATTGGACCAACGTTTGGTGTGAATTGTCGATACATTAGTGAGAAATATTTTTCCACAATTTGTGGTTTAGAAATAGAGTTGAATTACGCAAATCTTGGTTGGAAAGAACGCATAGAAGACGGCAGTGGTAACACTTATAGCCATAACATCCATTATGTTCAACTACCTATGATAATGCAGTTAGGCTGGGGTAAGGAAAAGAGTGGTTTGAAATTTATTTTTGAAGCTGGACCACAACTCGGTTTTTCTATAGGCACAAGTGAGCAAATTGGTGGAGGTACATGGGACACCAGCCATCGTCCCAATAATATAGTCTACCAATATGACCACGACATTGACAACAGTTTTGACTATGGTATATTAGGCGGTTTAGGTATAGAATGGAGTTTTGGAAAAAATCACCTGATACTCCATGGCCGCTACTATTTTGGTTTAGGTGACACATACGACCATTCCAAACAAGGATTTTTCTCAAGGTCAGCTAACCAGACAATAGAAGTAAAGTTGACATATCTGAAAGACATCAACTTTCCAAAACTATTTAAAAAGAAAACTACGAATAAATAGTAATTCAAAAAAAGGTGTAATTTAATATTTTATGATATAAAGGATAAAACCATAAAAATATGAAGAAACGATTATTATCATTATTGGTTATAGCATGCTGTATAATATCAGTACATGCTCAGGAAAATAAGTATGTAAGTTATCTTTTTACTTATTTTACAGGTAATTCTCCAGATCAGGAACAGATATGTTATGCTTTAAGTGATGACGGTTATAACTACACTCCATTGAATGGAGGTATACCAGTGATAAAAAGTGACAGTATCGCTCTGACTGGATGTGTGCGCGACCCTCATATTCTTCGTGGTGAGGATGGAAAGACTTTTTATATGGTAGTAACTGACATGAAATCTGATTTAGGATGGAGCTCTAACCGAGGGATGGTATTGTTGAAATCTACAGACTTGATTAACTGGCAACACTCCACAGTTCATTTTCCGACCAAATATCCCAAGAAATGGCGCAACGTAATTAGGGTATGGGCTCCAGAGACAATCTACGACAAGGAAAAAGGAAAATACATGGTTTTTTATTCTCTACGTACAAGTGACAATCGTTCATTCGACCGCATTTATTATTCTTATGTGAATGATGACTTCACTGACTTAGAAGGAGAACCTGTATATATGTTTGACAATGGTGCAGCCACAATTGACGGGGACATCGTTTTCAATGACGCTGATGGTCTTTATCACCTGTTTTATAAAAGCGAAAGCGGCCGTGGCATTTATCAGGCAACAGCCTCTCGGCTCACCTCTGCTCTAGGCGAAAAGCCTGGCAGCCAATGGACTAAATTGGAGGGACATGTAGATCAGACCAACGTAGGAGTAGAAGGTGTAGGCGTTTGTAAAAGCATTGACGGCCAGTCTTGGATTGTAATGTACGATTGCTATGGAAACGGATATTATCAATTCTGTAAGAGCCCAGACCTTAAGAGCTTCAATGTTGTCCAGAACACAGAGACAAAAGGTTTGTTTACTCCAAGACACGGTACAATAATTCCTATCACTCAGGCGGAGAAAGATCGTTTGCTGAAAGAATACGGCAAACACACAAATCCCATTCTTCCTAAATTTCATGCAGACCCAGAAGTACTCTATTCAAACAAAACCGGCAAATTCTATGTTTATTCTACAACCGATGGCTTTCCCGGTTGGGGGGGATGGCAATTCAGTGTATTCTCAAGTGATGATTTAGTTAATTGGAATGACGAAGGCGTGATGCTGGATGTGAAGAGTGAGCAAGTGGCATGGGCAAAAGGCAACGCATGGGCTCCAGCCATTGAAGAAGTAAAACAAAAAGATGGTAGCTACAAGTATTACTTCTATTTCAGTGCTGATGCTGGTAAACGTAAAGAAATAGGTGTAGCGATATCCGATAATCCAACTGGGCCATTCGTGGACTCAGGTCAGTCTATCATTAAGGAATCCCCTGTTGGTTATGGTCAACAAATTGACGTGGATGTATTTACTGACCCCAAAAGTGGAAAACATTATATATACTGGGGTAATGGTTATATGGCTGGTGCAGAATTGAATGAGGATATGACTTCACTGAAGCAAGAAACCGTCAAGGTTATGACTCCTGAAGGTGGTACCTTACATAGTTGGGCTTACCGTGAAGCACCATACGTATTCTATCGCAAAGGAATTTATTATTTTCTTTGGTCTGTAGATGACACTGGCTCTCCTAATTACCATGTATGCTACGGAATATCGAAGAATCCGTTAGGTCCTATAGAGCAAGTAAATGGTGAATACCCCACCATCTTAATCCAACAACCTACGGAAAAGATTTATGGTACTGCCCATAATTCTATTCTACAGCTACCGAAACAAGACAAATTTTATATTGTTTACCATAGAATTAATAAAAATTATATTGAAAGAGATGAAAGTCCGGGGACACATAGAGAAGTATGTATTGACGAAATGTCCTTTGATAAAAAAGGAAATATAATCCCGATAGTACCTACTCAAAACGGTCCAGCTCCTTTGAATATTCAAAAAAAATGATAACAACTATAATCTTTGATTTAGACGGCACATTATTAAACACTTTAGATGATCTTTGGGCAAGCGTGAATTACTCGCTTGCCCAAAATGGATTTCCATCCCGAAGTAAAGAAGAAGTTCGTAGTTTTTTAGGGAATGGAGTAAAAATATTGATAGAAAAATCATTACCAAAAGGTTACAGCAACAAAGATGTGCATCGTGTTCTAAGTACATTCCAACCTTATTATCTATCTCATGCAATGGACTTGACACGACCGTACGATGGTGTGATGGAAATGCTAAGGGATTTAAAGGATAAAGGATACAAAACAGCAATTGTCAGTAACAAGCCAGATACTGCTGTACAAGAGTTATATAATAGCATATTTTTGAATGTAGTGGATGTAGCTATTGGAGAGTGCTATGATGTGCGGCGTAAACCATTTCCCGACATGGTAATGAAAGCAATAGAACGGTTAGCCAGCAAACAAGATGAATCGATTTATGTGGGAGATAGTGAAGTGGATTATGCTACAGCAAAGAACAGCGGTATTCCATGTATTAGCGTGAGTTGGGGGTTCCGTGATAAGGATTATTTAAAGTCAATCGGATCTGAATGGATAATAGATTCACCCAATGAGATAATGAGTATGATTGATAGAATATAGAAATGCAAACATATAAAGTAAGCTACAACAATGGTTTGTCCAACAGAATAAAACGTACAAGTCGCATAATTTCATTCAAATGTAAAGAATAAAATGAATAATAGAAAAAGCCAACTCAATTGAGCTGGCTTTTTCTATTATTTTTTGAAATAGGGATTATTTTGCAGGAACAGCTGGTGCCTCCTCTGGTGCTGGAGCAGCTTCTTGTGCTGGGGCAGCTTCTTGCGCAGGTGCTGGTGTAGCTTCACCACTTGTAGACGCAGGAGCAGCTTCTCCATTAGCAGGTGCAGGAGTTTCACCACCAACATTCAATGGATTCTGCTGTGCAGGAGCCGGAGCAGCAACAGGTGCTGTCATATTGATGTTAGTGTCCTTTTTTGTTCCAGCAGCAAATTTTGAAGAAAGCACGCAAAGTACAATCAGCATAGCTGCAAGTGTCCAAGTGGTTTTCTCAAGGAAGTCTGTTGTCTTTCTGACACCTAATGCAGCATTACCTGCAGAGAATCCTGAAGCAAGACCTCCCCCTTTACTTTCCTGAATTAAAACAATTCCGCAAATCAAAATAGCTACGATAATAAGTAGCACGATAATTAAAGTGTACATTTTTATTTATTGTTTATTATTATTTACAACAATTTCGAGCAATCTCATTTGAGATGCAAAGTTAGCACTTTTTTCTGGATTATTCAAACAAATACCCTTTAATATTTCCAAAGCTTGCTGATATCTACCTTGTTTTATATAAATATTAACAATATTTTCATTAAAAACATCGCCTAAATCATCATCATCCTTCTGTTGAGGCCCAACAGGATCAGTTTCAGTGTTGTCAAGTTCATAACGCTGTTTTCCTTGATTGGCGTTAATGAAAGAATCGATGATATCCTGTTGCCCTGTTTCATCGTCTGTTTCTGGACTGATATCGTCCTGCATTTTCAAAAAAGCGGCATAATCATTTGTAAGGTCCGCAATGGTTGGAACTGAATGAGGCTTATCTTTGGTATTATCATCATTATCACCAACATTTGACAAGAAATCGTCAATGAGAGAAATAGTACGATTCTCATCATTCTCAGTCTCCACATCGGTTGGTTTATTCTTTTCTAATTGATAGTTGTGTCCTTCTATCATATTAAAAAGTACCGTACGATCAGGAACTAAGATACTTACTTTAGTTAATTCCTCGCTTAATTGTGGTTCATGCAACTCATACAAATTGGCTATGTAAAGCAAATGCGCAGTATGGTAAAACGGATATCTTTCAGTTAGATTCCTGAGTTCCCGTAGCGTCATGAGATTCAATTTATCCTTTTTGTCGATGAGCTGTGAAATGTCCATGAAGAATATTTACGATATTAATATTAAATATTTATATAATAATGCATTATAATTGGTAAAATCATAACCAATTTTTCTTTTTGAAATAAAAGAAAGAAAGAATAGTTATAACAACAGATATGAAAAGTGCAAGGGGGAAGCCCCATGCCCAATCTTCCATTCCGTTAATAAGGTTCATACCATATAGAGATGAAACAAGAGTCGGAAGCATGACAATCATATTAAGTGATGTGAGCAGCCGCATGACCTTGTTCATGTTGTTATTAATAACATTAGCATAAGTATCCATCGTAGACTTTAAAATGTCTGAATAGATAGCCGTTGTTTCACGTGCCTGCTGCATCTCAATATTAACGTCTTCAATAAGTTCAGCATCCAATTCATCAACCGGAAGTCTGAATTTTAGTTTTGATAGCAGATTCTCGTTGCCCCTTATGGAGGTGGCGAAATAAGTCAGACTATCCTGTAGTCTTGAGAGATACACAAGATCCTTGTTGTCTATTTGACGATCAAGGTCCCTCTTTGCTTTTTCGATGAGGCCGTTCACTTGCTTCAGGTATTTCAAATACCATACTGATGCAGAAAGGAATAAGCGGAAGACAAGGTCGGCAGCATCTGAGAAACCCTCGGCACGACGTTGTTGGTGATTAATGAAATCCAGCATCATGCGTGTCTCTTGATCACAAACTGTAACGACTACATCTTTCTTAAGCACCACTCCAAGAGGAATAGTGGTATAGGGTGACCGGGAGTTGACAGACTTGAGGTGTGGTATACGCAAAATAATCATAAGCCACCCTTCGTCAACATCAAAACGGGCACGCTCATCGGCATCGGAAATGTCTGCAAGAAAATAATCAGGAATTCCAAGCTTGTTAACAAGAAAGTTGACATCATTTTCTACCGGGCACGTTACTTGAACCCAGCATCCTGGCACCCAATCTTGAATTGGGCTTACAGTACCTTTAGTATTCCAGAATGAATGCATGTTTCTGAATCTTTACTAAGTTAATACTACAAAAATAATGGGTAAAGATTCAGAATGAGAATCTTTATCCTAACACATAAAATATTCCGCCGGATAATCGTCCATAAAAATATAGCTATTTGATATTTAATGCAAAGTTACGAACTTTTTTTTATAAATCGAAGAAAAGAGGGATTTTTTTAAGTTAAAAGTGATTTTAAGAATGTGAATTAAATAGGATAAATATAATCAATGAATATCTGGCTGAATTTGTTTTTTATAATCGGACACAGACATACCAGTACTTAGTAGGAACTGTTGGTAGAAGTAACTTCTGTCATTAAACCCAGATTCTTGAGCAATACGGGTGATAGGCCAGTCAGGATATTGCTTCATAAGTAGTCGTGCATAATCAATCCGTTTTCTTACCCTCCAAGTGCGGAAATCCTCTCCAATTACCTGTTTAAAGTACTGTCTGAACTGTGGCACACTCATATTAAGTTCTTTTGCAATATCCTCAACTGCCAATTTCGTATTCAAAAAACCACCCCGCTCTATCCAAGCCATGAGTTTATCTGGATGTTCCTCAGTTAGAGAATTTACTTCAGTAGTTTCAGTTTTAGCATCCAATGCAGGAAGGATAATTGGAGTGCTGAGTGCATAATTAATGAAACAAGCAGCAAAGAAAGCATAAAAAAGCGCAAGTGCCAAAGTAAGTATTAAATCAATATCCCGATTACCGAAAAGCATGAGAAGAGAAAGAATTCCAACGGATAAAGCAGTCCAGAAAATAATATTAAGCCAACGAAGTCCTCTGTCAATTTCTTCTTCTTCATAGTATGATG
>JAEEGL010826558.1_pt1 | contig 13061 bp, 10 predicted proteins | sample 9134231 | NCBI WGS metagenome assembly JAEEGL01 (sample SAMN16246548, study PRJNA631951) | gut metagenome | biome: gut microbiome; feature: rumen; material: fiber-attached | host: Bos | place: Iran: Karaj | collected 2018-10 | reverse complement strand
GTTTCCGGCGACAAGGAGCGTCACCTGAAGCTTCGTGACTTCTTAGGCGGAATGGGGTGGTAACCATGACAAAAGAAAAAATGCTCGCGAAATCCCACTTTCGTAAGAATAGGGGAAGTTCTATCGGTATTTTCTGTCTGATGCTCCTGGCTTCGATGCTCATGTCCCTGGCCATGATCCTCTTTACCGATACCTATCCGACCGCGCAAAAAGAAGCCGAGCGCCTCGATGGCGGAGACGGAATGATGTACGTCTCAAGTGAAACTCTCAAAGTTGATGATGCTTATCTTTCAGATCTTCTTCTGGGCGCAGAAAAATACGAGCAGGAAAAAGCACTGTATTATCCTCTTTTACCCCTGCCGTTCGGGTCTTCCGAGATGGAGAATTCCGTGAAAGTCTGCCGCAAGGATTCTATGCTGGCCAAGACCATGGCCCGCACCGAGATCGCTGAAGAAGATGCTTCCATCAGCGGTGATTATATCTACCTTCCGTATCAGTTTAAGACATCGGGCGGGATGCACGTAGGAGATGACTATCATATCTCTATCTCCGGAGTGAGCTATGACCTGAAAGTCAAGGGCTTCCTCAACACCGTATATGGCGGATGCAATAACAGCGGACTCTTTGAGGTCTGTGTCTCTGATGATGTATATGAGAAAATGCTCTCTAAGATCGGCAAAGCCGGTGAATCTTCTTTCGTCGTTTTTGAACTGAAAGACGATGTCAAGATGGGAGAGTTCCGTATCCGTGTACTCAATCAGCTGAAGACGGATGATCCTCTGGCGAATGTTTCGCTGCAGCCGGTCTCCATGTACCTCGGTTCCCGTACATTTATGTCGCTGATCATCGCAGGTTCTTTTCTCGCCGTAACCATGCTTGTCCTTGTAGTCATCATCCTCATGATCGTCAACAGCATCGGCAACTATGTTAAGGAGAACATGAAGACCATCGGTGCTCTGAAGGCCATCGGCTACACCAGCCGCAACATCAAGGGATCTCTCCTGATGATGTTCCTGACTCTGGCTCTGATCGCTTCTGTTATCGGTATTGCACTCTCTTATCTGGCGGCTCCGACGATCTCTTCCGTAGTCATTGCGCAGATGGGTATTCCGTACAGTGTATCTTTCAGCCTGATCGCCACGATCGCAGCCTTTGTTACCATCGTACTTCTTACAGTACTGGTCACACTTCTTTCACTTCGCAGAATCAAGAAGATCGAGCCGATCGTTGCTCTTCGTGAAGGTGTGGAAAGCCATAACTTCAAAGCCAACCACATTAAGCTCGACAAGTCCGTTTTCGGTCTTGATGCCAGCCTCTCCCTGAAGACAATGCTGCACAATAAGAGACAGAACATTATCACATTCTTTGTTACCGGATTTATGGTTTTCCTCTGTGTCATTGCACTTCTGATGTTCGAGAACTTTAACAGAAACCCGAATCTTAGCCTGCTGCTGCCGGAAAACACAGATGGCATTGTCGCTTTTGACAAGGACACCTGGGAAGAAGGATACGAGTTCCTTTCCGCTCAGGAAGGTATCAGCAATCTCCGCAGATACCATGAAGATTCGATCTATGTCGGACAGGAAGATTCTTTGTACCTGATGGTGTATGAGGATACGGCCCAGAAGAGCAATAAGGATGTCTGCTACAAGGGAAGACTTGCCCAGCACGAAAACGAGGTCAATGTCAGCGGTAAATTTGCCAAGCAGAACGGGTATAAGATTGGTGATGAGATCACACTCAATCTGGGCGGCAGAGAGCATACTTACCTGATTACAGGATTCATCCAGAGCCTGAATAACGATGGTCATGAAGCCATCATGTCGGAAGCGGCCGCAGCGCATATCCTCGATCTGGAATCGATGCCCACCTGTTTCTTCTTTGATACCGAGACCGATGAGCAGATCGATACGATCCTGGATGCCTGTGAAGCGAAGTTCGGCGAGAAAATGGTCGCCCGCACGAATATGGTGAAGTCCGTCGAAGCCGCTCTGATCACCTTCAAGGGAATCGCGACCCTGATGCTCGTGATGGTCAGCATCATCTCCGCACTGGTCATCCTCCTGGTACTCTTCCTGCTGATCCGTTCTCTGGTCTTCAGCAAGAGAAAAGACTACGGTATCTACAAGGCCATCGGCTACACATCGAAGTCCCTGATCCTTCAGACTGCAGGCTCATTCATGCCGACCATTATCCTTTCGGTCATAGTCTTCTCCGTGGCCTCCTACTTTGGAGCGAACCCTTATATGCAGTTCATCATGATCAGCTTCGGTCTCATGAAGTGCAGCTTCAGTATCCCGATCCCGGGTGTCATCATCGTAGGTGCATCCATGATCATTCTCTCCTTCGTCTTTGCCGTACTGCAGGCAAGAAGAGTCAGAAAGATCGAACCTTACCAGATGCTGATCGCAGAATAAAGATCACATAATCCAAACCCCTACAGGCAATGATGTTTCTTCAAATATCATTGCCTGTTTTTCTTGAAAAGAACCGCAATTGTAAATAGATATGTAACAAATCGTCATACTATATGTTTAATAGGCGTGATAAAATATAATTAGTTTTTTCGAGGAGGCGTGTATATGAAGGGAAAAACTGGTAAACGCCTGGCATCTTTTCTATTGCCGGCAGTAGTAGTGATTCTATCAGCATCTATAACTCTTTCGCTTGTTCTGCTGAAAAGCAAAACGCCAGTATCTGCAGATACTGAAAGCGACTTGATCATCGGTGACAATGTAGTGGATCTTAATGGGGACGAACCGCAGATCCTTAGTTTCGTTCCGGAAGAATCCGGTTTCTACATATTCACTTCACTGAATGATGAGATGGGAGTTTCAGCTGAATTATGGGAAGCGTCACAATACCCGGATGGTCATTGTTTAGTCGCTGATGAATTTTCAGATGGTCCTGAGGCCAATTTCAGGTTAATGGAAGAACTGACAGCCGATCAGACATATATATTAGTATGTCAGAACAATCATAATAGTGATTTTGATTCAGTGTTTGAAGGACAATACCACTATGATTGTACTACTACCATCAGAGTCACGTTCTATGCTGAAGTTCCCGATGCGAGTGTTTGTGGAAAGAACGCAACCTGGACCTTTGATGCCGGATCCGGTACCCTGACGATCAGCGGAACAGGGGCTATGTATGATAAATATGATTTTCTGGCCAATCAATTTCCATGGGAATCAATCAAATCGTCCATTACGTCTGTAGTGATCAATAACGGAATTACCTGCATCGGATGCGAAGCCTTCTCCGGCTGTAGCAATCTTACCAGTGTGGTAATCCCCCAAAGTGTAATTGAAATCCGATATGCATCGTTCCAGAATTGCACAAATCTGACAGAGGTAACTATATCCAACAAAGTTAAAGAAGTGGGCGCAAAAGCATTCTGGAGATGCTCTTCTCTTTCAAGTGTTTCAATACCGGGAAGTGTAAAAAAGATTGGAATGCGTGCTTTCTCCAGATGCGAAGGATTACAGAGCCTTACCATCAACGAAGGTGTAAAAGAAATTGGCGGCCAAGCTTTCGAGTACTGTTATTCCCTTACGAGCGTGACAACACCTAAAAGTTTAACAAGTTTAGGATACGCAGCTTTCCGGGATTGCTTGCGCATAGAGAGCGTCACGATCCCCAGCGGAAATATAGGACACAATGCTTTCCTGCAGTGCGCAAGCCTGAAGAACGCATTCATCGGTGATGGTGTAGGCTTGATTAGCTGTCAGGCTTTCGCTGAATGTCGAAGTCTGGAGAATGTAACACTCGAAGAAGGCGTAACACACATAGGCTCACTTGCCTTCGGTGGTTGCAGAAACCTAACCTCTATAACAATACCTGGAAGCGTAATTACCATCGGAAAATACGATTTTGCAGATAGATTAGGGCTGCAAGTAATGAGATTTGACAATCATCCCGGAGCTGCATTCTACGGATGTGGCAGTCTCACAAATGTCTATTGCTACGCAAATCCGGATAAACTCGAGTGGTGTGGTGATGAGGCTGATACAAGTTTCCTGCAGTCTTCCGAAGAAAAGACGAAGTGCCATGTTTTCTCTGAATACGAGAGTACTTACGCCACTAAGTTCAACACAGTAAATGTGGAATTTGTAGGCGACCTTCCGAACCAGATCGACCTGGGGCTCGGTGAGACTCTTTATGGATATTCAGTAACCGTCAGCTCTAACATCGGTGTGAACTGTTATATGGATTTTGATCCTGACACACTGAGTGAAGATGCATATATGCTGTTCTCCATTCCTTCAGGAAGCAACACCACATATGAGAAAGTCTATATAAGTGACGTTGTAAGCGAGAACAAGATTGGAACCGTCGGTGATAAGTCCTACTACATCTTAACATGCAAGATTTCTGCAAAGGATATCGCTTCAACAGTCAGCGCACAGCTGATCGACCGTCAGAATGAGGGACTGGTTTACAAGTTCTCCGTAAAGACATATGCGGAATATCTTATTGCACATCAGGATGATCCGAGATACAGTGCCGCTGCTCCGGTTGCAAGAGCCATGCTGGTCTACGGCACATGGGCACAGAAATACTTCAAAGTAAATCCGGACACCATTGATACCTCGCTTCTTAACGAAGCCGAATTAAGCGGTGTTTCGATCACGCCTCCGCAGACTGACATTCGGACTCCGGAAGGAGTAACATTCAAATATTCGACAATATCCCTGAAAGCGGGAACAACTCTCTCTCTGTATTTCTCCAGTGAGGAAGAGTTAACTTTCTCCTGCAGTGGAATGCTTGTTGAAACTGATCTTGTAAACGGCTATCAGGTTGCACGAATCCGCGGAATCGCGCCCCATATGCTCGACAAGACTTACCATCTGAAAGTTTCCTGTGCAAGTGGTGAAGGATATGTAGAATACAGTCCTCTGAATTACTGTTACAATATTATCAACGGTGACTATGTAGATGATATTCAAAACGCTGTCCGTGCACTGTATAAATACTATGAAGCATCGAAAACCTTTATCATCAACGGAGGAAACGATAATGCATAAAGAAACCTACACTGAACTCGAGATGAAGATCTTCGAATTCGAGAACTCAGATGTGATCACTGAAAGTGATGAATTCCCACCGGATCAGTGATCCAGATAATTAAGTCGCAATATAAAGGGCTGTCTTCAAAACGAAGGCAGCCTCTTTTCATCTACATAAATCAGGTTCTTTAACTGGGGTCTACATCAGGTATTCCCGTCTACATACTCTACAAGCATATCCGGAATGTACTGGTAGTGGTGGCTCGGATAGAGCTTGGATACCGCCATCGGAGATCTGGCATCGCAGTGTCTGTTGATACGTTCCGCAAGATGCACGATGCTATCTGTCGTTGAATCCCCATCCTGGAAATACTCCTGATAGTCTTCATCTTCTTCACTTCCCGCGGTAATGAAAACACGCTTCGTGATCTTCTCATTTCTTTCGAAATATCCGTAGTCATTTGCCTGCTCAGCATAATCACTCATCTCTCTGGAATATGGGGACCAGAAGGCCGGGCTTCCGATGATATAACATCCGAACGGCTGGTTCTCATACTTGTCGGAATTACAAAGTGCATAGTGGGAAAAAACACCGCCGAGCGAGTGGCCGAAGAGTGTCGAGTTCTCATTGTCGATCGCGTACTTTTCTCCGAGATACGGCATGAGATTATCCGTAATGAAATCAAGGAACTTATCCTTACCCTCGCAGAAGACAGCTGCACGCTCGACGTTATCCGCATTGCAGATCGAATAGTCCTGTCCGATGGAGATCACGATCTGCGGCTCCGCACGTCCTGCTTTCATCTCTGAAAGCAGCTTCGCCGTATCGTTAAACCGCCATACCGCATCCGTCAGAACAATCGCCGGATAAGTCTTTGTCTGGTCGTAACCGAAAGGAAGAGCGACATGAACTACAAAACTCCGGTCCAGTTCCTCATCATAAAATGTATACTCGACGACCTGATCCTTGATCGCTTCGACCGCGTCCTTGTCGAGTTCCCAGGACAGATCTTCGTCCTGATTCCTCATGTTCAGCATCTTCTCATCAGCAATCTTCTCCGATATTCCGAAAGGGAGAATCTTATACGACTTATCCTGCTTTGCTTCGAATATCCGGATGATGTCCTTCGCCCACATTTCTTCATCGATATCCTTCCCGAAATAGAAATACTTATATTCATCCTTCCGGTATTCTTCCAGGATCGCCGGAAGTTTATCTTTCAGTTCCTGAAGGTCCTTGATCTCTTTGGTAGTCAGGGTATCCCCTTCCAAAACCGAGTACCATCCAATACCATCTTCCTCTTTCAAAGGACCTGAGATCATCGTCCCGTAATGGCGCCCGTCGACAACATAGCCCCGGATATAAGGAACAAAATTTGCTTTGTATTCTTCCAACTCCTCATCTGTCCATCCCGCATAGGCCTCCGGGTTTTCCTTGATATCGCGGAGCATATCTTCTTTTTCCCAGATCTCGAAATAGACGCCGTCCTGATAATCCTTCAGAACATCGTCTTCTTCCTTCTGTTTGTTCCACGGTTCATCGAGCACGGTAAGCGGGCCCTCCGTCACCTTAGAAAGCTCGTTTTCCGTCATGTGATTCACCAGATTATTAATCGAAGCCGACTTGCTCTCCTGGCTCACACCCGCGACCTGCCCGGCCTCGGAAGAGGAAGAAGAGGAAGAAACAGTTGTCGCTCCTTCCGTCTTTTTCCCGCATCCGCAAAAGCACTGCGCGACCGCCATTACGCTGAGAACTACAGCCACTGCTTTTATTGTCTTTTTCATAATAGAAAACCATCCTTTTTGCTTTGTTGATCCTCATGATAAACATGCAATAAGAATGGCTAAGGAATCTTATGTGGATTTTATGTGGAGATGAGATCCGGCATCACGGATACAAAGATGAAGACGGCATCAATGAAGATGCCACTGCTCGCCGTTCGGCATGATGTGTATGTCGCCGGGGAGTGTCTCGATTACCTTCCCGGTTCTCGCATCACGCACGACCGTCTCTTCCCGGAACTCCGGATCTTCGTACCAGGTATTAAAGTAGAGCCGCTCATTCTCGCGGTAAAAGAAGCTCTCTTTCTCCCCGATTCTAATCGTCTTTTTCTTCGGCCAGATCAATTCCAGTGTACCATTATTCGGCTGGCGCGAAAGCGTCAGCGGATGCTCGAAAAGCCGGAGATTAAAGCAGTCATCCACCACTGTCAGCGGAAGAACAGCGAGTTCCTTCACTTCTCTTTTTACGCAATCAAACTGATGGATTCGGATCTCGCGTTCATCGAAGTCTACCATTACAAAGGAGATCTTCTGATCGTAATAAACGGGCTCTCCAATCGCCATGTTTTTCCGTGAAGACACAGGTTCGATCACTTCCCCGTCCGGGTAGTGGATCAGGAGAAGATGATTCCCGTCGACCAGATGTCCGTTCTGATATTCGTAAATCTCCTGGGCTTCAAAAAGATCGCCGTTATCGTAGTCCATCGAGTAGTACCACTCCGCCGTCCCCTCTCTTACCGGACGCATAAATGTGATTCCGTGAAGATCCAGATCCTTCATCTTACCCCTCCGTATTCTCTGCTGAAGCTGCACCGGAAGCCGGAAGCTCGATCGTCGCCAGCACATCGTCCCCGCTGTTTTCCAGGCGGCACGCTCCACCCTGTTTTTCGAGGATCAGTTTCGCCAGATATAGGCCGAGCCCGGATCCTCCGCTTCTTCTGCTTCTTGATTTGTCTGTCCTGTAAAACGGTTCGAAAAGATGCGCAAGATCTTCTTCCCCGATATGTGCGCTGGTGTTTCTTATGAGCACACGGACCACTTCCCCGGAAGCCTCCTCCGCCTTTTCGAAAAGCACTCCTTCGCCCTTTTCTCCGTCGACCTCGACCACGGCACCTTCTCCGGAATAGAAAGCCGCATTACTTAAGAATGCTCCGACCGCGAGCGAAGTCAGTTCCTTATTACCTTCGAAGAACAGGTCTTTTTCGATGTTCAGCTCCATCTTCAGGCCTCTCGACTCGAAGAGTTCTTCGCACTCTTCCATCTTCTCTTCAAGGAGCTGCGCCATATCTGTTTTCGTGATCACGATCTCTTTTCCCGACTGCATGCGCGAAGCCGTCAGGATCTCGTTAATGAGGCTCTCCATCCGCTTCACCGTGCCAAGTGCGCGCGGCAGATATTCATCGTGATCCGAGTACGGTCCGATACCGTCGATCATGCCGCGGATCTGCCCCTCAAGGACTGTCACGGGCGTCTTCAGCTCGTGCGATGCCGCAGAGAAAAACATATCCTTCTGACTCTCAAGTTCATTGACTCTTTTGATCTCTTCTTCCAGCTCGACCGTCCGTTTTTTCAGCTCCGTGATCTTCTCATCGAGCTGCGAGGACATACTGTCGAGATCTCTGGAAAGATCACCGATCTCATCGACTCTTTTCGAAGAAGATTTCTTCGAAAAATCCAGCTCCGCCATCGCACGCGAGACCGTACTCAATTTCTTGATCGGCTTTGCAAAAAGCACTGTGTAGATGTACGCGCACAGAAGTGAAACGATTACGATCGACACGATGATGACCGGCAGACTCTTTTGGATCGCCGTCGTCATCGTATTTCCCTGATCTACGAAGTAATAGTATTCCAGCCGGTATGCCGGTCCGTTTTTCTGAAAACGGAAAGTCCCGTAGTTATTGAAATAGTAGGAATTCTCATGCTGTGCCATGAGCTTGTCGAACTCTTCGTAAGTCCGTATCGCATATACGGAATTAAGGGCGGTAAGGAGCGGCTTTCCATCCGCCGACGCACTGACATTATAGATCACGATATCGGCCCCGGTCTCCTTGACAAATGCATCCACGACCGGGCCCGCGTTTTCGTATTCTGTTCTTCCCATCGTCTCGAGAAGATTCTGGAAATCACTATCCACGCTGTCCTGTTTGGCCGTGTTATAACTTCTCGGCGTGGAGTAGTACAGAACTCCGATGATCAGGGCACCGAAAATGATCTGCACCAGAAATGTGATGAGAAACACTTTCACGGACAGATGGGAACGTATCGCATGAAGGATGCCGGAATGTTTCTTTTCGCTGTTACCTGCCAATCCGGTACCCCCTTCCGCGCACAGTCTCGATATAGTCGCCGCCCAGTTTGTGGCGGAGGTTTTTGATGTGACTGTCGACGATCCTCTCGTCAACAAAAGAGTTGTAATCCCAGAGCATGTCGAGGAGCATTTCGCGGGTAAAGATCCGGCCCGGATGTTTTGCCAGAGTCAGCAGGATATCGAACTCGCGGGAGGTCACTTCCACGCTCTTTCCGGACACCAGAACTTCCATACGATCGGGGATGAGCGTCAGCTCACCGCAGACTACAGAAGATGCGGATTTTTCTACGTCGGAAGGCGCATCATTTCTTCTTAAGATCGCACTCACTTTGCGAAGAAGAACGGGCATGGAAAACGGCTTCGTCATGTAGTCATCCGCCAGAGAATCGTAGCCCCTGATCAGATCCTTCTCTTCCCCGAGCGCAGACAGCATAAGAACAGGTACATCCGACTGCTTCTTGATGACCTCACATACACCGTATCCGTCGATCTTCGGGATCATGATATCGAGGATGATCAGATCGAATTTGTCTTCGGAAAAGCACGACAGCGCCGCAACACCATCTTCTGCTGCGGCGACATCATAACCCTCATTACGGAGGTAACTTGCGAGGAGTTCTCTGATATCCGGTTCATCTTCCACTACTAGAATCTTTTTCATGATTCCATTATAAGCCTGTTTTGTGGATTTAATATGGAGAACGGAAAAACGTCAGATCAGGTCTCCACTTTTCCGGCATCGATACCCATATAGTCACAGTATGCGCTTCCTGTAATGAAATACCCTTCCTGACGGTCAGACAGTTTCGTAAAACTGAACACCGCAAGGCCGATGGAAAGTCCGCACAGGAAGACGGCGATGATAACACTCCCGGTCAAGTGCTTTTTCGCAAAACAGATGCACATAAAGATCGCGGCAAGCGCAAGAAATACGGTACCAATGAGAAGTCCTGTAAACCACACCGGATACATGATCAGATCATGGTTCAGGGCATCGATACTGTGAGATTCATTTCCATATTTAAACTTTGCAAGCTGAATACCGGTCAGGCAGAGAAAAGCCAGGATGGAAAACACAAACCCTGCAACCTCGAAGACCTCATTTACCCCTCTTGTAATTGCGGGGGTCTGATTTACAAACATCGGGGCCGGAATCGGCGGTGGCACCATTTGGACCGTTTCTTTTCCGCTCTGGAACACGGGACCATTAGCAGATATAGATTCTTCTTCAGACTGGTCCTGTCCGCACGACGGACAGATCTCAGAATCCGGATCCAGCTGCGCTCCGCAGATCTTACAGATCTCGATCTTCTCGTTCTCCAAATTGGTTTCAGTTGTCTCACTCATACTTTTTGACCTTTCAATTTTTATCCGGCAATCAGCTCAGAATACGATCGATCTCTGCGGTTACATCGTTGATTGCATCATTGTGCTCTTTCATCTTTTTGGAGTTATTTGAATCATATGAACTATACGAGCCACTATATTCATCTTTTGTAAGTTTCAGATCACTATAACTTTTGGTCTTCTTCGAGAGTTTGGTACAGCCATATATGGCCAGACCAGCTGCAATCACGCAAAAAACCAATCCAACGATTGCAATATTATCTGAATGATCTTTCGAGATACTGCGAATGACCATACACAATCCTAATACCGTCAGAGCACAGCCGATGATCAATCCTCCAAACCAGAGAGGATACATATCCAGGTCATGGTTAATGCTCTTAATAGTGACCCAACGTGCGGATTCTGTATCTACCTCAAATGGTAACAAGTGGATCACAAGAAGACAGATCGCACCGAGGAGTGCAACGATAAGACCGGCGACAGATGCACTATTGTTTTTCGCTTGAGCACCACCGGTATTCGCAACAGGAACGGCATTGACCGGAACAGGAGAAGGTGCAGCGGCTACAGGAATCGGAGGAGGCGCGACTTGAACAGATCCGTAAATAACCATATTCAGTTCGGGCAATGATCCAATCGGCTGCCATTCGTTCATTCCCTGTCTCCAGACAAGAGTATTGGCATTGATCATCCCGGATTGTGCCATCCGGGTAAGTGTAGCCACATCATATGGGCCTGCTGACTGACCGTTAACAACAACATTATAGAACATTGACATACAATCCCCCCTAAGTGATCTACCGCTTCTTTCCCAGGCGAAAAGCACAAGCTGATAATCGTAGTATATCACCTTAAGCACACTGTATCCCATCTTTCACAGATTGTTTACATCCCCTTTTCCGGATCCTGAAATCAACACGTGTAAAAATATCGCAATTCCTATGCGCAGACTGTATAGTCACTGCCAACTGACCGTGATATAATAAATTTTGTCACGGCAAGGAAGATCGGAGGTAATGACCATGGCTTTTAATGTTTCTTTTTCCAACACCATTCCCTTCAATGATCTGAAATACAGGAGCATTTTCCTGAAGATCAGCGGTAGCATTATGGTAGAGTGTGATAATCCGAATCTTCTTGTTCCCGAAAGCGAGACGACCGTGAAGTATGTTGCCGATATGGCCAACTATTCCATCGCAAGAAAACTTTTTGATATGGGTGCTGCAAACTTCCGTGAGCTGTCTTCGATGCTTGCCGAGTTCGTGGAGATCATCGGCAGTGATCTGAAGGCCAGATCCGTTACTCTCGTGGGCGCATCTTTCGACCCGATCGTTCCGGATGAAGCAAGTCAGACCCGCATCAACAGAATGGACGAGATGGCGAAACTTTCAAGCGGTCCTTCTGCTATAGCTGCGAAAGTTCAGGAAATTCAGGCTCAGGCAGAAAACCCGATGAGTGCAGCTCCTGCGGCTGCTCCGGTTTCTAATGAGCCCGCACTCATGAAGTACTGCTCCCGCTGCGGAACACCTTCTTCCGGCACGAAGTTCTGCACCACCTGCGGCAGTTCTCTGATTAGAAAAACTTAAAATCCACATCAAACACAAAAAGCCGCTGTTCACGTTACTTTCTGCATACCTTGCAGCGACGTATTCAGCGACTTTTTGATTAAAACTCAAATCTGAGCAAGAGCTTATCTCTTTCTGGATTCGCTCTTCTTTACATTCTTTCTCTTAGTGTCCATGCGCTTCGGCTGATTCGAGATCACGCCTTCGCCCTCGGTCACATATGCCTTGTTTGCGCCCTTATACTCTTTTTCTTCGAGCGGCAGGATCGCGTTAAAGATGATACCGATCAGAGCACCGATCGCAAGACCCGACAGAGAAATATCTACAGAGCCGATCGAGAACTGGATCGCACCGGAGTAGTTCACGCCGATGGAGAATCCGAGGATAAGTGCTGCGATGATGATGTTTCTGCTCTTACTGAAGTCGACCTGATTCTCTACGATGTTACGTACACCGACTGCAGAGATCATACCGTAAAGAACGATCGAAACACCGCCGATGGTCGCTACCGGCATCGATCCGACCAGCGCCGCGAATTTCGGCGAGAAGGAGAAGAAGATCGCGCAGTATGCAGCGATGCGGATAACCTTTGGATCATAGACTTTCGTCAGGGAAAGGACACCTGTGTTCTCGCCGTATGTGGTATTCGCCGGAGCTCCGAAGAGAGATGCAAGCATTGTGGCAAGACCATCGCCGAGGAGTGTTCTGTGAAGACCGGGTTCTTCGATGAAGTTTCTGTTCGTTGTGGAAGAGATCGCGGAGATATCACCGATATGCTCGACCATGGTTGCAAGAGCAATCGGCATGATCGTGATGACCGCATTTGCCAGTGTTGACCAATCCGGATCCTTAAAGACCTCAAATGCTGTGTTCTCCATCTTGAAAGGAAGACCGATCCAAGCAGCTTCTCGTACAGAATCAAAGTTAACGATGCCCAGAAAGCACGCTGCAATATATGAAACGATTACACCCAGAAGGACCGGAACGATCTTGATCATGCCTTTTCCAAAGACATTGCAGACCACCACCACAAGGATCGCG
>JAEEGL010713317.1_pt1 | contig 13061 bp, 7 predicted proteins | sample 9134231 | NCBI WGS metagenome assembly JAEEGL01 (sample SAMN16246548, study PRJNA631951) | gut metagenome | biome: gut microbiome; feature: rumen; material: fiber-attached | host: Bos | place: Iran: Karaj | collected 2018-10 | reverse complement strand
TCCTCCAAAACAGGGCTCTGGAGTTCCATCTCGACAACCTCGATTTCAGGCATTACATAATTCTTATCCATGGTTAAATTATGTTTGTGTTCGCTTGTTCCCTCGGGCGAACGTCCAACAAATGAAGTGTGGGAACTTGACGCATAATACGTACACTCCGTTTTTATTTCATTTTACTTTACTGCCACTACAACCAACATATTCAATGAATTTTGTCTTAACAATTCCTGCAATGCCGTTCTCTTTGCCTCGGTATTATATTTGTCTTTTGGTACATATAAGGTCAATTCCTGATTATTACCATCGGCTTTAAGCTGCTTACCGACATTAACCAAAGAACGAATCATCATATCTGTTTGATTCCATATATAAAGGTCACTGTTCGACAAATCCAAAGAGCTCAAATGATTATTATAACATGAGATCCATCTTATCTTCTCAACACCTGGAACAGTTTGAATATTCAATGATAAAAATGTCAATTCATTGTATTCACATGATAGAGTAGATATACTTTTACAACTTGATAGTAACAAAGATGTTAGCTTATTGTTAGCACATTGTAATGAATATAAATTCGTACATCCCTGAACAAATAAGTTATTTAAGTTGCAATTGAAACATTTTAACTCACCCAATTCGGTATTATTTGTGGCTTCTATTCTTGTTAGATTCTTAAGATTATAAAGATTAAGTTCTTCTACCTTGGTATATGAACAATAAAACTGCTCTAAATCAGAAAGGCTAGTATAATCCAATACTCCACTTAACGGATTATCAGAGATTCTCAAGATTTTCAGTTTCGTATTTGATGTTAAGTCCAACGTAGTCAAATTATTGCCTGAAACATCTAAGTATGTCAATTCCGGGAAACTTGACAAATCTATATCTGATAAGCCACATTCATAAGCGCTCAAAGTCAATAAGGAGGTCAAATGATTAATATCCAGATTCTTCAGATTATTTCGACCAACGATCAAATCTGTCAACTTATTATTATTTGAGACGTCAATATTCTTGAGCTTATTGGTGCTTACTGTCAAACTTTCCAGCTCTGTATTATTGCTAACATCTATTGAGGTCAACTCATTCTCGCTAACCACTAAATACTTTAAATTCGTACAATAATTCACATTTACATATGGAAGCTTGTTACCTTCCAGATACAAATATTCCAAATTGGTACATCTGCTCAAATCTATTGAGGTCAACTGATTATACATGGCAACGAGTTCCACCAAATCATTCCCATATGAGCTATTGCCTGACGGCAAAATCAATTCCTTCAATTTGTTATTGCTACAAACCAACCTAGTTAATTCATTTAACCCTGAAACATCCAGTCTATCCAAGTCATTACCCGATACGTCCAAATTTGTAAGATGATATAATAATGGTAACTCGTCAACAATGGATGGATCATGTTTGTTGCTCAAATCCAAGGTATTCAAATAGTAATTCCATTCACCATAAGGATCAATATAACCTTCGGATGTATACTCAATAGCGAATTCTAAGGAAGAAGCTTGAGCCTCGATAGCAGCGATAATGTTTGGATTAGTAATAAGGTCACCAACCTTATTAGCCACACACGCAAAGTGATAGAACTTACCTGCCTCAATATTCTTTCCTTCTACCTGAGCCACATAACGATTATTATTCCCATCAATCAAAATCAGTTGAAGTGTTTTACCTGTCAAATCTGTTGGCGGTAACGCCATGTATACTGCAGGATTATAGTCATAGGTAGATGAAAATACCCACTGACCATCTGGTGTACCCTTTTCCCCACCCAACGCTATCGAGATAGAAGAAGCTTTTTCCATACTCTCCAGTACAGGATTTTCACTCATCAGGTCCAAGGTATTCTTAACAGAAAAGACATCTTCATCCGATCGCAAAATCATCTCTTTAAATGAGCGGGTAGACAAATCACCATCAGCAAAGGCTGATTGTATATCTATATCGAACCAAGCGATGGCACCTAATCGTTTCATATTAATTTTCAACGATTTATCCGTTGGCGTAATAGCACCGGAAACCATAAAGTCATATTTGGAAAGTTCTTTAGAAATCAAAGTAGGGTCTGCCCACTGACCATCCATTAACTGCCTTTGGTTCCTATAATCAATTTCTACCTCCCTATAATTACGGTTCTCAAATTTGTATGGATAATAAGCGCTATAACTATAACCCGTACGAAGGCCCCATCCTGCGCCATCAAAGAAAGCTGTGCTTCCTGTTCCCTTTTCATTAAAAGGGAAATAAATTTGATTTGACAATTGCCATCCATATTGTCCTTTTGGCAATGAGAAAACGCCGATAGTGTCTCCTTGAGTCCACATGAACTTACCTGGATTTGTTTCAACGTTCGTTATATCATAAAGTCCTTTGGTTAAAGGTTCATCGCTGATGAGTTCTGGAACAGTAAAACTGATCTGTTCAATCAAATCGCCATCGGTAAGGATCAAACCTTCGGTCTGTTGTGGGACCAAATCCTCAGAAGTACAAGCTGTCATCACAGCCAGTAGCGTTACACCTATTAAATATATATACTTTTTCATAAGTCGCCTCCTTTTAATTTGATGTGCCATCCTGTATCAGAACAACATTTCCATTATCTGGATCCGTATAATTAAAACTACCTTGGCCAGATTTATATTTATAGTGTAATGACAATTGCAGAGATGCTCCTGTTGTACTTGTCTGACCGCCACAAAAAACATTCGTTAATGGTAAATTTGTACAAGTCCGAATGTCTAAATAATTCATATGGTTATAAGGACAGACCAAATTAGTAAGTCCCGTACAACCTGAAACGTTCAATTGGGTTAATTCATTATTATCACAAAACAGTTGCTTCAATGTCGTTTTTGAAGAAGGCATGGATAAACTGCTAATTTTGTTATTTCCACAGAACAAATTTATAAGTTGAGTATTGTAAGTTAAGTTTAAATAAGTCAATTTATTTAAAGAACAAGACAACTCTATTAATTTCGTATTTCTTGTAATGTCCAAACTGGAAAGATTATTATTATCACAAGATAGACGCTCTAATTGAGTCAATTTGTTTATAATCAATGAAGAAATGTTGTTGTTATAACAATCTAGTGATGTAAGTCCAGTTAAAACACTGATTTCATCACAACAATTTGGATCATTCTTATCTGAAACATCAATAGATGTAATACCCTCCAACTTCGTTTTATTAGCTTCCACAGGAATGTAGCCATCTGTATTTTTTGTAATAAACGGATTTTTACTTATGATAGCAGCAACTAAATTCGGATTCGTGATATAATCTATCGTTTCATATTTCCATACAATTCCATTATTTATTCCTTGTGGTTCATATAAATTTGCTAATTGTGCATACTGTTGGCTGTCGATAATTACCCAAGGATGAATATCTCTCTGATAGCCTACCTGGAAACCTGAACCTGTGATATCCAAGGATCTCAGTCCATCAATATACAAAGCATCCAACATATTCCCATAAGCATGCAAAATGCTGAGTTGTGTTAATAATCTCGTGCCTTTAACCTGTCCATTCACGTTAATGTATCGAAGATTATTGTTCTGACACTTCAAACTGCTTACTTTTGTAGAATAAATATTTAAGTCACTTAATTGATTTTCAGAACAATCTAATATCTTTAGAGCCGTCAGACTGCGTAATTCTAAGTCGGTTAACTTGTTATTGCTACAATCAAGAGTCCCCAAACTTTCTGCACCTTGAATGAAGCTATTTAATTCATAAATCTGGTTATCGTCGCATATTAACTCATAAAGAGAGTTTTGTTGTTGATTGGTAGTAATACTTTGAATATTATTATCGCTACAAATAAGATTACTCAAAGGACTGTGAATATCCAAATGAGATAACTGATTACTCGCACAATTCAAACTCCATAAAACAGTATTGCTCGACAAGTCTAAATAGGTCAACCTGTTAATGAGACATGTCAAGTTTTCTAACTTTTTATTCGAGCTAAGGTCTAATTCCGTCAAATTATTATTAGAAACGTCTAAGACAATTAATTCTGTTAGGTTTGAAAGATCCAAATGCTCAATAGAATTGTAGATACAATATAAAGTTTCCAATCCCTTTAAGGCACCTATTTCATCACAAACATGAGGATCACGCTTATAAGAAAGATTAATACTCTTAATTGCTTCTAACTTCGATCGATTGGCGGAAACATCAATCCATCCATCACTATTTGTTGTTATTGAATTGTCAGATGCCTTGATTGCTGCCACTAAATTGGCGTTTGTAATATAATTAGAAGCATTTTTTGCAATACCTGTTAAGCGATAAGCCTTTCCAGCCACAAAACTATTCTCTACATCACCCAGAGGTACAACATATTTAAATCCATCTGCTGCCTTAATGGTGAGGGTATATGTTTCACTTTCTGTCCTAATATAATCATATACCATAAAATAGAAACTGGCCACATCGCCTTCAAAAGCAGAAGGATTCAATATTTTCAGTTTGATAGATTTTCCTGTTGATTCCCAACCAATACTATTACCAGAAATACCATTAAAAACAATGTGGCTTGGTAAAGCATAGTTTTTAGCAATGAGTTCAGCCTCTTCAATAACCAAGCCTGAAGGACTAATATCATTCTGACCTAAAGCCGACAAATCCACATCTACTCGAACGATAGATCCCAAGCGTTTCAAGCTAAAAGTCAAAGTATTGCCAGTTGGAGTAGTCCTTTCTGAGTACATGAAGTCAGTTTTGCTTAAACCCGATGTTGGATTATCCATGGAATATCGAATCTGAGTGGTATTATCAAATTCGATTCTCTCAGAGTTTCTGTTGGAATAGTTGTAAGGGTAATAAGCCTGGTAGGTCTCACCTGCTAACAAACCCCATCCCTTTCCATCGAAGATAGCCGTATTACCTCCACTCCCACTTTCCAAAGGGAAGGCTACCTGACTACCCTTAGAAGAAAAGATGCCAACAGTATCGTAAGTAGACCAACGAAATGACAAAGCATTATCAGTTGCACTATAATAGGCTCGGGTTTGTGGGTCATCAAAATCCACATCAGGAATGTTGAAGACTACTTTCTCCAATTCCTTCCCTTTCTGTAACTCACTGCCATTATCAGGCACCAAGCCGTCACTTGTACAGGCTATCAAACCTGTCAGTAGTAAACCTAAAAGATAATTACCCCTTCTCATTATGATATTTTTGATAATTAATGATCTTTCTCAACTCACAAAAAACGTATTATTTCTCTACTCAATCAACAAAAATAAGAAAATAGATTCAGGGATTGTTTTCCTTATTCTATTTTGTGCATGTCTATTATAGTGTTTACCCTCTTTTATACCTCTTTTAAACTTTAAAGTTTGTACAGACTATACAAACCGTACGCAATTTATGAAAAAATATTTAATATAATAGAGGCATAATTGTTAATAAATATTAACTAGTCGAATTTTATTCTTAAAATTTGTCCAAATAATGATTTTTACCCTCTTTTTAAAGAAACTTCGTAAATATCATAAAAAATCACTATATTCGCAAATCAAAATAAATAAAAATCACTATGGAAATCAAAGAAATCATTGCGCAATTCCCACAAGTCGGGAAAGTTGCAGAAGTGAAACAACTCACTTCCGGTTGGATTAATCGCACCTATATCGTAAAGTCGGAAGATCCGAACGAAGCTGATTATATCTTACAACGTGTAAATCACAACGTCTTCCAGAATATCGATTTACTACAACATAATATTGAGGTTGTCACCGCTCATATCCGTGCAAAGTTAGAAGCACAAAAAGAAACGGATATCGACAGGAAGGTATTGCGATTTATTCCTGCAAAAGATGGAAAGACGTATTTCTTTGATGGAGAAGGATACTGGCGTATCTGCATCTATATTCCACGTTCTGTCACCTTGGAGGCGGTTACTCCTGAATCCTCCTACCTTGTTGGACTGAAGTTTGGTGAGTTCGAAGCCATGTTAGCCGACGTGCCCGAGAAATTAGGCGAGACCATCCCTGATTTTCACAATATGGAACTCCGTATCCGTCAACTGCGTGAAGCAGTGGCTGCAGATGCCGTAGGACGTTTGAAAGAGGTACAGGATATTGTAGATGAGATTGAAAAAGATGCCGACGAAATGTGCAAGGCCGAAGAGCTCTATCGACAGGACTTATTGCCAAAACGCATTTGCCACTGCGACACCAAAGTGACCAACATGCTTTTTGATGAGGACAGTCATGAAGTATTGTGCGTCATCGACCTCGATACCGTTATGCCTAGTTTTGTCTTCTCTGATTTTGGCGACTTCCTTCGTTCTGCAGCAAACACAGGAGCCGAAGACGAACCAGATTTAGACAAGGTTACATTCAATATGGAGATTTTCAAGGCTTTTGCTAAAGGATACATCGAATCCACAAAGTCCTTCCTAACCCCTATTGAAAGAGATAATCTTCCGTACGCAGCAACATTGTTCCCATATATGCAGGCAGTCCGCTTCCTCGCAGATTATATTAACGGGGATACATACTATCATATCAACTTCAAGGAGCACAACCTCGTGCGCACAAAAGCACAATATAAGTTGTACTTGGAAGCAAAGAAGGCAGTTTCTGCCATGACCGAGTTTATCGCATCGCTGTAACGATCGTTATTGTAATAAATAATTCGACCCGCTCACATTGTGGGCGGGTTTATTTCTGTCATTCCTACAAACAGACTTTTATTAAAAAATCCTCAGACCCATTTTTGGGGATTTTCGGCCAGGTGAACCCTTAGGGTTCACCTTTTCTATTTTTCTGAATTTACAATCTTTTGATTATAAATGAATTATAAAATCGGTGAAGGTGAAGGATATTTTTTAATTTAAGCGCATAGGGAGGTTTTAACGGGAACGATAACGGGAACGATGACGATAACGATAACACAAACTGTAGGGGACGACCTTGTGTCGTACCGCTGGTATATTATTATCGTATTTTTCTATTCAGAATTCGAGTTTTTGAAGCCAAACATCGAGTTTTTGAGACGAAACATCAAGTTTTTGAAGCGAAACATCGAGTTTTTACACGTAGCTCTCCAAAAACTTCAAATGATCGTTTACTTTTACATGCACCTCTTTGGTCAAGGCTGGGAAAAGAATAGATTCTCCTGCTTGAATCGGCAACTCATTTCCTTCTTCATCAACGATGATACCGCTACCTTCCATACAAACATAGATAACAAATGAGTCTAGCTCACTGTAATCCATGGTCATATCCTCAGTCAGATCGTAAACCGATGTGGTAAAATAAGGACAGCGTACCAACTCAACAGGTTCATTCATCCGAGGCTCATACTTTGTTCGATAATCATCCTTTACCGTATAGTCGATTGCTTCTTTAGCCAATTCCGTATGCAGTTCGCGCGTATTACCATTTTTATCTTTTCTATTGAAATCATAGATACGATATGTCACATTGCTGGTCTGCTGAATCTCAGCCAAGAAACAACCTGTTCCAATGCTATGAATTCGGCCTGCCGGTAGAAAGAACACATCACCCGGTTGTACGGCATATTCATCCAACGCATCGGTAATCGTATGGTTTTCCACCATCTCAGCGTATTCATCAGGGGTCAGCTGCTTCGTTAAGCCAGACCGAAGATGTGCGGTGCCGTGAGCGTTGTCTATGATGTACCACATCTCTGTCTTTCCCATAGAATGATGACGTCTCATCGCCAGTTCATCATTGGGATGTACCTGGATGGAGAGGTCGTCACGAGCATCAATAAATTTTACCAACAATGGGAAAGTATCACCAAAACGCTCATAATTTTCCTTTCCGACCAACTTCTCTTTATACGACTTAACCAACTCGGCCAAATTCCGCCCCTTGTCGATACCATTAGCTACGATAGATTCATCGCCAGGGACAGCCGATATTTCCCAGCTCTCGCCTACTTGATCTTGTTGAACACTCAGATGCTTAAACGGAATGATTTGATCTCCACCCCATATCGTGGATTTCAAGATAGGATTGAATTTATAAGGATACATATCGTTTATTTCTTTTCAGAGGACAAAGGTACAACATGTTTGTCTGCCTTTGTCACAAAAAAATAAAAAAAACCTAAAAGCATAAACAATTAGTAAGCTTCATATATTAGCTCGAAAAAAAGAAGTATTTTTGCAGTCAATAATTTCAACATATAAAGCAATAAAAATGAGAAGTTTTGCATCCGACAACAATTCCAGCGTTCATCCGGAGGTGATGGAAGCTTTGGCAAAAGCCAATGAGGGACAAGTCATCAGTTATGGAGATGATGCCTTCACAGAAGAAGCAACCAAAATTGTAAAAGCACAGTTTAACCGTCCTTGTGAAGCATTGTTCGTATTTAATGGAACAGGCAGCAATACGATGGCCTTGCAATTGATGACTCGCCCTTACCATATCATCTTCTGCGCCGACACTGCTCACATATCGGTAGATGAATGTGGTGCTCCAACCAAGGCAACCGGCTGTTTTATGCGGACAATCCCTACTCCAGACGGGAAGTTGACGCCGGAACTGTTGAAACCGTATATGATTAATTTCGGGGTAGAGCATCACTCACAACCAGGAGCCATTTATATCAGCCAATGTTCTGAACTCGGAACGGTTTATACTCCGAAGGAAGTTCGGGAACTGTGCGACTTTGCCCATCAATACGGCTTAAAAGTACATATGGACGGAGCCCGTATCAGCAACGCTGCTGCCGCATTAGGCGTTACTTTGGATGAGGTTTCTGGAGCATGTGGTGTCGACACCTTGACTCTTGGCGGAACAAAGAACGGACTGATGGGAGCAGAATGTGTTGTTATTTTCGACCCTGACTTAATGAAAGAGGCACGTTATGCCCGTAAGCAAGCCTGCCAGTTAGCAAGCAAGATGCGTTATATCGCTTGTCAGTTTACAGCTTTCCTTACCAATGACCTTTGGTTACGTTGTGCTTCACATGCAAATGCGATGGCAAAGAAGTTGGAAGAAACACTGAAACAATTACCCGATGTACATTTTACCCAGAAAATGGAGAGTAACCAACTCTTCCTTACGATGCCTCGTGAGAAAGAAGATGCATTATTGAAAAAATATTTCTTCTATTTCTGGAATGAAAACACCAACGAGATCCGTCTGGTCACCTCATGGGACACGACAGAACAGGATGTTGACGAGTTTATGGATTATCTGAAGGCTCTTTAATGTCTTTTCCAGAAACTCGGTAAGAATAACAACAGGATAGTGAACAATTCCAGACGGCCCGTCAGCATCAAAGCTGAGCAAGCCCATTTAGCTGCCGTCGGAATGGCACTGTAAGAATAAGCCGGGCCACAACTACCCAACGCTGGCCCGGTATTTCCCAAGCAGGAAACTACCGCACCGTATGCTTCGGTGAAGTTCATACCCAAAGCCATCAACAGCAACCAACAGACGAACAACACTACCAGATAAGTAAAGATGAATGCCAGCACGATATTCTTGGTATTCACAGAAACCACCTGCCGATTGATACGAACAGGAATGACTGCGTTCGGATGAACAAAGTGGCGGAACTCGTTATGAGCGACCTTTCCCATTATCGCTATTCGCACACACTTAATACCTCCAGAAGTAGAACCTGCACATGATCCTATGATCATCAGCATACTGAGAAGCATCCACAGGCTAGGAGTCCACAACATATAATCGTCCGACATAAAGCCAGTGGAGGTCTGAATGGCTACAACTTGGAACAACGCCTTGCGAAATGACTCTTCGAAACCGCTCTCTCCGCTAACCAACAGGCCAACGGTCACAATCACAACGGCAATAGTCATGATACACAAATACCATTGGAACTCGGTATTCGACATCAATCGCTTGAACTTTCCTCTAAGTAATGCTACATATAATAAGGAGTAGTTGATTCCGGAAAGAAACATATAGGCGATTGTGATATATTCTATTCGAGGTGATTGGAAATAGGCGATACTTGCTTGCTTCGTCGAGAATCCGCCCGTCGAACATGTCGTCAGAGCATGACAGATACTATCGAAAACGCTCACGCCATTGAAGAAGAGCAAGAAAGCTTGTGATATGGTCAGGCCGATATAAATGGTCCAAATCCACTTTGCCGTTATTCCAATACGCGGATTTACCTTATCCCGGTTGACAACCGAAGCCTCAGCGGCAAATAATTTCACACCGCCAGAACCAATCATCGGTAGTATGGCAATGGTAAAGAAGACAATTCCCAAACCACCTATCCACTCCGTCAGGCTACGCCAGAACAACAAACCATGAGGGAACGACTCGATATTATCCAAGATGGTAGCTCCTGTCGAGGTAAAACCCGACATCGATTCGAAGAAGGCGTCGGATACATCCGTGATGTATCCGCTTATAAGATAAGGCAACATGCCCAACAAAGAAGAGACAAACCAGGCTGATGCGACAATAACATATCCATCTTTTCGACTGATAATCCGTTCGGCTCCCTTCCCATAATAATGGGATGCGGAAGCTACCATCAAATTTATTAGCAAGGAAATGACAAAAGCCCACAGATCATCTTCCCCATAATAGATGGAAACGCCTAAAGACAGTATTAAGAATCCTGCCTGCACATAGAGCAGGAAGCCCAACGCCCGGAATATAATCTTCTTGTTAATCATTAATTAAAGAATGTTTCCGCTTTTTTAATCATTTCATTCAAACAGAATACCATTACATGATCGCCTGCCTGAATCTGAGTATTACCATTAACCAGCATACCCTCTCCTTTACGAATCATACCACCAATGGTTATTCCCTTAGGGAGTCCCATCTCCCGGATTGGTTTCTTTGTAATCTTTGAACCTTCCTTCACAACAAACTCTGCCACATCAGCTTCTGAGAAGGTCAGACATTTCACATTAGCCACATCGGCATCCAGCATCATCTGATAGATATGGCTGGCTGCAATCTTCTTCTTATTGATAACCGTGCCAATATCCAAGCTCTCTGCCATGTGGATATAATCGATGTTCTCGACTTCTGCAATTGCCTTAGTCACTCCCATACGTTTAGCAGCCAGACAAGCCAAGATATTTGTCTCGGAATTACCCGTTAGTGCGACAAATGCTTCTGTTGTTCTGATTCCTTCCTCCATCAGCAAACTCATGTCACGGCCATCTCCATGGATAACCATGATACGGTCATCGACCAACTCCGTCAGACGATGACAACGGTTCAAATCCATCTCGATAATCTTCACCTGCATATAGTCAGGTATATATTGAGATGCACGAATAGCAATCCGGCTACCGCCCATGATAATCACATTTCGTACATCCGCATAGCTTTCCTTACCCGAGATTTTGCGGATATAAGGGATATGTTTCTTGGTCGTCGTGAAATAGACGATATCATTCTCCTTCACCACGTCGTCACCACGAGGAATAATCGTATAATTTCCTCGTTTGATAGCTACAATATGGTAAGGATCATCACGGCTACCTAAGTCTTTCAATGGGACATCAAGTATCTCCGCCGTATTTCTCATCTTCGTTCCAATCAGCACTAAAGCGCCTCCGGCAAATTCCCACCATTGACGTATCCAACTCATCTTCAGTGCGTCAACGATTTCTTTTGCGGCCAACATCTCCGGATAAATCAGCGAGTCCACGCCCAACTTTGAGAAGAATTCCCTGTTCTTGGGTAGCAGATACTCGTAGTTATCTATTCGAGCAACAGTCTTCTTGGCTCCCAGATTGGTAGCCAACATACAAGCTGTCATGTTCCGACTTTCATCTGGCATGACACCGATGAACAAATCCGTGCCCGATACGCCTGCATCCTTCAAAGCAGAGATAGAAGTTGGAGAAGCACATACAGTCATCAAATCAAAGTTTGAATCCATCCGTGCCAAACGTTCCTCATCCTCGTCCATCAAGATAATATCCTGACGCTCACCGGAAAGCAATTTTGCCAAATGCGTTCCAACAGCTCCTGCACCTGCAATGATTATCTTCATATTCGACTATTTAAAATGCTACTAACGTGTTATAGATGGATTCTTCATCCATTCCACATAAATGATATAATTCTTTCAACGCGCCATGCTGCACAAACGAATCAGGAATGCCGATACGTTTGACGGATGGTGTGTATCCATGTTCACTCATAAACTCAAGGATAGCACTTCCCATGCCTCCGTTAAGCGAACCATCCTCTAAGGTAAGGACTTTTTTGAAATTACGTCCTATTTCGTCCAACATTTTTTCATCCAAAGGCTTTAAAAAGCGTAAATCATAATGTGCGATTTGCTTTCCTGTGGTTTCCTCTGCCTTTGCGATAGCTTGCTCTGCCACTTTTCCTATCGGTCCTAAAGAGATAACAGCGATGTCGGTTCCTTCCTTTAAGCACCTTCCACGGCCAATCTCTATTTCCTTAAACGGAGTATGCCATTCAGGCATCGAGCCTCTTCCTCTCGGATAACGGATAACAAATGGTCCTGTATCCTTTGACTGAGCAGTGTACATCAGGTTCCGCAGTTCCTCTTCATTATAAGGCGAAGCCACAATCACGTTTGGTACTGTTCGCAGACAAGCTAAATCAAAGACTCCATGGTGAGTAGGTCCATCCTCTCCTACCAATCCGGCTCTGTCCAAACAAAGAACGACGTGTAGTTTCAGCAAGGCTACATCGTGGATGAAGTTATCTAACGCCCGCTGCATGAACGAAGAATAGATATTGCAGAAAGGCAGAAGTCCATCCTTCGCCATACCACCAGAGAATGTAACGGCATGTCCTTCAGCAATACCGACATCAAACACCCTGTCCGGCATTTCTTTCTGCATGATACTCATCGAACAGCCCGTAGGCATGGCTGGTGTCACTCCAACGATCCGGTCATTTTGTTTTGCTAACTCCAGTAAAGTCTCACCAAACACATCCTGGAAGAGTGGTGGTAAGCCTTCCGTATTAGGAACGATCCGTTCGCCAGTCTCTTTATCAAAGCAACCTGGAGCATGCCATACGGTAGCCTCCTTCTCGGCCGGTTCAAAACCTTTGCCTTT
>JAEEGL010314311.1_pt1 | contig 13061 bp, 11 predicted proteins | sample 9134231 | NCBI WGS metagenome assembly JAEEGL01 (sample SAMN16246548, study PRJNA631951) | gut metagenome | biome: gut microbiome; feature: rumen; material: fiber-attached | host: Bos | place: Iran: Karaj | collected 2018-10 | reverse complement strand
TTTCCGACGGCCCACGCCCGTGCGAAAGGGTGTCTGACGCATCGGGAGAAAGTCTCGCTGAAATCCAGGACATGCAGGGGCACGCCCAGGCGGCTGCAGGCCATCTGCAGGCCGGAAAGGAGGCCGGCGGGCATCGCCCCGGGCAGAAAGACGCCGTGCAGGGCATGCACGTCGCAGCCCGCCTCCCGAAGCATCAAAAGGGCGCACAGGCTGTCCACCCCGCCGCTCACGGCGACGGCGACGGAGGTGCCGGCGGGGGGCAGGGAGGCGGGATCTTCCGGAGCCTTTGCTTTTCCGGGCAGTTCTTCGGCCATCGCCCCCTCCCATGGGGGATGCGCCGCGGCGGCCGCTTACGGCCGCCGCGGAACGGGCATCACAGTATCTGGTTGAGGAATTGCCTGAGGCGGGGATGGCGGGGCGCGGTGAAGAGGGCGTCCGGCGGCCCGGATTCCACGATCTGCCCGTCCGCCATGAAGATGAGGCGGTCTGCCACGGTGCGGGCGAAGCCCATCTCGTGCGTCACGCAGAGCATGGTCATGCCCTCTTCGGCGAGGTTCACCATGACGTCGAGCACTTCACCCACCATCTCGGGATCAAGCGCCGAGGTCGGCTCATCGAAGAGCATGATGGAGGGCTGCATCGCAAGAGCCCGCGCGATGGCGACGCGCTGCTGCTGGCCACCCGAAAGCATGGCGGGATAGACGTTCGCCTTGTCGCTGATGCCCACCTTTTTGAGCAGGGCGAGCGCGCGATCCTCGGCCTCGTCCTTTCGCAAGCCCAAAAGCTTCAGGGGGGCCATTGAGACGTTCTGCAGAACCGTCTTGTGCGGAAAGAGGTTGAACTGCTGAAACACCATGCCCAAATCGCGACGGATGAGGTTGATGTCGTTCTCTCGGCTCGTGATGTTCTGGCCTTTCACCAGTATCTGGCCGCGGTCGATCTCCTCAAGGCGGTTGATGGAGCGCAGGAAGGTGCTCTTGCCCGAGCCGGAAGGCCCGATAAGGACGAGTCGTTCCCCGGCCCGCACATCAAGACTCACATCCTGAAGGGCGGTCAGATTCCCGAAGAACTTCCAGATATTGCGTACCGATATTATCGGCGCATCGTCCGCGGCCCTGGCCGCAGGCGTCGCCGGCGTCTCCGGGGCGTCATTTGCCGTCATAATAGTTCAGCCTTGATTCCATGATGCTCACCGCCTTGGAAAGCAGGAGCGTGATTATCAGATAGACGAGGGCGACGACGGTATACGTCTCGAAATAGAGATACGTCGTGCCCACGAAGCTGCGGGCGCGCTGCATGATGTCCGGCACGGCCATGATGGAGACGAGGGCCGTATCCTTGAGCATGGCGATGCACTCGTTGCCCACCGGGGGAAGTATCGTGCGCCACGCCTGCGGCAGCACCACGAGGAACATGGTCTGCAGCCGGCTGAAACCGAGGGATCGCGCCGCCTCCGTCTGCCCCTTGGGTATGGCGGAGATGCCCGCGCGGAAGACCTCGCCCATGTAGGCCCCGTAGCAGATGCTGATGGCGATGACGGCCGAGGTCATGCCGCTGACCGTGACGAAACGGGAAAGCGCGTAATAGATGTAGAAGAGCTGCACGAGCAACGGTATGCCGCGTATTATCTCCACATATGTGGATGCGACAAGATTGACGACCCTGTTCCGGGAGATCCGGCCGAGACCTGTCAGAAGGCCGAGCGGAACGGCGAAACAGATGGACATCACCGTGATCTTGAAGGTCACGAACATGCCGTCCGGCAGATAGCGGACGATGCGCTCGTAAGGCTCCGGACAGAACAGGAAAAGGCCCATGAGCGCGCAGATGGCGCCCGCCAGCGAAATGGACCAGGCATTGATCAGGCGCCACTCACGGGGGTCCGGTATGGACGCCCCGTCAGTGACCAGGACTATATTGCCCTTGCTGTGGCTCTCATCGGGTTCGGGCATGATCCGTCCTTATTGTCCCATCCACTTCTTGGCGAACTCCTTGTCGAGGCCCGCGGCCTTGACCTTGGCGATGCCCTCGTTCAGCTTCTTCAGCAGATCCTCGCGGCCCTTCTTGATGGTGAAGCCGTACAGTTCCTTCTCCCCTGTCTTGAACGAAAGATTCAGCTTGCCGGCGTAGTCCTTCTTCATGTTCACGTAGTACATGGCGACGGGATCATCGCATATGACGGCGTCAATGCGGCCGCCGACAAGGTCCTGGATGGCGAGCCCCACGTCGTCATACTCCTTGAGTTCGCACTCGACCTTGGCATTGCGCATGACGAAGATGCCGGTCGTCGCGATCTGGCCACCGACCTTCTTGCCCTTCAGGTCTGCCAGGGTGGTCACCTGCTTCCCGGCGTGCACGATGACGGCCTGATGGACTTCAAAGTAGGGGTCGGTGAAATCGAACTGCTTCTTGCGCTCCTCGGTGATGGTCGTCGAGGAGGCCACGATGTCGTACTGCCCCGTGGCCACGCCACCGAAGATGCCGTCCCAGGCGATGTTGCGCACCTCGACCTCAATGCCCACGGCGTCGGCCACCGCGCGGATGAAGTCGGTGGAATAGCCCTGGACCTGTTTCTGATCATTCAGAAATTCCATGGGCGGCCACGTGCAGTCGCTCGCGACTATGTATTTCTCTTTGGCGAAAGCCTGGCCGGCGCAGAACGTGAGGCCCAGCAGAAGGGCACCGCACCCGAGCAAAAAACGAGACATGCTTTTCATGAGTCCTCCTGAAAGCAGGGTAGAAATAATGATTCTGTCCCGTTATTATGCGCCGTTTTCCCCCTGCGTCAAGCATCATTCCCGTCCGCGCCGGAAAGGGGTCTTGCGGGCCTTGACGGAAAGCGCCTAAGAAGGCGATAAGAACAGAACGGGAGGAGCCCTTGCCGAAACTGACAGCATCGCCCGCTGGCGCAGCCCAAGCCTTCGCCGGTGCGGTCCGCATGCGGTACGCCGCGCTGAAGGCGCGCATAGCGGCCGATCCGGGCCGATTCTGCCATGACGGCCTTTTCTGGACGTTCTGGCTCTCGCTCGCCTCATTCCCCATAGGCTACGGCGTGCGAGAAGCGCTGCCGCCGGCCGCATTCCTTTTTCTGCTCGGCTACTACCGCTTTTCGTGGAATGAGAGCGTGCTCGCGCGCCTTTCCGTCAGGTGGCTTTTCCTCTGCCTTTTCGGCATGGCCGTGATAGGCATCGTCTTCTCCACCAACGTCTGGCAGTCGTTCCTGCACGTGGGCAGAGAAGTCAACAAAGCCTTCATCCTGCCCTTCGTCGCCATGGAGTGCGTGCGCGACGAGAAGGATCTGCGCAGGCTCGTCTGGGCAAGCGTCATCGCCTGCTTCTGGGAAGGCATGGACGGCATCTGGCAGGCCTTCACGGGCCGCGACTTCATACTGGGCTACCCCCTGCACAACGGGCGCCTCACAGGAAGCCTTGCGGACTACTGCGTGGGCAACTACATCGCGCTCGCCCTCATACCCGCCTTCGGCCTATGGCACATATTGCGTCGGGATCTCGACCGGCCGACGACGGCTTTTCTGTGCGCAGGGCTTCTGTGGCCGGCGTTCTTCCTGCTTTTCGGCGCCTCGGCCCGCAGCGGCATACTCGCCGTGGCGGCCGTTCTCATTCTGTGGCCGGTCATGGGCGCGCGCCGCATCACATGGAAGCGTTTCCTTTGGCCGGCGGCCCTCGTCGTCCTCTTCTGCCTCTTCCAGCCGGAACGATTCTCGCCGGAAAGAGTCGCCGGCGACGGCCGCTGGAGCCTCTGGTCCATAGGATGGCGAATCACGCAGGAATACCCGTGGTTCGGCGCAGGCGCGGGCCGCTACAGCGACACCTTGCAATCGCTCGCCCTCCTCCCGGCCAAAGACCCGGTGACCATCAGCCATCCGCACAACGTCTATCTCGACATTCTCTGCTCCCACGGCGTCACGGGCTTCGCGCTCGGCATGATCTTTCTCTTCGGTTTTCTGCTCTGGGCTTTCCTCCACCTCCGCCCGCGCCTTCTGGACGAAATCGAAAGCCATGGGAATACCGTCTACTGGCGCCTGACGGCCTGGTTCTGGCTGGGCTATGCGGGCTGGCTCATAAACGGCATCACGGGCCACGATTTCTACCGGATATGGTGGCTCGCGCTCGCCATGAGCTATCTGGGGGTCATGACAGGCGCCGTGGCGAACGGTCTCCGTGCCGAAGAGGAGGATTTGAAAAAGTCCCGTCAGAAGCCGCAGGCCGCTCCGTCACTGCGGGGATCGGACGCCCCCTGAAGAAGCCCGTTTTTTCGGTAGAGGATGGCCCCGGCATGGCCCATGAGGCTGTCGTACTCCCCGACCATCGTCACCCTGTGCCCGCGGTGGGCGAGTTCTTCCGCCACCGCATTCGAGATGCGGCCCTCCAGCTTCAGATCGTTGTCGGCATTGCCCCAGGCGCGGCCGTACAGCCAGCGCGGAGCGTCCACCGCCTCGCCCGGCCCCTGCCCCATGTCGACGATGCGCGTGGCAAGGGCGGTCTGGGTCTGCGGCTGCCCCTCCCCGCCCATGGTGCCGTAAACGAGATAGGGCCGCCCATCCTTCAGGAGCATGGCGGGATTGAGGGTATGCAGGGTGCGCTTACGCGGAGCGAGACAATTGACGGCACGCGGATCAAGCGAAAAGAAACATCCCCGGTTCTGCAAAAGTACGCCCGTGCCTTTCGGCACGAAGCCCGAACCGAAGTCATGATAGACGCTCTGTATCATCGAGACAGCGTTGCCGGCGGCATCCGCCGTGCCGAGCCAGATGGTGTCCCCATGGGGATCAAGCGGCGCGGCGAAGGATTGCGCCCGCCACATGTCGATGCGTTCGGCCTGGCGCCTGGCGTGCCCCGCTGACAGGATCTCCGTCACTGGGATCTCGGAAAAATCGGGATCGGTCACCCAGCGGTCCCTGTCTGAAAAAGCCAGCTTCGTCGCCTCAACTATCACATGGTAGTAATCGGCTCCGGGTGAATCCGACATGGCGGCGCCCCAGAGATCCCGCACATCGAAATTCTCCAGAATCCGCAGGATGGCGAGTGAGGCGATGCCCTGCGTGTTCGGCGGCAGGTTGCACGCCGTGAAACCACGGTAGCCCACGGTGAGTGGGGTGACGAAATCCGCACGGTGCGCGGCGAAATCGTTCAGGGTCAAAAGGCCGCCCTCGGCCGCAAGCCCGCCTACGATGCGTTCGGCCGTCTCCCCGCAGTAGAATTCCTCCGCACCGCCTGCGGCGATCCTGTCAAAGGTTCGCGCCAAGTCAGGCTGACGCAGTATCTCCCCCGCGGAGAAGGCCTTTCCGCCGTCCAGAAAAGTCTCTGAAAACCCGCTGAAACGCGGCAGCCCCCCAAAAACGTTGTCGGAATCCTCCGCATCCCTGCGTTCCCAAAAGGCCAGGGACGCGCTGACGGGCGCGCCCTCCCGGGCGAGATCGGAAGCGCAGGCAAGAAGCCCGGCCCAGGGATATTGCGAGCCCATTCGCATCCGCGAATAGCGCCATGCAGCATCCCAGCCGGAGACGATTCCGGGCACTGTGTTCGCGGCCAAAGGCCCACGGGAAGGAATTGCCTTCAGGCCGAGGGCCGCATAAAAAGCGCGGGTCGCCCTCTCTCCAGACCTGCCGCTCGCGTTAATGCCCGCTGTCTCGCCCGTTGACGCATTGTGGATGAGCCAGAACGCATCCCCGCCGAGGGTGCACATCTGCGGGTAGACGACCGTCAGCACGGCCGCCGCAGCTATGGCGGCATCCACGACGGTGCCCCCGTGACGCAGTATGTCGAGGCCGGCTTGGCTTGCCAGGTGATGCGGCGACGACACCATGCCGTGCATCGCCATGGGATTGTTCTTTTGGGAGGGCGTCATGCGTATGGCGATCCGTATGAAAAAGGCTGCATTACCAGCCTACCTGCCCCGGACCGGCTCCGGCAGACGCTTCTCAATGAAGTTCAGAATCCTGTCCCGGCCTTCCCGATACCCCTTGGGAAATTTGCCGTAGCCCCTGGCGCTGATGCTCCTGCCATCGGCGAACTCGGCGGTGAAGGAGAAGCCCTGCGCGTCCAGCACGTTACGCGCATTGGCATCGAAGCCGTCCCATGAGGCGAGGCCGCGCAGGATGCCGGCAAGCTCCTCTTCCTCGGCCGCGCCCAGGACCGCATCGCCGTCCGGCGTGTCGCCCCAGGAGCGCATGACATGCGCTCTTGCGCCTTCGGCATCGAGGCTCCGGTAGAACTCGTAATGCGGCTGCCTCCGCATGCCGTTCTCGCTGAAGCGGAAACGCCTGATCCCGCCTGCCGGAACGGTCCCTGTCTCCTGCCAGCGCCGTGAAAGCTTGGCCAGCATGGCGCGCAGGCCCTTGCCGAATTCGACAAAGCCCTCGGGCGTGCTGTCAGGGGCAGCCATCACGACAACAGTCTGCCTCGTGCTGTAGGCGGCCTCAAGGAACAGAGGCATCCTGCCCGGTTCGTACCGACCGTAGCCGAAGCCGTGCCAGGCGTCGGCCCCGTTTTTGTCCAGCAGGAAGCGGATCTCCCGCATGAGTACCGGATCCGCATAGAACTCGGCTTCAGGCTGGTCTTTTGCGATGACGCAGACGCGCACGCGGCCTTTGTCGGCAATGACAGACCAATAGCCGCCTCCGGGTCTGTCGCTGTACGACAGGCGCTCCAGTTTCTTAGGTGTTGAGGCGCACAATTCGGGCAACTTCTTCTTGAGATAGCCGCACAGCCGCCCCTCCGCCTCCAGGCGGGACGTCTCCCTGCCATTGTCCGCGCCGTAGACGCGCACCTGCGGGCTGCCGGGTTCATTGGCAATGAGGCGCACGCTCCACTCGCAGCGGTCCTTACGGCGCTCGCCCTTATCCTCGTCTCCTGTCGAGCCGGGCCAGGATGCTGCGTCCATGGAGCGCAGGAGGCCGGCGATCTCGTCGAAGGTCTTGCCGTCCACGGGTCCTGTGTAGTTCAGCGAGGGCATGCCCCCGGTCAGGCTGGCGTTCAGCCTGCCCTTGGTCAGCTCAAGGTGGATGCTTCGCGCAATGGGAGGCGTCAGCTTCTCACCCCACTCGGAATGATAGGCCGCGTAAGTGACAGGCCCTTCACCCCCCTTGACGGCGGCTTCAGCTACGCCGCAAACCATCATGGGCAGGAAAGCGGCCAGAATGAGGCTGGAGTGCATCATGGGAACCTCCATTGGCCATTGTTGAGGGGTCGCTGAATTGTACTCATCTCCACCATTCGATGGGCTTGTATCCGCGCCTGTTCTGATGCTTCTTGTTGAGACGCTCGGCGGCATGCATGAAATGGATCTTCTCCTTTTTCAGGGCGAGCTGGATGCGGTCGTGATAACCCGGGCACCCGTTGCGTACGGCCCCCCCCTCCGCATGCAGCAGGCCGAAGGGGTCGAGATCCTTCATCCTCCTGAGCCTTCCGAGGGTCTTGCCGTCGTTGTAAGCGTCGTTGAGGCAGCTCTTGATCACGACTTCTATCCCTTCTATCTCGGCGAGGATGGTCTCAAAATTGTTGATGATGGGCTCCACCTTGGGATAGAAGGAATACCCGGCGACGCTCTCTTTTGCCCGGGTCAGGGCAGCGGAGGCCTCCTTGCGGTATTTTTCAAGAATGTCGCCGTCTTCCTGCAGCTTCTTCAGAACGGCGTCCCGCATGGCGTAGAGATGCGCGTCAAGAGAGCGGAACATGCGGTCGTACCTAGCCCACAGAACCATGTCTTCGGCGGCGTACTTGTCAATCTTGCTGGCCATGAAGAGCTCGGCGGTGGTCACGTCCGTCGCGTCGTCCCGCTCCATTTGGATCACGAGGCTCCCGAACTCGAACCACGCCCGGTCAATTTTTTTGATCACGTCCAGCCACGAGTCGTCGAGGTAGTCGGCGCTCTTCAAAATGGCATGCAGCCTTTTCGCGTATTCCCCTGTCTTGACGATGTTGACGAGGCGGAACATGGGCGTGTAGAAATCCGCCCCGATATGGCGCAGCATGAGGAAGATCTGCGTTATCTCCTCCCTGTGGACGTCGTTGCCGCTGGCGATGGCCAGCCCGTAGTCGTATTCCTTGAAGGGCTTGTCCAGAAGAAATTTTCTGAAGGTCTCAAGCTCGGCCGTGCGGGTGCAGTCGTGAAAGGCCTCAGCGCTCAGGGCCGCCTGCGTGGCCCGCACGATGGCGTCTATGCAGGCGTGCGCCGATTTGAGCGTGAGGACATAGGAATTCTTGTCCATTTCCTCGTTCTCACCGGCGGCCAGATGGCCGACAGGGCCGCGTTTCTGGGGTTCGGCCTGCGCCGCGGAAGCCAGAAACAGGGCGCACAGCACGAGGCAGCACAGCATTCTTTTCAGGGTAATGGTCATGCCATCCACTCCTTCACTTCGCGTCAGAATCTTGGTTCGTAGTCTTTGACATACCAGCGGCCGCCGTCCTTCCGTATGAGCCTGTGCTCATGGGGGCTGCCGATCTGCTTGCCCTTTTCGTCGAAGGCGCGGCTCTCAACGACGGCCTCTTCGATTTTTACGCCGCTTCTCTTGGCAAGGGCCTCTTTCTGCGACTCGTCCAGAAAGAAGTTTTCGAGCTCGTTGCCGTCGTCAAATCCCTTGACGACTCTGATTTTCGGCTTGCCAAAGGCTGCGTGGACGTATTCTCCGTGAAAACGCTCCTGGTGCAGGTCCCAGTGATAACGCAGCAGATCCTTCCCCATTTCACTCTTCCTGCGTTCCGGATCGATGCAATTTTCATAGAGAGAATAGTTCTTTTCCTTGATGGATGTCATGAATATCTCCATCAGGCGATCCGGGGAAACATCCGCGGGAATATCCTTCACGGTGTACCACCCGTCTTTTATGGCATTGACGCGCTCCTCGCCGACATAGCCTGCGGGAACGTCGCTGTTTGAGTCCTGCACGGCCATGACATGGCCCGGAACATACAGCGCAACAGGCCGCACCACCCAGCCGTACTGGAAGCTGCCCGTCTTCTCGCCGCCCGCCTGGGGAATCTCCGCGATTATATCGACGATCTCGCCCAGCACGGTCCAGCGTGTGACATCGGCAAGCGTCGCGTCCACGTTGCGGCGGTACCGCTTGACGGCTTCGTAAGGGCCAAGCCAGTCGCGTCCGTCGATCTTCACGAAATAATACCCCGACGAAGGCTTGCCCACGTACACATACTCGCCCGTCGCCCCGTAGAACTGGTGGCCGGGGTACTGCACGTCGCTCAGAAGAACATAGGTGCCTTTCAGGCCGTCGACGGTTACCTTGGTCGAATCCGGCGCCGGCAGGGCGTTTTCTATGAGCTTGTCCTTATGCTGCTGCAACAAGGCTTCCCACGCCTTTTTCCCCTCCTCGGCGATGAGCTTGCGCAGGTTGTCCTCATTGCGTTTATACAATGTCCAAGCCGACGCGGCTTCAACATGCTCTCCCTTGCTCTTCATCAGCGCCGCGCGAACGCGCTGGTACAGCTTTTCAACATCGGGGTCGTCCGGATAAGCGGTCTTCAGCTGCTGCACGCGGCTCAGGGCTTCCTGCTTGCTGCGCCAGACCATTTTCTCGCCCCCGCGCTGCCGGGCCACCTCGTTTTCAAATTCTTTGACATAATGCTCGGCGTAGCCGATCTGCCTTTTCAGCACCTGCGGATCGGCAGACGGCGCGCCAACAGATCCCCCCGTCCAGAACGTCAGCAGTCCCGCCGCCAGAAGCGCGGAACAGAAAGCGAAACGTATTTTTCCCATGTATGTCTCCTTCAGGTTCACCCATAGAGGCTGGGAGAACTGCGCCCGCCTCTTCCGGCGCTTCGATTCAGCCTGATATGCCGGTTCAGAATACACCTTGAGCACGCTGATGAAAACCGTGCGGCTCATCCCCAGAGTGCACGGCATGCGACAAGGCCGACACCATAGCTGCAAGCGTTGGATGCGGCGAGCGTCAGCCACAAGCGCAGTGCCGCGCCGTTCGCCGCATAGCGGCACAAGGCGAATTCCAGCAGAACGACGACAATTTCACATGCCGGCACCAGCCGACCATACTGCGCATTGCCGGCCTGCGTCATCAGGAATTCATTCAGCAGCAGGTTGGTCACGATGTTGACCCCGGCGAACCACAGGCATTGCCGCGCCGTGCGGTAGCCGCACAGCCGAAACACCGGCGTCTCAATGGCCGCCGTCAGCAGCGCCGGCATCAGCAGCCACCACCTCAAGGGCGTGCCCGTGACCAACTCGGCCGGCATCACGGCGTGCGCCTCCCGTTGTCAGGCGCATAACGGCGGAACAGGCAGCCCGCGGCGAAAAGGATGAGAAACACCGCCACGGCCATGGCGTGCGGCGGCACGGACAGCACCAGGTCGCTGAAAAAGGCCCCCGGCAGCAGGCAGCCGGCCGCCAAGCCGAACATGAGCCCCGGATACGCCGGGCAGCACCAGTGCGCCAGCCGCAGCGTCAGCGGCATGGTCATGTTGAAAGCCAAGGCCAAAAGCAAAGGGCAAAGCAATCCTTCCACCTGAAGGGCGAGGAAGCAGATGAGAAAGACCGCGAGAATGGTCTTGCGGTAGCCGAGCCTGTCGCCACAGAGGCCGCCCAAAGCCTTGCCCAGGGCGAAAACGCACGGAAAGAGCAGAATCCACGTTGCCTCGCCGCCAGCGCCGCCGAAACCGCGCAGCGTCACGCAGGACAGAAGCAGGAGGACGCAGGCGAGCAGCGGCGGACGATTGCCGCCGGCTTGGTTTCGGATGCTGTGGACTGGCGGCACCCCCTGGCGGCGTAGAACGACAAGCACTGCCGTCGTGCCCGCCGCGCACAGCGCCAGAAAAAGCGGTGCCGTCACAAGGCCGTTCAGCCCCAGTGCCAGCCCCAAGGCCCCGCTTGAAACGAAGATTCCCGGCGCGGCATACGTATCGTAACGCCGCAATACGAGACTGCCGCCCGCCGCATGGAAGAGGCAGTTGCCCACGCCAAGACAGACGCCCTGCTCTGTCCATCCCAGGCAGGGCAGGAGCCCAGCCCCAAGGATCGGCACGGCAAGAGCCAGCGCCCCCGGCAGTCGGCGCGGATGCAGATCCAGCAAAAGCCCCGCCGCCCACTGGCCGCCGAAGGCAATGAGATTGTACAGGGCAAACAGCCGCAGGATGTCCGCGTAGGCCGCAACGCCCTGGTCGTGCGCCGCCAGCGCCGCGCCGCAAACTCCGTCCACGGCGAAGTGCAGAAGCGTCAGCAGAAAGAGCATGCGCGGTCAGCGGACGGGCTTGCCGTTGAAGATCACGGAGCAATCGCCGCCCTCGCCGCCGGTGACGACAAGGGGGACGTCGAAATCGAATGCCTTGCCGTTCTTGTCTTTCAGCTCGTAGCGGAATTCATTCGGATCAGCGAGTCCGGAACGCACACGCATGTTCCTGCCCATGGCCGCGAGCCTGCCGTCGTCCTCATCGCCCGCGATTGGCACCTTTTTGAAATTGTACAAGCGGCCCTTGGCCGTAAAACGGTAGCGGACGCTTTCGCCCGGTCTGAGCCCGGGGAGGTCCGTTTTCAGGGAGGCGGTCTGCCTGCCGAACCGCTGAAGCGAGCCGGAACGTGGCTCCACCAGATATTGTCCTCCCTCCTCACGCAGGGCGACGGTGTAGTCACACGGCCCGGGGGTATGGAGATAAAGGATCAGTCTCCTGCCCGCCAGACTGCAGGTAACCTCCAGTTTTGCCGCCTTTTCATAGGGTTTCAGCAGGCCGGGCGGGAGCGCGACGTCCGCCCGAGCGGGGATGGCGGAGAGGCACAGCGTCAGTGTCAGCATAAGATGCAGGACCGGGAAAATAAAAGTACGCATACCGTCCGCCTCCTGAACGGGCTTTGCGCGCCGACCGCCGTCATGCCGGAGCGGCGCAAGGCCGCCGGTCAGTTTTCCTTGTCGAAGCCGATCAGCTTCCAACGGCTGCCGCCGTCCGCGACGGGCAGGCCGCCACTTTGAATCTATCCGCCTCAAACACATAGCGGAAAAAAGCCTGAAAAAAGATGCTTACCGGCAATCTCGACAACTGCCTGTTCCGGGTCTCCGGAAGCCCCGGAACCGCACGTCAGCAATCATGCCCCATTCCCCGCCGCATGGCAATGCCGCCGACGCAGGCTATTGCCCCAATAAATTCGTGAATGTCACGCTGCATATCTGGTTAATGGAGCTTGGAAAAGGCGGCCACGTAACATAGTGTTTTGGACAGATATTCAAGCCGCTCCTGGACATCGCTATGCGGGGATGGGCGCGTCACAACCAGAACAGGTACCGACGCCCCTCGTAGAGCATGTCCTCGATTTCCATTCCGATATCGCGCGCCCATGATGAATCGCGGCCTCCCTTGCTGTGGATGCCGCTCATGACGAATCCCTCGGACATCCTGTCGAATTCCATGAGGACCGTTTCGCCGTCGGGAGATCGGGCATCGACGAATAGCCTGTTTCCTTTCATGGCGGGCGCAATGTCATCGGAATACGGCGGCACCCATCCGAACTCCATGCGTATCTGCGCGAGTTCTGATTGTGAAGCGCATTCATGGACGGCGCAGCCTCTTATCTCCGTCACGTCAGGGAGTCTCCTGCGCCACCAGAGACCGGTGCAGCCGGTAATGTTCAGCCCGTCCTCGACGAATCCTTCATAGACGTTGGAGATGCGCTTCGCTTCGTACGGCGGATTTTCCGCCGCATCGTCAAGAAGGCTTCTCCACGAGAGCTTTCCTCTGAACCTTTCGCTCGGCTGGCGCTCGACGAATGCGAGGATGGCACGAAGTTCGCGTTCAACGCAGTGATCGCTGAATCCGTTTCTTTCTTCCACGAGCGGAACCACGCGTTCAAGGAAGCCAGATATCGCCTCGTCCGTCCACGAGCGGTTTAGCCTGTCATGATAATACATCCAGGTGGGCATCCCGTCCTTCCAGCATTCGGCGAAAGCACTCCATCGCAGCCCCATGAACAGGCGGAGCGCGGTCTTCGGGTCCGACATGGCGCAGATGTCGAGGAAGCGGGAGAAACGGTACTTTCTTCCGAATCCCCTGCCGACAAGCTTCCTGACGACGTCTTCGGGAAGATGC
>JAEEGL016916037.1_pt1 | contig 13062 bp, 8 predicted proteins | sample 9134231 | NCBI WGS metagenome assembly JAEEGL01 (sample SAMN16246548, study PRJNA631951) | gut metagenome | biome: gut microbiome; feature: rumen; material: fiber-attached | host: Bos | place: Iran: Karaj | collected 2018-10 | reverse complement strand
TATCCTCAATATCAAGTCCCAGGAGACCTATGACCTCGAGTGGGGCGGCAAGCTGGAGTTCATCAACTGCGTCGTCGGTGGTGCCATCGACCTCAGCTTCATGCCCGCCATCCTCAAGGGTATCAAGGAGCGCATGGTCGAGGGACCTCTCACCGGTTCCTACGCCCGCGACATCCGCGTCTTCGTCTACGACGGTAAGATGCACCCGGTTGACTCCAAGGAAATCGCCTTCATCATCGCTGGCCGCAACGCCTTCCGTGAGGCTTTCCGCAACGCCGGTCCGAAGATCCTCGAGCCTATCTACAACGTCGAGGTCATGACCCCGGCTGAGTACCAGGGTGCCTGTATGTCCGACCTCCAGAACCGCCGCGGTATCCTCGGCGACATGGGTTCCGACAAGGGCTTCGCCATCCTCAAGGCCCGCGTTCCTCTCGCAGAGCTCTACCGTTACTCGACGACCCTGAGCTCCATTACCTCCGGTTCCGCGACCTTCACTATGGAGTTCGCCGACTACCAGCCGGTCCCGGGAGATGTCCAGACCAAGCTCCTCGCCGACTACGCCGCCCAGGAGGAAGAGGACTAGTCCTTCCCGACATTACGGGAAAGTTTTCAACCCTTTCCCGGTTCGACAGAAAAAGTGCCGATGGTTCACCCATACGGCACTTTTTCTTTTCCTTCCCTCTCTGTCATCCCTCTCCAGATTCCTTTTTATCCTTCCTTTTTGCTTTCCCGTTCCTTCTTCCGTTCCCCTTCCTTCTCTTCTCACCATTCCATAATCCGCACCCCTTTTATCCCCCCTGTTCCTACCTACCCTCCATACCCCTATTACTTCCCCTTGCTCCCTTTTGCTTCCCCTTGCTCCCTTTTGCTTCCCCTTGCTCCCTTTTGCTTCCCCTTTCTCCCTTTTGCTTCCCCTGCCCCTCGCTCCTGATTGACCCATTTCTCCGGTTCTCCCAAGACTCTCCCTTTTCCGGTCAGTTTCCGTTACCTCCCAGACCTTTTCTTTATGGGATATGGGATCCTTTTGCTCCCTCTGTGTCGTTGAGGGTCCAGTCCGTGGACCCTCAACGACATTTTTGGGCGTTTTTGTCATTGAGGGTCCAAACGATGGACCTTCAACGACACTGGGGGGCAGGTAAGTAGCACAGCCGTCGGTGAAAGGGAATGTGACTGAATCGCGGAGAAAGAATGGCTTTCATGCTGAAAGAAAGATATGAAAACGACAAAAAGAGAAGAAACCACGATATCTTTCAATATAATCCTTTGATGTGGGCGTGACAATACGGATCTTTCTGCGGCTTATGACAGACTTGACTATGAAGCGCTTTTTCTTGATAACGACAGACCATCTTGAGGACCGTCTTTGGTTCCGTGACGAAGAGGATTTCCGTACGGCGATGAACTATGTCGCTATCGCCGCTTTCGTGTCAGGAGTAATGGTCCTGGCTTTCATCCTGATGTCCAACCATGTCCATTTTGTCGTTGCGTGCAGTTGGGAACGGGCGGAGCATTTCATCAACAACTTCAAGCGTCTATATGCCGCGTATTATTGGAGAAAATATGGTATAAACGAACTCCTCCGCCGTAACGGAGTGGATATCAGGGAGGCACGTGAAAGCGACGAGTCCCTCGAGAGAGCCATTGCGTATGTGTTGATGAACAGCGTGGCCGCAAACATCTGTTTCGAGCCTTCCGGATACCCATGGGGTACGGGAAACGTGCTTTTTAATGGAAACCCTTTCCCGGGAAGGTATCTGAATGAGTTTTCGGGAAGGGCTCAGACCAGGTTGTTGAAAAGCAATGTCAAGCTGCCGGGAGATTATAAGATCGGACCGGGAGGATATATCCTGCCGGAATCATATGTGCAGGTCAAGGCCGTTGAAGCCCTTTTCCGGACTCCGAAAAGGTTTGGATATTTCCTGAGGACATCTTCCAAGGCCCGACAGAGACTTGAAGGCGGAGCAGTGCCGTCATTCAGGGATCAGAATATCCTCTCGGCCAGTGAGGACTTATGCCATTCATTATTCAGGGTGAACGGGATGACTGACCTGGATGCCGGGCAGAAAGCCGAACTGCTGAGGCAGCTCAGGAGACGTTTCAGCGCGGACGTCAATCAAATCTGCCGTGTGACCGGAATCCCGTATGATGAGGCCGCCCGCTTGCTGGACAGCTGGTAGTCCGGTAAAATCTCCTGAGTGTCGTCAGTGGTCCAATTGCTGGACCGTCAGCAACATTTCGGGGCGTTTTTGTCGTTGAGGGTCCAAACGATGGACCCTCGACGACACTTTGGAAGGATCAGGCGCAATTAACGTAAAAAGACGATAACAGGTGACGGGTATACGGCATTTGGACCATTTCTATTATCTTTGCAGGCGCAATGACGCTTATACTTACAGGGAGTCCGACCCGGTATGGAGAGGACCATTTTACAGAAGACAACGGCCTGCTGGAAGAGGTGCGGGCGGCGCTGAAGGAGGGACCGCGGGTCCTGCTCGTCAGCGCGGCGCCCGATGACCGCGGCTTCACTGACTACGTACTGGAGTCGATGACGGAATGTATCCGCAATTCCGGCATCGAGCCGGAGGAAGTGACGATGCTGGACCGCCGCAATGCGGACCGCGCGCAGGCGCTGGTCCGCGCCGCGGACTGGATCGTCCTCTGCGGCGGCCACGTTCCCACACAGAACCGTTTCCTTCACGAAATCCGTCTTAAAGAGCTCCTGAAAGGATTCGACGGTCTGGTCATGGGCTGCAGCGCCGGGTCGATGAACTGCGCGGAGCGCGTGTACTCGCACCCGGAGCTGCCGGGTGAGAGCACGGCCCCCCGCTGGCTGGAGGGCCTTGGACTCACCACCCGGCAGATCGTGCCGCATTACGACCAGGTCCGTTACGCGGAGGTCGACGGCAAACGCCTTTTCGAGGACCTGGTGTTTCCTGACAGCTGGCGCCATTCATTCTACACTTTCCCCGACGGGGGATACATCATCTCCAAGGACGGCCGGGAGGAGCTCCGCGGCCTCGCCTGGGAGATTTCCAACGGGCAGATGCGGCAGATATCCGCAGAAAATCAAGCATATACATTCATGAACGTCATTTTCATTTCCCCTCATTTTCCGCAGACCTACAGCCATTTCTGCTCCCACCTCAGGGCAAACGGAGCGAACGTGCTGGGCATAGCGGACGCGCCCTGGAACGAACTCAACGACGAGCTTCGCGGCGCACTTAACGATTATTACAAGGTCAATGACCTCGAAGATTACGGCGAGGTATACCGGGCAGTGGCCTGGTTCGCCCATAAATATGGGAAGATAGACTGGATCGAGTCCAACAACGAGTACTGGCTGGAGCAGGACGCCCGTTTGCGTACCGACTTCAATGTCACCACCGGTATCAAGAGCGACCGCGTGGCAGCCATCCGCAACAAGTCCGAGATGAAGAAGTACTATGCGCTCGGAGGCATCCCCACAGCCCGGCAGATAAAGGGCTCGGAAGGGGAGGCAAAGGTCAAGGCCTTCGTGAAGAAGACCGGATTCCCGGTCATCGCGAAACCCGACAGCGGCATGGGCGCCTCCGGTACCTTCAAGATCTGCTCAGGGGCAGAGTTGGCCGACTGGTTCCTCGCCCACAGGGACAATTTCGGCGCCTTCGTCTTCGAGGAGTTCGTTACCGGCCTCCTGGTAAGCTACGACGCCATCTACAACTCCAAGGGAGAACCCGTTTTCGAGAACAACACCGTCTTCCCCACGCCCATCATGGAGATAGTCCACGACAATCTCGAGACCTGCTACTGGACCAACAAGACGGTTCCGGCCAAGCTCGCCGCGATAGGCCGCCGCACGGTCAAGGCCTTCGATATCAGGAGCCGCTTCGTACACCTGGAGTTCTTCCAGCTGGACCGTGACCGCGAGGGCCTCGGCAAGAAGGGCGACTACGTAGGCCTGGAGGTGAACATGCGCCCGCCGGGAGGCTATACCCCTGACATGATGGACTTCGCCCATTCCACCGACGTCTTCAAGATCTGGGCGGACATGGTGGTCTTCGACGAAGCCCGCAAGCCGCAGGGCGAGCAGTATTTCTGCGCCTATGCCGGCCGTCGCGACTGTTTCCGCTACACTCACAGCCACCAGGACATAATGTCCCGCTACGGCGGCGCCATGTGCATGGCCGAGCGCGTGCCGGCCGCCCTCGCGGACGACCTCTGCGACATGGCTTACATCGCCCGTTTCAAGGAGAAGCGCGAGATTGAAGAATTCTTCGCCTACGTCTGCCTCAAATAGGCCTTTTTTTGCTAAATTTGTCAGATAGAACAAAAGACTCTTCAGATATGTACAGAACCCACACTTGCGGCGAACTGAGGCTCGCCGACCAAGGAAAGAAAGTCACCCTGGCGGGATGGGTGCAGAAATCCCGCAAGCTCGGAGGCATGACCTTCATCGACATCCGTGACCGCTACGGCATCACCCAGCTCGTCGTCGACGCCGCCGCTCCCCAGGAACTGGTCGAGACTGCGACCTCGCTGGGCCGCGAGTTCGTCATCCAGGTGACGGGCACGGTCGTCGAGCGCCAGAGCAAGAATCCCAAGATGCCTACCGGCGACATCGAGGTGTCCATCGAAAGCATCAACGTCCTCAACAAGTCGGTGACTCCTCCCTTCACCATCGAGGAGGACAGCGACGGCGGCGAGGACATCCGCGCCAAGTACCGCTACCTCGACCTCCGCAGGCCGCCCCTCCAGCGCGCCCTGGCCCTCCGCCACCGCCTCGCCCAGGAAGTCCGCACGTATCTTGACGCCCAGGGCTTCATGGAGATCGAGACCCCGTATCTGATCAAGTCCACCCCGGAGGGAGCACGCGACTTCGTCGTGCCTTCCCGCATGAATCCGGGCCAGTTCTACGCCCTCCCGCAGTCCCCCCAGACTTTCAAGCAGCTGCTTATGGTCGCGGGTTACGACCGCTATTTCCAGATTGTGCGCTGCTTCCGCGACGAGGACCTGCGCGCCGACCGCCAGCCCGAGTTCACGCAGATCGACTGCGAGATGAGCTTCGTGGAGCAGGAGGATGTCCTGAACATGTTCGAGGGCATGATGCGCTCGATGTTCAGGAACGCCCTCGGCGTCGAGATCCCCGACCCGCTCCCCAGGATGAGCTGGTACGATGCCATGGACTACTACGGCTCCGACAAGCCTGACGTCCGTTTCGATATGAAGATCCACGAGGTCACCGGCCTCGCCCAGGGACGCGGCTTCTCCGTATTCGACAGCGTCGAATACGTAGGCGCCATCGCCGCCCCGGGCTGCGCCGGCTACACCCGCAAGGAGCTCGACGCCCTCACCGAATGGGTGAAGCGTCCCCAGGTTGGCGCCAAGGGCCTGGTCTATATCAAGTGCAACGAAGACGGGACCTTCAAGTCAAGCGTCGACAAGTTCTATACTCCGGAGGAGGTCAAGGCCATGGCCGAAGCAGTCGAGGCCAAGGCCGGCGACCTCGTGCTGATGCTCTGCGGCCCCAAGCGCAGGACCCAGACCATGCTCGGCGTCCTGCGCATCGAGATGGGCGGCCGCCTCGGCTTCCGCGACCCGAAGGTCTTCGCACCGCTGTGGATCGTCGATTTCCCGCTCCTGGAGTGGAGCGAGGAGGACGGCCGCTTCTATGCGATGCACCATCCCTTCACCGCTCCCAAGCCGGAGCACGAGAAGTGGTTCTATTCCGATAAGAAAGAGGATCTCGAGCGGGTCTGCGCCAATGCCTACGACTTCGTCCTTAACGGCACCGAGCTCGGCGGCGGATCCATCCGTATCCACAATGCCGACATGCAGAGCCGCATGTTCGAGGTCCTGGGCATAGGCAAGGAGGAGGCTGAATACAAGTTCGGCTTCATCATCAACGCCTTCAAGTTCGGAGCCCCGCCCCACGGCGGCCTCGCCTTCGGCTTCGACCGCGTCTGCGCCCTCTTCGGCGGCCAGGAGACCATCCGCGACTACATCGCCTTCCCGAAGAACAACCAGGGCCGCGACGTGATGATCGACTCTCCTTCGATGATCGACCAGTCCCAGCTTGACGAGCTTCAGATAAAGACTTGCGTAAAGGAGTAGGCTCATTCTCACGACTGTTATGGACCGAAAGGATTACGCGGTCAGCGATGCGCTGATGAAGGACGTCACCGACGTCCTGGAACACAATATCCTCCCATATTGGGAGACTTTGAAGGACCCCGCAGGGGGATTCTACGGCAGGATCGACGGGGCCGGCGCGCTCCACGAGGACGCCCCTAGGGGGGCAGTCCTCAATGCGCGCATCCTCTGGACCTATTCCGCCCTCTACCGCCGTTTCCACCGCAAGGAGCATCTTATCATGGCGGTGCATGCCAAGGACTATTTCATCGGGAGTTTCCTTGACCACAAGTACGGCGGCGTATACTGGTCGCTGGACTCGAAGGGAAAGCGCCTGGTGGACAAGGCCCAGCTGTATGCCCAGGCCTTCGGCATCTATGCCCTTGCCGAGTTCTATATGGCGACCGGGGACGACGAGGCCCTCAAGGCTGCCGTAAACATCTATCACATAGTCGAGAGGCATTTCGCCGACCCGGTGAACGGAGGCTATGTCGAGGCCCTCGGCCGCGATTTCGAGCCGCTTGACGACATGCGCCTCAGCGAGCACGACGTCAACTGCCAGAAGACTATGAATTCCCATCTCCACCTGCTGGAAGGCTATGCCACGCTTTACCGCATCTGGCCCGACCCGGGCCTGCGGGAGCGCGTGGCCGCCCTCCTGGAACTGATGGAGACCAGGATAATGAACCCCGCCACGGGGCATCTGGAACTTTATTTCGACCGTGACTGGACCGTGGTGCCGGGCGGCATATCCTACGGACACGACATCGAGACGTCGTGGCTGGCGCTGGAGTGCGCCATGGCCGTGCGCGGCTTCGACACTGTCGGCCGCACCCGCGCCATGGCACGCCGCCTCTACGCCGCAGGCCTCGAGGGCCTGCAGCCCGACGGCAGCCTCATCTACGAAGTCCATCCCGACGGCTCCGTGGACACCGACCGCCACTGGTGGGTGCAGGCTGAGTCAGTCGTCGGCAACCTCTGGGCCTGGAAGTTCCTTTCCGTACCGGAGGGTTACGGCCGCGCCCTGAAGGCCTGGGAGTACATTTCCCGGATCATAGTGGACCGCGAGGACGGAGAGTGGTGGTGGAATTGCGACGCCGAAGGACGGCCCAACCGCGCGGCCGACAAGGCCGGAGAATGGAAGTGCCCGTACCACAATACCCGCATGTGCCTGGAGGTACTGGGCATATTCGATTGATTTGATTATTTTTGCATTGTGACGAGAACTGAGACGAATATGGACCTGACGCGCCGGAACACCTTCGGAATGAAGGTGTCCTGCGCGTGCTACGTCGAGTACGATTCGCTGGAGGACCTTTTCAACATCGACTTCGACGAGCTGCCGCAGCCTGTGTTCCACATGGGCGCGGGGTCCAATCTCCTCTTCACCCGCGACTGGCCCGGGACGGTGCTTCACTCCTGCATCAAGTTCCTGCGCCCCATGGGCCTGGAGGAGGACGAAGTCCTCGTCGAAGTCGGTGCCGGGGCGGTGTTCGACTCCTTCGTGGAGTGGGCCTGCTCACGAGGTCTATGGGGAGCTGAGAATCTCTCGCTCATCCCGGGAGAGGTCGGCGCCGCTGCCGTCCAGAACATCGGTGCATACGGCGTCGAGGCTGGGGATATCATCGTGAGGGTCAATTGTTTCGACCGCGAGACCCGCGAGATGGCCACCTTCGAGAACGCCGACTGCCGATACGGTTACCGCAGCTCGTTCTTCAAGGAGGAAGGCAAGGGCCGCTACATCATCACGAGCGTCCTTTTCCGCCTGTCACGCAAGTACAGCCCGCAGCTGGAGTACGGCGGCATCCGCGCCGCGCTCAGCGGGAAGCAGCCCATGCTTCCCGACGACGTGCGCAGGGTCGTCTCGGAGATCCGGCGCGCGAAGCTGCCGGATCCGTCCGAGACCGGCAGCGCCGGCAGTTTCTTCAAGAATCCCGTCATTTCCCGGGAGCATTTCGGGAGGATCGAGGCGGAAGCCGGTCCGGACGTCAAGGTGCCGCATTTCGACACACCCGACGGGGTGAAGGTCCCGGCGGCCTGGATGATAGAGCGTTGCGGCCTGAAAGGCGTGCAGCTCGGCGGCGCCGCCGTGTACGACAGGCAACCGCTCGTCATCGTCAATCTCTCCGGCGAGGCCGCGCCGGAGGATATCCTGGCCCTCGAAAGGAGGGTGGTCACGGCCGTCAAGGAGAGGTTCGGGGTGGAACTCCACCCGGAAGTGGAACACATTTAGTATGGCAACGTTCACTATAGAAGGCGGCCGGAAGCTGGGCGGCGAGATCGTCCCGCAGGGGGCCAAGAACGAAGCCCTGCAGGTCATCAGCGCCGTGCTGCTGACTTCCGGGGAGGTCAGGATTTCCAACATCCCGGAGATCCTCGACATCAAGAATCTCATCGGCATGCTCGAGGGCATGGGTGTCAAGGTGCAGCGCCTGGCGAAGGGAGAGTATACCTTCCAGGCAGACGCTGTGGATACCACGTACGTGGAAAGCCTCGAGTTCGTCCGCCGCAGCGCGGCTCTGCGCGGCTCCGTGATGCTTGTCGGACCGCTCCTGAGCCGCTTCGGAAGGGCTTTCTTTCCCAAGCCGGGCGGCGACAAGATCGGCCGCCGCAGGGTGGACACCCACCTCGATGGCATGGTGCGCCTCGGCGCCGCCATGGAGTACAACTCCATAGTGCGCGCCTATCATCTCCGGGCTCCCGGGGAGGGTCTGAAGGGCTGCTACATGCTCCTGGACGAGGCGTCCGTCACCGGTACGGCCAACATCGTGATGGCCGCCGTGCTGGCCGAGGGCGTCACCACCATCTACAATGCCGCCTGCGAGCCTTACGTGCAGCAGCTCTGCCGCCTGCTCAACGCCATGGGTGCGAAGATCGAGGGAGTCGGCTCCAACCTCCTGACCATCACCGGAGTGAAGGAACTGCACGGGGCTTCGCACCGTATCCTTCCGGACATGATCGAGGTCGGCAGTTTCATCGGAATGGCCGCCATCTGCCAGTCCCCGCTCACCATCAGGGATGTCTCGTACAAGGACCTGGGCATCATCCCGGAGTGCTTCCGCCGCCTGGGCGTGAAGCTGGAGCAGCACGGGGACGACATCTTCGTCCCGGAGCAGGAGTCCTATGAAATAGAGTCGTTCATCGACGGGTCCATCATGACGCTTGCCGACGCTCCCTGGCCGGGCCTTACCCCGGACCTCCTGAGCGTCATGCTCGTAGTGGCCACCCAGTGCAAGGGCAGCGTGCTGATCCACCAGAAGATGTTCGAGAGCCGCCTGTTCTTCGTGGACAAGCTGATAGACATGGGCGCGCAGATCATCCTGTGCGACCCTCACCGGGCCGTCGTGATTGGCCACGACCACCGTTTCCGCCTGCGTGCCAACAACATGACTTCCCCGGACATCCGCGCCGGTATCGCCATGCTCCTTGCGGCCATGTCCGCCAAGGGCACTTCCGTGATAGACAATATCGAGCAGATAGACCGCGGATACGAAGACATCGACATCCGGCTTAACGCCCTGGGCGCAAGCATCAGAAGGGGCTAGTTTTCAATTATATATACATCTTCCACTCCGGTGGCGTGAAGGGCCATCCGGAGGGATTCTGCTCTGGACCGGTCCGCGAACGGGCCGGCGGAGTACTCCGTGCCGTCCTCGACGGCCTCGGCTTCGGGGACGGCGCCGGTATAAAGGCGCATCACGGTGGCCGCATAGCGGGGAAGCTCCCCGTCACCGGGGATGTATGCCCGTACCGTATACGAGCGGGCGGCAGGGTAGACTATGTAATCGCCGAACGAGCCTTCGGGGAGTATGCGGGAAGCGGTTCCGCGGCTTTCCAGTCCGATGAAGGCTCCTTCTCCATCATTTAGCAGGGTCAGCCTTGAGGCAAGGCTGTCGGCCGCCTGGGCCTGCGGCAGGGGGCGGTCCTGGCCCATGCCTCCGGCGAGGAAGTCCAGTTCGATGTCCTGCAGTTCCCTGGAGGCGGCATCCAGACGGCTCCTGAGGCTTTCAAGGCCCAGCTCCTTGACGAGGATGGCTGCCACGTATCCTTCCTGCTCGTTTTCCGGCACTTTTTCCAGGCCTGCCCTGAGATTGTCCAGCTCGCGGTTGTAGGCGGACAGAGAGTCCCTCAGCTGCCTGACGGCGAAGGTGCGGGAAGTGTATGCGCTCATGTCCACGCCGGAGCGCCGGGCTGCGGGAGCCGGGTACCGGCCCGCCGGCTCCAGCTCCGCCAGCGCGCGGAGCTCGCGCGTGTCGCTCACCGCCCGCTTCGCCGGGAGGGGGTCGTACGCGAGCGCGTATATATTCAAACTGTCACCGGGGCAGTCCCTGTCGGATACCAGGACCGAGTATTTACCGTCGGGGGAGTCCGTGAAAAGGACATCGTCGAAAGGGGAGGAATAGGGGAATCCCATGTTGACGGGATCGCTCCATCCCCCGGATGAACGGTCGCGGCGGGACACATAGAGGTCATAGCCGCCTGCTCCGGACTTGTCGCGGGAAGAGAAGTAGAGCGTATGTCCGTCGGGACTTGCTGAGTAGAATCTGCCGTCCCCGCCGGCGTCAGCACCGGGGTACAAGCTGAAAAAGTCTTCCCGGGAGAAGCGGCCGCGCGCTACGACCCGCACTTGTGACACCGAGCCGGCCATCCTGCGCCCGGCGCGCGCGCGCAGCAGGGCCTCTTCCACGGCTCCCTCCATCGTGGAGTCTGCGGCTGAGAGAGCGTTGCGGAGCAGGTCGACGGCCGATACGAAGTTGTATTCGCGGATTAGCGAGTCGGCGGTGACGACCTGCCTGGCGACGGACAGCCTGCGGCGTTCCGGCGAGTCCGCGAGGGCCTGGCGGAGCGAGTCCACCTTGGCCTTGAGCCTGTCCACGGCTGACAGCACGTCCGAAGCGGCGAGAGTATCCGGCTTCGTGGACTCCTCTTCCACCCTCTCATACCACTGTGCATGGAGGACGCCTGGGACGGCCAGCGCCAGTGCGCAGGCCAGGGCAAGAACGCGGAGTATTCCCTTGGACATCGCTTGGTGATTTGGGTGAAAACGTCCTGCAAAATTAAGAAATACTTGGAAGAAAGTTTCTTTCTAAGAAAAAAATAGTAAATTTGTGGCCTATTTTGAGTAAGTGGCGCAAAACGCCACCTTTTTAACGTGCAAACAATTAAATATTAACAGTTATAAATTATGCAAAGTAAAGGCGCTATCAGGCTTGTAGCCATCCTTCTCGCCATCGCGTGTTTCTGGCAGCTCGCTTTCACCCTGGTGACCAACATCCAGGAGAAGAAGGCGGAGAAATACGCCGAGAAAGCTGCCGTCGCAGCCATGAATACTGCTGCTTACAGCAGGATTCCCGAGGCGGAGAAGGCCTACTACCTCGATTCCATCAGGAAAACCCAGAGCAGATGGTACACTGACTCCATCTCCTCCCAGAAAGTTTATTTCGGTTATAAGTTCAAGGACGTCAAGTCCAAGGAGATCAACCTTGGCCTCGACCTCAAGGGCGGTATGAACGTCATGCTGCAGGTGCAGCTCGAGGACCTCGTGAAGGCCCTCGCCGGTGACAACCAGACCCCTGAGTTCAACAGGGCCATCGCCCTCGCCAAGGAGCGCAGCGTAAACTCCCAGTCCGACTTCATCACCCTCTTCGGAGAGGCTTGGAACGAGGTCTCCGGCGGCCAGAGGCTCGCCCAGATCTTCGGCACCTACGAGATGCGTGACCAGATCAAGCCCGAGTCCACCGACGCCGAGGTCCTCAATGTCATCAAGACCGAGGCCGAGAGTGCCGTTTCCAACTCCTTCAACGTCCTCCGCAACCGTATCGACCGTTTCGGCGTGACCCAGCCTTCCATCCAGAAGATCGGCAATACCGGCCGCATCCTCGTCGAGCTCCCTGGTGTCAAGGAGCCCGAGCGCGTCCGCAAGCTGCTCCAGGGTACCGCATCCCTCGAGTTCTGGACCACGTACGAGTATTCCGAGATCTACCCTTACCTTGTCGAGGCCAACAACCTTCTCGCCCAGCTCCTCTCCGAGGACGAGGCTGAGAATGTCGCCGAAGAGGCCGAGTCCGCCACCACTTCCGCTGAGGACATCGTGGCCGAGGAGCTCGCCCAGCAGGAGGGCAGCGATGCCGAGCTGGACGCCTACAGGAAGGCCAACCCTCTCTTCGCGGTCCTGAGCCCTTCCCAGATGCGCGGCAATGCCTGCGTCGGCTTCGCCAACGCCATCGATACCGCCACCGTCAACCGCTACCTCGCCATGCCGCAGGTCGCCGAGGTCTTCCCTCCCGAGTTCCGTGGCATGTGGTCCGTCAAGCCTACCGAGTATGTCCAGGGCGACAATATCTATGAGCTCGTGGCCATCAAGGCTTCCTCGCGTGACGGCAAGGCCCCTCTCGACGGCTCCGTCGTCACCGACGCCCGCGTCGAGTATGACGGCCGCCGCGGCAACGGTGCCCCCGGCGTCTCCATGACCATGAACGCCGAAGGTGCGAACACCTGGGCCCGCCTGACCAAGGAGAACATCGGCCGCCAGGTCGCCATCGTCCTCGACGGTACCGTGTATTCCTATCCTACGGTCCAGACCGAGATCTCCGGAGGTTCCTCCTCCATCACCGGCAACTTCTCCGTCGAGGAGGCCACCGACCTTACCAACGTCCTCAAGTCCGGTAAGCTCCCCGCTCCCGCCACCATCGTCCAGGAGCAGGTCGTCGGTCCTTCCCTCGGTGCCGAGTCCATCCGCAAGGGTCTCATCTCCTTCCTGATCGCTTTCATCGCAGTGCTCATCTACATGGTGCTGTTCTACATGGGAGCCGGTCTCGTGGCTGATTTCGCCCTCCTCACCAACGTCCTCCTCCTCTTCGGTACCCTGGCATCCTTCGGTGCCGTCCTTACCCTCCCGGGTATCGCCGGTCTCGTCCTGACGCTGGGTATGGCAGTGGACGCCAACGTTATCAT
>JAEEGL016256457.1_pt1 | contig 13062 bp, 11 predicted proteins | sample 9134231 | NCBI WGS metagenome assembly JAEEGL01 (sample SAMN16246548, study PRJNA631951) | gut metagenome | biome: gut microbiome; feature: rumen; material: fiber-attached | host: Bos | place: Iran: Karaj | collected 2018-10 | reverse complement strand
TTAAAAGGTTCAAAGCCCAGCAACGAGTGGACTTCGTTTACTCCTGCATAGGTAGCATTCAATATATAAGGTGTAATCGCTTTTACATCTCCTGCCGTGACTTCCCACACTTCTCCACTTTGCGAGATCTGCTCTACCCTATGGCCGTATTTAATCTCTACATTTGGCAATTTTGTAAGCTGCTCTAAAAACCACTCTTTCAAAATTTGCGCATCATAAGTGTATTCCGTTGTCACAAAAGTGCCATCGCACATCCCCGAATTGAAGTACTTTGTTGGTGCAATATCATCACATCGTATTTCTGCAGCACGACAAAACTTGCGAAACTCCTCTGCATTTGTCCAACTGAAATGCGCGCTGGTTGCATAAATCTGCTCGAATTCTGTTAAGTTGCAGAACTCATAGTCTTTACAAAACCGCTCAAAGTAGTGTGCGCTTTTAATTGCGGTTGAAAAGCTGCGAGGATAATGATATCCCATGTGCACTCGCGCCTGATTAATATATGTTGCTCGTCTGAATGGTGCATCGTCAGCCTCTAGTACCAATATTTTCTGTCCTGTCTCTCCACAGCGGAGTGCTGCATAAAGGCCATACAGGCCGGCACCTATGATAACTTTATCAAAATCCATATTTTTAATAATCTATTTCCTTTTTATCCGCTACTAACTATGCGTTAAATCGCAAGTTATTGAAAAACCGTTTTTTATAAGAGCTCTATTGCATTTCTTCAATTCTAAATAACTTGTCTTCTTGAGATAATTCGACAACAACATGCGAATAATTAAATGCACGCTCTGGCACTTTATCTTTCAGCATTGACACTACAACCTGCATGGGTTTACCGTACACGTATTCAGCTGTTCTTATCAACTGATTATCTGACATCAATTCTTTTTTATCATTTAAGATGAATCCCAAGCACGGAATGCCCTCATCTTGGGCAAACATAAGATATGCCAAATCGAAACATAATATTTCCCCCTGCTTTTTCCCAGAACTCATGTTAGCATTGAATGAATCAAATTTATACACTTTAGTTCCGTTCTTGTTAACAACTTGCTGATAAGTTAACGCATACTGCTCATCATACAATTCTTTCGATATATTAGCAAAGTATTTATTAAAAAGAACGACTCTATTCTTTAATTGCTCTTCAAATTCTTTTGAGAAAAGAAAACCGTCAATACTACTAAGTTCATCGGTCATCTCTCCAATTCTGCTTTCAGCCTCAAGCAGTTGTGAAATAATAGCCTCACACTCTCCTTTTTGATGGTATTTTTCATTGAGTTTCGATAGTATTTCTTCCAACCCCTCTAGAGCTTCCCCCCTGAAAATTTTCTCACTCGATATTCTCTCTTGTTCTAGTAACTTCCTTAAGTACTCATTTTCTTGAGATATCCGATTCTCAATATCTGGCAAATCACTGACAATAAACCGCAGCTTCTCCATAACCATTTTATTATGATAATCTACTAGATTCTCAAATGTTTTACTTAAATTTGCGATATTAACTTTAGCCTCACTATAAAGCATACGAACCTGTGCTATATCAAAATACGTTTTTTCTCCTAGCAGCTCTTCTCTCGCTTCTTCAATCATTGATTTTCGTATATTTAGCTTGCTAAGTATTGAACTATGTCGATTAATCTCAATCTTGATTTTGTTCAAGTTCTCAACTTCGCTTTCTGTAGATGCATTAAAGCCAAGTTTATTTTTTTCTTCATTAAGTTTGCAAATCTCTTCATCAATAAGAACCAACGCCATCTCATATGTCGTTCTTTTCTGCTTGCTCTCAAGCCTGTCTTTGAAAGCCTGCTCTTGCTTGAGTTTTGCTGTCAGCTGCTGTTTTCTTTCCCCTTTGTCTACATAGCATCCTAATAGGTATAAATACAATGATTCATATTCAACATCCGTTGTGTATTGATTTAATGTTTTCAAAGTTCTATCTATATTTTCATTCTTGTAGCGAATGCAATGTGAAATAACTTGTCTAAATGAGGGTTTAGCAACAGCCTTTGTTTTAAAAATAGACTCCCATAATTCAGCTTCAAATTCCTTTTCCAGAATATCTCTCCCATCAATTCTTCTTATATTATCCTTTCCTGTCAAAAAATTTCGTTCAATTATAACAGTTCGCGCTTTTTCATCCGCTATATCATCAGTCAAGACAAGTTTAATCAATGCTCTTTCGTTAAATAAGAACTCCTTAACATCAGCGTATTCAGATTTCTTATTTTCCGTATCTGTATATATTATTTTGCCGTTCGCGCCTAAGCAAAAGTCAATCAATTTTAGAACGGTTGTTTTCCCCACATTATTGCCCGTCTTTTTCCTCTTGTCTGGCTCAGTGTTGTCAATAATCAGATTTACGCCTTGCTTAAACAACATTTTTCTAATTATTCCATCTTTGTTAAATATCTCGAGACTTTTTAAATACATTTCCTTGCGCACCCCTCTTCATCAACAACGACAGCGTCTACTAGGTAAAGCCAATCCATGCTTAAAATAAAAGTTGATAAAGACATACTATGTTTTTCCTTAACAATACTAAATAATACATCTATCTCGTATACATTTGTATTTTTAAATTCTTCCAACACCATAGCGCCTGAGTAAAAAACACTTAACTGCGGATGGATATTATCTGGCAAAAGCATAACTATACTCCTCTGGATTTTCAAATATCTTGCAACGTATAAATGCATCTACTACAACAATGCTTACACATAATTCCAACTCCTCAAAAGGAATTTCGACGTAATTACGGCTATTCATTACAACCTCGCAAGCCTCTTCAATTATAGAAAAAAGCAGTTCCGATGGTTCCATGCCCACGCCTTTCTTTTTAACATATATTTTATGAAGTGAATTAAGTATGGCCAAACTCTTATTCCTTCCCAAGGAATCATACTCTTTATATTTTTCATTAACTTTTGAAAAATACACCTTATACTCATTGATTATACTCTTTGCGCCAATTAGCTGATTAAACTCGATTTTTCTTTCTATTTCAAAAGAATTTATTTCTGAAGAGGATGTCCTAAATGATAAATCTTCTATGCACAAGGCATTGATTATCATTGCCAAGTTAGTGTCTATTTTAGGAATAGAAATATCCTCACTTAGCTCAGTTCGTATAAAATCAAATATTGGTTTCTGCTTAACCACTGGAATATTTTTAACTTTATTCAAAATAGTTTTTATATCGTAGATATCTTGTAGAGGGTTAAATGCCAACCCATATGGATTATTAAATTCTTTTTTCTTTAGCGAGTTTCCGTCACCTGTTATCAAAACAAGCGCAAACCTATACCCAGAATATGATTTCATAGCTTCCCTAGAAAGAGAATGTTCAACTTTTCCCTTGGTATTTGTTGCTGTCACTTGCATGACTATCTTATTAATATTGTCAATAAGATCTATAGCTTCTGCATTTTGAATAGATAAATTCAAATTTTCAAGAGAATACCCGTATACCAAGTTTAGCAAGTCAGCAAAAAAGCTCTCAGAACAGTTATTCAGATCTAAAAGATTTATTTTTCCTCTAACCTCAATTCGATATGCGAGATAATTTAGTTTTTCCTCAATATAGTTAAAATAATAACTCCTATTCACCGTCTACGTCCTCATAATTATGCTACTCATTTCAAGCTGAATAACTCAAAAACTATTCTATGTCTCCCCCTGCCCATATTACCCACAAAATTCCAAAAGGTATTAATCTTCTACTCCTCAAAATCTTTGCACAAGCTTCCAATGCACTCCCGCTTGTCGATCCGGTTTCCCCGACTCGTTCTTTGTGCAGAACTTATCATACATTTTTTTATAAGAGAACAAAGTTTCCAAAGAAACCACGGAATAATCATAAAGGTTATTTATAACGATACGCTTTCCCCCAAGCCATGCCGCTTTATATGAGCAGAATGTCAAAGGTTTCTGCATAAACGAGAATAATCTCCCGCCAAAACTAGCCTCATACTTCACAAGTTAATTATTCTGGTGTCACATAATTGCTTGATCACAACATTCCGTAAAAGAGATTTCTCTAATCCCGAGGCAGAGTAAACGATCGTCCGTAGATTCGCCTCTGTTTGCAGGTGAATCGCAGTCTGGGAATAGCATCTTTATTACTACCGGCTGGTGCCTACCCGGATTTTGGAAGTAGAAATCCAAAGTGCCTTTCTTTGTGTCAACAATATCACTAAAGGCTACGACATTATTAACGAAAATTCTAACATTTTGTGAATCATTATATACAGTCAAATAGTCTATTTGCCCATGTATAATTTCTGCGTCACTTTCCAACAGCATCCCCATGTGCATTTCCGTATCGTTTGTCCATGCAAAAGGTTTTTCCTTATAAGAGATGCCTGATGCTATATACTTGTCACCATTGTAGTCGGGCTCGTCACCCACCACAATTTTAGTACCTGGAACATAACTATTATACGAAAGAGAAACTTCTTCCAACGAATTAATCTTTTCAACATATCCCAAATAATAATTGCCAGCATCGTAGTAGTATAGGTCTGAATCTAAAAGCTTAATGTATGCCTCCTTTGGGCAAATAAAAAGTTGTTTCGTTGTCGGATTTTCCTTATAATTAATCAAGTTTTTTTGCAGCGCTGTTGTGTTAGGTCTAGCAAAATAAAAAGTGTTCACTTTCCAATCATTATTCAAGGCCAACTGCGTAATATCGTATAATTTATTAATTTCATACTCATAAAAAGTTAATTGGGGAATTACAACATTTTCTATTTTAGAGTTCCCTTTAAAATACTCTATGCACTCGTTATCTTCATCTATTGATGAATGATATTCTATTGAATTCGCAAAGAAATTATGCTTTTCCGCTATAATACTGCTGAAATCATAAACTTGAATAAAAAGAGAGATTATAAGAACTACAAAAACTAAGTTCTGCTTCTTTACATACTTCACACAATAAACTAAACTCAGTAATATAATCCCATACATTATAATCCAAGCGACTCTTCCTGTACATCTAAAAACAGACAACTTTATATAAAGCGAACTCGGAAGGTCAAATTCTGCAATTACTTTATCGTTCCATGTTATTATTTGGCTTGCAGCAATTATAAGAGAGACTAAAAAAACAATGGCTATACAAGCAATTTTTTTATAGTTATTGCAGATTTTCCCCTTAATATCTCCATCAGAGAGAACATGCACAACCGAAAAGAGCATCAAAAATATTATTCCTGCTCCCAAATACGCCATCCCTTCACCTTGTGTTTGAACAAATAGTGGTAAATCCTTAAAAATTCGCGAAAATCCCTGTGGGTTTATTAGTGCATTTAGATTAAAACTATTGTACCCCAACCCAGCATTTGCTCCAGAAACACCATCATAGAATCCTCCTAAAAGGGCTAATGTTAAAAGCCCACTTAGGCAATATTCCAGTATAAAAGTGATTGGTAGCAAAAGTTTTTTTGTGACAATTAATTCATACAATGCCTCTCCAGCAATTAGTATTCCACAAATAAGGATATAGTACGAATGAACAGCAATTCCCATACAACCTAAAACAGCAACTTTTGCGAGCATGCTCCTTGTATTACGGTTACGGTTAAAGGTAAGACTAGCATCGATTGCAAACAAAATTATCCACTGCCCTGCTAATGGTGTATGCACAAACATCCTTTGGAGCAAAGTCGAAGAAAACAAAAAAAACGAGGAGGCGAGAATTCTATAAGCTCTATTATGTGTGAACTTGCTTAAGATTCTGTACGCAAAAATCTCCATAAGCACAAAACAAGCAAGCCCCCATGCTCCTAAATACTGAAAGTCATCTGGGAGAAAACTTCTAAACAGTTTAAAAAACAATGCTAGGAGAGGCAGAGAATCAGTGTACATTATAGATATTTCACTAGGGCTTGTGAGATAGGAATACAATCCTAGAGGAAACTTCCATTCATCCATTCGGAAAGCCTTCCATCCTAGATATTCTTGTGTTAAATCTGCCCCACCGGCAAAAAGCCAATCTACGTAGGTTGGGTTTACAACTCTAAAACCATATATAGAAAAGAATGCACACATTCCAATCAAAGAAACTATGAAGAAATCCATATATTTGACCCTAATAGGAGAATTCATTTTACTCATCTTTATTTCCTCTCGTAAAAGCTTCCGCAATTTCCATTGCAACTCTGTCTAAATCAGATATGTCACAAGTTTTTGATTTAACACATTTAGAAAGAAATTCTTTTTTCATAGTATAATAAACTGGCTTGTCTTTGACTGCGTTAAACCTAATAGCAGTTTTTATAAAGGCCGCGAAACTATCAGCCGTCTTTTGAGGCTCTAAATTCGTAACGGCATATTCCAACGCATTTTTGCCCAGTTCAGCTGCCTTTTCCGGATGCTCTATAAACTCCTGAATTTTTTCTACGAGCGCGGCAACTTCCATATGCCCATAAGGGATTTTTACTGCAACCTTATCGGGAATCTCTTTAAATGTCCCTACATTGGTTATTATTGATGGTTTCCCGTACCTTAGCGCACGCATTAGTACACCTGATGTCTCTCCCATTGTTGGGTAGCGCAAAGATACACAAATGTCAGATGCCCTTAGATAATGATCGAAGGTTTCCTCTGTTGCAAAGCCTACTAAATGGATATCATTTTCTAGGCCTTCTTCTTTTATCATTTCTTTAAAGTCGCGGCAGGAATCAGTCAATTGTCCCACAAAAGCCACTTTTACCTTATATCCACGGTCTTTAAGTATCCTCATTGCCTTTAAAATAGAATAGGGTCTTTTTGATGGCGTTATAAAACCAAAAACAGAAATCAAAACCTCATTATTTGCAATACCTAAACCAAGAGAGCGTTGCAAACTTTCTTTTTCCGTTTTGCTTATTTCCTCTGCTTTGCCACTACAGTGCAGATAGATTTGATGTATTGGTACATTAATCCTGCATTTTTCTAATCTTTCCCTTGCAAATTTCGAAAACACGATAACCCCGCAAGATTTTTTTGCTAGGCTTACATTCATTGGATAGTTAATTGCATCTGTTTCCCAGAGGCCCAACATGCCTTCAACTGCACGCTTGAACGCAATATCTCTTGCTTCCTTACCGTGATTATCTTCAACTGCTTGAAAGTATGCAGTGTCATTTTTCATGTAGTCTAAATAGTAATATGCCATTACATGATGTATTGCGAAATCATGCATAACAATAATCCCAGGATATTTGAGTGCATATTCTATTATTTTTAGGTGGAAATTATTATTACCTATTTGATAAATATATAAATCATACTTTCCCCTTAAATTCTCAAAATCGTCCATTTGATGTATAGCATGATTTCTTACAGTGTCATCATTTGAAGGGACACAGTTTTCTATAAAGATGTCAATCACATAATTGCCATTAAAGGAATTGCGAAGATATGGTAATAATTCTTCTATATAATCGGCAATGCCTGTTTTTTGAGGATGTAAAGGTGTTAACAGTGCTATTTTATACATCGGCAAACTCCTACAAGTACTTATTTATGGGCAATAATGGCATAATCGGTAGGGCCAAATAAAAAGCTATTCAATGCATCAACTCTCCGATTTGCGTCTTCTTGGTTTTCTGTAACCATAATATGTGGTTGTGCGTATTGAGATTGAACTGAATATTCAGGGTAATCAATATAAACATCGCTAAACCCCACAGATTCTAGAACAAACTTGAGCCAGTTAGGGTGAACCGGACGTATATGCGTTGGATCGACATAGAAATTAACTAACATAGTATATAACACTGTTGGATTTGGTGTTTCTAAAACTAAAACCCCGCCTTTACGTAATTTCTGATGACAAAGACCGACTAGTTCAAACAACCTCACAGGCTCGATATGCTCAATAACTTGAAGAGAAGTGATTCCATCAAAGGACTCGTCCTCTGAATTTTCTAGATACTCAAACATATCACTATGCATGGCATTTAGTCCCTTGTCTTGACAACTTTTTACACTACGAAAATCAAGGTCTATGCCAATCGCATTTACACCATAATTGCCCAAAACTTCTAACCAATCTCCCCTGCCGCACCCTAAATCAAGTACTTTTTGGTCTGGCGAAAACCATTCTAAATAGCGTTTAACCCTATTCTTTACTTCTTGTGAGCTTCCTCTGAATTCCTTTTCAAACTCTTCATAATTGATATACTGGGTTATATCCGTATTTTTTTCTTTTCTAATTTGCTCTTCTAATTCTAGGATATGCTCCTCATTTTTCTTGATTTGGGCTTCCATCTCTCCAATCGTTGAGCTTAAGAACTCTATGGATGCTGCCATCATTTCATTACGCCAATGCTGCTGACTAGAAAAGCGATTCATGAACCAAAAAGTCAACTTTCGCACTGCACGCTTTATAAAGACTTTCCAAGCCGGGCCCTCAAAAACGGAAACATAAACATTATCAGGTATTGGCGTTCTGATTGCTTGCATTTTTTCGTTCACGTCTACTAATATTGACGCTATTGGTTGCGCTGTTGCATCTACAACACCACTTTTTTCACAAGGTTCTATTTCTTTTGAGATTTCACGCTGTAGGTCACAACGGATAAAATCTATTAATATGTTATTTGCTGCACAATCCGTTATCATTAATTTCTCCTTAAAAAGTCTTCATATTCTTTGCAAATCTCTTGCGCCTCACCAAAAGCGATTTGCTTACCCTTGTCAAGCCAAAGCACCTTGTTACATAGTTCTCTAATCTGATCTAACGAATGCGATACTAAAATCGTCGCAGCTCCTCCTGATATTATTTCGCGCATTTTTTTAGCACTCTTTTCTTGAAAGGCACCGTCTCCTACAGAAAGGACCTCGTCAAGTATTAATATTTCCGGCTGCACCATAGAGGCTATTGAAAAAGCCAGCCTCGACTGCATGCCGGTCGAAAGCTGCTTAAACGGCCGTTCTTCAAATTCCCACAGCTCAGAAAAATCAAGAATTTGCTCATAAGTTTTATCCATAAACTCTCGCGTGTAACCGAGCATGGCACCGCGTAAGTAGGCATTTTCTTTTACAGTTAAATCTCCATCAAATCCACTTGCTAATTCAAGAAGCGCCGAGACTTTACCGAACCTCTCTATTCTGCCGCCGCGCGGTTCCATGACGCCTATTACAGCCTTGAGCAATGTGGATTTTCCGGCACCATTTGCGCCGACTATACCAAGCATGTCACCTTCAAAAAGCTTAAAAGAGACATCTTCTACTGCCATAAATGTCTCGATTTGATAATTTCTCTTTATACGGCGCAGTGTCCATTCTTTTAGCCCAATATCTTTGAAGTCACCTATTTTATAGCTAATCGATACATTTTCAACGTTCAACATTGGCTTCATAAAAACACCATCTCCAAATTATCTTACTGTCTTTACGCATTCTGTCGCATACCTATCCTTAAACTCTTGAGAATTCAAGAACAATTTTTGTAGCTCTTCCAAGTTTGCATTTGTTGAAAGGTGATATGTAACACTATCTTCATGCTCCGGTTCACGTCCCAAAATGTATCTGTAGCAGTTAATTACATCTTCTCTTTGCAAGGCAAAGAAACGATTTAGTGGTGCGCCATAACAGAATTCCTCAACACTAAATTCACAGTAATTTCTGCATGAACAACCTGAAATGGCTTTTCTATAATCAGCATTTTCGTCCTGACATGTTCTGAATACTTCATCTAGAGTCTCTTTGCGCAAATCACCTATGCAATACTTTTCCCCGCTGCTCCATTTTTTATAAAGCTTTCCTGTTAAGCAGGGAAAAACTTCTCCGGTAGGAGAAATCATAATAGAGTTACGACCTGCATTACATTTCTCCAGTAATATATTCCCTTTCCTTTCAACATAGTTTTTAAACAATGCAGAATTATTTTCCTGCAAGTACGGATATATCTTTTCTATTTCAAGTTTTGTATATGGGAAATCGGCATTTTCACCCGCTGCTTCCGGAAGTAACGGAATCCAATTTATCGGCACATCTCCGCAGGAGCTATTAATTACATTTCGGAAATCTTCCATGCTTTCGATGTTATCCTTTTGTATAACAAAATTAATTGAAACTGCTATTCCCCTTGCTCTTAAAAGGGTTACGGATTGCACTGCTGACTCAAAAGCATTGCTATTTCGCCTTATACGGTTATGAATTTCTGGGGTACCATCAATTGATACATTAACGAATATATTGTTCGTATCTTTTATTGTATTGCAGAAAGCATTGATTTCATCAACGCAAGTTCCATTTGTTGTAATATCTAGCCACCTCAAGTTAATTGTATTGTACAATTGAGCCAGTCTAACACCAAAATCTTTCTTAAAAAAAGGCTCTCCCCCTGCAATTGAAAGAACTCCATTTCTGAAACATTTGCTTTCTGTAATTCGCTTTTCTATTAGGCTTAAATCGCACTCTTCAACCGCTTCGCGTAAGGCATCACAATGCGCACATCTACAATTGCATAAATATGTTGGAATCCATTTTATATACTTTAAATATTCCTTTATACTTTTGCCAAACATGTCAAATCCCTTTATAGATAATACAAGAACTCATGATTATATCTTTTATACATCCACATTCCAATTCCAAGTGCAAACACTGCGTCTACCAAAAGCAATATGTGGAACTGAAGGGATGGGACTGCCGATTCTATTACGATTTTTCTAAAATACCTTATGAATAAATATAGCGGATTTAATAGAAACAGGTTTCTCACGGTATCACTAAACATATCTATAGGATAAAAGATTGCAGACATCCACATAATTAACTGTGTTGCAATCCCCCACAAATACTGCATATCCCTAAAAAAAACAAAAAGGGCCGAAAGAATAAGTCCTAATCCTAAATTGAAGGCAATAAGCAGTAATATCGGATAAATCAACATTACATACTTCCATGTAAATGGAATCCCGTCTATCGCGACGAATGTAAAGAATACCAAAAGTGTTAACCCGAAATTAATTAAAGCAGATACATTCTGCGAAAATAGAAATAAATACTTGGGAACATTTACTTTTGTGAATATGGAGGCGTTCGCTAACAAGGAAGTCATACCTTGATTTGTCGCATCTGTAAAGTATGAAAAAACCAATTGCCCGGCAAAAATGTAAATCGCAAAATGATCTACATTCGCCCCTAGAAGTTTCCCAAAAACCAACCACATGATAAGCAAATTCATCAGTGGAGATAAAATACTCCAGGCCATTCCGAGAATTGTTCGCTTATATTTCTTTGTAAAATCGCGCTTAACCAGTTCTTCGAACAGAAAGCGATTCTGCTTTAATTTCTCTATCATTTACTTATTGTACTATTACTCAAATATGACCTCTTTACAAATAGAGCAGAAGCCATCAGCAGCATTCTCCCAACTAAAGCGGCTCTCTTGAGCAACTCCTCTTTCTCTTAATTCATTCGCACGGTCCGTATCTGATATAACATTCAAAAGTCCTTCTGCAATAGTCTCTTCGTAAAAGGGATCTACCAATTCTGCGGCTTCACCGCAAACTTCAGGCAAGGATGCCGCATTAGCTGCAACCACCGGACATCTCCAACGCATCGCCTCCAAAGGTGGGAGTCCAAAGCCCTCATATATCGATGGAAAAACAAACACGGCCGCATTTTGGTAAAAAGCGTTTTTTTCATCTGACGTTACGTATCCGGTTAAAACAATATCGTCTCTAAATCTATTAGCCGCTAACTCTCTATAAAAATCGACATTGTTCCAGCCGCTAGCCCCAACCATTACTAACTTATGCGGTATCAAATACTTTTCCTTTAGCAACGCAAAAGCTTTGAGTAAGCGCACCAGATTTTTTCGCGGTTCAATATTTCCTACATACAGAATATAAGGTGACCCGTCTATACCAAACTTCTTAGCTACCAAATCAAAGCGGGCAACGCTACTTGAAATATTTGCTGCCGCGTTTACTACAGACACTTTTTCTGCTGGCAAATCAAGAAGTTCTATAATCTCTCGCCTAGAAAACTCTGAAGCTGTAATTACTCTGCTACTCCTTTCAACACTATATCTAATACCATCTTCAATCCGACGCAAGTTTTTTTTATCTACGGTTTCAGGGAAACGCAGATATGTCATGTCATGCACCATCGTTATAATTTTGCCTTTTACTCGCGGTGGAACTATGTAATTAAAAAACACACTCAAATCTGTTTCCGGCGGAAACAAACTGTTATAATAAATCGGAACATGGTTCCATATTCTCCTATAGACACCGTAAGGGAACAATCGATATTCATTTATAGGGAATTCCATATTATTTAATGAATCACCATTAACATCTCGCCCTAGGAAATTAAAAATATTTCCGCAGAAACTTAGGTCTCTGTCCCCTTTTAAATGACTTACCAATTCATAGGTGTATATTCCCACGCCGGAACGATTTCCGCAGCATGGTTGTAACTCCAAGGCAACCGTTTTCATTATTGTTCTTCCATAATTCTTTCCACGATGCAATCTAATTTTCTGGCTGACTCTTCCCATGAAAATCGTTTTGCATTCTCAAATCCCTTGCAAACAATTTTACTCCTCAAGGTGTTATCCGCTAAGACCTTCTCCATGTAGTCAGCTATTGCGGCTACATCGTATGGGCTCACATATAGCGCCCCTTCTCCACCAACCTCTGGCATTGCACTTATATTTGATGTCAAAACAGGGGTTCCGCAAAGCTGTGCTTCAATAATGGGAAGTCCAAACCCTTCATAAAGAGTAGGAAAGACAAACAAATCTGCCGCACTATAAAGCGCCGGCATATCCAAATCTGCAATATAATCAAGAAAATGGATATCACCCTTATGCCTAATGCTTCTAAGTGCACTTTCGGCATTAAACTTCCAGCCCGCTCCACCGGCAATAACCAATTCGTGTTTCGTACTCGTTTGTTCTTTCAACAAATCGAAAGCACGTATTAACCTTTCCAAATTCTTTCTCGGGTTAAAGTTCCCGACAAACAATATATAATTCGCAGGAAGGCCATACTTTTGTCGAACATCCTCTAAAATAGTTTTATCAACGATTTCCTTCATGTCCGC